>Ga0206855_10312_pt1 | contig 13463 bp, 14 predicted proteins | sample Alteio_BWOrgCont_51_FD_152637 | JGI IMG/M metagenome (GOLD analysis project Ga0206855, IMG submission 152637) | Enriched cells from forest soil in Barre Woods Harvard Forest LTER site, Petersham, Massachusetts, United States -... | ecosystem: Environmental > Terrestrial > Soil > Temperate forest >...
CAACTAGCTATTTATTCCCCCACTTTATCTTTCTTTTAAGTATTCTGTGTAACTCTATTGTTTTATCAGACAATGAATCCCAATTGCACACTCCACTATATGAAGCAGATTGCCTGAATGAACCCGGTTCTTTGAAACGACCATAGTCAACGGTCAATTCCAAATCGCCGACGAAGTCCACACACTGATCCTTTGTTGTTATAGGGGTCGATATGATATTTTCAACCAAGTTGTACAAGGTATCCTTTTCGGGCATGGTAAAATAAGTTTTCAGTGTATCTACTTTTATCTTGAGCGGCTTGGGCGTAAAAATGGTTCCGGTGTGATAATACTTTACGGTTGAAGTATCGTCATAATTATCAATCGTTATTACTTCATTTTCATCCGAAACGATTGTCAGCGTGCTCCACATTGAAGGTGCTGCATGCTCGACATGTGGTTTGCATCCTATGACTATCAAAACCAGGGACAAGGCTAATGGTGTATTATACTTCATATACCTAGGTTATAACAGCGAACTTACAAAAAACATACTATGAACACTCAATGAAGCTGCAATGAACCATGAACTATGAACCACGAACTGATTCGCACAACTCTATAAGCACCCCACCTGCACTCTTCGGATGGACAAAACAAACCAGTTTATTGTCAGCGCCACGCTTGGGTTCATCATTCAATAATACAAAACCCTCCCGTTTTAACCGTGCCATTTCGGCCCTAATGTCCTCTACCTCAAACGCTATATGATGTATCCCCTCCCCTTTTTTGGCTATAAATTTTGCTATCGGGCTATCGGCATTGGTGGCTTCCAGCAATTCTATTTTGTTAGGGCCGCTTTGTAAAAAGGCTGTCCTAACACTTTCAGAATCAACTTCTTCAATCTTGTACACTTTTGTATTTAGCAGCTTTTCGTACAAATCGCAGGCAGCGTTAAAGTCACTTACCGCTATTCCGATATGCTCAACCTTGTTCATGTCCAAATATTGTAAATAATTAGATGGGTGCAGGCATTTTACCCTTATTTTTAATGATTTTAAATAAACTTTATTTACCTTTGTTCCGTTAATTGATAAAGCGTATGAATCTTCCTATCTATTTAGACAATAATGCAACTACACCGATGGACCCGCGTGTACTGGAAGCAATGTTGCCTTATTTTACCACAAAATTTGGTAATGCAGCCAGTCGTAACCATCCCTTTGGCTGGGTAGCCGAAGAAGCTGTTGATTATGCCCGTGAGCAGGTAGCCAAATTAATCGGCGCCAGCGAAAAGGAGATCATTTTTACATCCGGCGCAACCGAATCAGATAACCTGGCTATCAAGGGTGTATTTGAAATGTATAAGGAAAAAGGCAACCATATCATTACTACAGTTACCGAACATAAAGCGGTACTTGATGCCTGCAAACATGTGGAAAAAATGGGCGGAAGGGTAACCTATCTGCCGGTAATGGAAGATGGCCTGATTGATCTTAACCTGCTTGAACAAAGCATGACCAACGATACGATCCTTGTTTCGATAATGTACGGCAATAACGAGATCGGTGTTATACAACCAATAAAAGAAATTGCCGCAATTGCCCATAAACATGGTGCACTGTTTATGACAGATGCGGTACAGGCTGTTGGCAAGATACCCGTTAATGTTATTGCTGATGGGATAGATCTTTTAGCTTTATCAGCACATAAAATATATGGCCCTAAAGGCGTTGGCGCACTATATGTACGCCGCAAAGGCCCCAGGGTTAAGGTCACTGCGCAAATGGACGGCGGCGGCCACGAACGCGGCATGCGTTCAGGCACACTGAATGTACCCGGTATTGTTGGTCTTGGTAAAGCCTGTGAGCTTTGCATGCTTGAAATGGAAAGCGAAGCGAAACGTTTATCAGCTTTACGCGATAAGCTGCAATCCTCGCTGCTTGAACTGGAAGAAAGCTACGTAAATGGTAACGTGGAACATCGTTTACCGCATGTAGCCAACATCAGCTTTAAATATGTTGAAGGCGAAGGCTTAATGATGGCCATGAAAGATCTGGCAGTGTCGTCAGGTTCAGCCTGTACATCTGCTTCGCTTGAGCCATCGTACGTGTTAAAAAGTTTGGGCCTGTCGGATGATTTGGCACACTCTTCTATACGTTTTGGCTTGGGCAGGTTTACAACTGAAGAGGAAGTGGATTACGCCATCGAAGTAACAAAAAAATCGGTGCTCCACCTCCGCGAACTTTCTCCGCTTTGGGAAATGTTTAAAGAAGGCATCGACCTAAGCAAAATTGAGTGGGCGGAACATTAATGATTTCGGAAGTCGGAATGTCGATTTCGGAATTAAAAAATTGCAAACTGTATAAAATCACTAATTCAACAATTCACTAATTCAATAATTAAAGATATGGCTTATTCAGATAAAGTAATCGATCACTACACAAACCCGCGCAATGTTGGCACTTTGGATAAAAGCAGCCACAAAGTTGGTACCGGTTTGGTAGGCGCACCTGAATGCGGCGACGTTATGCGCCTGCAGATACAGGTCGATGATAACAACGTAATCACCGATGCCAAATTTAAAACATTTGGCTGCGGATCGGCAATTGCTTCGTCATCGTTGGCTACAGAGTGGCTAAAAGGCAAAAGCATTGACGATGCCATGAAAATCGACAATATGGATATTGTTGAAGAATTGGCGCTGCCGCCGGTAAAAATCCACTGCTCGGTATTGGCCGAAGATGCTATCAAAGCTGCCATTAATGATTACCGCGTAAAAAACGGCATGGCCGCTATTGAAAGCGAAAAAGTGCACCATTAATTGGTGAGTGGTGAGTAGTGAATGGTGAGTAGTTGAATACTCCCATAACCACTCACCATTCACTACTCACAACTCACTAATAAAATGGTAACTGTAACTGATAAAGCGAAAAGCAAAATAGAACATTTAATGCAGGATTCGGGTCTTGACGGCTCATATTTCCTGCGGGTGTCTGTGCAGGGAGGTGGTTGTTCAGGATTATCATACAACCTGGATTTCGATAACGAAATAAAAAAAGGCGACCAGTTTTTTGAAGACAAAGGTATCCGAATGACTTTGGATATGAAATCCTTCCTGTACCTGGCAGGCACAGAGCTTGATTTTTCGGACGGGCTTAATGGCAAAGGTTTTAACTTTCATAACCCAAATGCAACCCGTACCTGCGGTTGTGGAGAAAGTTTTTCGGTTTGATTTTTTTGATTTCACCGATTATATTGAGATTTCACCAATTATATTGAGATTTTACTGATTTATATGGGATTGCACCGATTTTGATTTCAAAACCGGTGCTTTTTTATTGTTTCAGTTTGAGCCTTTAACTATTCTGTTCTTAAGCTCGTTATAGGATTTGCAAAAGCAGCTTTAATTGTTTGAAAGGCGACCGCAATACAGGTTATTGCCAGCGTTGATAAAACAGCAATAACAAATACCCACCAGCTTATATCGGTACGATAAGCAAAATCGCGCAGCCAGTTGTTCATTAATAGCCAGGCAATTGGCGCTGCGATTAAAAATGCAACTATAATAAGGCCGAGGAAGTCCTTCGACAGGATAAACGAAATGTGTTTTACAGATGCGCCCAGGACTTTGCGTATACCGATCTCTTTTGTTTTTTGCTCTATGATAAAAGACAACAACCCTATCAATCCCAAAACGTTGATAGCGATGGAAACAAAAGTGAACAGGTTAAAGAGCTGCTGCGTCCGCTTTTCATTTTTATACAAGCTGGCAATATTATCATCGAGGAATTTGGTTTCAAATATATCCTTCGGGTAAACCGAGTTCCAGACTTTTTCAATAGCCGCGAGGTTAGCTGCGGAATAATTGTTTGTGAATTTTATGCCAACATTATAATAAAAAAATGGATACTGCACCATCAGTACTGGTGCAACAGCCTCGTGTAAGGATGCTACATGGTAATCCTTTACCACCCCGATAACAGGAGCGGAAATATGATTAAGCCCAAAAGTCACGTATTTGCCTATTGCTGCTTGCGCAGACGCAAAGCCCAGCGCCTTGATGGCAGTTTCATTCAGCACAAAAGCATAATGTTTAACCGAGTCTGGCATTTTAAGCGCGGCCTGGCGCTCATCATTCTCATCAAACCACCTGCCGGCAACCAATTGCAGCCCGTAAGTTTTAAGGTAATTTAAATCACCCGCTTTTATTTTCACCTCCAGTTGTTGAACAGAATATTTCTCTTTCCGGTTAAATGTGGTGTTAACGTTGTTGTCGGATATTGGTCCCCCTAATGAAAGACTAAAGCTGCTGATGCCTGGTATACCCGCTAATTGGTCACGTAACGTTTGGAGTTCGGCCGGTTTATTTTCCGGAAGGCTAATGTCTAAAACTTTTTCCTTGCTGAATCCGAGGGGTTTTGATTGAACAAAATCCATCTGTTTTGCGACCACAATTGCGCCGATAATTAATATTTGTGCAGTCAAAAACTGGAACACAACAAGCCCTCTTCTTAGCATAACAACAGAGGTTTTGGGAGCGGATATTTTACTTTTTAAGGCGGCGATCGGGTTAAAACCTGATAAAACAAATGCTGGGTACAAGCCCGAGAGCAACGAAACCGCAACCCACAACACCATCAGCAAAGCCGCCGTTTTAAAATTCAACCAGTCCAAAGGAATGTTTTTATCAAGAAAACTATTGAGCGAAGGAAGAAAAAAACGAATCGAAAAAGCCGCCGCCACGATAACAACAGCCGAAAGCAGGAAAGTTTCCGACAAAAACTGTTGAATCAGGTGTGCGCGTGTTGCCCCCATGGTTTTTCGGACGCCCACCTCCTTCGATTTTTTTATGGCTAATGCGGTTGAAAGGTTGGTATAATTGATGCAGGCAGCCAATATCAAAAATAGGCCGATCGCGCCTATCAGGTACAGGTATTGATAGTTAATGGTATACGAAGTGTTGCTTGCCGCATACAACTGGTTAAAATGAATGTCGGGCAATGGCTGTAGTTTATAAATGGTTTTTGTACCAGGGTTATCTTTTGAGGTATACTTCTCCGCTATTGAACGGAGTACATTTTCGGTGGTTTTTACTTTATTATCGCCGGATAAACCGATATACACATATCCGTCGGCCGTTATGCTCCACTTGTCAAGCGGGATATCGCCTATAAGATGGGATTTTAAAGAAGGATACGAAACCAGCATATGATACGGCAGATGGGAATTCGATGGCGCATCGGCTATGACCCCCGCAACCTCAAGGTCGATAAAATTGGCAAGTTTTATTCTTTTGCCAACGGCGTCTTCGTTCCCGAAATACCGCCGTGCCGTACTGGCTGTCAGTATTGCAAAACCAGGCGCAGCCAATGCCCTTTTTATTTCTCCCTGTTTCACGGCCAGCGGAAAAAGCTTTGGAAAAATTGAATCCGCAAAAACTATACTTTCCTCCTTAAATTTTTTATCGCCGAAAGAAATCAAATCTTCCTTTTCAAAATGGATCTGCGAGATCAGTTTTTCATCCGGCATAGCGGCCCGGAAAGCCGTTGCCAGCGGGTAAGGCGTCGCAGCCTCGTATGTGTTACCTGTTTGCGACACCGAATTATTTACTACGCGGTATACACTGACATTGCTTGCATGTTTATCAAAACTCGTTTCATGCAATATGATCAGCGAAATAAGTATGCATACTACTATGCTGATGTATAAGCCTGCAAAGTTGAGCGCGAAGAATCCCTTGTTCCTTGTTACATTACGCAATGCGGTTTTAAAGTAATTTTTTAGCATATCGGTGTTTTATTATGAGTAGGTTAACCAATTTCAACCAATAAAATGCCAGATTATTAAAGAGTTATTAATCAGATATTTAATGCGGTATGTTGATTTTCGATTGCACGTTTATGATACAAAATAACGTTCGGTTATGGGACAGTTCAATGGGTTGCAATCTGTAAATTTAAAAAAATAGAGAGATACGCTGAAAAAGCCTTTTTTATTAAGGGTTACATTTATCTTTATCGGTGATAAAAAATTAAATGAATTCGACACCCACTTCCTATAAAATGATTTCGGCAGTCATCCTGCTCCAATTGCTGGTAGTTAACAGACCTTCCTTCGCCCAAAGCAATATCCGCCCCCTCGACCAGCTAACCGCAGATACGTCCGGTTGGAGTGCTTTTAAAGACGCTACAAGAATTGCGAGGAATAAATTTGAAGTGTTGCCTGCCGATCCAGCGAGGGCAAAAGACGCCATTTATCAAACACAGGTAACAACGCACTCAATCATGGGTGCTATTATTTATTTTAGCGGTGGTATACTGATAGACAATGGCTGGATCAGGATACTCGGTTCGGGGAGTGACAAATTAAGCAGGTCGTTACCCGGGTGGAACAAAGGCAAAACCTACCAAACCTTTGGGGAGCAGCCCAAATTCTTGTTAGTCGCAGACGATGCGATCGGAGGGTTTTTTGCCGTCAATGGTGGGGCTTTGGGCAGCGAACAAGGAAAAGTTTATTACCTGGCCCCCGACGATTTAAGGTGGGAATCACTTCATATCGGCTACACTGAATTTATAAATTTTTGCCTGGTTGGCGATATGAACGAATTTTACTCGGGTTTAAGATGGAAAGACTGGAAAGCTGATATGCCAAAGATTTCCGGAAATGATGGCTTTTCCATTTATCCTTTTCCATGGACGAAAGAAGGAAAAGATATCGAAAAAGATTCAAAGAAGGTTGTACCGATTCAGGAACTCTACGATTTCGAGACGACAAAGCTAAGTAAGATTAAAAAATGAGCACATCGTTCCTGGCTATCCCAACTGGTTCTTAAAATCATATTACGCATCGGTGAAACTAAGCGTAGCGGCCTCATGAACGCCACTGAAAAATAAACATTAAGTGAATAATCTCAACATAATCGGTGTAATCCCCACAAAATCGGTGAAATCTTAATATAATCGGTGTAATCTTTTTTTTAGCTTTGTTATCTTATAATCCTGATTTAAACTTAATGAGCGCTTCAAAAGACAGATCAACCATTCCGGGTCTTATCCGCAATATTGTAAAAAACATCCATCCCGAGACCCATACTTTCATGACCCATAAGGTAAACGATGTTTGGGAAGAAATTAGTTACCGCCAGGCTTTGGATAAAATAGATGCCATCTCGGCATATCTGCTTGAAACGGGTATTATCAAGGGCGACCGCCTTGCCCTGATTATTGAAAACGGCCCCGATTATGTTTATTATGACCAGGCGCTGCAGCAAATCGGCGCTATAAACACTTCCATATATCCTACCCTTACCGAAGTCGAGATAGAATATATTTTGAATGATTCGGGCGCGAGGACTATTTTAGTTGGCAATCCGTTTTTGCTGCGCAAGGTGCTTAAGGTTGCCAATAACTGTCCAGCTTTGATACGCATTATCCCGGCCTTTGATGATTTTGAGAAATTTACCGATAAGCTAACGCTTAATGCCGGTGCTATCAGTCTTAAGGATGTTATTGGCGAAGGAAGCAAACTGGTTGAACAGTACCAATCAGGCATTAATATAGCACGCGAAGCAATTTTACCCTCAGATCTCTCTTGCTTAATCTATACTTCGGGTACAACAGGCACGCCAAAAGGCGTGATGCTTACGCATTACAATCTTACCGAAAACGCAAGGGTTAGCCTGATACAGATACCCATCATCGTGAAAACAGATATCTTTTTGTCTTTTCTGCCGCTTTCCCATGTTTTCGAACGCACGGCAACGTACCATGTTTGCCTGTATACCGGCAGTAAAATAGCCTTCGCCCAAAGCCTCGACCTGCTCGCAAAAAACATGGCCGAAGTAAAGCCGACTATCATGAATTGTGTGCCGCGCCTTTTGGAGCGTATACACGACCGTGCCATGAAAAACGGGGCCGCTGCAGGCGGTGCAAAGGCAAAGATATTCCTTTGGTCGCTTAAAATTGGGCGCCAGGTGCGCGAAGCAAGAGAGCAAGGCAAAAAACCGGGCCTGCTATTAAGCCAGCAGCATAAGATTGCCGAAAAACTGGTATTCAGCAAAATAAAAGAAAAAACTGGCGGTCGTTTAAAAATCATGCTATCCGGCGGCGGTGCTCTGCCAAAAAATATTGGCGAGTTCTTCGGCGATCTTGGCATAAAAATATTGGAAGGTTTTGGCCTCACCGAAACGTCCCCTGTAATGTCAGTTACCGAAACCGACCGCATTATTTATGGTACGGTAGGCCGGATAATACCGGGCATTGAAGTCGCCATACAAAATGTGGATACCAAACAAATTTACACCATACAAACCTACGATTCGTTTAAACCTGACTTCCAATCAGAGGAGGGCGAAATCATTGTACGCGGACATTGTGTGATGAAGGGTTATTTTAACAAGCCCGAGGAAACTGCCTCGGTTATTGATCCCGAAGGCTGGTTCCATACCGGTGATATTGGCCGCTATTTCAGGGGCAACCTGCAAATTACCGACCGCCTGAAAAACATGCTGGTAAACGCCTACGGTAAAAATATCTATCCAACCCCGGTTGAAAACACCTATTTAAAAAGCCCAAAAATTGAACAGGTATTTTTAGTAGGCGATAAACGTGAATATATAACCGCCATTGTAGTACCTGCAAAAGAAACGTTGCAGGAGGTTTTTAATTTAAAGGAATCGTTTTTTGAGCAGCCTGAACTGTTTATCGAGGATAAAGAAATTGTGGACTGGATTGGCCAGGATATAAAACGGCTGTCGAACGAGCTGGCTAAATTTGAGCGTATAAAAAACTTCAAGGTAAAGCGTAAACCTTTCAGTATCGACGACGGCGAGATTACCCCAACCATGAAAGCCAAACGCAAAGTGATAGAAAAGAAATACGCCGGACCAATTGATGAAATGTATTTGCAGGAAGCGGAGGCGGACTAATTAATGTTCAAAGAACTTTGGAATGTAAGTGGTTTTCCTTTGCTGCTGCACGAACCTGCGCAGTCGTTTGGTAAAAAAATTGCAACGTTGCTTAAAGTGTACGGACTAATTTTTTTGTCTCTTATTTTTACCTCCTGGATCGTATATTTTACCGATCAATTCGTTACCCAGGTATTGCACTTTAAAAGTATTTCAAACCAATATGGCACAACTTTTCAGCACTTATTCAAAAAAAACGGCGCTGCAAAAATATTACTCTATGTATGTCTTATCGGCCCCGTTTTAGAGGAAACTGTGTTCAGGCTACCCTTGTCATTTAAAAGGATACCTGTCGCATTAGGCATCGCATTTGCTTTTTTCCTCTTTAGCGGGGCAGTGCCATTTGTTAAAAAATTTGAATTAAGTATCGGATGGGGTTATGCCCTGCTAATACACCTCGCTTTTACTGCTGTCTTATTTTTTACCTGCATAAAATTTATCCCGGATAATTTATCCTTTACCACTAAGATAAAAAAAACGATTATTATAATATCTATGTGCCTTTTTGGGTTAATGCACATTTTAAACTTTATACCGCTTCAATGGCCCCTGATATGGATTTATCCGGTTTATGTTTTGCCGCAGTTGTTAATGGGTTGGGGAATAACTTATGTACGTTTTAAAAGGGGCTTTATATGGGGAATTGCGCTCCATTGCCTGATAAACTCTTTGGCAATGTGGGTTTATGTCGGCCATTCACAGCCGGTTAAAACCAAACAACCCATTATTGCCGTGCACAAATTGAAATGATTTGATTAATTTTGATGATAGGTGAGCTTGGCGGCCTTTAAAGTCAAAAACAAAGTGATTGAAAGGAAATACGCCGGGCCTATTGATGAAATGTATTTGCAAGAAGCGGAGGCGGATTGATTTTTATTTCGGATTGATTGCCTTTTTGATTGTCACAGCTTAGTTTTTATTTTATAATCTTGTTTTAACAATTTTCCCACCCAAACAAAAATATGATAAAGATAAAGCCAGTTGATAAATTCAATAAAATCTTTGAAAAAATTTTAAGAAAATTAGAAGACATATCTTCAGATGTAGATAGTCTTATAATGTATTATGAAAATCGATCTTCTAAACTTAATGAGAATGAGCTAAAAAATATAGACAATTTTAAAAAAAGGCTATCGAAATTACACGATGAAATTAAGTATCGGCCTTTAAAAATAGAAAATTTATAGAATTTGGTAGCCTTGTTCTATCCATCGATGAGCGATAAAGTCGCAAAAATTTCCTAGTACTCCTCGTCTCGCTCCCCTGGAAGGCGAACGTAAATATCTGATCGATATATTTCTTTCTGAATTATTTTGCATCCAGTTAATCATAGCTGCAAAACATTGACGCCAAAAGATTGGCAAATCCTGTCTGGTTATACATATTTGTTTTATAGTTGTGTGATGTTCCAATATTTGAACAATATTTGTTTTGATATTTGCAAATTGACTCAATTCTTCATCTCGGAAGTTACAAATGCTGGCGCTATGACCGATACTATTTTCATCGGCATCATTTAATGACGTAAAATATCTGTAATTGCAAGCTTGTTTCTTTTGCAGAATTCAAGCCAAATCGTTCTATTTTCGTCTATTAAGCTAATATTTTCATGAATTTTGGGTGAAATACATCAAAATTCATTTCTTGATGCTCTTCCGTAGAACCAATTTGAATCATTATTGCATGACCCCCAATCTGGATTAAAAGTGCCAATAAATAATGTGCGAACTTCCCAATCAACATAATCAATTAACAAGTCATCAGAAAATTTATGGTTGCAAGGCATAGTGGATGTTTAGATTTCACTAAATGTAAACAAATTTTACCAAACTTTAATATATCAACAGTCCTCACACTTTTAACTTTACATTTCAATACTACAAACTGATATGAACAATAAACTTAATTTTGTTTAATTATCTTTAAATTTGTATTGCAAGTTTATTTAAATGAAAACACTCACAGTAAATATCGAAGATGCGCTCTCTGAAAAAGCAATTACCGCTGTTTTGGATGCGCTTAAACTAGAATACGAGATTGATGACGCAACTCAATTTCAGGATGAAACGGAGCGGATAATGGCCAATTCATATCTTGCTGAGAAAATTAACCAGGGCAGAAAAGATATGGAAGCAGGAAAGGGGACTAAAATCGCTCTTGAGGATACATGGAAATAATTTACCAGCCAAAGGCTTTGGATGATTTGAAATACTGGAAAAAATCAGGCCAAAAGCAAATACAGGCAAGAATACTAAGCATACTTCAATCCATACAAGACACGCCCTACGAAGGAATAGGAAAACCTGAACCGCTTAAACACAATTGGTCAGGAATGTGGTCGCGCCGAATCAGTTATGAACACAGAATAATTTATGAGATCAAGAACAACGAGATTCGTATTTACTCACTAAGAGATCATTATTAAATTATATTCCTGCTATAAAACTTTGTGCACTTTGTGGAAATCTTAGTGTCCTTCGTGGTAAAAAATTATCCGGCAGTTGGCGGGCACAAAGCGATGAGTGAGGCAACGAGGCCAGGTACCATTTTCATTCCTGCTCATCTAAATACGTATCTCACAAAAACCCCAGTATATCCCTTATCCCCTCCACACTTTTAAACTTTTCATCATCAATACTGTGCTCAATATGCTCGTGCGCCCAGGTAAAGTGATAAGGCATACGCACCCCATAACCGCCAACATTTAAAACGGGCAAAATATCGCTTTTAAACGAGTTGCCAACCATCACCAGTTCATCGGGCTGATTATCCGGGTAACGAATAGGCTTTAGGTAATTGACATCACTCTTTTCGGATGTCATTTCGATGTGTCTTTTAAAAGTTTTCAAATCTTTTGGATTTTATTTTAAATACCCCGTTTTTTATCCAGGCTCGCTGTATCGTCATTTTTCCGGTAATATTTGTTGGCAATCAATGATATAGGCAGGCCCAGACATAGGCTTAATCCGGTAAAGCTAATAATTATCGCTACTAAGTTAAGCTGGCTGGGATATTTTGGGACGCCCTTTATATCCGGAACATTACTCAGGGGAAGAATTCCAAAAGTTGAAATTGTCCAAATGATTAGTCCGAAAACCAAAGCCAAAATATATTTGTTTTTTATTACTATTTTAAAATTAGGATACAATAAGAAGAAAACAACGCTGAAAGCTGAAGCGATTAAATAGTGAAATAACACTCCACAGAAAATCATATAATTTGCTGTAAACGCTGTGGTGCCAAACACGCCGCTCGCGATGTACCTGTATGACTGGCCCAGGTTTGCAGGATAGCTGAATATCATCGATAATATTCCATCTAATGTGCCGGTTAATAAAGATAACCCTATGATAATTAATAGCCTATTGTTTTTTTTTCCTGACATCAGTATTAATTTAAGATGAATAAATTTAAAGAAAATTAAATTAATGAAATAAAATTTTAAAAAGATTTTAAACTATTTAATTTTATTTAAAAAGATATTGGATGCTTTGGATACCCTTAAACTAGAATATTAGATTGATGATGCAATATAATTTCAAGATGAAACACGCGGCTACTTCCGGACTTTACTGACTTTCGGACTCTTCTACAAAAACCCCAATATATCCCTTATCCCCGCCACGCTTTTAAACTTTTCATCATCAATGCTGTGCTCAATATGCTCATGCGCCCAGGTGATGTGGTATGGCACATGCACGCCGTAGCCGCCCACATTTAACACCGGTAAAATATCGCTTTTAAGGGAGTTGCCAACCATCAGCAATTCATCCGGCTGTATATCCAGGTGTTTGATAAGTTTCAGGTAATTGGCATCATCCTTTTCACTCATGATCTCAATATGATGAAAATAGTGGCTGATGCCCGATTTTCTTAGTTTGCGTTCCTGGTCCAGCAGGTCGCCTTTGGTGGCTACAACCAGGCGGTATTTATCCTTTAAAGCCAGCAGCACATCCTCTACCCCATCCAGCAGCTCAATTGGCTGATCAAGCATTTGCTTGCCTAAATTCAGTATCTTCTCAACCGTATCAACGCCGATGGTATTATTGCTCACCCTTAATGCGGTCTCAATCATCGACAGCATAAAGCCTTTTATGCCGTAGCCATACAAGGCCAGGTTTTCAATTTCAGTTTTCAGCAATTCGCGTTCAAGCGTATGCTGCGAGGCATAGCCATTAAGCAAATCATAAAACCGCTCTTCCGTTTGCCTGAAATATGGCTCATTCACCCAAAGCGTATCATCGGCATCAAAAGCAATTACTTTTAAATTCATTTGTCAAAGGTAAGATATTAACCATGTTCAAAACAGCTGCTGGTGCAAACAAGATTTAGTGTGTATTTAAAATTGTCATATTTTCACCAGGCATTCCATATGAACGCAAAAAAATCTATTTGCATGTGCCAACCCGACAGCCCAAAGTGATGAATAAGTTGTCTATCTTCCGTTAGGAACGTTTGGTTGGTAGAAAGGGGTAAAAAGACATTTCTGAACGTTTGATACCAAAGCGACAATTTG
>Ga0206855_10314_pt1 | contig 13391 bp, 15 predicted proteins | sample Alteio_BWOrgCont_51_FD_152637 | JGI IMG/M metagenome (GOLD analysis project Ga0206855, IMG submission 152637) | Enriched cells from forest soil in Barre Woods Harvard Forest LTER site, Petersham, Massachusetts, United States -... | ecosystem: Environmental > Terrestrial > Soil > Temperate forest >...
CGGCTTGGCTAGCCGGGCGCGGGTATGAAACGATTTGCGACGATACCGGGCGTCTGGAAGCAGTATCCGGCCGCGTCGACCTCTATCCGTCGGCTCGAAGGCTCAAGCTTTGGGGTGAGACCATGCAAGCGTTGGGATGGAAGAAGGAAGCCTCGGAACTGGAGACGCCAGACTCCGACAAATTTCAGATCCCAATGCCCGGCCCCGCAGTCGTCGACCCGTTGCCATTGGGAGCGGTGTACTTGATCGGTTGGGGCGATTTGGGTCTGCAACGTCTAATGGGGGCCGAAGCGGTGCGAGCATTTTTAGAATCGGCAACGTATCGGCCCGAGTTCTTGGATTTGCCAGGCCGGAAGCAGGCATTTATTCAGGACGCCATTCAAATAGTTGCACGAGTGCCGGTGTACAGGCTTACTCGTCCGCAGGATCTAACCACGATGGATGACACAATCGAATTGTTGGAGCGCCACTGGAACGATGAATATCCTCAAACGCCAAAAGATCCGCAGCGAGACCCTAGTGAGACGTGCCGCGGGCTTATTGGCAACTGAATCGATTGAGGGTACGTTCCTAGTCGACTCAAGAGGTGGAAGGCTGTACAAATTGAACTCGACAGGAAGCGCGATTTGGGCTCAAATCGATTCTCCGATTTCTACTCTCGAATTGTGCGATCGCTTGGTGAGCGATTTTTCGGGTGAGGCAGGAACCATCCGACAGGACGTGATGGACTTGCTATCCGAACTCCTAAATAGGCGATTGATCCGGGTGAGCGATGCACCTGGTACGTAAACTGCTTTCGATCCCAAAGGTGCGACGGCGCATCCTGATCGAAGCCGCATGGTCGCTCATTCTTGCCCGGATGATGCTTCGCTGTATTCCGTTTAAGCGCATCGAAAAATATCTCAGCCGTCGGGCGACCAAACTGGAGATAACCGGTCCAACACGCGATTTGCTTTGCCGGGACGCCCGAAGCGCGGTTGAGCGCATTGCCGAGTTACTCCCCGGAAGTACGGTCTGCTTCCCACGAGCAATCGCGGTCCAGTCGATGCTTCGCCGACGCGGAGTTTCTACGACGCTTTATTACGGCGCGCGGGACGATGGTTCCCTATCCGCGCACGTTTGGATTCAAGACGGGAATGTCGGCGTGATTGGGATGCCAGGCGAGGGTGAATATCGCGTCGTGGCGAAGGTTCCTTACCAAGCATGACTGCTAGGTTTGTCGCACTTCCTGGTTGGGACTCAGTCATAAGTCGCCGGACAAAATGATTGTGGTTTACACTGTCCTTGCCGGGCACGCCTTTAGGCTTGGCTGAATGCAATGGACAATAATCCTATCGAAGCAATCGTTTACAAGAAATTGGATCAATCGGCGAAAAAGCCTGAGTGGTCCAAACCCGAACTGCACATCCTTGCATTGAGTGACGCTTTGAGCGGAAACGATTGTGCCCATGATATTACTTCGGGCAAGAGAACCACTTTTGGCCCTGGCTGCTCTTAGACGACTCCTCTTTCCAGCTTAGAGCCACGTGGAGAAACTTATGACTGAGCACGGGATATGCAGACATCCGCAGTCGATCTGAGTATCACCTCGCAATCCGTTATTCGGCGTCATCCTGCTGCGTTCCACTCCCCGGTTCACGACGAATTGGTTGTCACCCAAGGCGAACGAGACACCTATTTCCGACTGTGTGGGACGGGAAAGAAGATTTGGGATCTGCTGGAAACGCCCAAAGCCGTCGAAGAGCTTTGCAACGAGCTTCTTGGAGAATATATCGTCGAGCGATGCGCGGCCGAAATTGAGGTTCTAGCCTTTTTAGCCGATCTGGAACGACAAGAACTCATCCAAGTCTCTCAATGAGCGCGCTATTTGGAATCGCGCACTTCGACGGATCGCCGGTTCTCGAAGGCGAGATTGAGACCATGGCGAAAGCGCTCGTTCCTCACGGCAGCGACGGTCGCGCTATCTGGGTCGGGCCCAACGCCGGTCTTGGACACATTCTACGCATCGTGACTCCGGAGGATCGAGCCGAACGGCAACCGGTACGGCATCCAAGTGGCCACCATTTGCTTGTCTTTTGCGGACGGCTAGATAACCGAAAGGAGATGCTCTCCCAACTTGGCGACTTGCATGGCTCCCTCATGGGCGGATCGCCGATTGTGCCCGATTCCGCGATCGTGTCGGCCGCTTTCGAGCGATGGGGCTCCGATTGTGCGGACCGCCTTTGCGGGGATTTTGTTTTCGTCGGCTGGCTAGAAAATGAACAACGGATCGTCGCATCCAGGTCTCCGCTTTCCTGCCGGACCCTTTTTTACTTTTGGGACGGAGTCACCCTGGCATTCGCCACTGCGCCTTCGGGGCTTTTCGCGCTGAAGTTCATCCGGAAGGATCTCGATCGCGAACGCCTCGCCGACTATATGGTCCATGCGCCGATCGAGCACGGCCACTCCTTCTTTCGCGACGTAAGGATGCTGGAAGGCGGAACCGTATTGACGGTTGACAAGGCAGGCTCGCGGACGAAGTCGATTTGGAATCTTGAAGGGCTCGCGGAGATACGGCTCAAGAACGACGACGAATACTTGGAAGCATACTTGGAGCGGTTCGACCATGCGGTCGAGGCACGTCTGAGATCGGCGTTTCCGCTTTCCGCGATGATGAGCGGGGGATTGGATTCGTCGTCCGTGGTCTGCACCGCGGCTCCGATGCTGAATCGAGACGGACGGCGCATCCATGCATTCACGCAAGTCCCCCGGGACGGATTCCAAGATCCGCAATTCAAAGGGTCGTACAGCGACGAGACCCCGTTCGTGCAAGCGATCGCCGGCAAGTACGAGAACGTCGACCTGCGCCTGGTAAGAACGGAGGTTCGGGGCGTTCTGGACGACCACAGTCGCTTTATTTCTGCTGCTGCGGCGCCCTTTCGCAACATGGGGAATCGGGTTTGGGTCGAGGAGATTCTGCGACAGGCTCAAGCCGTTGGGTCCAGAGCGATCCTCACCGGGTCCATGGGAAATCTCGCGTTCAGTTGGGACGGGGATGGCGCGATACCGGAGCTTATCAAAAGGGGACGGCTTGTCGAAGCTTGGCGGCAGTCCCAAGCGTTTAGGAACAGGAGTTCCGTAAATGCATTTTTGAGACGCGGTATCCTCCCGCTCTTGCCAGAGACGCAGTGGCTAGCCGTGATGCGGCGACTGAAGCCAAACCATCCGATTCTTTCCCGAAACCCTTTTTGGGCAACCATTTCACCCCTACGAACAGACTTCGTTCGATCGCAGCGCGTTGAGGAACGGGCTCGCGATAAGGGCTGCAGCCTGCTATTGCGTACAGATCGCGGTTTGCGTGGGGATCAAATCAGGTTATTGCGAGAACATGAAGCGCTCGGGTCGGAGATTTGGTGCGGTTTGCGTTCGCTCTACGGCGTGGAGGAGCGAGACCCCATGTCGGACCGAAGACTGGTCGAATTCTGCCTTTCGATTCCTCAAGGCCAGTTCCAACGCGACGGAATATCGAGGCATTTGACGCGCCGGGCGATGGTAGATCGCTGGCCGGAGGAAATCGTTTCGAATCCGGGGCGAGGTGAGCAGGACGCCGATTGGCGCGAGGTGATGATGAGCACGCGTCCAGAGTTGCAGGTGACCCTCGATCGGCTGCGTTCGAGCCACCTCGCCGTGGAGATACTCGACCTTGAGCGGATTCAGATGGTCCTCGCCGGTATCGCCGACGCCCCACCCCACTCGACAAGAACCTTCGTCGACGCGATGGAAATTGTCTACCTGGGTCTCGGCCTCGGGCAATTCTTCGAATGGATTGAGGCCGCGTAGAGGTTTTAACGTTTGCGGCGAAGGTATTGCGCGGCGCGGCGAAGCCGTTTCGCGACGAGGGAATTCAGGAGGCGCGCTTTTGAAGATGGGCTTGGGCATCCGGCCCATACGTTTCGGAGGTCTTCCCATTTGCCGGGCGGTTCGAGAGCCTCAGATGCGAGGTGATTCCGCCACCTCTGAACAAGCCTCACCGAAGAAGAAGAGAACTTCTCGTGATCGATTGGGATCTCCAGATCCTCTTCCAGGAACCTAAGCGCGCAATCCACCAACGTACGGCTGCCGTTTTTGGTGGCCAGCAATTGTGCCGACTGGGCGGCGCAGGGCGCATGCGTATTCAGTGCTACTAGGTCGGCAGCCCATCGGAGCCTGAACATTCCGTGGTAAGCAGCGTGCTGCGCCAAAATGCAAAAGAGGAGCGCATCATCGATATCCTCGTTTTCCTCGAGCTGCGCCCAGACCAACTCGTCCATCGACCCACGATTGCAGCGAACAAAAAGGCTCCAGTGAAGCTCGACCCAAGGCTCGGAGTCACCCTGAAGAAACGTAGCGTCTTTCGACAGCGCAAGCCGATCGTTGTTCGGTCCGGATTGCCATGGATAAGGTTGAACCTTTTTCCGCCCTTCTCGCACCATCTCCTCCGCCGGCTCATAGTCGTCGCGGTGCACGAGGATGTCAATATCCTTGCTCTCCCTGGGCGCATCCAGTCGCAGGCGCTTACCGAGCAGCGGACCCTTATAGGCCCAGGTGCGCACTCCCATCGTCTTCAGGCGACCGACCAATTGCTGCTGCGAGGCGCCGGTCCGGGCGTCTCGAACTGCCGCCCGAATCCCATATTCTCGAGCTTCCGCATCGTCTGGGTAGTACCGCGTAAGCAACGCCGCTAATCGGTGATGCTGGGCGAGGGGACGCAGGTCTTTGAAATCACGGTTTAGCACCGGTTGACGCCCGGCCGCAAGGTCGAACATCACCTGAAGTTCCTCAGAAACTCTGGGCTGGTGCTTCACCGAGGTTCATTCTAGCGGGCTAGGCTTAGTGTCCCGATAAGGCTTTGAGATTGCGCTGACATTAGTAAGCTGATATCATTGCCAAGTCGCGTGCGTATTGTCGGCAGCAGGGGAGTAGTTAGGGGTGGTTAAGAGGGTAGGCGGTTTTCTATTGGGTGTAGCCGGGATATCGGCTGCGGTGTCCTCGATGGCGGGTTTGGGGCGGGATGTGCCGACGAGCAGGCTGTCGACGGATCCGCCGCTGCCGGCGCATGGCAAGCTCGGCCAGGACCTGTTCCTTGCGATCGACCATCGAGATGTAAATCAGGTCCAAGCGTTGCTCCAGAAGGGCGCCGACCCGAACGCGCGCAACGGTCTGGAGTTCAGGCCGATCTATATTGCCGCTGCGTCGCACCAGACCGACGTCATGCAAGCCCTCCTTAAGGCGGGCGCAAGCAACGACGTTCAGACCACCTACGGCACCCCGCTCAGCTTTGCTGCGCTGGGTGGCAACGTCGATGGCGCCAAGTTGCTGCTCGCCCAAGGCGTAAAGTGCGACATTCCGCGAACCGATGGGTTGACGCCGCTGATGCTGGCCGCCAATATCGGTGTGACCCCGATCGTCGCCGACCTGATCGAGCGAAAGGTGAACGTGAATGCCCAGGACCAGGGAGGAAACACGGCGCTCGCCTTGGCATCTCGCGGCGGCTTCCTGGATACGGCCAATGCGCTGGTCGCGGCAGATGCCGATGTCAATCTGGACAATGTGCAGGGTGAGACTCCGCTGATGCAAGCCGCGATGGCCGGACATGCCGACGTCGTCAGCCTTCTGCTCGGCCATGGAGCGCACCCGAACGCAACCGACGGCGCCGGACGTACAGCCCTCTTTCTTTGCGCCTCGTACGGAGACTATCCGGACGCGGTCAAGGCGTTGCGGCAAGGCGGCGCCAAATCCGATATTCGGGATGCGAAGGGGCGGCTTGCAGCCGATATGGCGGCCCGGCGTGGGTACGCCGCTGCGGCGACATCGCTTGCCGGAAGCTACCGCGAGGCGCCGGTGTCCATCACGGTCCAACAGGCGGTCAAGCGGAGCTTGGCCAGCATCCAGGCTTCGACGACGCTGTTCTGTAACGAGGCGAAATGCGTGTCTTGCCATCACGAAGGGATCGGCCGGATTGCCACCGGCGAAGCCGCTGCGCACGGCATTCGCCTAGACCCGGAGTTGCAGAAGATGGAGTCTGCCCGGCTCGGCGGCATGCTGACCGCAATGCTGCCGATGCACAAGGCCGCACTTCACAGCGCCGACGCCATGAAGCAACTGCCGCTGATCGAGATCAACGAAGTTTCGGACGCGGACTGCTGGTTCCTTTCCGGAATGGCGGCCAATGGACAGCCCCGAACCGAGGCGACCGGCGCAATGGCTATGTGCCTGGCGCGGCAACAACAGCCGGCGGGATGCTGGACAATCTCCTTGCCGCGCGTTCCGTTGCAGTCGAGCGTTTTCACGTTTACCGCGCTTGCCGCTCACTCTTTGGAGGCGTATGGTCCTGAACCATATCGGCCGGAAGTTCGCGGTCGGATCGCACGGGCACGGGCTTGGCTCCTGAAGGCGAAACCGCAAAACAGCGAAGATCGGGCCTCGCGGCTTCTGGGCCTCAAGTGGTGCGCGGCCGATCCGCAAGCCTTGGCTGCGGCCATGGCGGATATCAAGGCCGACCAGCGGCCGGACGGCGGCTGGTCTCAACTGCCCGGCGGCCACAGCGATGCCTATGCAACGGGACAGGCCCTATACGCTCTGAGCGTAGGCGGCCTCTCCCGCTCCAACCCTGCGTGGAAGCGTGGCGTCCGATTCCTGCTCCGGACCCAGGACGACGATGGCACTTGGTTCGTGAACAAACGCGCGATCCCCGCCAACAACTACTTCAGCACCGGCTTCCCCCACGGTGAGTCGCAATACTCATCGTTCAACGGAACCTGCTGGGCCACCCTCGCCCTGCTTCAGGCGATGGGGCAAGGATCGTAGCGTTTAGCTGGGGCCAAGCTTTTGCTTCAGATTGCGGATACCGTCGAGGTATAGGGGCTGATTGTCGCCGGCGCCTAGACTAAGTCTCGAGGAGGGCAAGGTATTCGCGATAGCCGAAGATCCGATCTCGCTCCCGGCCGGAAATCTCGCCGAGAATCCCAACCCGCACCAACGACTGGACTAAACCGCTTGCGGTGGGAAAAGTAATGCTGAGCATCTCTTCTACGAATCGGATCGTTACCACCGGATGGTCGTACAGGCGGTCAAGCAATTGCAGGTGCCTCGAAGGCCGGGCATTGCCGGTGATGATCAGTTCCCGATGCCTTTCGCGCAAGGCGACGATATCCTGGGAAAGCCGGGTCGCATCGGCAGCGACAGAGGTCACTCCAACGAGAAAAAAGCGCAACCACCCCTCCCAATCGCCCCGCTCCCGAACCGATTGGAGGCGATCGTAGTATTCCGCGCGATTGAGCCGAAGGTAGTAAGAAAGGTATAGGATGGGCCGCTTCAATAGGCCTTGGCGGCAGAGAAGCAGCGTGATCAAGAGCCGGCCGATGCGCCCGTTGCCATCCCGGAACGGATGGATGGTTTCGAACTGGGCATGGGCCAGGCCAATCTGCATCAGGGTCGGCAACGTATTGTCCTCGGACAGAAACGAAAGCAATGCCTCGATGGCCGGTTCAATCTCGCCCGGAGGAGGAGGCACAAAGGTCGCTGTTTGCAAGGTGCTGCCGGCAACGCCAATCCAGTTTTGGTTGCTGCGAAAGCGGCCCGGCTCTTTATTGGCGCCTCGAGTACCGGCGAGCAATCGTACATGCAGTTCACGGATCAGGGCAGTTGAGATCGGACCGTCGGCGAGACGATCCAGGCCATGAAGGAGGGCATCGAGGTAATTGACGACTTCGTCGGCGTCGGTGGGTTTCGAAGGGTCCAGGATCTTTGCTTCGAGTTCGAGAACCTCTGCAAGCGACGCCTGCGTGCCCTCGATTTGGGAGCTGAGGAGCGCTTCGCGCCGAACGTGCATCCAAACGAAAAGCTCCGCGTTCGGCAGGTTCTGCGCGGCGCCGTCTAGACGCCCGAGCTCCAAGCTGGCGCGGGACAGGAGCTCAAGAAGTGCCGGGTCGCTGTGGATGGCCGGAGCGGGAGGTAAGGTCGCAGGTAGAAACGCCTCATAGCCTTCCGGTAGGCGTATGGTTTTCCCGGCCCTAGTGGATGCCAGTCGCATGTTCTATAAGTATGGGCTAATCTATTAAAGAAAAATCGCGATGTCTTTAATAGAGCCGCGGGCTATTAAAGTTTGCGACCCCTTTTTGTAGGTAGAAAGGCGGCCCTTTCCTCTGGGCTGATTGGATAATCGACTGATTGTGTAACGGTGGAAATGCGACCGTCTCGCTGCACAAACCAGTAGTAGAGGCCGGCGGCCTGTCCATTCAAATACGAGTAGCCGGCGTAACCTTCGTGGCGGTTCAGCCGCTTGGCGGCGGCGCGGCTCATTGTCCCATGAACCTTTAATCCGCTCTCCCAAAGGAGCTTGATCATGGTTCCTGCCGAGCGCATCCCGTCCCTCAAAGCCACGTCGCCCAGCGTTGCGCGCCGATGCCCAAGCTTGTCGAGTCCTTGGTGGCGCATCGCGAAGGCGCCGCATACAGCAATCAGAGTCATTGCATCACTCCCTCATATGACGTCTGGGATTTTTTGACGGTTCTGGTTAGCCCTGTGGTAGTACTGGATCGTGGCGACAATACGAGTTGGAGTTGGCGGTTGGACGTACGAACCTTGGCGGGGAGTCTTTTTCCCCAAGGGGCTTCCGCATAAGGAGGAGCTCTCGTACATGTCTCGACGCCTGAGTTCCATTGAGGTCAACGGGACGTTCTATCGCTCGCAGTCGCCTTCGACGTTCCAGAAGTGGCACGATGAGACGCCCGACGGCTTCGTGTTTTCCTTAAAGGGCCCTCGGTACACGACAAATCGGAAAAACCTCGGCGAGGCGGGGGATACGGTACGGAACTTCCTCGATAGTGGCGTCCGGGAGCTGAAGGAAAAGCTGGGACCGATTAATTGGCAGCTCACGCCTACAAAAGAATTTGACCCGGCGGAGTGTGAGGCGTTCCTAAAGATCTTGCCTTCCGACTTAAGGCACGCGATCGAAGTTCGCCACGAGAGTTTTCGCTGCCCAGAGTTCGTTGACTTGGCTCGAAAGTACGGCGTTGCGATCGTGCTTTCCGGTGATTCAGAGTATCCGCTCGTCCCGGATGCCGCCGCCCCGTTCGTGTACCTCCGGATTATGGGGACGACGGAAGAGGCGAACGGCTATCCGGCCGACCGGATCGACGCCTGGGCGGAACGGGCAAAAGCATTTGCCTCCGGCTCCGTGCCACCCGACCTGCCCGCAATTTCACCGCCACTGACGGCGGACGGCCGAGACGTCTATCTGTACCTAATTAGCGGCTTTAAGCAAGCAAACCCCGCGGCCGCGATGGAAATCATCAGCCGGCTCGGCTAGTCGCTGTCCCAGGATGAGGTCGAGTACTTCTGCAGCATCATGCCTTGGCCTCGGGAGCGGTGGGTTTGGATGATGCTCAAGAGTCGGCTTGCATGAGTTGCGGGATTTTCCGAAAGTGCAGATCTCGGGTTACGAGGATCAAGCCATGTTCGATGACAAGAGCCGCGATCCATAGATCGTTGATCGGTATCGGTGTGCCGGCGGTTTTGATCTGGACGTAAAGACGGGCGTAGTGCTCCGCCGTCTCGCGAGTAGGCAAGAGGATCTGAACCGTTGGTTTCGTAAGAAACTGTTGAAGTGCGGCCTCGTTGGCATGCCGGCGCGAGCCGCTCACGAAGCCCGCCTTGATTTCGGCAAGCACAGGTAAGGGAACCCAAACCTCGTCACAACTGCCCAGCCATGCCGCGAAGGCAGCATCGCCTCGGAAAAGGTCCGTAAGGCGGTTCGTATCGACCGCAACCCTCACTTCCAATCATCCGGGTCGACCGTTCGTTGCCCCTCGACGATCTCATCAAACTCCTTGTCCGGCGTCCAACGCCCAACCAGATCCGAAAAGTCCGCGATCTGTCGCCGCCCAATCGTAGCCTTGGTCAACTCATCGATGATCAACTGATTGACGCTAATCTTCTGCCTCGCCGCCCGGTCCCGCAGGACCCGATCCACCTCATCCGGTACACCGCGTACTGTGTATTGAATTGCATGCGCCTTCACGCAGGCATTATGGCACGGAGTGCCTGCATTTTGATTTGGCGGGGAGCCGGACAGAAGTCGAATCTCGCCGCGTTAACGTGGCTAAGCATAATGTCCACATGATCCAAGCCTCGGGTACCGAATTTAAGAACGACGCGCTCAAGATGCCGAAGAAGCGACGCTATGAGTGAGATCATCCTCTACGCCTCGCCAGATGGCGTAGCCAAGATCGAAGTTGCTTACGAGGACGAGACGTTTTGGCTTCCTCAAAGGCGGATGGCTGAGCTGTTCGGCGTGACCGTGCCAACTATTAACGAACACTTGAAAGGCATTTTCGAATCCGGCGAGCTCGATGAGGTTTCAGTTGTTCGGAATTTCCGAATAACTGCCTCAGACGGCAAGGGTTACGACACCAAACACTGCGCACTCGACGCGATCATCGCCGTCGGCTACCGCGTTAACTCCAAGCAAGCCACCCTGTTCCGCATCTGGGCGACCACCACCCTCAAGGAGTACGTCATCAAGGGGTTCGTGCTCGATGACGAGCGCCTCAAGCTCAACAAACGTTTCGGCAAGGACTACTTCGACGAGCTTCTTGAGCGGATCCGGGAGATCCGAGCAAGCGAGCGGCGCTTCTACCTCAAGATCACGGATCTCTACGAGCAGGCGAGCATCGACTACGACCCGAAAGCCGAAATCACCAAGACCTTCTTCGCTACCGTCCAGAATAAACTCCATTGGGCCGTGAGCGGAAAAACCGCAGCCGAGATCATTGCCGGTCGTGCCGATGCGAGCAAACCGAGCATGGGGCTCATGACCTGGAAGAATGCGCCCCACGGAAAGATTCTCAAGGGCGACGTGGGGACGGCCAAGAACTACCTGATCGAAAAGGAGATCAAGGACCTCGAGATCTGGCGCCTACCTTCCGACCAAGGCCGAAAAGTCCGAACAAGGGCGACTGTCTCCGTTGAAATTCTGCACTCGATTAGCAGCCTCTCTAGATGAGCCAACGGGCATGTCGGCGTGTAAAGGGTAAATCTCTCGCCTGCTCATATAGCCCTGATTTACTCACTATATCGCTCAAAACATGCTCAAGCAAATTCGCCCAGCTTCGAATAAAATGACCTCGTTTCTGGCCGACTTGTTTTAGGGAGTAGAAGCTATGGCTTTTGACGTTTACGTAGGCCCTCTTTCACGGTACATATCGGGCGACTGGAAAACCATCGGCCAGCGGATCGCCGAAGAGCATGGTCTCAAGTTCGTTCGAATATCACCGAAACAGAGTCTCATAAGTCGACTGTTCAAGCCGAAGCCTAAGAACGTCTACCAGCGATTGCGTGAACAAATCGGGTCCTCTTTTAGCTCGGTCGGTCTCAGCGAACCCGTCTGGGACGACTCACCCGAGCAAGAATACGTCACCGATCGGCCCGGCTGGGAAGGATTCGTAGCCTTCTTCGCCCAATATGCCTACGCTCTAAATCCCGAAATGACCCCTCCAACCAGGGCTCTCACGATGCCTGAGTTAAGCGAAGATCAGGCATTTGAGGCCGAACTTGACAAAGGAGGCTCTGCCATCGTCGCAATGATGTCCGCCACGATCTTCTTGCCCGGAACATTTGATTATTCGTTCACTGTGGAAGGTTCGAACGGCCAGCCGACCGGAGTAGCTCCGCTCGACTTGCTGGATCGGGCCCTCAACACAGTTTGCGAACATTGCGGCTTCGATAGAACGCGATTAGCCCAGACCGGTCGCGATCAAGTGGACGAAGACGCAACATTTGAGGAGGCAGCACTCTACGGGACTTCAATCTACGCAAAGCTCGCCGATGAGGCGCTCAAACGAAACCTCCCGCTTATTCATGACTATTGACGGCCTTGGCTGCCAGTGGGATCTTCAGCCCCTCGTGGAGGTTCCGAATCATCTTGACCGTCAAAGGGCGACGCCCGTTGAGGACCATGCTAACCATCGACTTTGTCCCGACATAAGGCTCCAAATCCTTCGAGCTCAGCTCCATGCGGTCAAGGTAATGCCGCAACGCTGCTGCAGGTCCGGAGGGACCGACATGATGGCGCCTGTGCCCAAAGCCGTGAACCAAGAACGTCAAGATATCGAACTCATCGAACTCGGAAGTCCCCTCTCGAGCATCGAAGAGCTCATCCATCCTCTGTCGTACTCCGCGAGGTTTAGTCGAAGCCTGTCGCCGAACCTAATTATTCAGTACGTCCAAGCCAGGACATGGGGCCGCTAAAGAGCTCCCCCAAGCCGTCACAGGGAGTTATCGATGCGGTGAGACGAACGGAAGCACCCAGCCACGCCGACAACATGCTCACGCAGGCATAGGCTCGCCCTTCTCTTTGGACTCCGTTTCAACCGGTAACTTTTGCGACCACTCAGCAAAAACGTCTTCCAAGTTCTGAGTATTCGAGTTAAAGCAGCCGAAGAATGACATCACAAGATTGAACGATGTGTCCAAAAGCATCTGAAGCTTCTCTTGGTCCGTTAGATTAACTTCCTTTGGCCCATTAACTTTTATTGAGCTGAACCCTTCAGTCAGATCTAGAACGGTTTCGATGTCCTTTTGAGGCTTGCGGAGGTCCGAGCAGAGCGCGGACACGATCATCGCAAGTGACTCTTCGATCTCAGTGTGAGTGACGTTTCCAAGTAGGTCGGCAAGATATTTCTCGCGAATCCTAACGGTCACAACCTCTTCGGGGCTGCACATTAGGAATGCGAACGGTACGCGGGTCTGGCCGATCAGATCCTCATCGATATAAACAAGCGGGATGAGTTCGCGAACCTTTCTGTTTTCACTCACTGTAACCTCTTGGCCAACCATTCCTTCACCTTTTTGCGCCTAAACACTAACCCTTCAATCGTCTCGTCTGCAAACTCGTCGATTGCTGACACTGAATATGCAGACGCCGCTCGTCTACAAACATACTCTATCACGTCGGTCGAAAGTTGCGAGATCTTATCGGCCATGGCGTCCATAGCTTCCCAATTGAGATCCGATACGAATACGAAACTAGGCTTGGGAACACGTAGTTCCCGAGGAGCTTCTTCGGGGCGAACGCAATTCTCGAAACCTCGTCCCACCCATTTTGCCGCTGTGCCATAGCCAAGACCGAAGACCCAACCGTAGTCGATCGAATTAAGTTCACCTTCAGTTCTTAGAAGGATCAAGTTGGCTTCGTGTTTGTCCCAATTGTCGACCCATAGGTCAAAAGGCACCGTTTCCGACTGGTATTTGGGTGCCAGCCCCCGGAGCCGCATCGGATCCAACGGGTCGACGGTCTTGTCGCCCCGCACTTGCCTAAGCGGCAGAACCTTGCGTGACGGTTGTTTAGAAAGAAACGCAATTTCGCCATCTTC
>Ga0206855_10316_pt1 | contig 13269 bp, 5 predicted proteins | sample Alteio_BWOrgCont_51_FD_152637 | JGI IMG/M metagenome (GOLD analysis project Ga0206855, IMG submission 152637) | Enriched cells from forest soil in Barre Woods Harvard Forest LTER site, Petersham, Massachusetts, United States -... | ecosystem: Environmental > Terrestrial > Soil > Temperate forest >...
TAGCGAGTGGTTATTTAGGATTAAATATTTTGTCGGATACGGCGCAAGACCCGCAGGTAAATCTTGAAAATATCGTGGGCAAATATGTTGTAAAGAGCGATGGGCTGTATGCCACCGCGCCTATTGACTGTGGTTCTATTGGTTTTTTTATAGCGAATTTTAATTACCTGTACGCGCCGGAAAATGCGACTACAGGTCAGAAAATACCGGTTTATAGTTGCCAGAATACCCTGGCTTATAACATTAATGTGATTGCAACCGACCAAACCATCACCGTGCCCAAAGGAACGTTCACGACCTATGTGATGCAATATCAAAATGGGGACAAGGGTTATTGGGACAATATACACGGGCTGATCATGTATGAAATTTATAACCCGCAAAGCAAGCTTGTTGATACGTTAAAGCTGCGATAGTTTATTGGTTTATTGGTTCATTGGTTCATTGGTTCATTGGTTCATGGTAGAAAATTAGCGGGAAATTGCTTTTAAAATTTACCGCGGCAATTGCATAAATGCATTGCGCCTATTTTACTCACCCGGACTTTGCTTCGCTCGTCCACCCTCTCTGCGGCGAGCCGCAAAGAGGGTTAACTGCATACACTATTAACTGCATACACTATCAATGTTTCGAACACTCTTAGCTATAGGGCAAAACTATACCTGCTATTTTTAAAATCGATTTCCCGGGAAAATTAGCGGAATTGGTTTTGAAAGCTTAAAGAATATCTATATTAGCATTCGCTAAATTCTTTATAAACCTGGGATGGCTGAGACCTATGTTTCCGGCTATGAACCATCAACTATGATCTATGAACTCCAACTCCACACGCCGTAATTTTGTAAAAAATGCCGCAATCGGCACCATTGCCAGCCTGGCTTTACCCGAAATTGTTTCAGCGGCTTTCGCATCTGCCGCTTCGAAAAAAGTGAGTGTTGACCAGGGAGATATTATTCTTTTCCAGGGTGACTCTATTACCGACTGGGGGCGCGACCACAATAATACCTTGCCAAATAATACCAGCGCATTAGGCTCTGGTTACGCGTTGCTGGCTGCAAGCGAACTTTTGTTGAAATATGCAGGTAAAGAGCTTAAAATATACAATAAGGGCATCAGCGGCAACAAGGTTTACCAATTGGCCGAGCGCTGGGATGTCGATTGTCTTGCCATAAAACCCAATGTATTGAGTATCCATATTGGCGTAAATGATTTTTGGCACACCAAAACCAACGGCTACACTGGCACCATCGATACCTATATAGGCGATTATCATAAACTGCTCGACCGTACTAAACAGGCTTTGCCAAGTGTTAAGCTTGTTATCTGCGAACCCTTTGCTTTAAAAGGGGTTAAAGCGGTTGACGATTCGTGGTACCCGACATTTGATCAGTTCAGAAAAGCTGCAAGTGATATTGCAACGGAATACGGCGCTGCCTTTGTGCCATGGCAGGCTGTTTTTGACAAGGCGCTTGAGCTGGCGCCGGCTGCGTATTGGAACCTGGATGGGGTGCATCCAAGCATAGCCGGCGAGGCGCTGATGGCGCGTGCGTGGATGGAGGCGGTTAGGTAGAGGTGAAAGGTGAAAGGTGAAAGGTGAAAGGTGAAAGGTGAAAGGTGAAGACTTCCGAAGTTTTTAAAACTTCGGAAGTCTCGGCGATATAGAGACATTATTCGATATTCTGCATTTTCAAGCCTTTGTCCTTTCGCCTTTTACCTTTCACCTCAATTCCGTACCTTTGCGGCGAAATGATCGCTATTAATAATCTTACGTTCGAGATAGGTGCAAGGGCCCTGTATGATGAAGCTAACTGGCATATAAAACCGGGTGAAAAAATCGGCCTTATCGGGGCTAACGGAACCGGGAAAACTACCCTGTTGAAAATCATTACAGGAGAGTATACGCCTACTTCGGGCACTATATCCATGGCTAAGGACCTTACTATGGGCTACCTTAACCAGGACCTCCTCTCCTACTCATCCGAAAAAAATATATTGCATGTAGCTATGGAGGCTTTCGAGCGCCAAAACCAGTTGCATGACGAGATAGAAAACCTGCTTCAAAAACTTGAAACAGAGTATACCGAAGACCTGCTGCATAAACTAAGCGATAAGCAACACGAGTTTGAACTGCTGGACGGTTATAATATTGAATATAAAGCGCATGAAATTTTAGCGGGCCTCGGTTTCACGGAACCTGATACACATCGCAAACTGAGCGAATTTTCGGGCGGATGGCGGATGCGGGTAATGCTGGCCAAGATATTATTGCAGGCGCCTGATATTTTATTGCTGGATGAGCCTACCAACCACCTCGATTTACCATCGATACAATGGCTGGAAGATTATTTGAAAGCTTTTGAGGGGGCGATAGTAATTGTATCGCACGACAGGTGGTTTTTGGATAAGGTGATTAACCGTACCGTTGAGGTGCGCAAGGGGAAACTTACCGTTTACGCGGGCAATTATTCTTTTTATTTAGAGGAAAAGGCTTTGCGCGAGGAAATTCAGAAGGGGGAATATAAAAACCAGCAATCGAAGATAAAACAGGAAGAACGGCTGATCGAGCGTTTCAGGGCAAAGGCATCGAAGGCGAAAATGGCGCAATCGCGCATCAAGGCGCTGGACAGACTGGAACGTGTGGATGATGTGGACGATGATAACCCGACGGTAAATTTCAGTTTCAGGTTTTCGAGGCAGTCGGGCAGGCATGTGATCACGCTGGAGAATGTTACCAAAAAATATCCGGGCATCGATATATTAACCCATGCAGAAGCTGTTATTGAAAAGGGCGATAAAATCGCGCTGATCGGCGCAAACGGGAAGGGTAAATCGACCTTGCTGCGCATCATTGCGGATGCAGATCATGACTTTACCGGCAAATGTGTAACGGGCCACAATGTAACTGAAACATTTTTTGCCCAGCATCAATTGGAGGCGCTGCACCTTGAACATACGGCCTTACAGGAATTACAATCCTTCGCACCAAAACATTCAGAGACTGAATTGCGCACCATCTTAGGCTCGTTTTTATTTACGGGCGATGACGTGTTTAAGAAGATTAAGGTGCTGTCGGGTGGTGAAAAATCGCGCGTGGCCTTGGCTAAAGCGCTCACTGCGGATGCCAATTTCCTGGTACTGGATGAGCCTACCAACCACCTTGACATACAGTCGGTGAATATCCTGGTGCAGGCTTTGCAGCAGTACGAGGGCACTTTTATCGTTGTATCGCACGACCGGTATTTCCTTGATAATGTGGCCAATAAAATATGGTTTATCGAGGATCTCCAGATAAAACAATATCCCGGCACTTATGCCGAGTTTGATGTTTGGTATGCCAAACGTAAACTGGATGCCAAAAACGCACCGGCGCCGGCGCCTCAGCCTAAGAAAGAGGAAAAAAGAGAATCGGCACCAGTGCAAAAGCAGCATTCGGAGAATAAATTCCAACAGTTGAAAAAACTGAACCAGGACCTGGCTAAGATGGAGGAACAGATAACAGGGTTGGAGCGCGAAATTAAACAGTTTGAGGCACAGCTTGGTGATGAAAACTTATATAACAATGCTGTTAAACTAAAAGAGATCAATACTAATTACGATAAAAAAAAGTTAGAATTAGGCCACATTCAGTTAAAGTGGGAAGCGCTGGCAGAGCAGATCATGGAGTTGGAAGCGTGATTGTGGATTTCGGAATTCGGATTTTCGATTTCGGATTTATTTTTTGATTTCGGATTTGAGAAACGTAATTTAATTTTGGATTTGGGAAGAAAAAAACCGTATTAGTAGTTAATTTTTTACCACTAAGGTCACGAAGAGGGAATCACTAAGTACACAAAGTTTTTTATCTGTAACCTTGGAGTCCTTTGTGAAATCCTGGTGTTCTTTGTGGTAAATAATTAAATCCAGTAGACAAAAAGCCTATTTAGTATTCATTTTTCAGCAATTTATCTTTATCATAATACCCCAATGAATAAGTTTTACTTACCCCTGCTGTTGTTATTAATTATCTGCACCGAAGCCTTTGCGCAGTCTGCCTATGATAATGCCATTTTTAAGCCTGAAATAAAAAGCGTGGAGTTTTATAATATCGCAAAAAAAGCATCATTCCCGATAATTACGTTGGGGTCGCCTCAAAAAGTGGTGCTGGCTTTTGATAACCTTAAGGGAGGGACGCAGGATTACTCGTATACGATTGAACATTGCGATGCCGACTGGAATTCTTCCAATCTTTCAACAACAGATTATTTGGCCAATTACAGCGACGACAGGATCACCAATTACAGTTATTCGACTACAACAATACAGAAGTATACGCATTACGAGCTGAGGCTGCCTAATCAAAATATCGCCCCAAAAATTCCGGGTAATTATATATTAAAGGTTTACGAGGATGGCGACCAATCGAAACTGGTTTTGACCCGGAAGCTGTATGTGCTCAGCCCCAAAATTTCGATCAGTGCCCAGATGACGCCTTCGAGTGATAATGCATTGAGGCAAAGCAATCAAAAAATCAATTTTACGCTTGATTACGGGACACTGCATGTTCAAACCCCGAGCACCGAACTTAAGACGATTGTAATGCAAAATGCGCGAAATGAAACAGCGCTGGTAAATACCGAGCCGACTTACATCAGGGGAACGCAGCTGGAATTTAGCGACGTTACGCAAAATGATTTCCCCGGCGGGAATGAATTCAGGCATTTTGACACCAGGTCGCTGAAATTAAATTCGATAAATATTTTAAAAATTTATAGGGACACCGCAAATACTGTGCTTTTATTGACGGACCCTGATATGGGCGACCTGAATTACACCTTTGTGTATGACCTGGACGGCAATTTTTATGTGCTTAACCAGGACGGGACAGATCCGCGCACGGACGCTGATTATGCGCATATGTACTTTACGCTGAATACGAAAAGGTCGCCAGATGATGGCTCGGTGTACCTTGTTGGCAAGTTTAACGACTATAAGCTGGATGATAACAGCAAAATGCATTACAATGCATCGAGCAGTAAGTTTGAGGCCAGTTTGTTTTTAAAGCAGGGGGTATATGACTATACCTATGTTTGGGTTGATAAATCGGGCAAGGCTGATGACTTTGCGTTAGAAGGGAAGCATTTTGAAACAGAAAACGATTACCAGGTTTTGGTTTATTATCGTCCGGCTGCTGCCAGGTGGGAGGAATTGATAGGTTATAAGGTTTTGAATACGGCCAAGAACTGACCTTGATTTTTGGGATTTAAGGATTATGGGATGCCTGGCGTGTAAGAGTTAAGATTTTTAGAATTCATTATCACGGTCGTTAAAATTATAGGTGAAATTGCAGAGAGTCTAATAAATTAATTTCCGCTCAGGCTGATTCAGGCATTTTTTACAATATTATTCTTCAACTGAAGTTTCTAAAATTAGTTTGCCAGATTTTCTTTTGGCTTTTATAGTGATAGTTGCATTGCCGGTTGTTATCTTTTTTTCACCTATTTTATCTATTGGCATACTTAACTGAGTAATCCAATCATCGTATTGCATAAATCGTTTACGTACTACGGTAATTTCATATTCATTTAATGTCCATATAAATGGTAGTTTCTGATAATCGGAGTATTTGTTTTTTAGGATATCAGAAAATGTATATTTTTTCCCGTCGATTGTCAGGACATACTTTTTAATATAGTATCTGCCTTTGTTAAAAACTCTAACGGCAACAGAATCTTGTTTTACCATTTGCTGACCGTATAAATGCGTAAAAGTGAACGATAGCAATATTAGTATCAGGTATTTCATATGTGGAATATTTATATGGAGAAAAAATTTGTGATAAGTTAAGTATAATCATCCTATAAAGTTAATATTAATTGGGTATCCAGAATTTATAAGTATCACTTTTTTAATAGTTGAATATCTAAACTTGACGTATTGAATTCAAAAAACTCTTATCCGGGCAACAACAAAGGAAAAAATTTCTATTCTTTTCAAAACCTTTTAGGTTGTTTTTTGATTATATTTATGACGCAATCTTAACCTGTGAAATAGATATACTTTGGAACGATTCGGACGCATAGCCCTTAAAACCATACTTTGGATACTGGGAAGTATTCTTTTTTTAATACTTCTTATTTTTATTTTAATACAAGTACCTGCTATTCAAAATTTTGTGAAGGATAAGGCTGTTACTTTCATACAGGGAAAAATCCACACCAAAGTAAAAATAGGGCATATCACGTTGGGCCTGCCGAAGCTGATTGTGCTGGAGGATGTTTATTTTGAAGACCAGAAAAAGGATACGCTCATCGCCGGCGAAAACCTAAAAGTTGATATTAATTTACTGGAGCTGCTTAACCACAAGGTGGAAGTGAATGAAATTGACCTGCAGGGCATTACCGCAAATGTAAGCCGGGGCGCCGACAGTGCTTTTAATTTTGACTATATCCTTAAAGCGTTCGCTGGCGAGCAAAAAAAGCCTTTAAAGCCAACCGATACGGCATCGGCCATGAAATTTTCAATCGGCAAGGTGGTTCTTGATAATATCCATGTTAAATACCGCGATAAGATCACGGGCTTTGATATAAAGTTTTTATTGGGGCATTTTGACACGCGCATTGATGATTTTGACATGGATAAAATGAAATTTACCATTCCGAAAATCAACCTGGCTAATGTAGATGCCGTGATCATTCAAACCCCAACCGTTCAATCGATAGCAAAAGCGGCAATTGATACTGCTGTTACACCAATCACCATGGCGCTTAAACTTGGCACTATCGATATTTCGAAAATAAAAGTTGATTACCGGAGCAGCACTATGGCATCAAAAGTAACCCTGGGGGAGCTTTTGGTGGAGATGGATAAGATCGACCTTAAGAATCAAAAGATCGGGATAAAAAATATCGAACTGAATGATACCAAGGCGGGTATCACATTCGCCAAACCTGAATCGGTTAAAAAAACCATTGTCAAGGCGGTTAAGAAATTGGACACGCTGGTTGCATCGCCTCAAAACTCAAAGGGCTGGATTGCGAATTTAGGCAAGATCAGCTTTAGCAACGACAATATTGGGTATGATAATAATGCCCAAAACCCGGTACCCAAGGGGCTTGATTTTGGGCACATGAATATCCGAAGTTTGAATGCCGATGCCGAAAATATTGCCTACAGTACGGATGTTATTTCGGGCAGGATCAATTCGTTTTCATTTAATGAAAAAAGCGGTTTGATCATTAAAAAGTTCCATACCACATTTTTATACGGGCCTAAAAACTCTTATTTAAATGACTTGTACCTGGAAACGCCTCAAACCGTAATACAAAAACAATTGCAGGTAAGCTATCCTTCGATAGCGTCGCTGAACAGTGATTTGGGTAAGTTGTTTGTTAACGCCAACCTCGATGGGAGCCGACTGGGGTTGAAAGATGTGTTGCTGCTGGCGCCTTCGATGGCAAGTATGGATCCGTTTAAATCGGCGCCAAATGCTGTTTTCCGGATAGACGGACGGGTAGTCGGCAAGGTTAATGATCTGCGTATACCGAGCCTTGAAGTCAGGGGTTTAAGCACTACCCATATTAAGGCATCGGCTATGATAAAGGGCCTGCCAAATATGAACAAGGCTTATTTTGATCTTACAATCGCCGATTTTAATACCAGCAGCACTGATATTGCCAAATTGGTTTCGCCGGGGATGATACCAGCTTCGGTAAGTATCCCTGCTAATTTAAACCTTAAGGGCACCTTTAAGGGAGGCATGTACAATTTTAACACCCGGATGGGCCTGCGTTCGAGCTATGGTGCGGTTGATTTGAACGCCACCATGAAAAATGGGAACAGCAAAGATCAGGCTGCCTATACTGCCGATATAAAGGCAAATGATTTAAATGTGGGCGCGTTTATAAAACAACCACAAAATGTAGGCAACCTTACGCTGACGGCTACTATAAAAGGAACGGGGCTTGACCCTAAAAAAGCTGATGTGCAGTTTAGCGGGGATATAGTAAAAGCAAATGTAAAAGGCTTTGATTATCAGCACCTCGTGCTTTCGGGCACGGCAAATAACGGTAATTATACCGCAAAGGCGCGTATGAAAGACCCGAATATTAACTTCAGCCTTGATGGCAAAGCCGATATGAATAAAAAATATCCGTCGGTAATGGCCACTTTGATGATTGACAGCATCAACCTGCAAAAGCTCAATTTTTCAAAGGATCCCTTACGGGTTCATGGCAAAATAGTAGCCAATGTCCCGACTGCCGACCCGGATTATTTAAACGCCAGTATTTTGTTCACCGACCTGGCCATCGCCCAAAAGCAACAAGTGTACAGGCTGGATACCATCAGCCTGGTATCAACTGCCAATGCGGATAGCAGCACAATAAAGTTAAAAGCCCCGATGCTGTATGCCCATATGGGCGGGAAGTACAAATTATCGGAAGTGGGCGCGGCTTTGCAGGATGTTACCGATAAGTATTTTAACACAGCTGCGGCACAGGCAGCGGCAAAAATCAAACCCAAATACTCGCCCGAACAATTTAGTTTCGATATCCATTTGGTTAAAATCCCATTGACGGCCCAATTGGCGCCCTCGTTAAAAAAGCTTGACCCGGTACTGATTACGGGGCATTTTAACAGCCAAACCGGTGATTTGGTGATTAATGGCGCCATGCCCAGGGTTGTTTACGGCACTAATGCCATCAGTAATTTAAAACTTGCTGTTAATACCGGCAACAATGCACTTAATTATAGTTTAACTGTCGATGAGATAAAAGCATCGTCGTCGCTCGATCTTTTATTTACCAGTTTATCAGGAAGCGCGCAAAACAATAAGCTTAACATCAGTTTACAGGTGCGTGATGCCGGTAAAAAAGAGCGCTACCGTTTGGCGGGGGTGTTCAGCATTTTACCGAATGAATACCAGTTTAGTTTTTTGCAAAACGGGCTGCTGTTGAATTATGCGGCTTGGACGGTAAACGCGGATAATGCCCTTGAATTTGGCAGTAAAGGCATTATGGCCAAAGATTTCTCTATTACTAACAGCAATCAAATACTAAGTATAAACAGCGATACGCAGGAAATGAATGCGCCTATCACCGTCGATTTTAAAAACTTTAAGATAGAAACTTTGACCAGGATGGCTCAGCAAGATTCGTTAGAGGTGGGCGGGGTGATTAACGGGGATGCGCATATCAGCGATTATGATAAAGCTATGAAGTTTACCACCTCTTTGAATATTAATGATTTTAATTTCAGGGGCGATACGGTGGGCAATATAGCGCTAAAGGTAAATAATCAAACAGAAAATGCTTACGCTGCCGACATGAGCATAACAGGCAAAGGCAACCAGGTTAACTTAACGGGTTTATATTACACCGACCCACCAGGCAAACTTGATTTGAATTTGAATATTGTAAGCCTTAATATGAAAAGTGTAGAGGGTTTTAGTTTTGGAAGTGTGCGAAATGCGAGCGGCAATATCAGCGGGCAGTTAAAAATATCGGGGACCACCGATGCGCCCGCAGTGAGGGGTGATGTTAACTTTAACAAAGTCGGCTTTAATGTGGCTATGCTAAACTCGTATTTTAGGATGCCAAAGGAAACCATCACTTTTAATAATGACGGGATACTGTTTGATGATTTTACGCTGGTTGATTCGCTGGGGAATAAGGCTATTGTAACAGGTACCCTGTACACCAAAACATTTAAAGACTTTGCGTTTGGGATTGATATTACTTCAAATAATTTCAGGGCGATCAACTCGACGGTGGATGATAACAGGCTATACTATGGCAAGCTTTATGTCGACAGCCGGATAAAAATTCGTGGTGATATGAATAAACCTGTTGTTGATGCCAATATTACCGTGAACGACAAAACAGACCTGACCATTGTATTGCCCGAAGATGACCCGAGTGTTGAAGACAGAAACGGGGTTGTTGAGGTTATTAATCCGCATGCGCCAAAAGCCGATTCTATATTTTTAGCTAAGCAACTGGATTCGCTACGAAAATCGAGCGTGAACGGGCTTGATGTTTCGACCACGATAAAGATTAATAAAGGGGCCAATTTTACCATTGTTGTGGATGAAAGAAATGGGGATATAGTACAATTAAGAGGCGAGGCGCAATTGAACGGTGCTATTGACCCCAGCGGAAAGATAAGCATGACTGGTACCTATACTGTTGAGCAGGGGTCGTATAATCTTTCGTATGCGGGAGTAAAAAAGAAATTCCTGTTCAAAAAAGGAAGTACGATAACCTGGACGGGCGACCCAACTAAGGCGAATGTTGATATGACGGCCATTTATGTGGCGAACGTCCCTCCCATCGACCTTGTGAGCGATCAGTTAGGGAGTTCGCAAAACAGTATCCAGTACAAGCAAAAACTGCCCTTTAATGTCGACCTGAGCTTGCAGCATGACCTGTTAAAGCCGGATATCAGTTTTGATATAGTTTTGCCCGACAGCAGTTACACTGTTGGCCCGGATGTAGTATCGACCATAAACGCGAGGCTTGACCAGGTGAGGCAGGATCCGAACGAAATGAATAAACAGGTGCTTGGGGTATTAATACTTGGGCACTTTATTGGCGATAACCCCTTGCAAAGCCAGGGCGGAAGCACCACAGTTAATGGGGAAATACGGAATAGCGTAAGCAGTTTATTGTCGGACCAGCTTAACAGGCTTGCGGGTAACCTTATTGGCGGGGTTCAATTAAATTTTAACCTTACTTCGGGGGAGGATTACTCGACGGGGGTTGCGCAAAACCGAACGGATTTGAACGTAGGTTTATCAAAACAGTTTTTGAATGACCGCGTTGGGGTTACGGTTGGCAACAACTTCAACCTGGAAGGCCAAAACGAACCGGGCCAGAAAACGACCGACATCGCCGGAAGCGTTTCGGTAAATTATAAACTAACCAAGGACGGGCGTTACATGGTGAGGGTTTACCGGCGCGATGAGTTTATTGTTATTGAGGGCGAAGTTGTTGAAACGGGCGTCGGGTTTACGATAACCTATGATTTCAACCGATTCAAAGAGTTATTTGTCAAGAAAACCAAAGAAGAAAAGGCGTTGCAAAAGGAATACAAGGAAGATCAAAAAGAGAAAAAAGATGAGCAGAAAGCCAGTGACGTTAAAGCTGATTCGACAGCAACGCAGCCAAAACCAGTAAATCAGCCCAGGTAAAAGCCAACATGAAAAAAATGAGCAAACTACGATACTTACCCGTTTTTATTGTTGTTTTTATAAGCGCCTGCAGCACCACAAAGTATTTGGGGCCGGGGCAAAAACTGTACACCGGCGGACAGGTAAAAATTGATGATAAAACCGTAAAAAAGAGCGAAGCTAAAGCTTTAAGCACTGAACTTGAAGGTTTGCTGAGGCCTTTGCCTAATGGTAAAATACTTGGCTTAAGGTTTAAGCTGTGGGTTTACGATAAAACAAAAACCAAAAAAAGAAGGGGCCTGAGGCATTTCATTAATAAAACACTTGGTGAGCCGCCTGTTTTGATAAGCGCCGTAGATGTTGACAAAAACAGCAGCATATTACAAAACCGCTTGCAGAATGAAGGGTATTTCCTGGCGCAGGTGTCAGGCGATACGGTTGGGAAAAAGAAAACGGCAAAAGCGGTTTATACGGTGCAAACCGGGCCGGCCTATCATTACCGTAAAATAACCTTCCCGACCGATAAAGATGATCTTGATACGGCAGTTACGGGAACAGCGAATCAAACGCTTTTAAAAGCAGGCAATAAATTTAACCTCGATGTGATTAAAAACGAACGCATCAGGATCGACGCCCGCTTAAAGGAAGAAGGCTTTTTTTATTTTGCGCCGGAGGACCTGATTATGCGGTACGATAGCACGGTTGCAGGCCACCAGGTGGATATGTTTGTAAAAGTGAAGGATGCAACACCGGATGAGGCCAGGTGGGTTTACAAAGTGCGAAATATTTACGTTTACCCGGACTACTCCATAAAGGATACAGCGCTCAAGCTAAATACTGCCGTAAAATACCGGTGGTATAATGTGATTGATACCCAGCATACTTTTAAACCCTATACATTTAAGAACAGCGTATTACTGCATCCCGGCGATATTTATAACCGCGACGAGCACACCAATTCATTAAGCAGGTTTATAGAGCTGGGGCCGTTTAAATTTGTAAAGAACCGCTTTGAGGATGTTACGCCTGATTCGGCCAGGCTGGATATTTATTATTTTTTAACTCAGCAAAAAAGGAAGTCGTTAACCTTGGACATTGTCGCACGGCAGACTTCGGCAAATTATAATGGCACACAGGTTGATTTAAATTTTAAAAACCGCAATCTTTTTAAAGGCGCCGAGTTACTTACTGTTACACTTTTTGCAAGTGAAGACATTCAATTCGGGCATTATAACAATGGCTATAACGTTTACCAGACGGGTATACAACCCTCTATTTCGTGGCCGCGGTTTATCAGTCCGTTTAATTTTACTACGGATAATGCTTTTATCCCGCGTACAATTTTAACCGTAGGTTATGCTTTGGTTAACCGCACCCAGTTGTATACGCTTAACTCGTTCAATGCGTCGTGGGGCTATCAGTGGAAACCCAGTTTACATGTACAGCATCAGCTTGACCTGGAAGATATTACTTATGTAGACCCTGAAAATGTCACCCAGGTTTATATCGACAGTGTTCATAAAACCCGTAACCCCGAACTTGCACATGTAATTAACCAGCAGTTTACTTTTGGCCCTTCATACAGTTATACATGGACTAATACAACCGAAGAATTCAGGACCAATACTTTTTATTATAAGGGAAGGGTGGCCCTATCCGGGAATTTATATGGTTTAGTTACCGGGGCAGACACTCCGAAAAGGGTAAGTAAAGTGTTGGGCACCCCGTTTGACCAATATACCAAAATAGAGAACGAGATAAGGTTTTTTCATAAACTAAGCCCAAACAGTAAGCTGGCGATGCGTTTTATGGTTGATATAGGTCTGCCTTATGGCAACTCGACGGTACTCCCCTACTCGCAACAATACTTTATTGGTGGTTCCAATAGCCTGCGCGGATTCCAGGCCAACTCTATAGGCCCGGGCGGTTATACCTTACCGCCGAACCTCGCACAGGGCACGGGTTTTCTACCTGATGAATCGGGCGATATAAAAATAGAGGGGAACATAGAGTACCGGCCAAAATTATTCAGCGTAGTTGAGGGTGCATTGTTTGTAGATGCAGGTAATATATGGCTGTTAAACAGCAACCCGGGTTTGCCAGGCGGGGCATTTGGCAAAAAC
>Ga0206855_10317_pt1 | contig 13224 bp, 8 predicted proteins | sample Alteio_BWOrgCont_51_FD_152637 | JGI IMG/M metagenome (GOLD analysis project Ga0206855, IMG submission 152637) | Enriched cells from forest soil in Barre Woods Harvard Forest LTER site, Petersham, Massachusetts, United States -... | ecosystem: Environmental > Terrestrial > Soil > Temperate forest >...
TAATGCTCCATTGAGAGGGGTAAGGGTCGTTTTTTGGTATCCGCATAGGCGGACCATGGGTTGCGAACGATATGCAACACATGGGCATCAGGAAGGTCGGCCAAAATTTTAGCCGTGTCAACTGCCAGGATAGGGCTATAACCTACGTAAGCCGTTGGATTGGTAGGTTTTCGGTAATCTTTCCAAGCCTCGAAGGTTGCCTCAAAAAAGGCTTGAATGATTTTGGCTCGAGTGCGGGGATATTCAGTCATTTTTTGAATAAAGATTCTTTTACGCTCTTCATCATCTAATTCGAGAGGCGTTTCGCGAAATTTACTCGATTGGGGTGTACGAAGCCGTACTTTGCATTCCTCATCGATAAGGATGTGATAATCGTTCGCGGGAGACGCGCTTAAATCAAAGACAGGCCAGCGATATTTTTTTGGAAAAACACTGTCCAAAAAATCGCCTACCAAACGAGTGCCTAATTGAGACTCAAAGGGATAAACATATAACTGGGGATGGTTGTCGAGAAAGCGCTGGGTGGTATTGCCGCCGTTTTCATACATGGCGGAAATCATGATAAGTTTGAAGGGATTAGACATTTTCAGTACTTTAAGGGGATTTTGAAGTTAGGTCAACTTGGAATTTGGTTTTTGCCTTTCTTAATTGGATCATTTTGGTTGAAGGAAATTCTTTGCGAATCCATCTTCCCGGACAATTGAGTGGAACAAAGAGAGAGGGAAAAATATAATGAACAATAAGTTGCTCGGCGATGTTGGAAGGTTATCTGGGAAATCCCGGATTAACAGAATGGTCGCGGGATGATCCAAATACTCCAGGTTGCTTCTGCGCAAATACTGTCGGCCGTTAATAAGCCGGTCCCCGTCTGTACACTCAACAGACCGACACCCTGTTTTTTATGAATATAACCCTTCTTCGACCGCCCACCGTCTTCAGTAAGATAGAAATTCGTCCTAATGCCGTTCCTCCTTTGGGCCTGGCCTACATCGCGGGTTCTCTTCACGCGGCCGGTCATAAAGTGACAGTGGTGGATGCTGTCGGTGAAGGGTTGGATATTGTTTCCGTGATTCCGGAATATCCTCAAATCCTCCGGCTGGGATTATCCGACGATGATATCTTGGCTCTTCATTCCTCGGATTGCGACCTCATTGGGATTTCTTGTATGTTTTCAACAGAGTGGCCCCAGGTGCATTCTCTCATCACCCGAATCCGTGAACGGTTCCCCCAAGCTACGCTTGTCGCCGGCGGCGAACATATCACCTCCTGTCCCGAATATGTTTTGAAAGATTGTCCCCAATTGGACTACTGCGCGCTGGGAGAAGGCGAGCAGACGATGCTTGATTTGGCCAACACTCTCGCGGCCGGGGGAGATGTCCGCCAAGTTCAGGGATTGGCTTTTCGAGATGACGAACAAAAAATTGTCCGCAACCCGCGGCGCGATCGGATGCGCGATCTAGATCAAATTCCTCCTCCTGCGTGGGATCTGTTTCCCATTGGGAAATACCTGGATCACAAGGCGATGGCTGGCGTGGACTTGGGCAGAGCCATTCCAATGTTGGCGAGCCGAGGTTGTCCATTCCAGTGCACTTTTTGCTCGGTTCCCAAAATGTGGGGAAACATTTGGAAAGCGCGAGATCCCGCCCTGGTGCTCGCTGAGATGAAAGGTTACATGGAGAAATACCAAGTAACGAACTTTGATATCTACGACTTGACGATGATCGTTAAGCGCGACTGGATTATTCAAATGGCTCAAGCCATTATTGACAGCCATCTTCCCATCACCTGGCAGCTGCCTTCTGGCACGCGCTCGGAAATTTTGGATGGAGAAGTCGCTGATCTTCTCTATCGCTCCGGCTGCCGCCACATTATCTACGCGCCGGAAAGCGGATCGACGCGGATGCTGGAGCTCATCAAAAAGAAAATTCACAAGGGCAAAATGGCCTCTTCGGTCCATCAAGCTGTTGAAACAGGTATCGTCACAAAAGCGAACTTCATTGTTGGTTTTCCCGACGAACGTATTCGGGACGTCTTCGCGAGTTATGGATTCGCCCTGCAGTTGGCGTTCGCGGGCCTCCATGAACTTTCTTTCTTTGCTTTCTCTCCCTATCCCGGCTCAGCGCTTTTTGACCGGCTTCAAAGCGAGAATCAGGTTTCGTTGAGTGACCCTTATTTTTACACGTTACTTACCAACACACATTCTTTCTCAACCTACATCCCGACGTGGTCTCTGCGCATTTTTAGGATAAGCGGTATCCTTATCTTTTTCTCCGCGAGCTTTCTGTTGAGACCCTGGCGGTTATGGAGACTCTTCAAAGACCTATGGACCGGTAAACCACATACAAGACTTGCGAATGCCTTGTTGCGCATAAAGTGGTTTCCGACGCTCTCTTCTAATAAATAGATCTGATCACTGCATCATTACCTCAAACTGCTAATATTCCTAAAGATTCAGGGCTTTAAAGCAGATGGGCGGCATAAGAAAATTGCTAAACTCAAGTTATGTCGTAAATGGGGAGCCGCGTACCCTTTTTGGACAGCCTGTTGAAAATCAAAAGAAGCCTCTGGATAGTTTCCGTCGATTAAAGGGAAAGACGCGGCTTTTTCCCAAAGAACCGAAGTCAGAAAAGAATCTTTGACGTACCGAGAAGCCAAACCGGAATAATCTTTTTCAAAAGTACCCCAGGGAATCGAGGGATTCTTATTCAAAATGGATAAGGCAATGCGCCGGCAGTCTTGGTCAGCCATAAGCCAATTTTTTAAGGTTTCCGCAGGAATGTCTGAGACTGGTATCAAAAAAAGCCGAATTAAGTGATTGGGATCATTCGGAGAAGTTGAGTCATCCAGCGGTTGAATTTGAAGGCGGGGAAATTCCTTTTTTAAAAAGGGACCATAGTCAGCGTCTGTTAAGAACGCGACCCACAGTGGATTTTTTTGAATCATTTGGGTGTTTTGGGTGGCATTAAAAGGATAGCAGGCGAGATCGAGGGTTTTGTCAAAGTAGTCCCCATTCCATTCGTTGAAAACATAAATAGGTCCGGATTGATTACTTAAACTTTCCAAAATTTGATGAGCTTTAAAATAGATAGTTGAACGCCAATGTTTTCCGGGAGGAGTCTGCCGGACATCGTTGTAAGGTCCGAATAATTGGTAAGTGTTAAGAGCCGTAATAAATAACAGCAAGAGGCCCAAGACAGCTATTTGAAAATGTTTTGCCGAATTCTCCAAAAGACTTTTTGTTCCCAGGGCCGCTAAAAATATAAAAAAGGGAAGCGCGGGAGTAATCCGCTGCAATTCCAGAGTGTTAGTCAAAATTCCGGGTAATAGGGTTAAGAAAATTCCCACTCCCAGGATGAGGATGGTTTTAGAAAAGAGATTTCGAAGAGAGTAAAGGGCGCCGGTCAGGATTAGGGCGCCGCTCATCGAATCAAAGTAGCCGCCCCAGGCCGGTCCCAGGGGATTACTGCTCGTTCCATCCCAAAAAAGACCCCGCATATACTGTGATATTGAGGAAAACAGAGAGAAATTTTCGAAAAAGTGTTTGGCATAACTCGCCGAATGGGGGGACATTCGGGCGAAAACTAAAGGCGTGGTCAATCCAACAGTGAACAAAAGAAAAATAAGTGTTTTCGCTTTTTCTTTTTTGAAGCCGCTCAATAACAAACAGGCGACAATGAATGCCCAAACAAAGGCCCAATTGATATAGGTATAGAATCCCAGTCCCGCCCAGAAACTCAAGACCAGCATCCAAAACCATCGGGCTGAGTTTTCTTTTGAACGCCAATAAAGTCCTAACCAGAAGAACGCGGCAAGCTCAAAGAAAGGGATAAGGTCGTTGGGCGTGCATTGACGGGACAAATCGATTTCCCAGAAAGAAAAAGAAAACAGGCAAACAAAGATGAAAGAAAGTGATTTGTTTAAAAAAATCCGGGCTGCGAAGTAGGCGGCTAAAGAGCTTGCGATTGAGAAAAATACAGTAAAGATTTTAAGGCAAAGAACGGAAGGATTCATTACTTTGAAAAAAAGGGAAAGCAGCCACAGCAAAAGAGGTTCCATTTGCCCATCAGTTCGGATAAGGGTCCAATCCCACTTTCGGGTGAGATCGAAGGCCAGCGTTGAAAAGACGGCTTCGTCCGAGAGCGGCCAGAAAGGAACGGTGGTTAAGCGGTAAAAGCGAATAAAAATGAAAATGAGAAAACCAAGGGCGACGAACCAGAAGGGTATGGGCGGCGAGTCTTGAATTAATAGATTTGGGAAGTCCGATTTTTGCCGGTTTTGTAACGAAAGCGTTATCCCCATTCCTAATGGCAAGATCAATCCGAAAAGACCGATCCACAATTGGGTTTCGATAGAAAGTTGGCCATAAGACAGAAGGGAGAGAGATATAAAGAAGAGGATGAAATAAAGCCATGAATAAGAATTGGGGTTGTGTTGGACAGAAGAAGAGCCAAGGGAGCTGACATTCATGTTAGGCATTTTAATTCGTTTTATTGGGTTTTGAATGGGAAACTACGCCATATCCAAGAACTGATGGTTGGGGCATTTTTTGGCGGTGTAGTCTTTATCCCAGGAAGTTCTAAACAGAATAACCGGGCGATTTTGCCGGTCTTTGGTTTTTAAAACCGTCACCGGCGGGTCAAAGGTGTCAGGGTCGCCCACCAGCCAGGCGCTGCATTGAAAAGGCAAAGTTTCCAGCACCGTCTCCACGCCGTATTCGGCCTTGAGGCGGTATTGCAGAACATCAAACTGCAGGCGGCCCACCGCGGCCACGAAAAATTCCAACCCGTCCCAACTGCTGAGCATCTGTACGGTGCCCTCGGCGGTCATTTGCTCCACGCCTTTGTCGAAGGGTTTGCGCTTCTCCACGTTTTTGGGACGAACCCGCGCGAAAATTTCGGGCTGGAACGACGGCAGGGGTTTGAAGGTGAATCCCCCTTTTAAGGAAATGGTATCGCCAATAGCGAACACGCCGGGGTTGATGACGCCCACAATGTCACCCGGGTAGGCGAAGTTCAGGGTGTTACGGTCCGCGGCCAGCATGGTGTGGGGCTGGGACAGGCGCAGGTCTTTGTTGAGGCGCACGTTTTTCACCACCACGTCACGCTCAAACCGGCCTGAGCAGACGCGCATAAAGGCCGTTGAGTCCCGATGTTTGGGGTTCATGTTGGCCTGCAGTTTAAACACATAGGCGCTGAAGTCGTTCTCCACCGGGTCGATCATAATTTCGCCATTAGGCGTGTCCGCGGGCCGGGGGCCGGGCGCGGGGGCCATGTCCACGAAAGCGTCAAAGAAAGGCTCCACCCCAAAGTTGGTCAGGGCTGAGGCGAAAAAGACGGGTGTCACTTTGCCTTTTAAAAATTCCTCGCGGTTGTAGGGGTTGCCCGCCACTTCCAGCAGTTCCATGTCGTGCCGCAGTTTTTCCCACAACTCGTCGGTCATGTGGGCTTTGGCTTCGGGGCTGTCGAGGGGCACTTTTTCAACCGCGGCTTTAGCGGCGCCGCCGACGGATTTTTTCTCGAAGAGAATCAGCTGTTGGCTGGCCCGTTCCACTACGCCCACAAATTCCCGGCCCGATCCGACCGGCCAGTTGATGGCGGAGGAATGGATGCCCAGAACCTGTTCCACTTCTTCCATGAGTTCCAGGGGGTCCCGGCCTGGCAGATCCATTTTGTTCATGAAGGTCATAACCGGAATGCCCCGCAGGCGGCAGACCTCAAACAGCTTGCGGGTCTGGGTTTCCACGCCCTTGGCGGCGTCGATCACCATGATGGCGCAGTCGGCGGCGGTCAAGGTGCGGTAGGTATCCTCCGAGAAATCCTGGTGACCGGGGGTATCCAGCACATTGATAATGGCGTTCTTGTAGGGAAACTGCATGGCCGAGGCGGTGATGGAAATACCCCGTTCCTGCTCCATACCCATCCAGTCCGACACCGCCACTTTGCCGCCTTTGCGGCCCCGCACCATGCCGGCGGTCTGGATCATGCCGGAATAAAGCAGCAGTTTCTCCGTCAGGGTTGTCTTGCCGGCGTCGGGATGACTGATGATGGCGAAGGTACGGCGTTTCGCCACGGCGTTTTTGATTTCGTTGGTTAGGGTCTGGTCGGCCATAGGGGGCGTATCTTAACGAGTTTTAGAACGCTTCACAATTAGTTATCTACCGACAAACGAAAAGCGTAGCTGACAAAGGCGCCAAGGAATAATCAAACTGGTTTTGATTCAATGACCCGCCAGAAAGAGATTGGATTTCGGGCATCTTGGCGTTAAAGCCGTAAGCGGCGTAAGCTTTGTAGTTGATTTGTCCCTGAATCTTAAATTTCCCGTTGATTGAGTTGGTTTGGTTTTTGTTGATGACTAACACCCAAAGCAGACCGGGGTGTTTGCTGTCCGTGGCGGCGTAAGTGGAAGTTTGGGTAATGTTCTCGCTGGCGGCAGAGACGGCGGTGTCCCCGAAGGTAGAGTTTTTGCCGTCGTAGTTTCGGTAAATCTTCAAAGCGGCCTGATTATAGGGTTTTAAATCGCCAAAGTAACTGGCCAGAAAAACGTCGTTCTTCCCGAAAATGCCCAACACATCAGCCATGGCCAATCCGCCTGAAATGTGGTCGCCTGCGCCATAATCGTATTCGGAAATTCCGATTTTGGTGCCGGGGTAATGCTTGGTGATTTTTTCCTGTAACCAGGGAATCAACCGGATGGGTTCCTTGCTATTGTTCGTAATCCAGCTTTGTTCCATATAACTGGGGTCCCAAAGGCTTCGGGGCGCTTGCAAGCGAGCTTCAATGGAGGCGGGGGTAATATCATTCTCCGTAATGCGTTTGCCGCCGCCCTGGGCTTCGGGGTACCAATGCACATCCAGCACATGCAAAAGCCGCTCGCCATCACGCGATTCAATGTATTTCATCTGGTCCAAGTAGAAATCCAAAAAGGTTCCCAGGCTTTGGTTGGCATCCGCGCTATCGGGAGCGTCCTGCAGGCTTAAAAAACCGTTCCAGCCGTAGCTCACCGGGCCCAGAATCATCGCGTTGGGGTCAATTTTTAAAATACTGTAAGCCAGGGTCTCGCTTTTGTTCATGAGTTCCCAATAGGCAGTCTTTTTCGGATGAAGCAGGGGATGGGTGGTCGACCAAATATCGGGTTCGTTATCCAGATCGTAAAACTTGACTCCTCCCTGGGCGGCGGAATGAAGTTTTTGAACCAGATAATTGACGAACTCGTCCTCATAAACCACTTTGCTGTTGGGATTGGGGTTCAGAGTGAAGGGGCTTTTTTTGCGCAGCGAGGTAGGTTTCCAGCGGGCCGAGGGAGCCTTTTCGGATTCCAACACGGGGCCGTTCTTGTCGGCGGCTACGTAGCCCGCCATGGGGACTGTAATGAGCGAATCTATTCCTGCTTTTTGATTTTGTTCCACGAAATCAATTACCGCGGCGGCGGGTTCATCGCAGTTGATAAATTTTAAATGATCCTTGCAAAGCCAGTCATCGCTAGATTGTTTGTAGTCGCTTCCGGCGTTGGATGCGTTGTTGACCCAGTTGTAGCCGGTCAGCCGGTTGCCGCCCAAGCGACGCAAGGTAGCGTTGGTATCGGCGGGATCCTGGTCGTTTAGGCCGTAAATGTAAGGGCTAATGGGACCGATGACTGCGTCAGGAAGAATGAGAAAATGCATGTCGGCAGCCAGACAGGGAATGGTGAAAATAAAAAAAAGAAAAGCGTAAAGCATAAAATTTTCTCCTAGTAAAGTGCGCCAGGACGACGCTCGCCCAGCAGGTGATAATTTTTTTGATCAATGGCCGCTGTCAGTTGGTCTTGGTACATCAAGTAAAGAGATTCCTTCTGAGGAATACGAGCTAAAACATAGCCGATCTGGAAGATGATGGCCGCCGCCAGAAAAACCTGAAGGCAAAGTTTCCCCCAAGGATAGTTCCACCCTCTTTCCCAGACATAGAGGGAGTAAAGCAGGGGAATGGGAATCATTTCGTAAAAAGTATTCACGTTGGGGTTTTTCATCGTAAAAAGTAGGACAAAGAAAACCCAGAGAAAAGTGCCAGCGGAGAGCTGAACGATCCATTTCCAATCCCGGTGGGGATTTTTTATGACGAAATGGAACCCGATGAGAATCAAAATTTGAATAAAACCAAAATACCAAAGAAAAAATCCGGGCCACAAAAAGACATTGTCTGCTAAATAGAGCAGTCTCTGATGCGTGTGCATGCCGATAAACCGGGGCATTTCAAAAGAAGCCATAGCGAAAAATTGAACCAAGGTGGTGAAGAATAGGCTGAGGTTATGCCAGTTGAAGGTATAGGAATAACTGTGGACGTCCCGGCTTAAATGAAAGTTTTCCTGAAGCAGGGTCGGGATTAAAAAGACCGACAAGGGAACAGCTCCCAGCAAGAAATACCAGAAACCATCCGCCTTACGTGAGTTCTTGAGCTGTGACAGGAACGTTATCAAAAAGAAAGGCGCTAAGAGCACAAAATTACGATGGAGTTGTATCCACCCGGAAAAAGCTAAACCCATCAAGGCGTTGGCCAGTGGAAGAGAAATCCAACCTACGCTTAGCTCGGGGATGGATTCCATCCACGCCACAAAAAACAAACAGGAGAGCGGCAGGGTATAAGAAACATTCATCATGCTGGTGGAAAAATGCACACACCAGGGGGCTATGAGAAGCCAGGAGTAGATGAACCAGGCGGGAAGCGCGGGAAGCCTTTTACGGGCGTAATGGGCGAGAAAACAAAGGCCCGCCATGGAAAAAAGATTCATCAGCACAAAGGGGGCGATAGGGTTGGGCCAAAGGCGCAGGGGGAGGCCGATAAGAAGGGCTTCCAGGGCGCCAGGATCCTGACTTTGGAGGATAAGATTATCCGGCGGCGTGATCAGGTCGTTCCCATAGTAGGGCCAGGTATTGGTGGCGTAATACTTTAAGCCGAGCAAACAGGTCTGGACCTCGTCGATCATGGGCTGGATGGGTGCCACGAATAGCCCAAAGGCCAGACGGAGGACGAAAAAAACCAGAGCGAGGGCGATGAGAAGAAGTAACTGCCGAAGCTTTGGCGCGGACAAAAAGTTATTCAAGCACACCTCGATAATCTTAGTTGTGGCTTCCCGGACGGCGTTCACCTAAAAGGGTGTAATCCTGATGGTCAATGGCGTTGGCGACTTTAGCCCGGTTTGTGTAAAGAGATGAAAATGGCATTTGCCAGGCAATGAAAGACGCTTCAAACCAAAAACTGGCCGCCAGACAAATGACGCCGAAGATTCTCCATCTTTTATCAACGGCTAACCGGCCCCAGATATAAAAAGAATAAACCGAAATGAGCGGCAGAAGGATGTAATACATGTGGGCTTGCGGGGGTTTGGACGTAAACCAAAAACTGGCCCAAACCAACAAAAGTCCGATACAGGCCAGGACATGAATAGCTTTCCAGTCTTTGTGCTTTGGATCTTTCATGAAACCCATGACGAGAAGAAAAACAGGCTGTATCCAGCCCACAACACAGAGAAAGACGGCAGGCAAGAACATGATGGGGAAATTTTCGATTGCTTCAATGCGCTCGTGGGTTCCGGGCCCTAAAAAACGGGGCAATTCATAAGACACTAAGGAAAAAAAACGGGGCAAGACCAGATAAATGGCCTTAAAGTTGTCCCAGTTGAAACTGACAGCCAGACCCATTCCGGTGGAGGCTTGATGGACGCCATAAACCATAAGAGTTGGAATCAAAAAAGCTCCTGAAATAAGAGATCCTAGAAGTAATCCTGCTATTTCCGAAAAAGATCGAACTGCCCTATGCCATATTCGCCATGCGTAGGCCATGGCAATAAAGGGCGGTAGTAAAACCCACGAGTAATGAAATTGAATATTCCAAAAAAGTCCGAATCCCATGGCGGCAAAAGCGATCAAGGGCGACCAGTAGCCCAGAGATGTTTCGGGAATGGCCTCTAAAAAACCGATAAAAAAGAAAACACTTCCAAATAAGAGCCAGGAAGGATTGATGATATTGGCGGATTCGTGCAGATTCCAGGGCAGTAAAGCCAGCCAGGGAAAAATAAAGAAAAATGAAATTTCTTTAACCCGTTTGGAAATATACCAGGACAGTAATCCCAAGGCGGAAAGGGAAAGAAGATTTAAAAATATAAAAGGCGCTTCAGGAATGGGCAAAAGATAAAAAGGGCCGCCGACCAAAAGACCTTCCAGTGCGCCTGGAATTTGAGTGTAAAAGCCGGTTTCGGTAACGATTAAATCGGGCCCGAAATAGGGCCAAAGGTGGTTGGTATAGGCCTTAAGCCCGATCAGATAAGTTTGAAGTTCGTCGGGGCTGTAAAAGGGTTGTGATAAACCGAAAAGAATTCGGAAGATGAGAAGGAAAAGAAAAAGCAGGATAAATTTAGTTCGGTCAGACAAAGAAACACCCATTCAAAGTTAATACATGCTGCCGGCGCGGCGTTCGCCAAAAACGTGATAGTTTTCTTCCTGAATCGCTTTACAAATAGTATCGCGCTTGGGATAAATCGAATCTCTTGGAGCGACCGTTATAGCATAGCCGAATTGAAAGAGAACCCCCAAAAGGATGAACGCACGGGCGAACCAGACGCCTTTTTTTTTGAATTTTATCCACACGTAACAAGAGTAGGTCATCAAGAGCGGAAAAAAAATAAAGTAGATGTGAGAGAGCGCTAATTTACTGGTAAACCAAAAACTGGAATAGATCATCATGAAAACGGCTGCCAACAACCAGTTTAATTCTTTCCAATGGGGTCCGGGATCGGTTTGCGGAAGAAAACTGAGTCCATAGGCAAAAAGTTGCGTTAACCCGGCGGCCAGTAAGGAAATCCAGAGGGCGTGAAGAACACGGCCTTTATCGGAAACGAGGAGATAAAATGCTTTATCGATGTCGATGCTGTCAAAACTGAGAATGATAAAAACCGCCAGGAAAACGATCAACGGAAGCCACTTTAAATTTTTAAACAATTGCCGGCTCCAAACCAGCAGGAGCACGACCGGTTGAAGAAGTCCAATGATCCAAAGAATGGCTCCGGGAACAAAAAGCCAAGCATGATCGGTTAAAAATTGAATACGTGCTTTGGTGTCGATGCCGATAAAGCGGGGAAGCTCGAAACAAACCAAAGATAAAAAACGGGCCAAAATAGTCCAAAATTCCCGAACATTACCCCAGTTGAAGGGGACCACAAAACCCGACGAGACATTGTTTCGTCCCAAGCCATATTGAATATAAGTGGGGATGATCAAGGCCAAGGTGGGCAGGCAGCCCAGAATGAAGTATAAAAAAGCGACCGGTCTTTTGGCATGGAAGCTTTGAAGGATTAGCGAAAGTATCGCCAGAGGAATGAAATAAACGTATGAAAAATGAAATTGCATAATCCAACACAGCGAAAACCCCATCGCCGCGTTGGCCCAAAAGGGACTTATCAGGTTTAGCGAGAAACGGGGAATGCTTTCCATAAAACCGATGAAAAAAAGAATCGCCGGTAAAAAAGTAAAAGCTGGATTGATGATTGTAGTTGATTCTTGAATGCTCCAAGGAACGACGCTGATCCATATAAAAAGCCAAATATAAGAAATCGCCGGAAGCCGTTTGACGATATACCAGGTTAATAAAGCGACTCCGATGATCGAAAGAAAGTTTAAAAGAATGAAAGGCGCTTCGGGAATAGGCAGAATATAAAAAGGGAGTCCGATGAGGAGTCCTTCCATCGCGCCGGGGATTTGGCTTTGAAACGCTTTATTTTCCAATCCATTAACGTCAGGCCCGAAATAGGGCCAGCTATGCGTGGTAAAACACTTAAGGCCGATTAGATAAGTTTGAAGCTGGTCAATTTCCCATATTTGCGATCTTAATAGTCCGAAAGCGAGGCGGAGTACAAAAGCCGACAGAAAAAGGATTAAAAAGATTTTGCGGTTGGGCATGAGGCGTATTGTCCTAAAATTGAGACAAAATGTTAACTGGGAATTGAGAAAAGCGGTTACTTTGATAACCGAAAAATTTAAAAGAAATTAAATAGCCTTAGTTAAAAGCCAGCTTAAGTTCCATTTGGCCGGGGCCTACGCCCACGGTCACGTCTTTGGGCGCGTAAACTATTGAGTTACCAATAATAATGCCGAGCGTCGCGCTTGCGATTGTATCAGATAAGTAATGGTGGTAGCCGGCTACTCGGGCTAAGGCGGTTACGGTTCCTAAAGCGTAAGCCGTTACCCCCGTGCCCCATCCCCAGTATTTCTGCACGATCGGCGCGAAACAAAAAGCCGTAATGGTATGGCCTGAGGGAAAGGACTGGTTATTGGAGCCGTCGGGTCTTTCCCGGCCCACGGCGTATTTGAGACCGGTGACTAAAATAGTGGACTCAATCAGGGACTCACTGGCGTCTCTCCCAAATTCCTGAAGCCGAAGATTGTCCGTGAAAGCGCCGATAGACCAGCTTCCTACCGCGCCCAAACCTTCTATCCAACCTTCGCCGTAAAAGTCCCCTAAATCCCAAAGAGAGTGATAGCTCCAGTTATCTAAACTGGCGGCCAGACTATTTTGTTCATCCAGAACAACCCAATCGAACGCGGCGGAAGCTGTGCCAACGGCGAAAGGAGCGATATTTTCAGCGATAAATAAATGGGGAAGGTCATCAACGAATTTAACAGGGAAATGTTCCAGAGAAGTGTTGTTATCCGGTGATTGCCAGTCTTGCGCGTGAACCGATGAAATCCCGGCGAAAAGAAAAAAAACGAAAAAAAACTGATTCTTTAACAAGTGCTGTTATTGGAGTCTTTGGGCTGCCATTTTTGAAAAGCCCAAACACCGACCGCAATGCCCGCAATGGTGAAGACCGCGAAGATTTTACCCTCGCCTAATTGGGTCAAAACAGTCCCGGGGCAAGAACCCGCCAAGGCCCAGCCTGCGCCGAAAAGAAGCGCGCCGATTAAACGAGCGGGTTCGAATTTCAATGGTTCCCAATCCAAAGTTTTGCCGGATAAAGTAGGTTTCTTGAAACGATGGGTTAAAAAGAGGCCGGCAGCCACAACCAAAATAGCCGTGCCAATGACTCCATAAAGTTGAAAATCCTTAAATCGGAACATGTCCTGAATAGAGTCGTAGTCGGTGGCCCGAGCTTTTGATAAGAAAAATCCGAAGAAAAATCCGAAAAGAATAAAAACAAAAATAGAGCTTAACGAAAGGGAAACAGAAACTTTTTTGCTTTTTGATTTCACAATGACTTTGG
>Ga0206855_10315_pt1 | contig 13217 bp, 11 predicted proteins | sample Alteio_BWOrgCont_51_FD_152637 | JGI IMG/M metagenome (GOLD analysis project Ga0206855, IMG submission 152637) | Enriched cells from forest soil in Barre Woods Harvard Forest LTER site, Petersham, Massachusetts, United States -... | ecosystem: Environmental > Terrestrial > Soil > Temperate forest >...
GGGTTGGTATCGGTGCTGCCTTCGGGGGTGAAAAAGTTGTACTTGGCTTCAAGCCCCAGGCCGATTTGGTCAGTGATCATATAGTTAAAGCCTAATTTGGGGGCAACATATAAATAATCATCAACGAGGTTTTCGAAATCACCACCGAACTCACCAGTTGCAGTATAAGAATAACGGGCGTAATAGGCGCCCATATTGAAGCCTGCATAAAACCTTAGGGCATCACCAAGCTGCACATTATAAACAGCGCCAAGATATAGTGCGTAAACCGGGAAGTTGTCGTACACAACTGTCTCGGTGCCGCCTGAGCCGTCGCTAAAATAAAAAGCTGCCTGTTTGGGGTTATAGGTATGAAAACCAAGGCTGGCATTAAATGTAAAGCCATTAAAATACCTCAAAACGTTTAACGTGAAGGCGGGCGCTGGTTTAAAACTATTAGCCAAGCCACCTGTCGGGGCATCGTATTCAGCATTTAAGGATATAGCGTAGCCTGCGTCGGATGAGCTCCCGCCGCCATAATTTAACCAGGGATCTTTATGGTGTTGCGCATGTGCCTGAAAGCCCGGAAACATAAAAAATGCAACAAAAATTGCTAAAAGGCTTTTTGGCCGAAATTTATCGGATAATAATTGAAAAATACGATGCACCTGGTAAAAGTTTAATTTGTAGTAAATGTATTAAAATGTCATTAAATAAAAATAGCTTACAGATACAAAATAAAAATGCGTCCCGTATCTCACCCCGGAACGCATCGCAATGGTTTACACCATTTCTCAACTAAACCTCATATCTCCTGTTAAAAGATAAAAGCCCTTTAAACTGTCTTATATTCTACAATATGATGCCCAATACAATGCCAAATACGTAATAAATTGATTTTTAGATTTTTACGATGGATGTTCTTATAGGGATGTATCAAAAACGTACGGTTAGCGTCCATCTGCGGACGATAGCCGAAGCATTTTAGACTTACGAAGTTTTGAAAACTTCGTAAGTCTTACCACGGATTATTATTAAATTAGCGAAGCATTTATCGCGAACCAATTATTAAACTTCATCCAAAAATAATAATGATTAAAAAAGCAATCCTCCTGCTACTGCTATTTTCCGTGTTTGTAAGTTCCGGTTTGTTTGCGCAACAAACCGAGGTACTGATTTACCATCCGATCCAAACCGATAAGACAGGCAATATCGTGCCCTGGTATAATGCTGACCCAGCGATTGCTTATGACCACGACCTTAAAATAGTATGGGATTTTTGGTCTAACATGCGGCGCGACCCGAACGGCCTGCCTTATTATATGGACCACCAGGTTTGGAACAAAACGATGGATGACCCACGCGGCATCGGCGGCGACCAGTTTATGATGGCGATGTCGTCGTGGCGGTTGTATTATGCTTATACAGGCGATGAAAATGTGAAAGACAACCTATACTTCCTGGCGGAATATTATTTAACGCATGGTTTGTCGCCCGCGAATTGCAAATGGCCAAATATCCCGTTCCCTTATAATACTTTGATCTATTCGGGCATTTATGATGGCGACATGCGCAGCGGCAGAAACGTAGCTCAAACTGACAAAGCAGGATCGTTTGGGCTGGAGCTGGTGCATGCCTATAAAATAAAAAGCGATCCCTTGTTCCTGGATGCGGCAGTAAAGATTGCCAATACGCTTGCGGCAAATGTGAAGACAGGTACGGAAAAGCATTCGCCGCTGCCGTTTAAGGTGAATGTATTTACTGGCAAAACTGCATTGATGCAGGATGACGAGGTTACCAAATCAAAGGATACCGGATGTTATACCAGCAACCTTACCCCTACCCTGCAGCTGTTTTTTGATTTGATACAGCTGAAAAGAGGCAACATAGCCGCCTATAAAACCGGCGCGGATAAAATATTGGTATGGCTGAAAAAATATCCCATCCAAAACAACAGATGGGGTCCGTTTTTTGAAGATGTGGGTGAGTGGAGCCAAACGCAGATCAACGCCATGACCTGCGCCCGGTATATGATGGAGCACCCGCAGTATTTCCCTGAATGGAAAACGCAGGTGAAAAACATTATCAATTGGGTGCACACCAGTTTTAATAATGACAAATGGAAAAAGTATGGTGTGATTGTGACTAACGAGCAATCAATTTACCCGGTGCCGGGGGAAAGCCATACGGCAAGGCAGGGTGCTGATGAACTGCTTTACGGTGAGTTAACCGGCGATACATCTTATTATACCAATGCGGTACGCGAACTGACCTGGGCAACCTATGCAACGGATGTTGACGGCAAGAATTGCTTCCCTTTTGATGAGCCCTGGCTTACCGATGGTTATGGCGACTTTGTGCGACATTACCTGCGTGCCATGGCTACTTACCCCGTGCTGGCGCCGGCTGAGGACCATATTTTATCGACCACATCGGTTATACAGCAGGCTGATTATAAAGGGCATTTTCATAAATATTACAGTGTTGATTTTACCGAAGTGGATTCGAATAAAGTCCGCCTGTATTACCGCACTTTTGATAATGATGGAGTTGAGGAAATAAAATTGACCAGCAAACCGTCCGCAGTACTTGTAAACGATAAACCATTAAATGAAAAAGTTAATGGCGAAGGTTATAGCTGGACGGCGCTTGAAAAAGGCGGCGTTTTGTGGGTCAGGAGAAAGAGCGGGAATAAAGTAATTGTGGAGTGATCGGTGTTAAACTTCCGAAGTTTTGAAAACTTCGGAAGTTTTTGAACGTTAACTATTCACCTAATCACCCCACTCAACTACTCACTAACTTCATTAAAAAACCTGAACTTTATCCAACTCCTGATCCCAACTAAAATGGGGATGGATAAAAGGATGGATATTATAGCGAGGAATATTATGGTATTGAGATAATCGTTGAGTAACGGTACGAGCAGCACCAGAAACGCAATTATTATCAGCAGCTTTGAAACGGGTGTTATGTAAGCGCGGTCTTCTTTGTTTTCTTCCATTACTTTGGGCAGACCGGTTATGGTCAACAATATAACTGCTGTAGAGATGCAAAACATCCATTCTGCTGTTGGGGAAAGGCCAATTCCGGTATCTGCAATTAAAATCCGCAAACAGGCGCCTGCAACACTTAAAGCGGCCAGCAACAAAAAGTGCAGGAATATGAACCATTGAAAGTAGCGGTAGCCCTTTTTGGTTTCCTGTTCGCTGGTCATATCGAAATAAAGGCTCCATATTAAAAAAGCGATCAGGATACCCAATATAAATGCTATCCAAACTGCAGGCTGTTTATCTTTTATTTCGGATACCCCTCCTACCGTACTTAAAATACTTTCGGTTAGTACGATGATGGTAAAAAGTCCGAAGCGCTCAACAATGGTTGCCGAAGCGGTAAATGCGGGTTGTTTCCGTTCTTTCAAAACCCTTATAACCGTTCGCGCTGCAACAAGCGGCGCTGTTAAATTAAACAGTAAGGCGATGATCCATAAAATAATTGCTGTTTGGTATCCAGTAAATATGGAAGCTATGAATAATGCAAAAGCTGTGCTGTAATTTATAGTATAAAATTTATTGAATACCCGGTGCGAGGGATCGTACAAACCGACGCTCCACCAAAGGTAGGTTATCATTATTTGCACGATGGCAAAAGTAATGGCAAAGCTTTGCTGGCTGCCTTCAAATACACCCGGTATCGTAATAGCCGCGGCTGCGACAGCCAGCATCTGCCAAAAAGTAAGCAGCCTGGTGCGGATACCTTCGCCTCCATGCAGGTCGTAATACTGGCTGCCGTTTACCCAGGACCAAAACACCAGACAAAATATTAAAAACGAACAGCCAACGGTTTGCCATGTTGGGTAAGTGGCTATCCGGTGGGTGAGCTGGCCGATGGCCGCTACATAAACCAAATCGTAAAACAATTCCAGCCAGCTTATTTTGCGCTCGTTTTTACGGTCGCTAAAGTTTTTTGGCGGTCCCCACCATTGGGGAGCTTGATGTTTGGGCATACGGTGATTATTTGAGTCTAAAAATAATCAATTAGTCGTGTTTGGGTAAAGATATTTTGTTTGGTTAGTTTGTGTGTTTGCTGTTGTGTTTGCCTTGTTAGTGGCTAATTTTTTACCACAGAGACGCGAAGCATCGCGTCTCTACGATCCTGCGCCTAATTAATGTTCCACTTTGTATGAAATAATTTTTTTATTGAAAGGATAATGGATTTTCTATTCCTTCAACCGTCTTATATAAGCAATCGTAACCGGTATCTGTGCAGCATGATTCGGGCTTTCGTCTTCGATAAAATAGTGTTGTATGCCTATCGCTTTTGCCGCCCTTAGTATGCCGGGGATATCGAGCTGGCCGGTGCCTAAGGCTACATCATTGTTGGTGTTGGTACCGCCGGTGAGGTCGTTGGCGATGCCTTTGCGGATGTCTTTGAGGTGGAGCATTTTCCAGCGTGATGGGTATTTGTATAGGAGTTTGGCAGGATCGCCGCCGCCGTGGAATGTCCACATGATGTCCATTTCGAAGGATACGTAGTCGGGGTTGGTATTTTGGATGATGTAATCGAGCAGGGTACCATCGCCGTAAGGGCCGAACTCGTAGCCATGGTCGTGGTAACAGAGGGTGATGCCGTTATCTTTTAGTATTTTACCTTCGCGGTTAAAATCGTCGACAGCTTTTTTGGCATCGTCGATTGTAAAGGTTTTGCCATGCGGTATCCAGGCCACCATTACAAAGGTTGAGCCGAAAAATTTGGCCAGGGATACTACCTGGTAGGGGTCTTTGCCGATCAATCCGTAATCGACGCCTATGGATGGCATGGTGATGCCACGTTCATTTAACAGTTTTTTAAAATCTTCGGGGCTGATGTTTTTTGGGTTGGGGCCTTCCATTTCGGTTATGCCGAGGGCTTTAACGCTGTCTAACACGGGTATTATGCCTGTTGGAAAACTGTTACGGTAGGTATAGGCCTGTACGCCAATGGCATTGGTAAACAGCGGGCTGCCGGTTTGGGAAAAGCTTTTTAGAATAGGTAAGGAAAGCAGCAAGGAAAGGATTACAGTTATTTTTTTCATTAGTTGATTGAGTGAGTGGTTGATTGAGTTGTTGAAGGGATAAATTTAGTGATTTTAGTTGGAGTTGGGTATTATTTCGTTTCGCCTCAGCTAAATCCTCTTCAAAGGAGGGGACTTAGAATGGTAGGGCGGCAAGGCGACACTATTCACAAAGGGTAGCCCCGGATGGGGCATAAAAATTGATCGGATTGAAATTCTACAAACGGGTAGCCCCTTCCAGGGGCAAAAAAAACTGGTTGATTTCAAAAACATTTGTACACACCGTAATCCCTCAAGGAGAGGACTTTGAATAGCACCCCCCATTCTTATTTTGTGAAATTGATCTTAATTTCCATCATTTCGTTCAGAGACGCAAAATTTCGGTCTCTACGAATTCTATTATTAATGTCATTTTAAACAGCTTTCAAGGCAATTAATTTAATCAACTTATCCACAAACCATGTTTAAACATTAATGCAATTTTATGACATTGTTAATTTAAACAATTAACATTATTATCATACCTTTGCGTGCTCATTACCAATCATGAGTGATCAGATTAAACATGAATGCGGTGTGGCATTTATCCGCCTTTTAAAGCCACTTTCTTATTATCAGCAAAAGTACGGAACAGCACTGTACGGCCTTAACAAACTTTATCTTTTAATGGAAAAACAGCATAACCGCGGGCAAGACGGCGCGGGCGTTGCCACCATTAAACTGGATATTGAGCCTGGCAAGCGATACATCAGCCGGCACCGGTCGATGGCCTCGAACGCGGTTGCGGACATATTTGAATATATCCAGAAAAAATTTGCCGACGTTTCTCCCGAAAAAATGAAAGACGCCGAATGGCTGAAAGCTAACATAAGTTTTGCGGGCGAAGTTTTGCTGGGGCATTTACGTTATGGCACGCATGGCAAAAACAGTATTGAGAGCTGTCACCCTTTTTTAAGGCAAAACAACTGGATGACGCGTAACCTGGTTATAGCCGGCAATTTTAATATGACCAATGTTGATGAACTGTTACAACAGCTTTACGACCTTGGCCAGCACCCCAAAGAAAAAGCGGACACGGTGACCGTATTGGAAAAAATAGGCCACTTTATCGATACAGAAAACCAGGGCTTGTTTGATCAGTATAAACGCGAGGGCCTGGATGATAATATCGAGATCAGCAAGTTGATTGCCAATGATATGGATGTTGCCAAAATACTGCGCAAATCGGCCAAAAACTGGGACGGTGGTTATACCATTGCCGGGATTTTAGGGCATGGAGATGCGTTTGTGATGCGGGATCCCGTGGGAATAAGGCCTGCTTATTATTATTATAATGACGAGATAGTTGTTGCGGCGTCGGAACGGCCTGCCATACAAACCGCCTTTAATATCCCGATAGAGGATATCAGAGAGATAAAGCCCGGCTATGCATTAATAGTTAAAAAGAACGGCAGGATAAGCGAAGACATGTTTAGCGAACCGCAGGAAAAGAAGGCATGCTCATTTGAGCGCATTTATTTTTCGCGCGGCAGCGATGCCTCTATCTACCGTGAACGTAAACAACTTGGCCGGCTGCTTTGCGAGCAAATATTGACTGCTGTTGACCACGATATAAAAAATACTGTTTTCTCATACATCCCAAATACGGCCGAAGTGGCGTTTTATGGCATGGTTGAGGGGATACACAAATACATTAAAAAATACCAGCGCGAAAAGCTGCTTAACCGCGAGGATAAGATAAGCGAGGAGGAATTGACCGAGGTACTTTGCATGGCGCCGCGTGTTGAAAAAATAGCGATAAAAGATGTAAAGCTGCGCACATTTATCACCCAGGATGCCGACCGCAGCGAAATGGTGGCCCACGTATATGATACTACCTATGGGCTTATAAAAAAGGATGACGATACGTTGGTGGTGCTGGATGATTCGATAGTGCGCGGGACGACGCTTAAACAAAGCATACTGAAAATACTGGACAGGCTTGGGCCAAAGAAAATAGTGGTGGTTTCATCGGCGCCACAGATACGGTATCCCGATTGTTATGGTATCGATATGTCGCGGATGGGTGAGTTTGTGGCTTTTGAGGCGGCAATAAGCCTGTTAAGGGAGACAGGCAGGGAAGACACCATTGAAAAAGTTTATAACCTGTGTAAAGCAAGCTCATCATTGCCAAAAGAAGATGTGGTGAATTATGTGCAGGCAATTTATGAGCCTTTTAGCGACCAGGAAATATCCGACAGGATAGCAAAAATCATCACCCCGAAAGAAATAAACTGCAAAGTCGAGGTGATTTACCAAACCCTTGATAATCTACATAAAGCTTGTCCCGGCCATACAGGCGACTGGTATTTTAGCGGCAACTACCCTACCCCCGGCGGCAACAAGGTTGTTAACCGCGCCTTTGTGAACTGGGTGGAGGGGAAGAATCAGCGTGGGTATCTTTAGGTTAGTTCATGGTTCATAGTTCATGGTAGCTGCAATGGTTCATAGTTCATCGCAGGGACAATTGCTGCAATGAACTATGAACCATTAACTATGAACTGCCTCAAACGCCGAATTGCCGCAGATGATGATCGAGGTGTTTGGCGTTAAGTTTGTCCCATTCTGCGGGGGTTAGTTTTCCAAAAAAGGGGTGCGGGTTTTTTATTAAAGTACCAGGGCCGGCTTTTTGAAAACGTTTTACAAGGCCGATTAATTTGGCCTTTTCTTCTTCAAAATCCCTGTTGTCGTTTATATGTGCTTCCTTAGAAGTGGGTAATTTATGCGGCAATGGCTCGTCGTTCAATACTTGTTTTTTAGCTATCTTTCCAAATACCCGGCCCATAAAGGAGCGTTTGGCGCTAAGATCGCCAAGAGGAATTTCCACGAAGACCCGGCAATGCGCCAGCATTTGAGCGGCCTCCATTTTGCCCCATAAAGCGGGCGCGGATGGGCTGAGGCTGTTGATGCGTTTAATCAAATTGGCGCTATCGTTTGGGTTGAAGATACTTTCCATAGTTATATTTTAGATAAAAGCTAAAAGCGCAAAGCAGAAAGCTAAAGAACTGGTTATCGAGAACTATATCCGAATCTATGCAAAATCTATTAATACGCCTTAAGAGCCTGTTTATAAAGGTATGAATTGATAGAATGATAATTGTTCAGAGACGCAAAATATTGGTTCTCTACTCCGCGCGCACCTTGAAACAAGGTTGTCGTGTACCGGAGACGCAAGTATTGCGTCTCTACATTTTTTTTAGAATCCATTTTTAAATCAGTTCTATGTAAATAATATTATTTAATCCTTTTTTCCTAAAAGAAAAACAAGCGGAACATCCAGCCGCTTGTTCCATGATTTTTCGGAGTGATCGGCGCCGATAAATTGTTTGGTCATCCAGTTTTTAGGGGTGTAACCTTTGGCTTTCATTATGCTATCGACCTGCTGCTGATATGGTTTATATAAACTGTCGAGGGTTTTGCTGCCATAGTCGAAATAGATTTTATGAGTTTTGGGCGAGGGCAGGTTATTTTTAAGGTACGCCATAAAAGCTGCGGGTATCGGGTTGTTTTCGGTGCTGAAGGTGCCAAGCCAATGGGTGGACATGCATGCTGCGCCGCCAAAAACCTTTGGGTATTTGCAAATGGCGTATAGCGAAATCAAGCCTCCCATGCTGGAACCTGCAATAAATGTATTTTCGCGATTTGTAAAGGTCGAGAAATGACTATCGATATAGGGTTTTAGTTCGTAAACCAAAAATTTTAAATAATTATCGGATTGTATTTTTTCGACAAACAGTTTATGGTCTGCGATTTTATAGAGGGAATCCTGCTGATTGGCAGATAATGATTCAAAGGGTTTTTGCGGAAAATATTCGGCGTGGCGCCTTGTATCTCCGTTCCATATCCCAACTACAATGCATTCCCTGATCTTCTTTCCGGCGGCGAGTTTTGCCAACACCTGGTCTACGTGCCAGGATTGCTTGTTCCACATGATGGTTGAATCAAAAAGCGCCATGCCATCGTGCATATACAAAACGGGGTATTTTTTATTTTGATCGTAACCATCGGGCAGCCAGATATCAACATTGCGGGCGGGAACAAACTTTGAAGGGAAGTTTTGGTGATGCTGGATAGTGCCACTGGATACTTTAGGCGACTGTGAAAAAGCGGCGCCTGAAAAAAGAAAAACAAGGGTGAAATATATAGGGGTTCTCATAAATATAATTAAAACAAGTGTGTACATGCCTAAAATGAGTTGACCTATTTTAGAAGCTGTTTAAAAATGATACATTATTTTTATTTACTACAGATCTTTGCTGTAGAGGCGTAGCATTTTACGTCACAGACCGGAATACTTCTGAAATTTATCTCAAATTAAATCATTTCGGTCCGAGACGCCAAGTATTGCGTCTCTACAATTTTCTTTTAAAATTATTTTTAAACAGCTTCTAACGCGCGTGCGCATAACCCTTTTTAATATCCTTTAACTGCCCGGGGGTGAAAAGATAATATGGGTAACCAGTTTATCGAGCAGTACCAGGGAAGCGATAATAAGGGCTATGCCGGCGACTTCGTTGAGGCGGTGCATAAATTTTACTGATATTTTGTCGCGGAGTTTGTTTGCATAAAAGGCTTTTGTAGTATCGAGGCTTAACTGGACAATTAGGATTGTTAAAAACATGATCCCTATTTTAAGCGACCTGTTTGGGACGCCCTGGTGATAGACGGTACTTGCGGCCCCTATTACTACTGTCCAGTGGAAAAGGATGGTTGGGTTAAAAATGCACATTACAAAGCCTTTTAAAAAGTAGCCCGCACGGTGCAGCTTGGTAGGGACAACATTATCGTAGTTGATTTTTGCTTTTTTGAACAGGTAATAAACCCCTATGGCAAATAGTACTGCGCTGCCGATTTCGCCGGCGTGTATCTTGTCAGCTTTGGAGATATCAAAGTATTGGGAACCAAATAAAATGGCGCCGACAAATACCATATCGCTGCTGACCACGCCCAAAGCCAATGCAGCGCCGGCATGAAAACCTTTTTCGATGCTGGTTTTTATCAGCGCAAAAAAAACCGGGCCGGTTAAAAAAGTGAGCACTAATCCAAACCCAATACCCGAAATAACTGCTTCAATCATTCATTTAGGCTTATGTCGAATTTAAATACTAAAACGAGGCACGAATATGCAATTTTATATGATAAACAACCAAACTTAAAATTGTGATTAATTAATTAAAAATTATAGCAGAATTGCAAAAAATAGTTATGTTTAGTTTTTCAAATAAACCTGATTATATAAAACCAAAATTAAAAATGGAACAAAACAAACCTAAAGGTAATTCTTCTGCATTCTTCACGCTCACCATTGTGTTTTTCTTTTGGGGGTTTGTGGCAGCGAGTAATGATATCCTGATCCCAGTGTTCAAAGAAAAACTTCATCTTCAACAGTGGCAGTCGCAAATGATCTCGTTTGCCTTTTATGTGGCTTATACCGTTGGAGCGATAATTTATTCGTTTGTTTCCAAACTTATCGGCGGGGATATTTTAAACAAGCTTGGTTATAAAAATGGTATTGTTTTGGGTCTGATTATTTCCACCATCGGAGCCTTAATGTTTTACCCGGCGGCACAAACGGCTTCGTTCGCATTACTCATTGGTGGCTTGTTCGTTATTGGTTTAGGCTATTCATTGCAACAAACCGCAGCCAATCCGCTGGCTATTATTATGGGAAGCCCTAAAACGGGATCTCAACGGCTTAATTTGGCAGGAGGCGTGAATAACTTTGGCACCACAATAGGGCCCGTATTGGTAAGTCTGGCAATTTTTGGCTCGGTAACTGCAAAAACACACATCGCAAGTATTGAGTCTGTCAAGTATCCTTATCTGGTACTTGGGGCTTTATTTATTTTGGTTGCGATCATTTTTAAATTTTCCTCTGTTCCGAACAAAATCGAACATATTACTGATGAAGAACCGATTAGTTCTCCAACAGATACAAGCCCAATTAAAGCACCCGCTGTTGTACGCAAAAATGCCCTTAAGTATACTCAGCTCGCTCTTGGCATGATTGCGATATTTGTGTATGTCGGTGTCGAGGTTTCGACGGCGAGTAATCTGCCCGCCTATATGAAAGATAAATTACATACGCCCACAAGTGATATTGCTCCTTTTGTTTCCCTTTATTGGGCAAGCTTAATGATAGGCCGATGGACAGCCTCAGTTGGTGCTTTTAATTTATCAGGGGGTTGGAGAAAGTTGTTAAATATATTAATGCCCTACATTGCCTTCGGGGTGTTTTTGGCAATAAACGCATTGGCTCAGCGTGACGTAACACCGTTTTATGTATATGCGTTAGTAATTATAGTCATGATTGCCGGCGATATGCTCAGCAAAGGTAATCCAGCCCGTCAGCTATTAATATCATCGGTCCTTGCTATCACGGCACTAATGATCGGCATGTTAACTCATGGTTATTTGAGCGTATACGCGTTCATCAGCGTTGGTTTATTTTGCTCAACTTTATGGCCAAGCATTTATGCATTAGCAATCGCAGGATTAGGTATCCACACAAACGAAGGTTCCGGTTATTTAATAATGATGATTATGGGTGGCGGCGTTATAAGTTTGTTACAGGGTTACCTCGCGTCGCCAAACCTTCTTGGAATCCAATTTTCGTATATCGTTGGGGTAGCTTGCTTTGCGTACCTTGCATTTTATGCGGTTAAAGTAAAAAGGGTACTTATTAACCAGGGTATTGATTTTGATGCACTGGAAACCGGTGCAGCACACTAATTTAGAGACGGGAGGTTAGAGATCGGGATTAGTCCGGACGTAAGAAAGATGCTGCAAAAACGTTTCGGCAAACGTAAATAGTTAAATAGAGAAAAAATTAAACACAGAGGAACAGAGAAGGCACTGAGACCACAGAGAAACAAGAGGAAAAGTGGAAATCGCTAAAACTTAGATTGCTCCATAAGTTCTCTGTGTCTCTCTGTTAATTTTTAGATATGGCCGGTTATAGAGCCTGTTTAAAAATGGATGAAATTGTTAGGATGATGATTGTTCAACGTAGAGACGCAAAATATTTCGTCAATTATGCATGCTGAAACAAGGTCGTCGTGTACCGGAGACGCAAAGTATTGCGTCTCTACAATTTTTTTTAGAATCATTTTTAAACGGGCTCATATAAAAGACGGCTTTTTCTAACCCTCTAATCACTACCTATGAGTAAACTATCATTCGATCATATTTTTATGAACCTGGCGACTGATTTGGCCTGCCGTTCGCATTGTGTTAAGGCCCAGGTCGGGGCTGTTTTGGTTAAGGATACCCGTATTATTTCTATAGGCTATAACGGGCCGCCTGCGCATACGCATAACTGCGATGAGGAGTGGCCTGGCGTGGGCTGTCCGCGTGATTCAAAGGGGAGTTGCTCGCTTGCTTTGCACGCGGAAGAAAATGCCATTTTGTATGCAGTAAAAAATGGGGCCAATCTTGAAGGAGCTACTTTATACACTACCCTGTCGCCGTGTTTGCCATGTGCCCGGCTTATTTATTCGGCGGGGGTAAAAAGGGTTTTCTTTGATAAATCGTACGCGGCATATAAAGGGCTGCTGAGTGACGAGGGTGTTGATTTTTTGAATAAGTTTGGGGTTAATGCGGTGAGGTTTAGCGCTTAGTGATTTCACCGATTACCGGAGGCGATTTCACCGATTACCGGAGGCGATTTCACCGATTGTTTGGGGTAATTTCACTGATTATTGAGAGGATTTCAAATGAAAGGAGTGTATAAATCCGAAATCGAAATTCCGAATTCCGAAATCCTAAAAATTATCTTCCAGGTGCGGCTCGACGTGGCTTAGCGCGAATAATAGTTGTTCATCGGGGGTGAGATCGGTGTTATCGAGGATGATGGCATCTTCGGCGCGAACAAGGGGGCTTTCGGTGCGGGTGGTGTCCTGGTAATCGCGGTGGGCAAGGCTGTCAAAAATTTCCTCCAGGGTAATACCGGGGTTTTGGGGCAAAAGTTCTTTATAGCGGCGCTCGGCCCTTATTTTAGGGTCGGCGGTCATGAAAAATTTTACGGGCGCATCAGGGAAAACTGCCGTACCAATATCGCGGCCATCCATTACAATGTTTTTTTGAACGCCCCATGCGCTGCTGCTGTTTTACCATTTCTTTACGTACCTCGTAAATGGCGGCCACCGAG
>Ga0206855_10318_pt1 | contig 13192 bp, 13 predicted proteins | sample Alteio_BWOrgCont_51_FD_152637 | JGI IMG/M metagenome (GOLD analysis project Ga0206855, IMG submission 152637) | Enriched cells from forest soil in Barre Woods Harvard Forest LTER site, Petersham, Massachusetts, United States -... | ecosystem: Environmental > Terrestrial > Soil > Temperate forest >...
CACGGGCCTATAGCTCAGTTGGTTAGAGCACCTGACTCATAATCAGGTGGTCCCAGGTTCAAGTCCTGGTGGGCCCACAAAGGAGAGAGCGAAGATCGGAGTGCGTGGGAGCGCATGACGGGCTTCGCTCTCTTTGTTTTCCAGGGTTACCTGATGGACCTACGTTCAAATCTTGATTGCCCATGCCCTGCACAAGTCGGATAATATTTATTACTTTGGCAACAGTTATTTCTGTATTAATGCTGCTCCGGCTATATGAATACTATTATTCCATTCCTCAAAAAAAAGGAGCTGTACTACGCTATTGCCAGGTATTGCCTGGGCAGTATAATGATGTCTTTCGGGATAATGAAAATAACAGGAATGCAATTTAATACTATTGCAGGCCCGTCATCTTCTTATGCGCAAACACTTGAGCATCTTACCGGCGTTCAGTTAACCTGGGCCTTCCTGGGGTACTCGCCATGGTACCAGTTTTTTCTTGGTGTTTTTGAATTTGTTCCGGCAATCCTTTTATTGTTCCGGCGTACTGCCTTCATTGGGGCAATATTCTTACTGCCAATGACCATAAGTGTTTTTCTCATAAACCATGGCCTGCATCTTTGGGATAGCACAAAATCATTGTCAATTCTCCTTTTGGTGTTGAACCTAAGTATCTTTTTGTTTGAATGGAAAAGGGTGAAGCAAATTATAAACATCGCACTCAACCCGGAAAGAAAACTGAAATACATTTTACCGGAAATAATAGTGGCTGTTATATTAATCGCTTTTCCCGTAGTAAGAAAAATTCGTGGCGATTTTGGCAAAAGCCGCCAGAATGTTTTGACGGGGGACTGGTTTCACAAGCACCCCAATGAATACACTTTAATTTCTGAAAAAATAAACGACAGCGCCCTTCCACACACAATGCTGAAATCATTTTTTGGATCGTGGGAAGAGTACAGCGAAATTAATGACCGTGCAAATAACTGGGATGGTTATAAAGACTACACAGTTAATGAAAAAAGCCATTCCCTGTTCATTTCACCGAGGCGGAATAGAATAAGTACCATGAGAGGCGAAGGTTTTTATTACCTCACCGGCGACTTTCACTATGAATTGCCCGGCGACAGCCTGCTGATACTGCAACAAAAGACCAATGATTCCACCAACCACACCTGGGTTTTTAAAAAGCGCGTAATGGAGCCGAATATGGAATATTGATGAGTGGATGTCATTCCAAATCCCATTGGTATCATCTCTTTTGCCAGTCACTCCTTAACAAACTTCTTCACTACCGAACCATTTATTCTGGCAAAATACACACCGGGTGGCAGATACGATACATCCACCTGCGCCTTATTGGTGTTGTACTGGTTGGTATATATTACTTGTCCCAAAAGGTCGGTTATAGTTAGGCTGGTTATCGGTTCTGTAGCGCTGATGGTTATTGTATTATGAGCAGGGTTTGGTACTATACTGATTATTCCGGTGCCTGCATTATTAATCTCTTTTACGCCAGCGGTACATGGGTTTACCATAAAAGGGAAAACAGCCGTTGCCCTGCATCCGAAATCTCCGCTGATAACCGTATAACTGATCGTATCTATACCTGGGGTAACGCCTGTTACCGTACCGGAAGCATCTATAGTTGAGATACCGGTATTGCTGCTGCTCCATACTCCGCCGGTATCTGTTTCCACCAGGGAGATGGTACTGCCAATACATACGCTGTCCATGCCCGCTATGATACCCGGGTCGGGTGACGCGTACACAGTTATGGTTGCAGTGTCTGTTAAAGTACCGGCAATATACGTAATAACGGCAGTACCGGCAGATATGCCCGTAACAACGCCCGTACCAGCCGAAACCGTAGCAATACCTGTTGCGCCACTGCTCCAAGTGCCGCCAGTATCAGAACAGGATAGCGTGGTTGTGGCGCCGGGACATACGCCCAATAGCCCGGTGATACCGGGAATTGGGCCAGGCACTATATTGGTGAGATAATCAAACGCATTGCCATAACTGTAATCTTCAAAAGAATAGAATAAACTGCAAGGGTCCATTATTGGGGGAAATCCGATGCCTGTGGAGCTTTGCGCATAACGCACCCGCATACGGTGTACTCCCGTGGTGGCTGTGTAAGGAATACTGATCGCAGGTTGCAGCCTGCAACAACCCAGGCATCCATATACTGCAGATACGGCTTCACTGGTGTCAAACACACCATCATCATTGAAATCAATCCATACCTGCGCTGTCTGGTAATTCCACACGGAAGAAGTACCTAAGGTGGAAACAGTATCATTGTAAGTACCTCCCCGTTGCAGTAGAATAGTTGGTACCACGCATGACCGGTCCGCATCGCCATACAAGCCATAAAACAAAGTAATGGAATCATGAACAGCAGTACCACCATAAGCGCTCATAGCAAAGCAAGACATCAGGTAAGAAAAGTCGGGGGATGCCGAATATTCGGCAGTGCAGGGACAGGAAGATTCATAATATACATTTACCATGTTGGAATAAGCAGAATCGCCGGTAATATGGCAACCCACCTTGCAACGATAAACGAGCGTACCCGGAGGAGTGTATTTCCACGATAAATTGGTAGCTCCGGCAATGTTGGTCCAGGTAACACTGTCGGGAGCAGCCTGCCATTGATAAGTTAAACCCGCAGAGTCTGCGCTGGCGCCGGAGTTAACAAGCGTAACCGAATCTGCGCCGCATATAGCACACGAACTGGAAGACGCCACGCCTGGCACAGGCATACCCGCACATGGTGGAAAAATGGAATCAATGCGCCTGACACGATAATGGTCTCCTTCGCTGACATATACTTTGCCGGAAAGATCAACCGAAACATTCCAGGGAACGATAATTGCTGCAGTCGCAGGCCCACCGTCGCCAAGTGTTGTTCCGCCACCGCCATAACTGGTGATAATACCCGACGTGGAAACCTTCCTTATCCGGCCATTATCATGGTCGGCAATATATAAATCACCCCATGCGTTTACAGCCACTCCATAAGGCCCGGCTAACTCAGCGTCAGTAGCGGGAAATCCATCTCCGCTGAATCCATACGAACCATTCCCCGCAACGGTGGAGATAATGCCGGAGGTGTTAATTTTTCTGATATTTTCATTCCCAGGGTCGGCAATATACAAATTACCGCTACCATCTAATGCCAAAGACATGGGGCCAGCCAAAGTAGCAGACGAAGCCGGGCCACCATCGCCGCTATAACCCGAATAGCCTAACCCGGTAATGGTGGTAATAATACCTGCGGTATTTACTTTCCTCACCCCATGGGCTGCTTCGTCTGCAATATATATGTTTCCAGCAACGTCAACAACGGTGCCAAATGGCAGCGCCAGCTCAGCGTCCGTAGCAGGGATTCCGAACCCCGTATAACCGCTGGTTCCATTTCCCGCAACAGTCGAGATAATGCCCGATGTGTTTACTTTCCTGATACGGAAATTGTAAGTATCTCCAATATACACATTACCGGCAGCATCTACAGAAACACTATTCGGATCAAATAGCATAGCGTCTGTAGCCGGCCCGCCATCCCCGCTAAACCCGGAAAAACCTGTTCCCGCTACTGTACTGATAATGCCGGCAGGATTTATTTTTCGTACACGTTGGTTGGCCTGATCGGCAATATATACATTGCCCGACGCATCAACTGCGGTAGCATCCGGAAAATTTAATACTGAAGTTATAGCCGGGAGGCCGTCTCCTGCAAAGCCTGCACTGCCATTGCCCGCAATTGTACGTATAAATTGTGCATTGGCTTCATTTGCTGATAGCAATAAGAAAACGCTCACTAAAGTCTTTTTAAAACTAATAGCCATGCAGATAAAATTCTTACACAAAACTATCTTTTTTTAGAAACGTTGACAAAATAAATTCAGCAAGTTGGCGCAGTTATTTTCCATTACTGCCTGATAAAAGTCAGTGTCAGATTTCTATTGGTAGTTGCTCCTGCGGATGATGTGCTGTATTCGTCAGCCGCCAATATTAATTGGGTACTGCTCACTGACTGAACAATGAATGTGCTCCCAATAGGCACAATGCCTGGTGTAGTAATGGTACGCAACACCACAGAACTGTTTGGAACAGTATTGCCCGTATAATCCCACCAGCCTTTTATGGTATCAATAACCGGAGCAGTGGCAGTACTGGACTGGTAATTTTCAATTATGCTCACAGTGCCATCGTTGTTAAATGCCCATGCCTCATTATTTACCGTAACCAGGCTCAGTTTGCCTGTATCCGTCTCCTTTAATACATTGCCGGAATAAGAATAGACGGTGGTTGAAAGCGGGGCAACCGGGTTACTTTGGTAAGCGTAGGTGCCGGAAATATCTGAGATCACCCAGTTGCCAACAATTGATGGCGCCTGGGATGAGTTGCTTTTTTTACAACAATTCAGTATAAAAGCCGCAAGCAAAAAAAATAAGACCTCAGTTTTTTTCATTAATGATTTTTTTTGGAAATAAATTTAGTCAATTTCAATGAATTGCAGCAAAATAACTATTGTTTATACCGCTATTTGCCTCGTTATTCCAGGTCGGCTTACTTTTAGGAACGATGACAAAATAACTTGCACAACCTGACTTGTTCTTTTCCATTTTTTCTGCGTTGTAAAAGTCTTTAAATAGCTTGCTATTCGCAGATTTTACGCCTTGAAAAAAAGAAAAATAACTGCGCCAACTTGTGCAACTTATTTTGTCAACGTTCCTTATTTTTCAAACAAACCAAACAACTAAAAAAAATGGAACAGCAAAACGAATTACCCATAAAAATAGTTCTGGACACCTGGTACGGAAATGTATCCCGCGCGGATGCTTTGTTCAATACCCTCACCGATGAGCAACTGCAAGGAGAAGTATCGCCCGGCAGGAATACAGGCACTTATTTATTGGGCCACCTTACAGCAGTACACGACCGGATGTTGCCGCTGCTTGGCTTTGGCGCACAGAAATATCCGCAGTTGGATGAAGTCTTCATTACCAGCCCTGATAAATCAGGTAAAACAATGCCTCCCATTGCCGACCTGCGGGCATACTGGAAAGACACCAATGAAACACTGGCTACCCATTTCAAGGCTATGCAGCCGGGAGAGTGGCTGAACAAGCATACTTCGGTTTCTGAAGAGGACTTCGCAAAAGAGCCGCACCGCAACAGGCTTAACGTACTCATCAGCCGCGCCAATCACCTGTCGGGGCATTATGGACAGTTGCTTTTTTTGAAAAAATAAATTGATAGCAAATCTTATTATCAGTAGCGTAGGGTTATGCCTTGGTGGGTCTTTGTCCTGCGCGAGTATCGGCGGGTCTCGCTGAAGGGCGAAGACCCGCCGAGGACGTGAAATTGCTTGCAAATACTTATTATCAGTAGCATCGGGTTCATGCCCTGGTGCTGTGTCTGTGCGCGAGTATCGGCGGTCTCGCGGAACATGCCTTCTCTTGAAAAGCTATGGCATTTGAAAGGGGCGAAGACAAGTAGAATACGTAAAGTTGATTTTAATTGTACTTTTCATTTTCAAATAATGATTATGAGGCGTTTTATAATCGCATTGTTTATATCAATACTATACCTAATTCTGGGCAATTTAGTTGGTATGCAATCGCCATTTGAAAAGTATCCTTTTTCTGACTTGTTAGAAGTGCTTTTTGTGCCATACACATTTATCGCAGGATTGTCTTCATTTGCGGGATGGGATGGGTTATCATTTCTATTAGAGGCAATAGTGTTTGTTATTACGATACCTTTCTTTTATTCAATGCTTATGATTACACGGCATATTTGGAACAAGAGGTTCTTTCTAAGCGAGTATCGGCGTGTCTCGCGGAAGAAGTAAGACTCACCGGGAATGTAAATTGAGCCGGGTTATTTCCTGTATTTTTTCTTAGGGTGCCGCTTATGATGATAAATCGCAACAACAACAACCTGTAGTAATGTTTCTTCTAAGAAATATACAATGCAGAAGGGATACTTTCTCGTACTTACTTCATAATAGTTTTTGTAAAGGTTCTTATACTGTTTTGGATTACGGCTAATACTATCCAGCTTTTCATCTATAGCTTTAACAAATTTTTCGGCGGCAGGTTTACTTCTTTCCGCATACCAGTTAATTGCATCCTGGTATTCCTGGGCAGCAACAGCCCTGTAAGAAATGAGATACATACTGTTTATTCAGATTTACTCAACATTTTCTTTATTCGCTTATCCATTTCTTCCCGGCTTATTGTTTTACCGTCTTTTTTATATTCATTATAGCGCTTGTCCAATTCAGCTTTAAACTCGGGAGTATAGTCTTCTTCAATTGCTAAGTTTTCTTCAAAAATGGTATATATAGCCTTCACTTTTTTATCTTCGGCGTCATCTATAAACTGGTGCAGTTTACCTCTTATCTCAGCAGTTTTCATTTTGAATGCTTTTAGTATAAAACTTGTTTTGTCATCGTTCCTAAATCAAAGATACAAAATACATTTTAATACTGCCCAATCGAAATTTATGCTGAAAGCAAATTATCAAACAACACATCCACCTGCACCTGTGTATTAAAACTGTGCAGGCACACCCTTAGCCTTTCCATACCCAGCGGCACTGTGGGGTGCAGTATGGGGTTTACCTGCAAGCCCGCCTGTTGCAGCTTTGCGGCAATCTGCCTGCACCGGTTATTATCGCCAACTATGAGCGCCTGTATTGCGCTTGCGCTATCCTTCCAGCCAGGCATACCGGTTTCTTTTATGCGCAATCTGAGATAAGCGATAAGGTCGTGCAGCGGTTTATTGCTAAAGCTATGGCTGGCTAAATATTGGTATGCGGTGTGCGCGGCATGTACCGAATGGCCGGGCAAGGCTGTGGTATAAATAAATGGCCGGGCAAAATTGATGAGGTATTGTTTCAGGAGTTCACTCCCAACTACCGCCGCCCCGTGGCACCCCAGCGCCTTGCCAAAAGTATGCACCCGCGCAAATACTTTATCCTGCAACCCCAAAGCGCTTACCACCCCTTCACCTCTTGCCCCTATCACGCCTGTGGCATGTGCTTCGTCCACCACCAATTGTGCGTCATGCGCTTCGCAGAGCGTGGCCATATCTGCAAGGGGAGCCATATCCCCGTCCATAGAGTAAATGGATTCTACGACTACTACAACCTGGCCTTCGTCGTTATGCTTTTTTAGCTTTTCTGATAAATCGTTGCAGTCATTGTGCCTGAATTTATATTTTCTACTGCTCTGCGATAACCTTATGCCGTCTATCAGGCTGGCATGGCATAGCTCATCTGACAAAATGGTTGTGTGCCTGTTGGTGATACTTGCCAGCAATCCCATATTGGCGTCGTAGCCCGAATTAAATAATAATGCCGCCTCCGCTTTATGAAAAGCGGCAATGGTTTGTTCCAGCGCCTCTGCCTGAAGAGTATTGCCGGATAATAAGCGCGACCCGGTGGACCCTGTAGTGTCATTGCCCGGCATGTGCATCATTGCTGCCAATGCGCCGGTGGTTACCAATCCAAGATAATCATTTGAATAAAAGTCAACCTCCGCTCTACGGGTAGTTAACTGCCGGAGGTTTCCGGCCTCTGTCCTTTCATTTAGTTTAGCTGCCAGGTATTGTTCAACACGGTTCATGTTGCAGGGCGTTCTGGTGATTTTTTGGGTAGCCGTCAGCAAACGCCGCTTTTGGTTTTAAGCCCAGTACGCGGAACATTTCCATATCGGCATTGTATTCCGGGTTGGGGGTAGTGAGCAGCTTGTCCCCGGCAAAAATGGAATTTGCACCGGCCATAAAACACATTGCCTGCTCAGAGATAGAAAGCTCCAGCCGACCTGCCGACAGCCGTACTGCGGACATTGGCATCACTATACGCGCGGTAGCTATCATGCGCACCAGTTCATCAAACGGCACACGGTTGTTATCTGCGAGTGGGGTGCCTGCCACAGCTACCAATACATTTATCGGCACTGATTCGGGATGCTGTGGCAAATTGGCCAGCGTGAGCAACATACCTATACGGTCTGCATCAGTTTCGCCAAGCCCAATAATGCCGCCGCTGCATACCGAAATACCTGCCTTGCGCACATTCGACAAAGTATTCAACCGGTCGCCGTATGTACGGGTAGTGATCACTTCGGTATAATGCTCTTCGGAGGTATCTATATTATGGTTGTAGGCATAAAGCCCGGCCTCCGCCAGCCTTTCCGCCTGGTGGGGGGTGAGCATACCCAGCGTGCAGCATACTTCCATATCAAGGCTGTTTACCGCCTTCACCATATCTATCACCCGGTCGAAATCACTGTTATCCCGCACTTCGCGCCATGCTGCACCCATACAGAAACGCGATGCGCCACCGGCCTTTGCGCTTTCAGCGGCGCTCACCACTTCCTCCACTTTCATAAGGGCCTGTACCTTTACACCGGTATGGTAGCGGGCGGCCTGCGGGCAATATGCGCAATCTTCACTGCAACCGCCTGTTTTTATAGAAAGCAGGCTGCTGATCTGCACCTCGCCAAAAGCATGACGCCTGCGGTGTACATCGGCAGCATCCAGAACTAATGAAAGCAACGGACGCTCGTATATCTCGCTTATCTCTTCCTTGGTCCAGTTATGACGGGTATCACTCATGTATCTACTATTTAAAATGCGAAACTATTGGATTTTCGGGAGGAATTAAAATTTTGACACAATTACGGTTTGAATAATAATTCCTAACTTTACTTTGATAAATAAAATGATATTCCAATGAACATCGTTGCGGAAAAAGAGGAGATTGTAAAACGTATCTATGGGGAGCAGGATGTGTCTGTAATACATGCTGTAAAAGATCTCCTGGATGCATGGAATTTACAGCCCTTTAGTGACGAAGCTCTTGAAAGAGAATTAGACCTTGCCATAAAAGAAGCTGATAACGGAGAGTTGATTCCGTATGAAGAAATCCTGGCTGATTTCAGAAAAAAATATACTGAACGAGCTATTCTCTAAAATTTACTGTAAAGGCAAAAAATACCTACGTGAAGCTGTCAAAATAAATCCTACGAAGTTGGTTAGTTATTTTTCTTTTATGCGAGGGCCCGCCACGGCGGGGAATAGCAAGCTATTTAAAGACTTTTGCAACGAAGCAGAAATGGAAAAGAACAATCAAATTGCAGGATTTATTTTGACATCTTCACTACGCCCAGAACCTGGATTATTTAAAAAAAGAATGGGGTAATGTGGTTGTTTTAGGATTTATTGACCGCGTTGATACCGTACTTGAGATCATCAGAAAAAATCCATTTTTATACCCACTCTATAATCCATCGAAGAAAATCCGCAAACGCGTAATACATAGCCGCATTATTTTATACTACCGGATAAAGGGTAACACTATTGAAATCTTACGGTTTTGGAACACTTATCAAAATCCCGCTAAATTAAGATTCTAATCTTCCAAACATGTGTTATGACGAATAGCTGCTCCTGTGTTGATTATAAAGCTCGCTTAATATAGCCGGAGTAAACTCCAACCCCTTCCCCCTCTTTGTTATCCAGAACAGGCAAGTATCGTGTTGATCTCCGGCCACATCCACCCAACCGCAGAGGCAGGCTTCCATACCGGTGTTTTGTAGCAGGTTACCCACTATAAAACAGAGTTCCTCAGCGTCAAATGCTTCACTGGCCATGCAAAGCTGCTCACCTTTAAAGCCATGCCTGATACATATTTCGCCAAGCATGATGTTGGGTAGGGTATAAACAAACAGCGCCGGGCTGGGTACTGCTATGGTCTCTGAATATTTTTTGTCCACATCAAGGCAGCCATGCGCTGTTGCCAAAACAACGGCTACTTTGTTTTTATCGGTACTTTCAAGTGAGGGAATACCCGTTAAGAGGTATTCAGCGCCCAGCCAGGCCCATTTGCAGAGCTTATCCATTTTGAAAAACTTCGGATAGTTGTACTGCAGATCTTTGTATAGCTGTTCGGGCGAGCTGGTATCTGTGCCGGCCAGCAAGGCGTTGTCGCGGGCTATCACCCCATTATTCATTATTACCCAATGACTGATAACCATAACGCCTTGTTCTTTAAAATAATGATTTTTTTGCGGCGAGGAAATTAGAAAGTCCGCGAACATTCTTTTCGTGCCGGGCTACAAAGGGGTTGGTTTCATCCCAAACGTAACCTGCCAGTACCGAACATATCTGCGCCCTTATCTCCAGGTCGGGTTTGGGAGCGAAGAAGATGGGAAACAGGGCGCCATCGTACCAGCCGGTTACATAAGTCCTGAATACATCCACGCCTTTTTTCATTGGCGCCATATACTCCTCCTGCCAGTTCACCTGTTCCCCGTTCAGATGCCGGATAACCAGCTTCGCGGCCATTTGCGCGGATACAGAAGCAAGGGTAACGCCTGATGAAAAAACAGGATCAAGAAACTCGGTGACATTGCCGGTGAGCACAAAACCAGCGCCATAAAAAGTATCGGTGGTCACGCTCCAGTTTTGCAGTGTTTTAGGTTCATCCCATATCATTTTCGCGTTTTCAAAACGGCGGGCTATCTCCGGTTCTGCTGCGAGCAGGCTTTGGTACTGCTCCTTTAATGTGCCTTCAAAACTATCAAAAAATTCAGGGTCGCCAACATAGCCTACAGAAGTGTTTCCATTAGAGAAGGGGATCACCCAAATCCATGTTTTGGGATTGTGTACATATACTATGATCCGGTTTGGCTCGAAGGCCTGGCTGCGCAAAGGATCGGTAATATGGCAAAACACGGCTTTGCGTGCAGGCTGGGTTGATGGCCGTTCCAGTCCGAAAAGACGCGGGATAACGCGGCCATAGCCACTGCCATCAACAATAAACCTCGCACGGACAGCATCAGTATTGCCTGCCGCATCTTTAACCGTAATGATGGAATGATCGTTAAATATTTCTATACCCGTTACTTCCGTTTCGTAGCTGATGGAGACGCCCATGCGCTCACATTCATCGGCAAGCGTTTTATCGAAATCGGCACGGGGTACCTGCCAGGTCCATTGCCAGCCATTTGTGTATTGATTAGAGAAATTGAAGTCGCATATATTGCCGTCCATCACAAACTTTGCACCGTCTTTGCGCTGGAAGCCTTTGGCTTTTACGGCGTCGAGCAGCCCGGCTTCTTCGAGGGCTTCCATGCAACGGGGCAGCAGGCTCTCTCCGATAACAAAGCGCGGGAAACGCATTTTCTCCACTACCTGCACCGAAAATCCTGCGCGGTTTATTATAGCCGCAGCTATAGAACCCGCAGGGCCGGCGCCAATCACGAGTACATCAACTTCTTTCTTCATATGCAATACTTATGGGTTTCCCGCAATTGCGCGGAGACGCTAAGGTATTGTTTTTATACCCTATGCGATTGTTTAAGCCCGCAATTGCATAAAAATACCGGGTATTTATTTCTTTTTCAACTCCAGTAAAGTATGGCTCAGGCCAATATTATCAATTTGCCGCACTACTTCAAAACCCGTTTCAGTGATAAGGGAAAAATATACTTCGCTGTCGTACATCTGGCTGTTACCATTGGCTATGGTTGTAAAATATAAGGAAGCCATCTGCAGGCTCAAAGCGGAAGCCTCGAACCGCTGGCAGTCCCAAAAGGTTTCGTTGATAAACACGCGCCCATGTTCCGGTAATGCTTCGTGGCATTTATGGAGTATCGCTACGATCTCTTTATCTGAGAAACAATCTAAAAACTGGCTCATGAACAGTACATCATAACCCTCCGGCAATTTGTGGCCGGCGTCTAAAACATCATGGGGGTGATAAGTTACCCGCTCGCTGTAACCTGCCTGGCTGATTTTTCCTATAGCCACATTCAGTTGCACTTGCAGATCAAGCAGGCCCACATGCACCGCTTTATTGTACTCCATACATGCCAGCGCCCACTTGCCGGTATTCGCCCCGATGTCTAATATCTTAGCGGGATGGGACGCGAAAACCAACGGTAAAATTTCCGGGAATGCCTGGTCGGAATAATAATGGTCGAAAGCAAACCAACTGCTATTGGCGGGTTCCGGCAGAATAGATAATCCCTGGTATATGGTTTGCCAGTCGCCAAGGTGTCTCAACCCTATTGGTTTACCCTCATTTATGGAAGCCTCCAGGTCTTTAGCGCCATCGTAGCAAACATCGCGCATGAAATCGGTATTGATACGCGCCATAGGGTGGTTGATGAACACATGGCCGGTCTTTGATAAGAAATACCTGCCATCCCTGCGGTACATAAGGCCAATGCCAAGCGCGGCCTCCATTAATACCCTGGCTCCGTAATACGGCATACCTGCATTATCAGCTACTTCCTGAATGCTACGGCCTTCGCTATTGCCGGTTTCCACATAGTTAAGGATACCCCTGTCGCGGAGTATTACAGAGGCCTGGAAAATATACGGGGCGAAGGCAATGAACTGTGCGTCGCGTATGGCCTGCACTGCGGGCTTTTTATCTTCTTCAAAAAGGTGTTTAACTGGTTTCTTTTCTGTTATTTCCAAAATAGTGATTATAATGATCCAACAATTAAGATAAGGCGCTGATCATAGTGAACGGGGCGCTGCAATATACTACTGTTAACCCAAAATTGAAATGGATGCAAAAGATTATCTCTGATTGGGTTATGAAACAGCCGTATGAAAATACTCCCTGGCCCGGTTATTGTAAGTATTAGGCAAACTTAACAAGGCGTAAATTATTTTTATGGGTATATGGTCATTAACAGCAGTATTGGTAGTCATTGTATTTTTGGTATTCAGAACAGGTCACCACATTTACCATACCCGCAAAGCCAAAAGAGCGGATACTGCAAAACAAAAATATAATGGTTAGCTAACTGCCTGTTCAGATTTTCTCCATACTTTTATTGAAACAAATATTTATGATCATTACAGAATCGAATGTCACCATAATGGTGAGCGATATGGATGAGTCTATCCGTTTTTATGAAAAGATAGGGTTGGCGCTCAAGCAAAGATGGGATAACCATTATGCTATGATGACCACAACCGGCGTCACAATAGGCTTACATCCGGCAGAAACCACAAGCAATAGTTCCGGGTCTGTATCCATAGGGTTTATGGTAGAAAAAATAGATGAGGCTAAAAGCCTGCTGGTTGAAAATAATATCGCCTTCAAAGAAGATAAAGGCAAATCAGGGCATTATCTTCATTTTAAGGACCTGGACAATACTGTTCTT
>Ga0206855_10320_pt1 | contig 13094 bp, 14 predicted proteins | sample Alteio_BWOrgCont_51_FD_152637 | JGI IMG/M metagenome (GOLD analysis project Ga0206855, IMG submission 152637) | Enriched cells from forest soil in Barre Woods Harvard Forest LTER site, Petersham, Massachusetts, United States -... | ecosystem: Environmental > Terrestrial > Soil > Temperate forest >...
TTAATAATGGAGTTTGTTCAGCAACAGATACAATGAGCATAGCTGTTGATTCTTTGCCATTAGCTAAAGCTGGTAACGATACTACTATTTGTGCTGGCGATAGTGTGAAAATAGGGACATTTACTTTAGCCGGGTACACTTACAAATGGAGCCCATCAACAGGATTGAGCTCTGCTATTGTTTCAAATCCGACAGTACATCCATCAACAGGAACTAATACATATGTCTTAACAGTTACTAATGCCTTAGGATGTTCGAATACTGATACAGTGACCGTAACTATGCTGGCACCACTTGTAGCTGATGCCGGACAGGCAGTATCTATATGTCGTGGCGATAGCGTGAAACTAGGATACCCTGCTATTACAGGACAGATTTATACCTGGAATACTAAAAAGGGGTTGAATGATTCTATTATTGCAATGCCAACGGCAAGCCCTGATTCAACAGTAACTTATACGCTTACAGTTACAGGCTGGGGCTGCAAACCTGCGAAAGATCAAGTTACCGTAACTGTTAATCAATTACCACATGTTACCGCGGGGCCAGATGACACCATTGCCATTGGCAGCTCGATTGAACTTAATGCTGCCGGTGCAGTACAATACATATGGTCTCCTGCCGCATGGCTCAGTAATGCAGGTGTTGCCAACCCAATTGCGAATCCCGATTCTACCATTACGTACATTGTAATAGGCACCGATATTTTCGGGTGTTCAAATTCCGATACAATTACTATACATGTGCTAAGCAATGCATATTGGGCACCTACCGCATTTACTCCAAATGGAGATGGCAGAGATGATATTTTTTACATACATGGTTATAACATCAGCAACTTTGAATTTGGTGTATACAATCGCTGGGGTGAACAAATTTTCCACACACAGGATATTAGCCAGGGATGGGATGGCAGAAGACAAGCAACACGCGAAGAAATGCCCGACGGAGCATACGTTTATTATGTACGCGGGGTGCTGCCAAATGGCCAGGCAATTGACAATAAAGGAATGGTAAACCTGATAAGATAATATTAACCCCGACTGAAATAAAAACATTCACATAAAAGCAAGTAACATGAAAAACAGAATTTTTATAGTAGCCTTATTAAGTACATTTACTTTCGGTTACAAAATCACTTTTGCGCAGGATGCAGCATTTACCCAATACTATGCTGTACCCCTGCTCCTTAATCCGGCCATTATGGGAGCAAGCAACGATGCTCATTTTGGGCTCGATTACCGAAACCAGTGGGCCTCGGTAAATAGTGGGTATAATAACTATGCTTTTAACGGAAGCTATCCTATTCCATTGGCCGGTAACGGAGGCAAACTCGATGCAGGTTTATCCCTTGTAGGTGGAAGAGCAGGAGCCTTCAGCACATTTAACGGATTAGCCGCAGTTGATTACAACAAGGAAATTGCACAGGATAATTATCTGTGCCTTGCTTTAATTGGCGGCTACGGCCAACAAGCTATAAGTACAAGCGGGCTTACTTTTGACGATCAGTTTACACAAGGGGCCTACAACCCTAATTTACCAAATGGCGAAAATTTGCTTAACCAGAAAGCAGGCTATGCAGATGTGGGTTTTGGTTTTACATGGTATTATAATCCCTTACGCACTAATTCAAAAATAAATGCCTTTGTAGGTGTATCAGGCTATCACCTTAATCAGCCCAATATATCTTTATCGGGTTCTACTTCAAAACTTCCGGCGCTTATGTCGTACCAGGCAGGGCTTAAGCTTTTTGAGGCCAGTAATATAGATATTACACCAAGTGTCCGCTTAAATGTACAAAGCGGTAACACCGAAAGCGCCATTGGCCTTTATGGAGATTACCTGGTTAAAGATGAACTTAAACTTAGCCTTGGATGCTGGTACCGCCGAAATGATGCATTTGCCTTACTGGTTGGTTTCTCTTATAAAAATTTCATACTGGGTTACAGTTACGATGCTGTTACCTCAACAATATCAAGTATGGTAGGCGGTGTAAGTGCTAATGAAATTACTTTGCAATATAACCTGGTGCGCAAAAATTCAGGCAAACCTTCATTTGGTGGCTCAGGTAGTAGTTCCAGTAGCTCATCAGATACACCTAATCCATCGCCTTTCCCTTCATTTTAATTTATTTGCTGAATAACAAAAAGGAAATTAATTAATAGGGGTGACTGTTAAAGCCGCCCCTTTTGTGCTTAACATTAAATCCTTGCTGCATTAAAATTCGTATGTCGGTTAATGAAGCAAATAATATCCACTATACTCTTTCTGATTTATTCAGAATGTTCTGTTTTTGCGCAACTCGATACATCCAATGCAAGAACGGGTAGAAATTCATTTATTCGCCTGAATTACGAGAACGATTATTTTACTGCGACGGACGATTACTATACTCAGGGCATAAAAATTGAAAGTGTTTGCCCTATGTTCAGGTATTCTCCTGTAATGTTTCTGTTGCCCGCATTAAATCATTCCGTAAAAGAATTTGGACTATCTGCAGCCCAGGAATGTTTTACCCCGACAAGTATCTCAAGTAATATTATATTGAAAGGAGACCGGCCTTATGCAGGCTATTTTTACATTGGAGAATATAAAACCTCGGCAGATTATTATAAAAAACAAATGCTGACTGCTGAGTTTGATGCCGGTGAAATAGGGCCATGCGCCGAATGCGAGCAGGAACAAAAAGCCATTCACCACCTGCCTGGTAATATTCAACCTGAGGGATGGCAATATCAAATTGGCGCAGGCGCTTTATTAAACTACAAATTACGATACGAAAAAGCACTTTATTCTGATACGGCAGTTGATGTGGTGAGCGTTGGTGAGTTGAACACCGGTACAGTATATGATAATGTACTTGCAGGTATTACTCTTCACTTAGGGAAAAAGAATTCTTATTTTCTGATAACTCACAAATCTGAATTTCAGTTATATGGCGTTGTTCAAGGTTGGGTAGAAGCGGTAGGTTATAATGGCACTATGCAGGGCGCCCTGTTTACTGATAATAGCATTTACACGCTTAGCCCTAAGGAAATATCGAAAGTGGTTTACGGCGACTCTTATGGGGTTTTTCTTTCATGGCGTAGTATCTCTTTACTATATTCGGTTACACATATTACTAATGAGATTGTAACGGGTATGTATCATGGATGGGGACATATCGGAATAACATATTACTTCTAAATCGTGGTTCCTGCAAATACAGCTTAATTATAAAACATACATATAGACTACTGAATCACAGACTATATTACTCGCAATGCAATTCTTTTATTACAATGAGTCCTCGTAATTTAAGGCTGTATTAACATTGCCTCATAAAAAAAAACGTATTCTTGCGTACCTAAAATTATAACTACACATGAAAACAAAACTATTTACTCTTTTACTTGCATCTATTTTAACTTTTGGTGCAAAAGCTCAACTTTACACATATCCCAATGTTTCTTTATGGAACATACAATACAGTACAGTAGATAGTGTTGGCGCCCTTCCTAATTCTACTTACATGAACCAATTTGTAAATACAGGGGGAATTGTAACTGCCGTATATGGTTATGGTTATTATGTGCAAACAAGTCATGCAACAGAATGGGCTGCCATAAATGTGTATGATAACACAAATGCTCCACAGGTTGGAGACAGCGTTACATTTTCAGGCGAAGTAATAGAATATTACAATGAAACTGAAATGCAGACCATTACCAATTTTGTAACTGTAAGCAATGGTAACCAGGCCCTCACTCCTCCTACAGTAGTAGGCCTTGATTCTATTCAAAAGAGGAAATACCAGGGAATGCTGGTTAAAGTAAAAGATGCTACAGCCAAAAGATTTAATAAAGCACAAGTATGGTGGGTATTCAATGATTCTACTATTACAAAAAAGAAGATTAGTGAAGATACTATTGACAATATAATTATGACTACCCAGGGTTATACACCCGGAAAAAATTATAACATTACGGGTGTTGTTCATTTAGAATATGCCAACTGGATTGAACCACGCAACATAAATGACATTGATTCAATTAACGTAACTAATGTAGGTATTAAAGAGTATGAAAGCAATTTTGCCAATGCAAATCTTTATCCTAACCCTAACAATGGTGTTTTTACAGTTTCAGTTAGCTCAATTGCTGAGCAGAAGAACACACAAGTAGCACTTATAGATATTACCGGCAGAATAATTCTAAGGAAAATGGTAGACTTATATGCAGGAACAAATTCCCTTCCGTTTAATGTAACTAACATTAAAAAAGGAACATATTTCTTACAAATAAACAACCCAGAATCTACTTCGGTTAAAAAAGTTGTAGTAGAATAATCTTTTGTATTAACAGAAAACGCGCTTTAGAATGTTATTCTAAAGCGCGTTTTTATTACTAAACACCACTAAAATTTTGACTTATTTATTTTTCAGTAACACTAACTGGCCCAAATGACTCGATAAATGCACTGTGCGGCCAGCCACTACATTTAATCTGTTTCTATGTGGTTCTTTAGCAAAGTCTTCAGCAGAAACTGAAGTGTGTTTTTGAAACCACTCATCCGGTTGCAATTTATTAAAATGCTCCGACAACTTTGAATTTACATCTTTCCACGCCGACCTGAGCTCTTTTGCGGAAGGTATTTCAGCTACTGCTTTATCTGGCTTAGTCAGGAAAGCCTCATCAAGGCTTGAATAAGAAGATTGTTCAAAACCCAGTAATGGTAACATTTTGTCGTGCACAGCGGTAAGGTGCCCAAGCAAATAAATACCCCTGTTTCTGCCAGGAGAAATCTCTTTCTGCAATTGTTCATCAGTAAGTTCATTAAATATCTCGTCTGTTGCTTTAATTCTTGAATTCCATAAATCAAGAACCATTTTTACGGCTAATTCTTTTTCTGTTTTCATATTTATTGTTAGTTTTTATTTTCTTCGTTTATTGTTTTGGCCTCCCTATATGCGTCGACAGCAAGGCTGAACATCAATACTACCAACCCGGTAAATAATATAAGCCACTTTTCAAACACAAGATTTGTGAGGTAAATAGTTATTTCACCCCAGCGGATCAATATCCAGGCAAGTATTAAAGCAACACCCAAACCTTTACGTTTACCATTGTAAATGTACCCTCCACCAAAAAATGCTAAATTTAGAATTGCTGCTATCCAGGGATTTTTCATGGTTAATTTTTTAGTAATTATTAATCTATTTGAATTTTGAACTGTAAATATACTGCAATAAACTTGCGATTTGCAAGTTTATTACGATATATTTATGTAATTTTGCAGCAGAATGATGAAAGAGAGTGGGGAAAAATCAGTGAAGCGGTCCAAATGTCCAATTTCTTGTACTTTGGAACTTGTAGGGGACAAGTGGTCACTGCTTATTATAAGAGATATGCTTTTTTTTGAAAAAAGCACCTATAATGAGTTCCTTGATTCAACCGAAAAAATATCGACAAATATTTTAAGTGACAGGCTAACACAGCTCACTGAGAAAGGATTAATAACCTATACAGGCACTGCCAAACGCAAAAAATATGAACTTACTGAACTTGGCCTTGACTTAAAGCCAGTAGTTGAGGCAATAGGAATGTTTGGGATGAAGCATTTTGAAGGAAGTAAGGAATATGTTCAAAAACTAATGAAGGATCACGGCAAGTAAGACCGTTTCTTTTTCCTGAATTAATTGATGTTAAATTATTTTATGGTCGGTGCTAATTATATTTAGCGTATCTTTGTGTAACTTCTTTTGAAGATTGTATTTCATCCTGGGTGATTCTCACCGCATAAATTCAGTATCGTCTTACGCTTTTCTTAATAAGTAAATAAAGGGCAACCCGTCATTTCGGTTAACCCGTATTACTAATTTAATTATAATTCAATGACATTTAACGAACTAAATCTTATAACACCGCTACTCGACTCTTTAAACAAGCAAGGCTATATACAACCCACTCCAATACAGGAAAAAGCAATACCGAACATTTTACAGGGGAACGATATTCTGGGTTGCGCACAAACCGGCACAGGTAAAACCGCAGCTTTTGCCCTACCTATCCTACAGCTGCTTAGTAAACCTGAACATAATGGCTCACACGGAATAAAAGCGCTCGTTTTGGCTCCAACAAGGGAATTAGCACTGCAGATAAAAGAAAGCTTTACGGCATATGGCAGTAATTTGAACTTAAGACACACCGTAATATTTGGCGGTGTTTCACAACATACCCAGGTGCAAAACCTGCGCAAAGGAGTTGATATAGTTATAGCTACCCCTGGCAGGCTTTTAGACCTTGTAAACCAAGGCTATATTAAACTGCATACTATAAAGTATCTTGTTCTCGACGAAGCGGACAGAATGCTGGACATGGGCTTTATAAACGATATAAAGAAAATTATTGCTGAACTCCCTGCTAAAAAACAAACTATTCTACTGTCGGCAACAGTACCGGTTGAAATAAAAAAACTTGCCGATAAATTGCTTCACAACCCAGTTTCTATTAATATAGAACCTGTTACTTCTACTTCGGCCCTTATACAACAAGGTATTTATTACGTAAACCGGGAAAACAAACGCGCTTTGTTAAGGCATATATTACAAGATGCCCTGATAGAAAATGCTTTAGTATTTACCCGTACCAAACGTGGAGCAGATAAGGTAGTAAAGGAACTGAATCGCAACAAAATAAAGGCTGAAGCTATTCACGGGAACAAATCTCAGAATGCACGTGAAAAAGCGTTACGTGGTTTTAAAAACAGAACTACCCGTGTACTTGTAGCTACCGATATTGCATCGAGAGGAATAGATATTGATAACCTTACCCACGTAATAAATTTTGAATTGCCTGAAGAAGCCGAAACATATGTTCATCGTATAGGCAGAACAGGAAGAGCCGGTTCATCAGGAATTGCAGTGTCATTCTGCTCACCCGATGAAATACCTCTTTTACGCAGTATCAATAAATTACTTCACCGTAATATTGACGAAATAAAAGGCCATCCCTTTGGTAATGGTAATAGCAACAACAGCACCACAGTCAGCAACCAGAAACACAGGCAAAAGCCACAACTGGCATAATGGAGAAAACAGAAATAACCCGGCTTGTGGAGGATAGATATTCCGATGCAACTCAACCTTACGTTACACGTGTTATTTGTAAGAATGATTTAACCTTTTATGGCTATTTTAATACTTTCGATGATTATTCGGAACTTAAAGAAAGAAACCAATACAGGTTTATTCCACGGAACAATCTTTCAGCTTACAAGGACGAGTTTGTGAGGAAAGGAAAACACAACCTTAATCACAGTGTAGTAATTAATGGTGATGATGTATTGGACATTGAATTTGTACTACCCTTACATATATAAGTAAATAAAATGCATAAACCCAAAGCACTAAACGTATATTGTTGTTCAGCCTGTTCCGAAGTACAGGTTAAAACAACAACCCCTAAAATAAGAGGGTGCAAGAAAGCAGCCTTTCATAACTGGATGACTGTAGGTGAGAAAGGTTTGAATAAATATATTTGCCAGGGCTGTGGGGTAAAAGTAAATACGGTTGATGTACCTTTACTGAACGGCTGCCTGGGTGGTAAGAATCATTTATGGAATAAAGTTTAATTTCTAATAGAACATACTCTTATATAAGAATACATTTTATGAGACAACTTAAAATAGGCAAATTAATAACAAACCGCGACAGCCAGTCGATTGATAAATATCTTACAGATATTAGCAAGCATGGCATGATAACGGCAGAAGAGGAAGTTGTGCTTACACAGAAAATACGTGAAGGTGACGACGACGCCCTTGAAAAGCTGGTAGTAGCAAATTTAAGGTTCGTTGTTTCGGTTGCTAAACAATATCAAAACCAAGGCTTAAGTTTATCCGATCTTATTAATGAAGGTAATGTCGGGCTAATAAAAGCAGCCAGGAAATTTGATGAAACCCGTGGTTTTAAATTTATTTCCTATGCTGTGTGGTGGATACGTCAGTCTATTGTACAGGCAGTAGCTGTTAATTCAAGAGTTATACGCTTACCACTTAATAAAATATCGGCAGTTAATAAGATTAAGAAGACCAGCGGAATGCTGGAGCAAAAATTTGAAAGGGAACCCAGCCTTGGGGAAATAGCTGAAGCCCTTGAAATGCCAGAAGAAGAAGTAAAGGTTGCATGGGGCGCTTCTGTGAGGCATACATCAACAGATACCTCTCTTTCAGGCACAGAAGACATGACTTTGCTTGATGTATTAGAAAATAAAGAAAGCCCTCAGCCCGATAACCTGTTAATGGCCACATCCCTTAGTATAGAAATTAAAAGGGCACTTTCAGGCCTTTCACCCCGTGAAAGTGATACCATCATGTTATTTTATGGAATAGGCCTGGAACATCCGCTTACCCTGGAGGAAATTGGTCAAAGACAGGGCCTTACACGCGAAAGGGTGCGCCAGATAAAAGACAAAGCAATTAGAAGATTAAGGGTAAGTACACGGAGTAAGATTTTAAAAACGTATCTTGGCTAACAAACACAATCAAAAATAGTTCTCAATTAATAATCAAAACAAAAACAAATGAAAACAGGAGTAGTTAAATTTTTCAATGAAACAAAAGGATTCGGATTTATCAAGGTAGATGAAACCGGCGAAGATATTTTCGTACATTCTTCAGGGTTAAAATCACCTATACGTGAAAATGACAAAGTAGAATTTGAAATTCAACAAGGGAAAAAAGGGTTGAACGCGATTAACGTTCAGCACCTTAAATAATATAAGCTTATCGCTTTATAACTTGAAGGCTATTCCAATTGGAATAGCCTTTTGTATTTACTAACTAATGGTTATTGAACGATCCATTTCCCATTAGCAACCGGCCTCCCTTCGTCCGTAAGAGACCATATATAGGTTCCCGATAAAATAGAATTGAAATTCAGTTTATAAGTACCATTGCCAGACACGGGTAATTCTGATACTTTCTTACCCTCAATAGTATATACCGACAACATGCCTTCTTTTAATGGATTAGTTGCATGAATAACAATATTCGTCTCATTATGAAAGGGGTTAGGATAAGCCTCAACCTTTACGTCAGGATTATTAGAGACAGATAAAACAGCAGTGGTAACCTTATTAAGAGAAGTAGCATTAAAAAAAGTATTCTCCTTAGTTGTACGCATATCGCTCCAAAGCGCATATACATTTGAATCTGTTACGGCGCATCCCAAAAAGTCGTCACCATGATCAATTAATATAGGTGGTGAAATGGTGTCGCTAATCCTGAAGTTAGTCGTGTAACTATTGCCGCCGTTACTTGACATGGTACCATAAATCTGGAAAGAAACGCTATCTCCTTTACCGGTATTGCGCCTGTCGCGCCATATTGCCGCATAGGTTCCATTGGGGGCAAAACTTCCCCAGGTTAAATCGTGGCAGGTATCATAAGCGCCTTTTGCATCGTCATTCAATCGCACAGGGCCACTCCAGGTATTGCCTGCGTCATGTGAATTGTAAGAAACCACATCGGGTTCACCATAATAATTTGAAGGACCTATAAGAATAAGGTTACTGGTATCGATTGGGTTTGAAGAAATGCAAATACCCTGCTTTAGCAAAGAATCGGCTGCGGGAATGACATCGGCTGCAGTATAATTAATAATGGCGTGCGTAGTAAAGGTTGCGCCTCCGTCAAAAGATTTTACCATTACTGACCTTGGGTAGGGGCTGTATTTAGTATAATAAGAGTAATATATACCGTAAAAAGTACCGTTGGCTGCAACAGTATTAAACGCAATAGCATCGGTTATTACACCCGCCGGAATACTATCATCCAACTGTTTAATCGGAGCCCAAGTAGAGCCACTATCCGCCGAATATGTAAACCAGGGATGGTGCGGTTGAGGGGCAAAATATGCATTCTGACTGGTAAGGTACACCCTTCCTGAATATTTGCCACTGCCACGGTCGGCGGTTACCCACGGGCGGTCTATAGGCAAGTTTGTTACTGCGTTCCATGCAATAGCCTTTACCGGGGCTTTCCACGTAATGCCTCCGTTTATTGAACGTGTCACCATATCATACCCCGAATCAGATGTTTTTAGTCCTGAAAGATCAATGTATGCCAGGTAAACACAACTGTCTTTACCAAAACATATAGAAGGGTCGGCGCAAGTAAATTTAGGATAAACATGGGGCAATATTTGTAATGTACTCCAGGTTTTTCCCCCATCAAATGATGATCGGGTTGCAATAGCATTCTTCCCATTGGTCAGGGAATAATACATCCATGCTGAAACAAGATGCTTAGGGTTCAATGGATTAACTGCAAGATAACATTCCCCGTCCCAGTATGGTGAATTGGAAATATTAACGTTTTGAGAAAATGAGAAATAGCTGGAAAAGCAAGACAAAACAACCAGGTAGATAATTAACATCCTTTTTTTCATGCAATCAGAGGGTTATATGTCTTTTGACAAACCAAATTACTCCAGGTTTAATGAGTATTTACCTCCACAAATATAGTCGATGAAAATAATACTCTATTTATCAGAAAATTGCTGTTTCTACTAATTTGTTTCTATGCTTTTCTTCTTAAGTGCTTCAAGCTTCTTAAATAACTCTATTTCCTCTTCAGAAAGGTTCTTTGGAAGAATAATTTTTATTGTCGCATACAAATCACCATACTCCCCGATTTTTCCAAATACAGGCATTCCTAATCCTTTCAGGCGAAGTTTTTTACCATTTTCTGTGTCTTTAGGAATACTAATCCGCATATTACCTTTCAGTGTCTTTATTATCTGGCTGCCACCTAACACAGCCGTATACAATTCAACCGGTGCATTACAATACAAATCATTTTCTTTCCTTTTGAAATGTGGGTGTTCAGGAATATGAACAGTAATATAAATATCTCCCCTGGTACCGCCATTTGTTCCAGCACCACCTTTTCCTCTCAATCTCAAAACCTGCCCATCTTTAACTCCGGGTTTGAATTTTATATCCAACACCTCATCATTCAATTCAATGCGACGACTGGTACCCGTGTAGGCCTCTTCCAATGAAATATCTGTTTCCGTATTATAATCGCTACCCTTTCTTGGCCCTCGCCCCCTTGATTGGGGTCCGTTTCCGCCAAAAATCGATTCAAAGAAACTAGAAAAATCACCTTCCCCACCAAATATATCCTCTCCCCTATGGGTTCCGAATCCTTGTCCACCTTGCTGATTACTCCACTTTGACCAGTCAAAATCTTCTGCCTTCCGACCAGCACCTTTTTGCTGATAGCTATTCCAGTTCGTACTAAGTTCATCGTACTTCTTTCTTTTTTCCGGGTCACTCAACACTTCATTGGCTTCGTTAATTTCTTTGAATTTCTCCTCGGCCGCCTTATTTCCAGGGTTCTTATCAGGGTGATATTTTATAGCCAGTTTGCGGTAAACCTTTTTTATTTCTTCAGTAGTAGCATTTTTTTCTACTCCCAGTATTTTATAATAATCTTTAAAATCCATAGTGTTATATAATTAATATCGATAAAAGTCTATTTGCAATTTTAATAAACATTACCGATGTATTGTATCAGCAATTTTTTTCTGCTTCTCTTTCTCCTGTTTTTTAAAGTAACCCCTAAGGAAAACACTATGCTTCAGAGCTTCAATTACTTCACCAAGCCCCTTAGTGTCATTGTTTATATTTTGCATGCCTTTATTCAGGTTAGGTACAAATGCTGTATCCATCAACAGCCTTCCCACCATACCATTTCCACTATCTGCCTTGGCAATTATGTTGCTCATATCCCCGGTAATAGTTGCAGCCCGGCTGCTTATAAGTTTAACATTTACCACTGATTGACGCAATTCTCCTGAAAATGACGTATCGGTTAGAACAGCGCCTACTGAACCTTTTCCTTCTTTTATTGATTTAACAATAGAACTAAGGTCACCGCTTATTTGCGCAGAGTTTTTACCGGTAACTTTTATATTAACAATTGCTTCCTTTACATTATCAGCAACAATAGTATCCATAAGCAAGCTCCACAATGTGTTAGGGCTGTTTACACGGCCTGTTATGGTCCTTAAATTATCAGTTATGGTGGCAATATTATTATTGGTCCTGTTCAATGTTCTCAGCATGTCGTCCATTTCAATGGGCCTTACAGTTTTTATAGTATCGTTTTGCTTAATGACAGGAGCATCGTTACTAACCGAATTAATACTGACAAGTTTATTTCCCATCAATCCATCCGTACCAATACCCGCTAATGCATCATTGCGGATAAACTTTTTTACATCGGCCTCTATTACCATCGTAACTTTCACAGAGGTATCATTCAGAATCTTTACAGATTCCACGGTTCCCACATCAATACCATCGAACCTAACGTTATTGCCAGCCATAAGGCCATTTACATTGTGGAATATGGCACTTATTCTGAAAGTAGAGCCAAACAAATTTCGTTTACTGCCAATCATATACAACGCATAAATAAGCAGCCCGGTTCCTAATAATACAAACAGGCCCAACCTGATATTTTTTGTAAGAGTCTTTTCCATGATATTTATAAAAAGAAATGTTTTACTTCCTGGTCATTTGAATTCATTAGTTCTTCATACGTTCCGTCGGCATGGCGTTTGCCATCGATTAATGCAATTATTCTGTTGCCAACTATTTTAATACAATTCATGTCGTGGGCAATTATTATAGATGAAGTGTTATACTTTCTTTGTACGTCGAGTATCAGGTTACTTATATCTCTGCCTGTAATGGGATCAAGGCCTGTGGTAGGTTCATCGTACATAATAATGTCTGGTTTTAAAATAAGAGTACGCGCAAGCCCTATTCTCTTTCGCATACCGCCCGAAAGTTCCGATGGCATCATATCAACTGTGTGAGCAAGGCCCACATTAGTCAATGCTTCCATAACAAGTGCATTAACCTCTGCCTTGGTCTTTTCCTTCCAGTGCCTACGCAAAGGGAACTCAAGATTATCTCTCACTGTCATAGAGTCGTATAAAGCATTGCTCTGGAAAAGAAAACCAACCCGTAATCTTATTTTATCCAGTTGATTATGGTTTAAGTCGGGTATGTTTTCACCAAACACCTTAATTGTTCCGC
>Ga0206855_10322_pt1 | contig 13062 bp, 9 predicted proteins | sample Alteio_BWOrgCont_51_FD_152637 | JGI IMG/M metagenome (GOLD analysis project Ga0206855, IMG submission 152637) | Enriched cells from forest soil in Barre Woods Harvard Forest LTER site, Petersham, Massachusetts, United States -... | ecosystem: Environmental > Terrestrial > Soil > Temperate forest >...
GGGTTCATCTTGCCGATTTTCGTATTCAGAAAGACCACCTCGCTGTTCGGGTAACCCGGCGGGTTGCGCGCGATATACGAGCCGGTTGAATCCGGATTTTCCATATCAAAACTGCAATTCGAAAAAACAAAGCCATGGGTGGCGGCAGTACTGCGCGCCCAGATGAAGGCCGCGCCGCCCAGACCGCGGGCGGAGCAATTCTCGAAAAACAACGGCCCACGGCCCCAGATGAAGTCGCCGCCGCCCTCAATGAAGCTGTCCTGGATGTAAACCGAATCGTTGAACTGGAGGGTGTCGGTGTGCCCGCGCAGGACAACGTGGCTGAGGATGTTCTGCCCGCCCATAAGCAGGAGGGACTCGGCCTGGCCGCCGGTGCTGGGATTCTGGAAGGTCATGTTCACAAACTGCAAGCCTGACGAATTATCTGCGAGGAACGAGGCGCGGCGGTAGGGAAAGGTGCCGGGCAATTGCGTGGAGGTGTAGCCAGCGGGTGAATGGTTGAAGACGTCGTCATTGTTGTAGCCGACGATAACCTTGTCGCGGTCATCACCGAGGAAGGTGATGTTCGTTTTGTTCCGGAAATAGACAATCTCCTCATAGAAACCGTTCTTGATGGAAATGGTGGTGCGGTAGGGTGTTTTGTCGGGAATGAAATCCACCGCGCCCTGCACGGTGTTGAAGTCGCCGGAGCCATCCGCCGCGACGAGGAGGTGCTTGGAACCCGCCGGCGGCGGCGAGGCCTTGGTGGTGAAGGTCCAGCCGGTATTGCCAGTGATGCCGCTGAAGCTGTTATCGGCCACCGTCAGCACGCCGGGGTCAATCTGCACGTAGTAAGTCTTGTTGTAGGTGAGCAGGTTGTTGTGCGGGTAAATGGTGGCGGTGTTGTCGTGGATGATGATGGGATAAAAATGAAAGGCATCGCTGAAGCCGCCGATGATGGTGAGCTGCGCGGTGGCGGGCGTCGCGGGCAAGCTGCTCGAAGGTGTGCCGGGCACGGTGTTGGCGTTGGTCGCGGTCGTTGGAGCGTAAGTGTAGATAAAGGGCGGGCGCGCGGCACTGCCTGCGGTTCCACCACCGGCTGCGGCTGCCGCAGTGCCGCCTGCGCCGCTGGCGCGCGGGCCACCTGCAGCAGGAACGCCAGCACGAGGACCACCACGCGGCGGGCTGGGCGGAATGCTCATATCCAGGGTGTCCACAAGCTTGTCATTTGAAGCATCATAAATGCGAATTTGCCCCGAAGTCCCCAGAGTTGGCGCGCTGGAAAAAGTAAGCACGAGATGCGTGTCAGGGTTGACGCCCTTGGCCTGGTCGGCCGGAAAACGCTTGGACGGCGTGGAAGCGGTGGGCGTGGGCTGGGCCGAAACCGAACCGACGAGCGAAATAAACAAAATCGTGAACAGGAGAGTGCGGGGTGTCTTCATGTGGGGTGGCAATGGGGGACGTTAACGCTACGTTTGGGAGCATAACGCTGGCAAGCCCTTTTACCCCGGGCATCAGGCGGGAAGGTTCTTGCCGTCGGGCGGCGGGTTTTGTTTGATGCCGGCACCCCACCGTGCCGGTGAACCCATGAAGTGCCCTGATTCAAAGATTATCTGCTGCCTTGGCGTGTCTCTTTATCTGCTGTCAGCGGTGGCGCACGCTGCGGAAGTGAAGAAGGACATCGAATACGCAAAGCCGGGTGGCGTGAGCGTGAAGCTGGATGCGTGCATACCCGATGGGCCGGGGCCGTTTCCCGCGGCGATCCTGGTGCATGGCGGGGGCTGGAGCAATGTGACGACGGACAAGACGCAGGAAATCAGCCCGATGTTTGCGCCACTGACGAAAGCGGGCATTGCCTGGTTTTCCATCGATTACCGGCTGGCGCCGACTTACCGCTATCCCGCGTGCATCGAAGACCTCGAGGCAGCGGTGAAATGGGTCAAGGCGCATGCCAAGGAATATAACATCGACCCGAACCGAATTGCCCTCATGGGCGAATCCGCCGGCGGCATGATGGTGGATATGGTGGCGGCGCGGGCGACGGCGGATAAGCCGGAGACACGCGTGGCGGCGGTGGTGGCGTTCTACGCTCCGTGCGATTTGGTGGCCGATGCCAATTCAAAAGGCGGCGCCAAGAGTTCGCAGCAGCAATTGCTCGGGGTGCCGGCGGGGCCGATTAACGAGAATACGACAAAACTTTTGCACGATGCCTCGCCTACCACGTATGTGCACAAGGGCATGCCGCCGTTTTTGCTGGTGCATGGGACAGCGGACACAGGGGTGAGCCACGACCAGTCGGTCGAATGGCAGGCGAAAATGAAGGAGCTGGGTGTACCGTGTGAATTGATTTCCATTCCCGACGGGGTGCATGTGATGGGGAACTGGGAGAAAATTGACCCGACGTATAAAGACAAAGTCACGGCGTGGCTGCTGAAAACACTGAATGAAAAGAAACCCGCCCCGGCCGAGGTGAAAGGCGACAAGGCCGCGACGAAAACCACAACCAGCGGCAAATGACCACGGCGGGCTAGCGCTGCTGATAAATGCTTTGTCAACGCCCGCTGAAACGGTTTAATGGTCGGGTTCGACCCCTACTCCCATGAAAAAACTTTCTGCTATAATCCTTGCGCTGGCGCTGACCAGATGGGCGCGCGCCGGGGACATTCAATACGACGTGGAATACGCCAATCCGGATAACAACCCGCAGTTCATGGATTATCGCATCCCGGAAGGCAAGGGGCCGTTTCCGGCGCTGATTTTCGTCCATGGCGGCGGCTGGGGTGGCGGCGACAAAGAACACCCGACGGAAGTTCAGCCGATTCTCGACCCGCTCTATAACGGTCACATCGCGTGGTTCACCATCAATTATCGCACGGCGCCGCCCTACCCCTATCCCGGCTACGTCGAGGACACGGAAGCCGCCGTGCAGTATGTAAAAAAATACGCCAAGCAATTCAACATCGACCCCAACAAGGTCGCCATTGCGGGTGAATCCGCCGGCGGCCACATCGTGGACATGGTTGCCGTGCGCGCCACGCCGGACAAACCGGAGCGGCATTTGGCGGCGGTGGTGGCCTTTTACGCCCCCAACGATTTGGTCGAAGACGCATTCCGGCGCAATCAAATCAACCCGTCGGTGAACGGCTCATTTGGCTTTAGGTCCCAGGTTTTGAACGACCAGACAGTGAAGATTTTGCAGGATGCCTCGCCCATCGCCTTTGTCACCCCCAACCTCCCGCCATTTCTACTCGTGCACGGCACCGCCGACACGAGCGTGGATTACTCCAGCTCTCCCATTTGGAAGGACGCACTCGACGCCCTTGGCGTGCCCTGCGAGCTGATTACGATACCGCTTGGAGTGCATGTCATGGGCAACTGGGCCAAACTGAACCCGCCGAATGAGGCCTACAAGCAGCAGGTCGTGGACTGGTTGAATAAACAATTTTCAAAAATCGACGAAGACGCAAAAAAACCCGCCAAGCCCGCCGCCGCCCCGGCCCCAGTCAAGCAGGAGAAGGTCACCGGGTTGTGGAAAAACGTGAAGGGCGCGGAAGGCTCTGGCATTTACCTTGTCGCCGATGGCACGGGAGATTCGCTCCTCGCGCCCGCCTGCGCGGTAAAATGGAATTTTGATCCTGCCACCGCAGCCGTACATATTGATTATCCTCAAGGCCAGGGGCGGGACGTGCCTTATGCCGGTTCGCCGGAAATCTCACAGAGCAACAAGGATAAAATTGCGAATGCGGTCGCCCCGGTCGGCAGTTTGGATCGCACGCCTGGAGTCCGCCCCAAAGTCGGGTTCTACGACTTTCACTATTTTCCGGTGCCGGACATCATGATCTCGTCCAATGGCGAGGTTTACAAACGCCAGCCGAAAGAAGCCGTGGACGCGTTTTTGAAAACAAAGACCGCCAAGCCATAAAAAAGTGAGCGCCGAATCCCCCCAGTCTTTTGCCCGCCCCGATGGCCGGGCGGCCAACCAACTACGTCCCGTTTCCTTTGTGCCGGGCATCGCCCCGCACGCGCATGGCTCCGTCCTGGCGCGTTTTGGGGACACGACCGTCATTTGCGCGGCCATGATCGAGGAGAAGGTGCCGTCATGGATGATGCAGCAAAAGGTTCCCGGCGGCTGGCTCTCGGCGGAATACTCCCTGCTGCCCTACTCCACCCTCGACCGCAAACAGCGCGACATTTCGCGCGGCAAGCTCGATGGCCGCACCGTGGAAATCCAGCGTTTGATTGGTCGCGCGCTGCGCGCCGTGGTGGATTTACAGAAACTGCCGGGCATGACTCTCTGGCTCGATTGCGACGTGCTCCAAGCCGACGGCGGGACACGCACAGCGGCGATTTCCGGCGCGTATGTCGCCACCCGGCTGGCGGAGAAAAAGCTCCTCGCTTCCGGGAGAATAAAAACGGGATTTTTCACCGACTCGGTGGCAGCCGTGAGCGCGGGCGTGTGGCGCGGCCAGCCCATCCTCGACCTCAACTACCTGGAAGATCGCGACGCCGAGGTGGACGCGAATATCGTCCTCACTGGATCAGGACGGTTCGTCGAAATCCAAAGCTCAGGCGAGGAAGCGACTTTTTCCCGCGAGGAACTCGACACCCTGCTCGAACTGGCCCGGAAAGGCGCGGTGGAAATAACGCAAGAACAGCAGCGCGCCATCGGCGGATAAGCATGAAACCGGGGCTTCGCAGCATTTAAGAATTGTCAAAGCGGGCAAGTTTGCTCAATCAAGACCCTTTGCCCGAATGCCCTTTCCGTCCACGTGAACATCCACGAATACCAGGCCAAGCAACTCTTCCGCGATTTCGGCGTGCCGGTCGCCCGCGGGGCGGTCGCCAAGACCCCGATGGAAATTGACGCCGCCCTGGCCCAATTGCCCACGGGAAAAATCGTGGTCAAGAGCCAGATACACGCGGGCGGACGCGGCAAGGGCAAGTTTAGCGACGGTTTTGCCGGCGGCGTGAAAATTGCCGCGAGCGCGGCCCAAGCCAGGGAATATGCCGGAAAGATGCTCGGCAACACGCTCGTCACCCACCAAACCGGCCCAGTGGGACGCAAAGTGCAAACGGTGTTTTTCACGGAGGCGACGGACATCGCCAAGGAATACTACCTGGCCATTCTGCTCGACCGCGCAGCTTCGCTGCCCGTCATTATTGCCTCTACAGAGGGTGGCATGGACATTGAGCACGTGGCCGAACACATGCCGGAAAAAATTCTCCGCCGCCATGTGGATCCCGCCCTCGGCCTGCGCTCCTTCCAAGCGCGCGAGATTGGTTACCGGCTTGGCTTGGGTGACGAGCAGGTCAAACAGTTCGTCAAATTATTGGAGGGCCTCTGGAAGCTCTTTTGGGAAAAGGACTGTGCGATGGTCGAAATCAACCCCCTCATCGTCACTCCTGCGGGCCAGGTTGAGGCGCTGGATGCCAAAGTTTCCTTCGACGACAACGCGCTTTACCGCCATCCCGACATCCAGGCGTTGCGCGATTTGAACGAAGAAGACCCGAAAGAAATTGAGGCCTCCAAATTCAGCCTTAATTACATCGCGCTGGACGGCAACATCGCCTGCCTCGTCAACGGCGCGGGCCTGGCCATGGCCACGATGGACATCATCCAATATTTCGGCGGCAAGCCGGCCAACTTCCTTGATGTCGGCGGCGGCGCCACGGAAGAGCAAGTCACCGCGGCATTTCGCATCATTCTCAGCGATCCGGCAGTCAAGGGCATCCTGGTCAACATCTTCGGCGGGATTATGAAGTGCGACATCATTGCGCGCGGGGTCGTCGCCGCGGCGCGCAGCGTGCAGATCAAGGTGCCGCTGGTGGTGCGGCTCGAAGGCACGAACGTGCAGTTGGGCCGGGAAATCCTCGCGCAAAGCGGCCTGGCCATCACCCCGGCGGACTCGCTCGCGGACGCGGCGAAAAAGATCGTGGCCGCGCTGAAAAACTAATTGATTTTTTTCCATGAGCGTTCTCGTCAACAAAAACACGCGCTTGCTGGTCCAGGGAATTACGGGCAAAGCCGGCAGCTTCCACGCGCAACAGTGCCTGGAATACGGCACGAACATCGTGGCGGGGGTGACACCGGGGCGTGGCGGGCAGAAGTTCCTCGACCGCGTGCCGATCTTCAACAGTGTCCGCGAAGCGGTGGAAAAAACCGGCGCCAATGCGTCTATGGTCTTTGTTCCGCCCGCCTTTGCGGGAGATTCGCTGCTCGAAGCGATTGATGCGGGTCTGCCCCTCGTCGTCTGCATCACCGAAGGCATCCCCGTACGCGACATGCTACCCGTCAAGCAACGTCTATTGCGCAGTTCGACGCGATTAATTGGCCCCAACTGCCCAGGTATCATCACCCCAGGCGAGTGCAAAATAGGCATCATGCCCGGCTACATCCACCGCCCAGGCAAGGTCGGGATCGTATCACGTTCCGGAACGCTGACCTATGAAGCGGTCTGGCAAATTACTTCACGGGGATTAGGGCAAAGCACCTGTATTGGCATAGGCGGTGACCCGGTTAATGGCACGAGTCACCTCGACGCCGTGCGACTCTTTAACGAAGACCCACAAACGGAAGCCATTATTTTAATCGGTGAAATCGGTGGCGCCGCCGAGGAAGAAGCGGCCACGTACATCAAGGCCAACGTGCGCAAGCCGGTGGCGGCATTCATTGCCGGGGCGACGGCGCCAGCCGGCCGGCGCATGGGTCATGCCGGTGCGATCGTCTCGGGAAACAGTGGGTCGGCCGCCGCAAAAATCGCCGCTCTACGAGACGCGGGCATCGCGATTTCACCCACCCCTTCGGACATCGCGGAAACTTTGCTAAGCTGTTATCGCGGATAGGTGTGCCGGTTGGGAACATATCATGGTTAAACCGCTTTAACCACGAACGTTATCTTTCATATTAGATTATCTATTAGACGACATTAAGCGAAATATATCCATTGCTTGACATAAAAAGTTAAAAAATTCGAACAAGTGTTAGAAAAATCTTGCACTTTGCGCACAAACAGATTAAATTAGCGGAATCGTCGTTGAATAATAGCGACGACGGTGACACCACAACAAAACAAACCTGCAACAATACACAAAAAATGGCTAAGAAACGTAAAATACGCGCGCGTGCTCCCGGCATGACGCAGATCTCCATCAGCCTGCCCGAAGGTCTCGTTGGCATGATTGATGAAATGGCCGATGCGGAAAACCGCAACCGCTCCAATTTCATTGCCACGGTCCTGGAAAACCTCTCCAGCGAGCGCGGGGTAAAAGCCGCCGAAGGTTCCAAGAAGTTTGGTTGATTCAATCGCAGTCGTGTGAGTGAGCGTGGTCAAATGCGCCAATAGTAATTGCCACGCCCCCCACCCCATCGCCATCAGACAGTGGGGGATCGTCTAGGTATATATCTTACACCCCCTCCCTTCGGCGATATCCAGGCAGGCACCTAGTGGCCTGCCTGTTTTATTTTGCGGGGTCCGAAGTACTGGCTTTTTGCTTCGAATTCCACCAGCCATTGTTCTGCGCCGGGCCAATCCAACCTACGTGGCATTGGCCGGCGTCGCCGCCGTAAAGATTCACTCCACCTAGCTGCGTCGGCGGTTCCGCCGTGACCGAACCGTCGCACCACGCCACATGCGCGAGACCGCCATGACGGAAATGCATGGTCGGCGTCATCGCCGCACCCAGGCTGCCGTCACGATTCACCGCTTGGTAAGGTTCGCAAAAAGGATATTCCTGAATGCCATTGCTGCGGGGCAGGCAGGTGTCCGTGAACATGATCGTGCGGACCGGATTCGCCACATTGCTGATTTTCTCCGGTATAAACGGATTTTGAGGTGTGCCGCCGATATACATCTCATTGTAGCCATAATCACCCGCTCCAGCTTCAAAACTGTCTCCACTTTGGGGGTATTGTTGAAAGACCGGGCACACGAGCGATTCACCGCCGTCCTTCAAATAAGGATAAAGAAACCCTTTAGTCGGGTCGAATTTTTCCCTTGGACTGGTGCGACCCCCATGCCAGCGAATCAAGCCGGCGGCGTCTTGCGCGGGACAGAATGAGCCGCCATGGTCGGCGGCATAGCGCAGATTCACCTGGGCAAGTAACCGTATATTAGTTTCCGATCTTGCCGACCACGCCCGTTGTCGCATCTCCTGCCCGATAACGACCGCCAAAGCAACCAGCACAAAAAAAACCACCAGTGCAACCAGCAACTCCTTCAGGCTCCATCCTGGCCGACCACAACCCATACGACCGCGAACCAACAGGCATTTCCGAGGATCAGCCAAGTCAAACATAAGCTTTCCCTTTTGCATGAAAAACCTTAACGCTCGGATTTTCGCCGCACATTCGCTGTCCGGGTGCGAATCGACAATATCCAGCCGGCCAGTAAACCGCCCAAGGCCAAAGCAATGAACTTGCCTCTGCCTCCACCGAATAAACCCACGCTCGCTGTCACCGAAGATTTTCGTTCTGCGACGCCGACTGAACCACTGCCGGGTGGAGATCCGGCTGTTGGTAACGTCGTGACAGAATTATTGCTAATAAATTGTGGCACTAGGGGATTAATTCCTTCCCTGACCAATGTCGGCATACCGTTATTATCACTTCGGTCTGCGGTTGCGACGTCGGCTGAAAGGGGTTGATCTGCCGGGGTTGGAATGTCGTCGCTCGGGGAAGCAGCATACGGCCCAGGTGAATCGGTGGAGTCGGCACCATCGTCCGCAGCAGCATCACTAGCCAGTGCCGCAGCAACCACCAGTGGCGACAGATCCGCTGTGGCTAAATTAAGATCCAGATTGCCCAAAGTGGAGTAGTAAGAAGTGGAGAGAGCATTGGGGGTCGATGAGTTGGCAGACTGTTTTGTCGGATTGGATTTCGCGTTCCCACGCGAAAGGGACGGCGTGGCTTGGGCAGCTAACGCCGTATTTTCGCTGGCCCCAAGGGTTCCGCGGTTCGAATTCGTGTTGGACGCGGAATTGAGCACGCCGACTGCTTGGACTTCCGGTCCGGGTGATCCAAAGGTCGGCCAGGGGTCGTAAATCGGATTGCCAAGAAAGTCATGGGAGTACGCGCCGTTGCCCACCACCGCCACGAACCGCACATAACGCACGTTTTGCAAGTCAAGCAGGCCTGCCCGCACCAGCGGATGCTGACTTAGCTGCGCCAGGTCAAACGGCACTCCCCACGAAACTCCATAGCCATTGAGCGCTTTGCCGAACAAGTTATAGATGAGGGTTGGGTCCGCCACCATGTACGACCAGTTGCTTTGCTTGGGTTTGGGATTGGCGTCCACACTGGGGAAACGCGCGAAGTTTACCCCATCGCTCGACACCTCCACAAAAGCCAGCTTGGAAAAAACCATTTCTTTCCCGTTGGCCCGCAAATTAAAAGCATTGCCAAAAACGACAAAATCAGCCCCGGGCCCATCTGCGATCGGTGAGGCAAACCCCAGGGTCAGCGAGCCTGGCGACACACCCGCGGCTATGTCCGTGGTCGAAAGATCGCCAAGAGAAACCACGTCGAAAACATCGCCCGTCACCGATCCCAGCGCCACCCCGGGATTCAGAAATGTCGGATCTATCACCGTTGGTTTGGCGGGAGAATAATTAAAGACTGACGAAGCCCATTCAACAAAGACGGGGTTGATCTGTTGCGCAGGGTTCTGGCCAGCGTAGGGGGAAACGCCGTCGCCCGCCGGGCCGACAAAGCCAGGAATAGGCTCATCTGGCGCTGTGTTACCATTCTCCGGATTGTGGCCCAACGCATAGGGACCGGCTGGCAACGGCGGCAGCCAGACGAATGGCTGGCCCTGCTGTTCCTGGGCTGAGAGCACACCCCACCCTGCCAGGGCGAGTAACAGCACCTGGAGGATTTTCCCTGAATGTCCGTAGCGAGAACGCATTGTTTTATAACTCATTTCACGCAAGTTTCACCTTGCGCCGATTCTTGCAGAATGCCGCCGCCCCCGCCGCCAGCGAGGCCCACAAAGCCGTCGTCGCGGGTTCCGGTACATTCTGCACAGTGTCGTAGCCGTAAACGACGGAGCTGCCGTTCGAGAATCCCGACTGCCATACGTAGCTCACATAATCGCTGCCATTCGCGGAAAACGTGCTGAGCGTATAGGCTCCTCCCGCCGGTTCCGGGTTCAATGACCCACTCTGGTTGTTCGAGGGGTTAAACCAAAACAAGCCATCCGCTCCAAACCCGGACGCCCAAACACGCCCCTGGGCGTCCACCGCCAGACTGCCAATGACATCCGCGCCAAACGTATGGAGCAGTGTGCCGTTGCCAAAATTAAGGGTGGTCGCATGGTTGAGCGCGTTTTGCACCTGGGCCGCCGTAAACTCGTAAATACTGCTGGTGTCATCATCGCCTACAAACAAATCACCCGCGTGATCCACCGCCACTCCGCCGCTGAACGTGCCCGCCGGGTCCACCAACGACTGCTGCACGCCGCCCACCGTGACATAGCTTACCGAGCTGCTGCCAGAGGCACCGTTGGTCCCGACCACGTACAAGCTCGAGGCGCTCGCCGGGGCCGCGGAAAAATTCTGCAGTGAAGTCACCGTGGAAAATCCCGGACTCGACGGATTTGACGGATTGAACTGATAAATCGGGGTGGGCGCAAACTGCCCCCCGCCCACCACCGCGGTGGTGTCGTTAAGCACGCTGATAAAACTCGGATCCACGCTCGGCACGGAGGCAAAACTTGTCACGCCCGCACTGCCAAACGTGTTCTGCACATAGATTGCCGCGTTGTTCCCGTAAACAAACTGGCCGTCGGATAAATGGGACACGGCCACCGCGCCAAAGTGTGGCGGCGCGGTGTTCAAGTCCGGCAAATCAAGCGTAACCCAGGCGTGAGCAGCACCCGTTAAACAAAACAGGCCAAGGCCTGTGCATAGGCCACGTCGCCAGGAAATGGCAAAGCGCGCGAATTTATTTTTAAACTGGCTGGGATGTGGGATGGTCATGGACTTGGGCGGGCCGATGCGGGCGCGCATTCCCGATCGACCATTCCGGCGCAAAGCGCAAAGCTTCGTGAGCGGCGCGCAAAAAAAATGCACGCACGACCCACGCCGACTTCATCCCTTGGCCCGGACGTCCAACCGCGAAAGCGCTCCAGGGTTAAATCCCATCCACCTCGTCTTCTGGCTCCCGGCTGATGCCACCCGCGCCTTCCCATCCCGTGAAGGCGGGACAGTGGCTCCTTGCGGGCGGCGCGTCCGGTTACAGCGGCGCGACCGCGTCCGAATTGCACGGACTTCCGTTCGATGGACAGGCAATGTGGCGCAGTTGTCACCCAGCGCCGGTTAAAGAACTTCGTCATGCTGGGGGCAGGCTAAAGAAGTGACAATGATAAACTTCTTTTATCCAACGGGCGGTCGGGAAAATTTTGCGAAATGCCCCAATTACGCCCTCTTGCAATATACATATCAACGCATCCGGATATGATGATGTATTCTCTTGACAGCCTTTTGCCGCGTGGGCAAAGTGGCGGACAAGACCAGTCTGTGAAGCCATGAAATCCCAACTATTGACCCACATCCTCGCCTACCCGCGCATTGGAGAAAAGCGTGAACTGAAAACAGCCACCGAAGCCTATTGGCAAGGGCGAATCACGCGCGAAGAACTTGAGCGCACGGGGCAAACACTGCGTCGTCAAAACTGGCTGATCCAGCAACAGGCGGGCATTGATTTGATTCCTTCCAACGATTTTAGTTTTTACGACCAGGTGCTGGACCTGTCTTGTATGGTCGGCAATATACCCCAGCGATTCGGGTGGCAAGGCACCGAAGTTGATCTCGACACGCGTTTTGCCATGGCCCGGGGTGTTCGACCCGGCGCCGCAACCAACCCAGACGGCTGTGGGTGCGGGCAAAAACAGTCTAAATCCACCACCTATGCCAGCGAGATGACCAAATGGTTCGACACGAACTACCATTACATCGTGCCTGAATTCGAGGCGGAAACCCAGTTCATGTTTTCATCCTCGAAAATTTTTTCCGAATTTTCCGAGGCGCTAGCCCTGGGCATCCGCACGAAGCCGGTGCTGGTTGGCCCGGTGACCTATCTGCTGCTCGGGAAAATGACGAAGCCGCAGGATGTTGGATTTGACCGGCTCGAATTGCTTGAGCGGCTGTTGCCGGTGTATATTCAGGTGCTGCGGAAACTGGCCGAACTCGGCGCAGAATGGGTACAGCTGGATGAACCGGTGTTTTCGCTGGATCTGAACTCTCAGCAGCATGCCGCGCTCACAACCGCGTATGCCACCCTGGCCGCGGCGGCGCCCAAGCTCAAATTACTGGTGGCAAATTACTTTGGCGGGTTGGGAAACAACCTGCCGGTTTTCCTGCGCCTGCCGGTCCACGCTCTTCACGCCGACTTGTCGCGCGCACCGGAAGAACTCGACGCCCTGGTGCGCGATATACCCCGAAGCAAACTGCTTTCGCTCGGGGTTGTCGACGGACGAAATATCTGGCGCAATAACTTCTCCGCCACGCGGCCGATGATCGAAAAAGCCATCGTTGTCCTTGGCGCGGAGCGAGTGTTAATCGCCCCTTCGTGTTCGCTCCAGCATGTGCCAGTTACCTTGCGCCACGAGACCCGGCTTGATCCCGAACTCAAAAGCTGGCTGGCTTTTGCGGAGGAAAAACTCGGTGAAGTGGTGGCCCTGCGCAATTTGGCGGCCGGCAAATCGAATACGGAAACGCTTGCAGCAAACCAAGCAGCGATGGCCTCGCGCCAGGCCAGCTCGCGCATCCATCACTCCACCGTGAAAGACCGGCTGGCCCAAATCAAGCCGGACGACTTGCAGCGCGCATCGCCTTTTGCGCAGCGACAACTACAACAACGCACACGGCTGCAATTGCCCCGTTTCCCCACCACCACCATCGGCTCATTTCCCCAGACGGCAGCCGTGCGCTCGGCGCGAGCCAAATGGAAAAAAGGCGAACTTAGTTTGGCGGATTACGAAAAATTCCTTGAGCGCGAGACAAGCAATTGCATCCGACTCCAGGAGACAATCGGCCTGGACGTGTTGGTGCACGGCGAATTTGAGCGCAATGATATGGTCGAGTATT
>Ga0206855_10323_pt1 | contig 13044 bp, 7 predicted proteins | sample Alteio_BWOrgCont_51_FD_152637 | JGI IMG/M metagenome (GOLD analysis project Ga0206855, IMG submission 152637) | Enriched cells from forest soil in Barre Woods Harvard Forest LTER site, Petersham, Massachusetts, United States -... | ecosystem: Environmental > Terrestrial > Soil > Temperate forest >...
GTAGTATAAAAATGCGGTTTGTGGATGATTACTGTTTTGGTAATCTTTTGATACGGGGATGGTAATCATCTGGCATTGTGCTTGCTTTTGTTGGGGCATTGGAGCTACAGTATTTTATAGTTACGTACACTGTACAAATTAGGCTGCAAGCAGATACTCATGCGTTAAAATCGCATTATTTATATCGGTCAAATCCCGTTTTCCGTTATTTCAGGGGATATGTTATAATAATTCGTGATCAATTTGAAAAATAAGTCGCAATCTTTTCGTTTTTCTTCGTCAATACGAAAAAACAATTTTCCGGCAACAATATTATTATCTTTTCTGCTTTTAATATCTTTTTCAAAATCAATTTTATACGTGAGTTTTTGTTTGATGTCCTTTTTCACGCTAATTTGCTTTATGTCTTTCAAATTATAATAATATGGATTCATGCTGACCGTTCCAGATTGCATATTGATTTTTATAGCATAAACTGACCCTACCAGTTGAACAAATGCGAATGAAATAAAAACGAACACCAAAATCCATGAAAGAACTGGCATCTGCGGATAAACATACATTTTGATAAAAACACACGCTAATAAAAACAGCCAAACAAGCCCCCACCAGAGACTAGAACTTCTCTCGGGGTAATTGAATTTTAGATTATAGATATATTCTTGATTGTTAACCGTTTGAGAATTAATTTTCTTTAATTGGGGAGCAAATAAATTTAAACAAGTGAACACGTCGCTATAAAACAACAACTGCCCTGATACTTCGTTGTTGACTTCATCAGCGGGCGCGTTCTTTTGATCCTTTTTTTCTATCGCCAATTTTTTTTCTTTTTGGCGGGATTCTTCTTCCAATTCCAGTCTTTCAAGTTCAGTTTGCTTTTTCTTGTTCTCTTCGTCCTTTGTTTTCTTTAATTGGGTTGCAGTGTGAAGCTTTTTTTCTTTTTCAACTTCAGCCTGTTTTCTATTTTCTTCCTGCTTCAACAAATTTTCTTCATCCCTTTTAATCTTTGATGCTTTTTCTTCGTCGAGCCGTTTTTCTTCTATTCTTTGTTTTTCTAAAATAGCCTCCTGATGTAGCCGCTCCCTTTCTAATTTCGCTTCGATCATTTGATTTCCCTCACCAACGCGAATACTATCAGGATAATGATCTAAAAAGTCTAATAGTGCTGTTATCGTCCCCTTTTCAATCGCTAAATTCCATTCTTCATCTTCTTCTATAATTTTTAATTTTTTCTTTGCAGCGCCAATATATTGGCTCTCACCAAAATTTTTTATAAAAACAACATAGTGCGATTTATCATTTTTAGCAAGTGCTTCAGCCCATCGCACTTCATCTTCAGGTATTTTGGGTGAATATTTTTTATTCTTAAAAAATGGGAAATGATTAGTATTGTCGTGAACCCGTCGTTTTGGTGCGGGTTTTTTTTCAAGGCCTGAATCGACTTTGATCTTTTGATATAATTCTTCTATCGTACAATATTCATTTTCCGATTCCAACCCCTCATATATTGTATCCAAAAGCTTCCCTGTGAAGTAAGTAGGCAATTCGGGGCTTTCGACCGGAAACAGGGACGGCTCATCTTCTGGAGATGAGGCCATAATATAAGTACCTTCAAAGCCATCAAATTCCTTTTCTATAAACTCCGAAGAATCGCCCATCAGGCCTAACGCGTACCCGCTATGGCAGCAATCGAGTATCAGAATTTTGGTGCCAGCTACGGATTCATTTATGTATTTTTTAAACTCATTTATGTTAATGCCATCAATTTCCAGATATTTCAAACTGGTTTCAAATGTGGTTAAATAAAGCTCATAATCTTTTGAACTTAATTTACCGTGCCCCGAATAATATATAATAAGGGTCGATTTTTTATGTCCGGCCTCTTCGGAAATATCCCGAAGTCGCCTTATTATTTTGTTCTTATTTTCGTTTAATGAAATAGAGATGTTTTTTTCGTCTACACCAATGATATCTTTATCATTTAACGCTTTTTTAAACAAATTTAAGTTGACCTTGATATTCGGGATAGCTACAAAATCATCACTGGTGGAAAAATCACTTGATCCAATCAATAAAACTTTAGTATTAGAATAATCGAAACCAGCCATTAATGAAGTTAAATTGTATTATTGATTTTTGAGGATAGATGTAATTAATTCGTTTAATTGTTCTGACGACATTTTGCGACCATATTTTAAAATTATATTGCCATTTTTATGAGGAATAGTAATTTCGGTCCTAAAATTATCTACATATTTTTGCAGGCACTTTATCAATTCGACTAGGGGTTTGTGTGCTGCTTCTATCAATACTTTGACACTATTCAGCATATCGCCAGGCCCCATTTCACCCTGCTTTACCTGGGCGTTGTTGATTGCTGTTTCATCTACACCGTCGAGTGAAGCCTTATCAATAAAATTTTTCAGATTTATTATACCAGTTTTAGGTTCCTTCGCGGGTAACTCTATTTCGATTGTCATAATTATCAGGTTAACATCCAAATATATATAAAAGTATTCTTTGATATTGATAATTTACAAAATTGTTTGCTGCATAGGCTTTAAAACGTAACTTACCCATTCAAACCGCGCTAAAATGAAAATCTTACTTAATTTAATGATTGCGCTAATCCCGTTAGTTTCGTTTTCGCAGGATTCCCTATCCAACCATTATAAAATATACAGCACCTCGAAGCAAAAAGTGGTTTCGGTTGATGATATTGTAAATGATCTGGGTAATACCGATGTTTTATTTTTTGGCGAGGAGCACAGCGATTCGACGGGGCATTATTTGGAATATATTTTGTTTAAAAAGCTTTCGGAAAAATATCCGGGCAAAATTGCTTTATCCATGGAAATGTTTGAAACTGATTGCCAGAATGTTTTGGACGAATATCTTGACGGTTTTATCCGCGAAAAGAACTTTATAACCGAAGCACGCGCCTGGCATAATTACAAAGATTACCGTCCGCTAATTGAATGGGCCAAAGCAAATCATATCCCTGTTGTTGCTGCTAATGCGCCGGCCCGGTATGTAAATATGACCAACCGGCTGGGTTTAGGCGGTTTGGAGCAATTGAACAAAATAAGCAAAGCCTACCTGCCGCCATTACCGATTGATACGGCCACCGGTGTTTATTACGATAAATTTTTGAACGTTATGGGCGGGCATAGTGCGATGGGCGGCATGCAGCTATTCCAGGCCCAAAACTTGTGGGATGCGAGTATGGGGTGGTCGATTGCGCGATTTGCAAAAGCTCATAAAGACTATAAAATACTCCAGTTAAACGGCAGCTTTCACAGCGAAGAAAAACTGGGCGCCGCGGCACAGCTAAAAAAGTATGATAAAAAAATAAGGGTACTTAATATCGCTACTTTTAGTGATGAAAATTTTGACAACCCGGATTGGAATAAGCTGAGCAAAAACGGCGATTATATTATTGTGACCGATCCCAAATTGGCTAAGACTTTTTAGTTCATGGTTCATAGCCGAAATATCCTGCAGCCTAACATTCGCAGCTGCGATGAACAATGAACCATGAACCATCAGGCTTTTTTAGCAAGCAAGTCGCGTATTTCGGTAAGCAAAATTTCTTCTTTGGTTGGTCCGGGGTCTGGTGCGGGGGGCGCGGGCGGCTGCTCCTTTTTCATAGAATTAATTCCTTTAACAACTAAAAAAATACAAAAAGCAACTATAATAAACTGAAAGATAACAGTTATAAAATTACCATAACGTATAGCAACTTCTGGTACCTTGTGCAAAGGGTTGGCGCTGACGATAACATATTTCTTGTCGGCGAAATCAACCTTGCCCGTCAGAATTCCTATCGGAGGCATTATAATATCCTTTACCAGCGAGGTAATAATACCCCCAAATGCAGCGCCTATTACAACACCAACAGCGAGGTCGACAACACTGCCACGCATCGCAAATTCTTTAAATTCTTTTCCTAAAGCCATTGCTATTAATTATTGCCGACAATATAATGAATTGTAGGAAAAACAAACAAATTGTTTTCCCAATCATTTAACTACCTTGGCTTTCTTTATCATTACTCATTTTTAAGTTAAGGGTAATTGATGTATTTTTGCCGCTATCTTATTATGTTAAAACAAAATCTTCAACAGAAATTACTTCAGAAACTCTCGCCACAGCAAATACAATTTATAAAATTGCTGCAGGTGCCCACTGTTTCACTGGATACAAGGATAAAAGAAGAACTGGAAGAAAACCCTGCACTCGAAGACCTGAGCCTTACAAATTTAAACGAACCGGAGGAGCAATATCCAGACCGCGATCCAGAGGAAGATAAATACAACAACGACGAAGAGAAAGGTGAAACAGATGAATTCAATATTGACGATTACCTGCAGGAAGATAATGTAAATGAATACGGATCGCGTTATGACCAGAATGGCGACGATGATGACGAACGGAAGGAAATACCTATTGCTGTACAAAGCTCATTTTTTGAAAGCCTGCAACAACAACTCGACCTGCTGCCATTATCGGACAAGGACTTTAGAATTGGCAAACAAATAATAGGGAGCCTTGATGATGACGGCTATTTACGCCGCCCGATAACATCGCTTACGGACGACCTGGCGTTTTCGCAAAACGTTAATGCGGAAGACGAAGAGGTTGAAGATATGCTGAGGGTGATTCAAAGTTTCGACCCGCCGGGCGTAGGGGCGCGCAGTTTGCAGGAATGCCTGGTAATTCAATTGCGAAAAAAAGACCCTAATGACCCAATCATAAAAAAAGCCATGCTTGTTGTGGAGCATTACCTGGATGAATTTACACGCAAACACTATGATAAGCTGGAAAAATCGTTGAACATGTCATCGGACGAGTTGCGGGCCGTGGTAAACGAGATTTTAAAACTCAATCCAAAGCCGGGTGATTCCAACGAAATAAACACCAAGCAAATGCAGGTGATCCCCGATTTCCATATCACTAATAATGATGGTTTTTTGATACTCACCTTAAATTCGAAAAACGCGCCGGAGCTGAGGGTAAGCCGGTCGTACCAGGAGATGTTTGAGCATTATGACAAGGCATCGCAAAAAGATAAAAAACTAAAAGAAGCGGTACAATTTGTAAAGCAAAAACTCGACTCGGCAAAATGGTTTATCGACGCTATTAAGCAAAGGCAGCAAACATTGCTAAAAACGATGAACGCCATTATGCAGTACCAGTACGAGTTTTTTTTAACGGGCAACGATAAAAACTTAAAGCCGATGATCCTTAAAGATATAGCCGACAGGATCAGTATGGACATTTCAACAGTTTCGAGGGTTGCCAACTCCAAATATGTGCAAACCGAGTTTGGCACGTTTTTATTAAAATCGTTTTTCTCGGAAGCTATCCAAACCGAAAGCGGCGAAGAGGTATCAAACAAAGAGGTTAAAAAAATACTGGAAGAACATATCGGCGCAGAAGATAAACAACATCCCCTTGCCGACGAAAAATTAACCGAGATATTGAAAGATGCCGGTTACAACATCGCCCGCCGTACTGTAGCCAAATACCGTGAACAAATGAATATCCCGGTGGCGAGGCTTCGCAAAGAACTTTAAGTTGGTGGTTAGAGGTTGGAGATTAGAGGTTAGTTTGGTATAATTTTTTCGAGGCGTGACAATTACCTCTAATCTCCAGTCTCTAATCCCCTATCCGCTATTTCCCGCTTGTTTTCTCAAATAAGCAATAGCCATTTATCATTCGCATACATTCCTCACAATCCTTTTTCAAAGTTTCCAATGTTTGGTCGTCAATAAGCTTGTTATCAAAGGCGATAATCAAATGGTCAATAGTTTCGGCTGCTGATCCTCTTGCGTTAACTAAAAATTTGGCTGCGTCTATATAATGAAACCGCCCGTGTCCTTCGGCAATATTATTTCCTATTGACCTCGACGAACGGATAATTTGATCGGCAAGTCGAAACTTTTCTTCGGAGGGAAAGGATTTTACTATCTCGGCAATTGCATTTCTCAATACCCTGGATTTTTTCCAAACATCTAAATCAGTAAAAGCTCCCATATATGAACTGTTTAGGTAATAATAAAAGTCGACTATTTTAACTAATCTCTAATCTCCAGCCTCTAATCACTACCTCAAAATCCGTGCTGCGGGCAGGTTACGTTGTACCTGTTGTTGAGCAATAGGCTGATCACAATCTCGTGGGTGCCGTTACTTACTGTGTTTAATGCTGAGGTTGTAATATCATAGGAGTAGCCGATATTTATAAACGAGCTGATATTTAAACCGGCTAATACACCGAATGAGTCGCCGTGGCGGTAGGAGGCGCCGATCCAAAGCTTATCTTTAAATGAAATTTTGGCGTTGATATCGTACGTTAAGGGCGTCGGGTTTATTTCTTTTATTAAAAATGTAGGTAAAAGGGTGATATCGTCATTTAAAAAAAGCTTAACCCCGCCGGTTACAAAATATTGAGGCACAGTTTTACTTTGATCAACTGTACTGTGATCAGTACTGAAGTAAAGGTTTTCGGGCAATAGTTGCTGCACCGATGCCCCGAAGTAATAATTTGAAGAATATAGCCAAACACCCGTGCTGAGGTCAGGTTTCCACTGGCTGTTATTGCCGTTGGCGATTGCCGGGTCGAGCGGGTTTTCGAGGGTAATCTGTGATGTATTTAAACTTATATGGTTAAAGCCTGCGGCAACGCCTACCGCCAGATTCAAACGGTCGGTTAAACCGAGGTGATAAGCATAAGTGGCGTCGATGTTTGTGGTGGTAATAGGGCCGGCCTGGTCGGACACGACCATAAAACCAATGCCATGGTGCGGTTCGGCAGCCATATAATTTTGTGTATACAGCCTGCTTGAGGGGTTTACACCGCCTTCGGCCGGGAAAGCCGTAGCATCACCCTGGATAAAATTATCTCCAAGGGGCGCATCTATAGTTAAATAACTGGTAACGGGCGCTCCCTGAAGGCCCGTCCATTGACTGCGGTAGCCTAATTTAACATCCGTATAATTTTCAATACCGGTTACGGCCGGATTTAAAAGAAGATTGTTAAAAACATACTGTGTGTACTGTGGTTTTTGCTGCGCCGACGCTAAATGTATACCCGCAAAAAGAACAACAAAAAAGAGTAAAAATTTTTTCATTATTTATCCTATAATAGGTCTACCTGATAACAGCTACGTAGCCCGATAAAACTTTATGTCCGTTTTTAAGGTTAATAATATAGTAATAGGTTCCGACCGGCAGCACAGACCCTTTATAAGTTCCATTCCAGGGGATTCCATAACCAATTGACGAATATACATTTTCTCCCCATCGGTTGTATATCTCGACGGTACAATTTGGATAAGAATCAATGTTTTTAATGTCCCAGAGGTCATTTATGCCATCGCCGTTAGGTGTAAACGCATTTGGAATGATAATATTTTGAGGCACCGGGTTAATTGTAAGAATGCCGGGAACATAAGTAATTGGGTTATAGTTGAGCGATTCGGCCCCGCTCAGGGTAATTGGGTATTGACCCACTGGTGATGTAGTTACTGCAGTTGTAGTGACGATTGGCTGGGTGGTTAATTGCAGCGGGCCGTCGTTATTTACAAAGCCGGCATAGGTTACGGTTAAAACAGGATTGTCTTCCCCGAATAGTTTGGTTTTGTTGTCTGCCGTGATCGTTAAAGGCGTGGGGCTAACCGTACTTAAGGGCATTGCTATATCAACATCGGGTGCGCCGGCGCTGCTCAGTTTGATGTTGCCCGAATAATTGCCAACCGGCGTGGTTGCCGCCAGCCTGATGTAAATTGTTACGGGTGCAATGGTACCGGCAGCCCCGGCAGTAACGGTACTGCTATAGGTAATATCATCTGTACTTAGCTCGAAACCGGCAGGCGGGGTCACTAAAATACCAGCCGTCATGTTTACCCCCGATACGGTAAAAATGGTTGAAGTTGAGGGGGTGCCGTAAATGGTATTTAAGGGGGAAGGGGTACCTGTGGTTGTAATAATTGCAGGCGGCGCCGGGTTTACCGTAATAGTAAAAGTAGCGGGCGCGCCGCTGCAGCCTGTACTGCCGGAAATAAAATTACCATATGAATACGGGTTCGAGCCGACATTTACAGTGGCGGTCACTGTGTTAGAGGCCGTATTAATTACGAATGCCGTATTTTGCCCTACATTTGCTACGCATACGAGGCTGCCGTCGGGGCTTACTGATATGCCATACGGGCCTGCCTTGCCTCCGTTCAATATAATAATTGCATCGGCGTAATAGGTTTTCGTGTCGAACACAAAGACAATGCCATCCGTCGGGTCAGTTATGTATATGCGGGCGCCATCCGGGGTCATGGCCATTTCGGTAGGGGTTGTCCCCCCTTTTACAGTTGCGATTACGGCGTTTGTCGATGTATTGATCAATGAAATATTATCTGAACCTTGATTTGCAACGTATAGCGTGCTGCCGTCAGGACTTATTGCTAAGCCACCTGGGCCTGTACCTACTGAAATGGTGGATACCACGGTATTGGTTGTGGTATTGATTACTGACACGGCGTCGGAGCCTGAATCTGTAACATATAGTCTGGCGCCATCGGGGCTTAGCAGTAAATCTTCGGGGGTAAGGCCTACTGAAATAATATTCGTTACTGCATTGGTTGCCGTATTGATAACACTGACACCCCCTGTGCTGCCAGTTGGCGTTTGGGTGCTTGTTACATACAGGCGGCTGCCGTCAGCGCTGACGCATACGCCGAATGGATTTGAACCCACGGTGATAGTGGACACTACAGTATTAGTTGCAGTACTGATCACTGAAACCGTTCCGGAATCCTGATTTACTACATACACTTTGCTGCCATCGGGGCTTACTGATACATACGCCGGCCTTGAACCGACAGTAATAGTGGATACAACCTGGTTTGTTGCCAGGCTGATCACCGAGACTGTACCATCAACAAGGTTCGCAATATATGCATATCCCTCTTGCACGGGTGTAACAGTAACAGTAGCAGTAACCGGTGTTTTTCCCGAATTTACGGCGGTAAAGGAGCCGATATTACCCGAACCGCTTGCGGCTAACCCAATTCCCGGCGTATTATTAACCCAGGTAAAACTACCGGCAGTTCCCGTAAAATTAACTGCGGCCGTAGCCTGGCCGCTATTAAGTTTTTGGCTTGCTATTGGGTTTACCACAGCCAATGCATTTACCATACCGCTTACCGCAACAGTTTGACCTGGTATGCCAGGAGTGTTAAGCATTACATTGCCGGAAATACTGCCGGTTGATGCGGAAGCTGCCGACCGAACATATATGATGGTATTATTTACGGCGCCGCCCGACTGGGTAAGCGTTACCGAATTTCCGTAGCCATTTGCTGCTGCAAGCGATATCTCGAAGTTTGTTGGGGCAGTTGCCGTTATATCACCTGTTAAATTACTGCCTGAAACCGTAAACTGCTGGATTTGCGGGCTTGCCGAAGCTGTGCCCGCACAGGCGGAAATGGCGCCGGCTGGCGTACTTGCTGTTATGGCCGGTTGTGTTGCGGAGTTTACGGTAATTGTAAATATAACCGGCGTACCTGTGCAACCAGTCCCTGTAATGAAATTACCAAATCCAAAAGGACCGGTACCTACAGGAATAGTTTTTACCAGCTGGTTAGTTGCGGTATTGATAACGGAAACGTTATTTGCAAATGCATTTTCAACATAGAGCTCACTACCGTCAGGCGTGAACGACATAGGGCCGGCATTTAGCCCAACGGGTATTGTGGCTATTACCGAATTGGTTGCGGTATTGATAACACAAACAGTGGACGTATTTCCGTTTGATACGTACAACCTGCTGCCGTCAGCACTGATTAATATACCCTGCTCGTCCCCATTACCTACCGGTATTGTTGCTGTAACGGCATTAGTTGTCAAATCAATTACATCCACGCCATCAGTACCATCGTCTTCCACGTATAACTTAGTCCCATCGGGGCTTAACGTTATCGCTCCAATATCGCCTGAATCGAGCGGAATGGTAGATGCGACTGTATTAGTTGCTGAATTTATTATTGATATATACCCGGCAGTGGCGCCGCCGCCATAAGCAACATAAACCAGTTTACCGTCGGGGCTGACTACCAAAGAGTGGGGGCCCCAATATTGTGTAGTGCCTACAGTGACAGTAGCTATCACCGCATTAGTTGCGGTGTTGATAACCGATATATTATTTGAATTGGTATTTGACACATAAACCCTTGTGCCATCGGGGCTTACTGTTATCCACCAGGGGTTTTGGCCAACGGTTATTGTTGCTATTACAGTGTTTGTTGAGGTATTAATTACAGAAACATTGTTGGAAAATAAATTTGCCACATAAACCCGGCTGCCGTCGGGGCTTACCGATACGCCATTTGAAGACGCTCCGGCCACAATTTTAGAAACAACATTACCAGTTACGGTATTGACCACGTAAATAGTATCACTTGCGCTAATATTATTGCCTATGGTAGCGGCATTGGCTATATAGGCCAATCCGGCGGATATTGGCGTGGCTGTAATAGTTGCGGTAACCGCAGCGTTGCTTGTATTTACCGCCTTAAAAGCAGCAATATCGCCCGTACCGCTTGCCGCCAGGCCAATGCCCGGTGTATCATTAACCCAGGTATAAGTATTGGCAGTACCTGTAAAATTAACCGCCATCGTGGTCTGTCCATTATTAACGGTTTGGTTGTTTACTTTATTAACGGTCGGCAATGCGTGAACGATACCCGTTACTGCTACGTTTTGGCTGGTTGTTCCTGATGTCAATACCAGGTTGCCAAAGATATTGCCTGCTGTTGCCGAAGCTGCCGATCGCACGTATACTGTGGTGCTGGCTACAGTTCCACCGGTTTGTGTGAGCGTTATGCTGCCGGCATAACCAGCGGCCGCCGCCAGCGAGACCTCGAATCCAGGCGGAGCGGTTGCGGTAATATTTCCCGTTAAGCCACTGCCAGTAACTGTAAACTGCTGGATATCCGGGCTTGCCGAGGCTGTGCCTGCGCAGGCAGAAATTGTGCCGGTTGCTGTGGTTGCTGTGATGGCAGCGGGCACGGCCGGGTCTACGGTAATGGTAAAGGTAATTGGCGGGCCAGTACAGCTTGTGCCGGGTGTAATAAAGTTGCCAAGTGCGACCGGTATGTTGCCCACCGGTACGCTGGATATCACTGTATTGGTTTTAGTATCGATAACTGAGAAAGTGCCTGAAACCTCGCATGCCAGGTATACCTTGCTGCCATCAGGGCTTATTGATATTCCAAAAGCATTCCCCACGGGCGAGATAGTCGATACCACTTTATTGGTCGCTATATTAATAACTGATACAGCGGCAGCTGAGCCATCAGTTACATATAAAGTATTGCCGTCGGGCGTAACGGCCACACCCACCGGGCCGGCGCTTACCGTAATTGTTGACAGTACCGTATTGGTTGAAGTATTGATAACCGAGACTGTGCCCGCCAGGTCATTCGCCACATACAGGCGGCTGCCATCGGCGCTTAGCGCCAAGCCGACCGGCTGTACACCTACTGTTATTGTAGTTACCGGGGCATAGGTTGTTGCATTGATCACAGAAACGGTACCATCCGCGTTATTGGCTACATATATCAGGCTGCCATCAGGGCTTAATACTATTCCGCCGGGCATTGAGCCAACATTTATCGTGGATATTATTTTATTACTTGCACCGTTAATAACAGAGATATTATTTGAAAATTGGTTTGTTACGTATACCAGGCTGCCGTCGGGACTTATTGCTACCCCGTATGGACCAAAATCTGATAAAATGCTTGTTATAACCGTATTGGTGGCGGTATTGATAACAGAAACCGTATTGGTGCCATTGTTTGCCACATATACCTTGCTGCCATCAGGGCTTACTGCTACGCCAAAAGAGCGTGTTGCGTTCAGGGGGATGGTTGCTACTATGGCATTTGTTATTAAATTGATTACCGAAACGTTTCCATCAGCATCCGGTATGTATGCAAACCCTGCATTTACCGGCGTAGCGGTAATAGTGGCGGTTACCGGGGTGCTCCCAGTGTTTACAGCAGTGAATGAAGCGATATCACCTGAACCGCTTGCCGGCAGGCCTATGCCCGGCGTATCATTAACCCATGTGTAGGTGTTTGCAGTACCTGTAAAATTGATGGCTGTTGTGGGTACGCCGCTATTAACGGTTTGGTTAGCAACCGCGTTTACCGTTGGCAGTGCATTTACAGTGCCCGCTACAGCAACTGTTTGGGTGCTTGCCCCCGCAGAGGTTAAGTTCACATTGCCTGCTGCCGGACCCGATGGGTGTGAAGCTGCGGACCGAACATATACTACAGCACCGCCCACTTTGCCACCCGTTTGAGGGATGGTAACACTACTGCCATAACCGCTGGCTGCTGTAAGTGATACCTCAAAGCCGGGCGGGGCAGTTGCGGTAATGTTGCCTGTTAAATTACTGCCGGTAACTGTAAATTGCTGGATGTTGGGGCTTGCAGAAGCAGTGCCTGCACAGGTGGAAATTATGCCTGTTGCCGTGCCTGCCGTAATGGTTGGCGGCGGATTTACGGTAATTTTAAACGTAACTGGTACGCCGCTGCAACCTGTACCGCCCGTGATAAAATTGCCTATCGAAACCGGTCCCAAGCCTACATTTACGGTGGTTGTCACCGTATTGGTTGCTGTATTGATCGCAGAGACAAAATTTGATTGATAATCGGTCACATAGACCTGGCTTCCATCCGGACTCACCGATACCCCTAAGGGCTCCAGACCCGGCGTAAGTGTGGCTACCACGGTATTGGTTGCGGTATTGATCACAGAGAGCGTGCCGCCAATTACACCATCATCAAAAGCGGCGTAGAGCCGGCTACCGTCAGGGCTCACAATCAGGCCATCTGCAGCGCCCGCAGAACCACCACTTATTGAAATAGTAGCAATTACCGTATTGGTTGCGGTACTGATTACCGAGATCGTACCTGAACCGCTATTTCCGTTATTTGATACATAAACCCGGCTGCCATCCGGGTTCACCGCTATGCAATA
>Ga0206855_10325_pt1 | contig 13016 bp, 3 predicted proteins | sample Alteio_BWOrgCont_51_FD_152637 | JGI IMG/M metagenome (GOLD analysis project Ga0206855, IMG submission 152637) | Enriched cells from forest soil in Barre Woods Harvard Forest LTER site, Petersham, Massachusetts, United States -... | ecosystem: Environmental > Terrestrial > Soil > Temperate forest >...
TGCTGCTGATGCCGCTGTCGCCGCCATTCCAAATGCCGGCCGGGCTTGTCGTGATGGCCAGGTCAATGGAATTGTTGGCGGTATTGTTCACGAGGTTGCCGCCGTATCCCGCCGGGAGATTTCCCATACTGACGCTATAAGTTCCAGTCGCGCTGCCATATTTGATCAAAGGAAATTGGGGCGGCAACACCGGCGGCAGGGTGGTTATGTTGATAGTGGTGGCTGCTCCGCCATCGCCCAGGTTCAGATTCGTCACCGTGATTTCCGGAATGTTTACATTGGCCACCGCCATATTCAGCACCGCGTTGCTGATGCTGATGTAGTTGAAGTTGGTGACCAGCGTGTTGCCGAGCGTCAATGTGCCGACACCATTTACGTCGTCGCCCAGCCACAGTGTGTTGGTTCCGCTGAACGGAACGGAAAGTCCCGATATGTCAAACGTCGTGTTATTGGTGACGTCAATCAACGCGCTGCCGGAGATCGAACCTTTGCCGGTCAGTCCAAAAGTGCCGCCGCCAGAAGCGCCGCCAGCGAGACTTGTAACGCCACTGTAAGTATTGGTCGCCGAAAGCAAGTTGGTGCCAGAGCCGACAATGGTCAATCCGAAGCCGAGGCCGCCATCGGAAATGACTCCGTTGAACGTTTCAGTGCCGCTGGGGCTTCCCAATGTGGAATTGGCCGTAAGCAAAATGGGCGCATCAAGAATGGCAACGCCGCCAGCGCCTGACAAGTTCGTCGTTCCGCCGCCATTGAGCACGATGCTGCGCCTGAAGCTGCCGGCGGTATCCTTGAACTGGCCCACATAACCGCCGCTGTTCACGGTGATGGTTCCCGCGGGCGCATTCGTGTCGAAGTTCGGAGTTGATTCAAACGACAGGATACCCTGTTGGATGACGATGTTGCCGCTCGTGACGTGAGGAGACACCAAGCTGATCTGGTTGGCGTTTGTCTTGGTCAGCGTAAAACCGCCCAAGGTTAGCAATGGCGTGCCGTTGCGCATATCCCAGCGACCCAATCCGCCGAAGGTTGAATCAGCAGTAAGAACGATATTTTCAAAGGCGTCTTCCTGGGTGCCGCTGTAACTGCTGATGATCGCGCCGTTGCCGCCCACGCCCGCGCCCGCGATGTTGAATTGCTTGGTTCCGAAATTGGCGTTGTTCGCAGTTGTATTCCCGCCAACGTCGAACGTGCCGCCGTTGGTGATTGTCACCGCGCCGCCGGGCAGCGACCCAAGCGCCGAGTTATCCACGGCCTGAAGCGTGCCGTTCGTGATCATGACCGTCCAATTGCCGCTGCTGGCGCCGGAGTCAGAAAGGATGACGATATTGTTGTTGAACTGATCCACCGCGCCGTTGCCAGCAATGGCACTGGCCACGGTGGGATTGTCCGAGCGGTTGAAGACGAGCGTGCCGTTATCTGTAATCGTGCCCGTGGGCAAAACACCGGTCGTGTCGTTGGTCCCCACTTGAATCGTCGCGCCGGAAGCGATGGTCGCGCCGCCGGTGACGCCGCTGCTGTCGTTGTCAACGATCACGGTGCCGCCGCTGACATTGATGCCGCCGCTGTAAGTGTCACTGCTCTCCTGAAGCAGCAAAGTTCCGGCGCCTTGTTTGTTCAAAGCAATAGCGCCGCCGATGGAACTGCCGGTGAATATGTAGGGCAGCAGATTGTTGCTCACCGTCAGGCCGCCCGGCGTCACCTGTTGCGTCATATTGACGACCGTTGTCCCGTTGGTGGCCGTGTCGTTAAAGGTCACGATGTCGAGTTGATTAAAAAATGTGGGGGCGCTGCTGGCATCCAGCCAGTTGGAGATGGTGGTGTCAGTGTCCCATGTGCCATCAATCAAGGCGGTGTTGGCATTGGTTCCTGCCCACGTCAACAACCGCACCGGAACCGGGCCGCTGGTGATCACCAGATCAACCCCGCTGGCCGTATTGGTGATATAGGCAACGTAAGGCGGACTGACCGACGGCATGGTTCCAAGTCCAAAATTAAGTGTCCCGCTGACCGTTGTGGCTTTGATGATGTGGAAGACCGCATTATAACTTGTTATCAACGGCACGGCTGTGATGTTGATGATATTGGTTGTGCCGCCCGCGCTCAAGTTCGTCGCCACTATTGTCGTCCCGGAAAACAAGGCAGGAGCCACGAGTGTCGAGTTGCTGATGCCGAAGCTCGTCAGAGCCGTTGATGCGCTCAAACCGGAAATATCAAAAGTCGAATTGCTGACTATCAGCGGACTGTGGGCAATGGAACCGCCATTGGTCAACGCCAGCGTGCCTGCGCTGACAACTACCGTGTTGCTTGAATATGTGTTCGCGCCGTAAAGCAGCAAAGTGCCTGCGCCAAGTTTAGTCAGGCCATTAGTAGGACCGCTGATGACACCGCCGATGGACAGCGTGTTCGCGCTGACTGTTATCGTAGTATTGGCTGTATTTGTCATGTTCACGGCTTGGGTGCCGAAATCCAGACTGCTGCTGCCGGTGAAGGTGAAGTTTCCGCCGATGCTGTAAGCGCCGCTGCCAAGTGCGAGCGTGCCCGCCGAACCAGTAAGATTGTCAATTGTCCCACCGGTGATTTTGAACACAGCACCGGCAACAAATGTTTTGAAAGTGTCCGGCAATGATTGTGCAGATACGAACTGCAATGTGCCGTTTGCCAGCGTGTAGCCAGTTCCAGAAGCAGTGCCAAAGCTGCTGCTGCTGGCAGTTTGGTTTAACTGCACTGTCCCATTGGTCATGTTTTCGGTCATCACCCCTCCCGAAGCGCTTTCGTTGGCACCAAAGGCATCTTGAAAATTCATTATGCCACCACCTTGCAGCGTGACTGCCACCTTGTTATTATTAAAACCACCGCCACTTCCAGTGTCAGTCCAGATCAGTGTAGAACCCGCAGCAACCGTTATTTTTGTGGCGGCAGTCCAGTGGTTGTTGACGGTGCCGCTGAAAGTGATGGTGGTATTGGTGCTGCCGATGGTGATGGCGCCGCCACTCATGCTCAAGCCACCGTCCAGATTGATGGTGTAATTACTGCCATAAAAATCATTCACATTTGTGCCGATGACCATTTGGTTCGCGGCGGGAAAGGTTGTCAGAGGGAGTGACAGTTCTGAAGAGGCGTTCCATGCAGGGCCGGCTGAAGTGGTGCCAGCCAGATCATAGCCGGTGCCGGGAGCATTGGTTATACTGAAAAAACTGGTCGCCGCAAATGCGGACGGGGCGCAACACAAAACAGCCAGAATGATTCCGGCAAATAAATTAAGCGACCGCCATTCGCGGTGCGGTTGGACATGGAAGCGGGAAGGGAGTGTGATTTTCATGGGATTTCAGTGTTTCTGTTTTTCAAATTTCATGCCGGCAATCCAAAGGCAAATAAAACAACTTCGTTTCGCCTGACAGGACGGCCATGGGTTCATTTACACTAGCACGGGAAAACAAATAAACAATGAGGTTTTGCGGAAAAGTTATGAGTTTTTTCGTCACCAAAAAAATCACCTAAAACTTCGCGGAAGGCAGCTTGGATTTCAAATCAGGCCGGATCCGTCAATGTTCCGGGGACGCGCGCCGCGCCTGCAATTTTTCCCGTGCAATTGCATGATGCGCAAGTGCGTCTTCCAAATGTATGCGAGAAAACATTTTTCTCGCCGTCAACTGAAAATAAAAAGGCCGGAGCAAATTTCGCTCCGGCCTTTGCGTGCAAACCTGATTGTTTAGTGGTTGGAGTTGGTGTTGCTCAAGATGTAGAACTGCTGCGCGTCGCCGGGCGTCACCGCGTTGGTTCCGGTGAACGTAAAGTTTCCGCTGGCGCCGACCACATTGGTGGCCACGACGTTCCACTGGCTCAAGGGCAATGCCACGTTGGTGCTTTGCAGCAGGTAATAGGCGTCGCCGGCCTGGGCGTTCGTGCCGGTGATCACGATGTTATTCCCGTTGAGGCTGAAGCTGGTGACGCCCGGCGAATTCGTGAATGTCCCGGGGCCGGTTGACACGACGCTCAACGTCCCGTTCGCAGGATTCCAATTCCAGCCCAAATTGCTTCCCAATGACGGCAGGTTGGTCGCACTGAATGTGCCGCTGTAACTGGAGGCGGTGAACAACTGGAAGCTGTCGCCTGCGGCAAATGCGCCGCCGAGGTTCAAGACTTTCAATGTGCCGCCATAAACCAGAGTGCCGGTCACGACCAGCACGTCGTTGGAGGGCGAGGCGGATTTGTTAAGTTTCATCAGGCTCGTGCTGTTGCCGTAATTCGTCACATTGGCCGAGCAGGTCAACAGGCCGATTGTCGTGGTGGTGCCCGGAACAATCGTGCCGCTGTTTGTCACGTTGCCGCCGACCGTGCCGTTGCCGGCCAGAGTTCCGCTGGCGAGAACCGCCACCGTGCTTGCCGCCGCCAGCGATCCGTTGACGATGAGTGTGCCGTTGCTGATGACCGTCGGTGCGGTGTAATTGTTTGCCGCAGTCAGAATGTTCGTTCCGCTGCTGACCAACACCAGCGCATCGCCAAGGTTGTCGTCGCTGATGACATTGCTGACAGTCACCCCGACGCTGCTGGCGAACTTCAGGACTGAACCGGCGTTGTTGATGGTCACCGTCCCCGGCCCCATCGGCTCGGTGAGCGCACTCGTGTCGCTGGCCGTGCCCAATTGCAACATACCGCCGTCAATAGTCACCCCACCGAGGAAGGTGTTGTTGTTATCCAAAGCCATGACGCCGGTTTCGCTGTTTGGATTCAAAATGATGCCACTGCCGACGAAGACACCACCGGCGGTGCCGTCAATCAAGCTGCCACTAACGAGCAGATCAATGCCGCTGGGCGTTCCACCGGGTGAGGCGGTGACATCGAAATGGGTTCCGCCGCTTTGGGTCGGGATAACACCAAGCGCGCTGATGGTGGAAGTGGTGAGACAGTTGGGTCCGCTGTTGACAGTGACCCCGCCATACAAATCCCAACTGCCGTGTGATGGCAGGGCGGCTGGAGGTCCTTGCATCGCCAGCGTTCCACCGTTGAGAGTCAGCACATTGGGAATGTGGCTGCTGGTGCCATTGCCGCCGTCGGCTGAACTAAGTCCGGTCAGCGTGCCGCCGGCATTGATGGTCACCGGCACCGAACCGGAAGCGGCTGTGCCGAACCCGGCATTGTCACTTTCGAACATAAAGGTGGCATTGGTGTTGATGGTCAGGCTGCTGCTCGCGGAAATACCGTCGGGATTGCCGTTGACTGATTCATTCACGGCCAGCGTGCCGGCATTGACCACAACCGGGCCGGTTAATGTTTCAATGGCGGCCAAGGTCACCGTGCCGGTGCCGTTGTTCTCCACCGTGCCGCCGCCCGAAATGACAGCACCCACATTGAGCGCGCTGTCGCTCCGATTAAAGATAAGGGTGTCGCCATCGGCAATTGTGCCGGATGGCAGATTCCCATTCGCATCGTTGTTGCCCACTTGCACCGTGCCGGAATTAATATTCAGATTGCCAGAGATGCTGCCAGCCTGATCAAGCAGGGCCGTGCCGCCATTCAAAGTCAGGCCGCCGGCAATGGTTCCGCTTTGTTCGTCAATCAACGAACCGCTGTTGACTGTTATTCCGCCGGAAATAGTTCCGCCGTGCTCGTCAATCAACGAGCCGCCGTTGACCGTCATCCCGCCGGCAATGTTTGCGTTCGCATTCGACAAGACAAGCGTGCCGCCGCCGACCGTGACGCCGCCGCTGAAATTATCTCCGTTAGTTTCGGCAAAAATCGCCGTGCCGGAGTCGAGTTTGACCAAGCCAACGCCGCCGCTGATTTTGCCGGTGCCGCTGAACGTGTAAGTTTTGCTGGCGTTGCTGATCGTGAGGCTGCCGGGCGAAACCGTGGTCGTCAGGTTGATGTTTGTCGTGCCCGGTGCCGTGTCGTCAAACGTCACGGCGCTGGTGTCCTGATATTTGTAAGGCGTCACGCCATCCGAGGTGAACACCCAATCCGGCGTGGTGAGGATGTCCCAGTTGCCGGTGTTCACGCCGTTTGTCTGGCCGCTCCAAGTGATCGGGAAAATTGGTGTGAGTGTGTCACTCAAAACCACCAGATCAATCGAGCTGTTAGCGACGTTATTGGTGAGGTAGCCAACCGGGCTGCCAAGCGACGGCAAAATCAAGCCGAGAGTGTTCAGATTATTATTGACGTCAACCAGATTGGCATCCGCAGCGGTGTATTTGATGAGCGGGATGTTGGTGGGATAATACAGGAAACCCGGCACCGCAGTGAGATTGATCACGTTCGTCGTGCCGCCGGTCGTCAGAATGCCCAAAGTGCCAGTCAGCGTGATGTTTGGCATGCTGGCGCTATTGACCGGGAAAATCAGCGTGGTGGTGCTGATGGCAAGGCTGTTGAGGGCCGTGACCAGATTCGTGCCCACATTAAACGTGCTGTTGGTCAATGAGAGTGTATTGGGATTGGAGAACAAGCTGGATGAAGTGGAAATATCCAGCGTCGCATTGCTTACGATGATTGACGCGCTGCTGTTGATGGAACCTGAACCTGTCAGCGCCAGAACACTATTTTGCACCAGGGTGTTGCCGGTGTAAGTGTCGGCTCCGCCAAGAATGTTGGTTCCGCTGCTCACCAGCACCACCGTATTGCTGAGACCGTCGTCGCTGATGGCATTGGTGACGGTGACACCCTTGCTGCTGGCAAAATTCAGAATGGAATTACCTGTCATGCTCACCGGCCCGGTGCCCAGAGCCGTCAACGCAGTCGTGTCTCCGGCTGTGCCAGCTTGCAGTATGCCGCCGTTGATAGTCGTTCCGCCGGTGTATGTGTTGTTGCCACTCAAGATAAGCGTGCCTGATCCATATTTGTTCAACGGCGCAGTATTGCCACCAGAATTGGAGTTTGTCTCAATCACGCAACTGATGATCAAAGTGCTGTTGGGCTGATTGCTGATGTAGCAAGAAGAACCACGCAGGCCAAACTTGCCGGGGCCGTTAATAAAATTGGTCGTCCCGGCGGCAGTTTGAATGAAGTTTCCTAAAGTCTCAAATTGTTCCACACCACCGATGGTTGTGGCCATGGTTCCGGCAGACAGAGTGATGGGGCGAGACAATGTCTCCGCCTGACTGTTGAGCTTTTTGACGATGCCGGAAATCGTGATCGGCGAAGGGCTGACGGTTGAGCCCAAGGAGTCGTTGACGTTCAAGTCCAATTCACCGCCGGTGTTCACGACGACGGCATTCGAAAGACAGCCCGTGCCGCCGCCAGCCCCATTGATTTTAATTATTCCGTTGTTGATCGTGGTCGCAGAGGGTTGGGGGCCGGCGGAAATCGTCACCATGCCGCTTCCGTTATTGATCAACGCGCCGGTGCCGGAAATGACCGTGGCAAAATTGAACGTGCTGTTGGTGCGGTTGAAGACCAGCGCACCGTTGTCCGTCAGCGTGCCTTGCGGCAGGACGCCATTCGTATCGTTATTACCCAACTGCGCCGTGCCGCCATTGATGGTCAGGCCGCCTGAAATGCCGCCGCTATTATTGTCAATGACCACCGTGCCGTTGTTGACCGTGATGCCAGCGCTGAAATTATCGCCCCCTGATTCCTTCAAGATCACCGTGCCGGAACCATTATTGGTCAAGCCGGTCGTGCCGCTGATTTTGCCGCTGCCGCTTAAAGTGTAAATCTTGCTGGCGTTGCTGAACGTAACGCCGCCGGGCAAAATGGTTTTCGTCAGGTTAATGTTCGTCGTGCCTGCCGCCGTGTCATCGAACGTCACCGGGCTGGTGTCCTGATAAAAATAAGGCGTCACTCCGTCAGCCGTGAGCACCCAGTTTGAAGTCGTGAGAATGTCCCAAGTGCCGGTGTTCACGCCGTTCGTCTGGCCGCTCCAGGTGATCGGCTCAACCGGAATTATCGGGCCGGTGGTCAAAACCAAATCAATCGAACTGTTGCCGGTGTTGTTGGTCAGATACCCCGCCAGGCCTCCCTGCACCGGCAAAATCACGCCCAACGCGATCAGGTTGTTATTGACATCCACCAGATTGGGATTCGCGCTGCCGTATTTGATGAGCGGAAATTGCTGCGGATAAGAACCAAAGCCCGGCACCGAAGTGACGTTGATCACGTTCGTCGAGCCGCCGGTGGCAAGCGCGCCAGACACAGTAATGGCGGCGGAACTTTCGTTGAGCGGGAATGCCAGCGTCGAGTTGCTGATGCCAAAGCTGCCGCCGACGGTGGCAAGGACGTTGCCGACATTAAAAGTGCCGTTGCTCATCAACCCGATGCTGCTGCTGCCGCTGTATGCGCTCAAAGTTGAAACGTCAAACGTCGCGTTGCTGACAAGTATCTGCGGGCTGCTGACGGAACCGCCGCCGCTCAATGCCAGCGTGCCACCTTCCACCAATGTATTGCCGGTGTAAGTATTCGCGCCGCTCAACGTCTGCGTGCCGGTGCCAATCTTGATGATGGAAAGTGAATTCGGGGCAGAGTCACCACCAATGACACCGCTGAAAGATCCCGATGCATTGTTTGCACCCAGCGTCAAAATGGAAGGAGCCGCTGCAAAGTCGGCCATCTCGTTCAATGCGCTGGTGCCGCTGCTGTTCAATCCGCCGATCTTGTCGTTGAAACCGTTCAAATCCAATCGGACAGTGCCGGTTCCAGCCTGAATAATTGTCACATTGTTGCCAGCCAATTCGTTATTGGCTCCAATCTTGACAAAGCAACTGTCGTTGTTGTTTCCGTCAATAATCAAGCCGCCCGTCCAATTGTTCGCGTTGGCAGTCACATTACTGAGAATGAAGTTTTCCGTCGCCGCTTCCGCGATCAACTCCAGCGTGCCGGTTCCGGTGATTTGACCTGACAGGTCGTAGGTGCCGCCGCTGCCAGTGCCTGAAATCCTGTCGCCCGGAGCCGAAGATGTCGGCGTGCCCAAGACCGTCAACGTGCCGGAAAGACCTTGAGGATTGGCACCATTGCCCATTTTAAGCGCGCCTATACCGGCGGCAAGAGCATTAGCGCCGAGACCTGGAGAAATGAATATGTTATTCGCCCAGGTTGTGCTAGCAGTATTTGGGAAAAGAGTCGCGCCACTGGCGATATAAATCGGGCCTGTGCCGGCTTCAGTGGCACCGTTAAGTTGCAGATAGCCTTCATTCACATATGTCCCGCCGGAATAGGTGTTGGCCTTGTCCATAAACATCGAGCCCGGGCCCATTTTCACAAGCGTCACCGGACCGGTGCCGTTGTTGATGACGGTTGAATCCTGCTGTATCTGATTGCCGGTGGTGGTGCCATTGATGCCGAGGACAATCACGCCTCCGACGTTGGTTACTCCGGCAGTGAGATTGCCGCCGGTCAGTTCAAAATCTTGCTTGTTGCCCGCGCCAGTCCCAGTCACATAAATACCGCCATGGGTTCCAAGCGTCAGAATGCCGGTGGTCGTCAACTTCACCGTCGGGCTGCCGTTGCCACCGACATTTTTATCAATCGTAATCGTGTTGACCGCACAGTTGGCATCCGTGTAGGAGACGGCTGTTGACGCACTCAACTCGACATTGGCGGTGGAATTGCTGGCAACGGCGCCGGATGCATAAGATGTGTAACTGCCGATTGGCAATGCCACGACGTTGCCGCCGCTGATCGTCGCCAGCGGCAGGAGAGCCAGAGTATTTGTCCCAATCAATCCCAAACCGCCCAATCCGGAAATCAGTCCGGTTGCATCGGTTGTGAAGGAAGCGGATTGCACATTGCCGCCGCCAAAAAGCGCGACGCCGCCGGTGTTAGGCGTCAACGAACCATCGAGACTCAAACTGCCCGACGGACTGCTGAACGTGTAATAGCCCCAATCCAACGTCAGGTTGTTACTCACCGTCTGCGCCAAACTAGTGCTGTTGGCGACACCGGTGGCAATGTTATTGGCCTGACCAGAAAGCAGGATGCTGTTGCCGATAAGCGTGAAGGCCGGCGAGCCGCTGCTGAATGTGATGCCATCAAATATCGTGCCGGCGGCGAAGTCGTTAGTCGGCGTAGTGTGAACGCCGCTGCCAAAGACAAGCGAGTCGCCGGGCAAGGGCGTCAGGTCGGACGTCCAGTTGCCCGCCGTGCTCCAGTTGTTGTCAGAACCACCGCCATTCCAAGTGTCGGCGGCGGCGCTGGCGGTCATAACGCCCAGAGAAATGAGCGCGGTGAGAAAAGTCAGTGTTCGTGTGATTGGAGTGAATTTTTTCATGGGAGTTCTGTGGTTGGGTTACTGCTTATGCGGACAAAGACAATACATCTGGCTTTTTACGTCTTTCTGATTCATGTGAATTGCCTTGAATCTAGCACATGAGACGAAGCTTAAACAATGGACTTTTACGGAAAAATAATGGACTTTTCCGTCACTGTTGAACTTTTACAGCAACGAGATGACTTTTTTCGTCACATCGGATTTTGCGGAGGCAGGCTTGGATTTCAGATCAAGCCGGATCCGTCAATGTTCCGGGACGCGCGCCAACTGGTCCGCCGACGACGCCACGCGCGATTGGGAGCGGAATTGCGAAGGCGTCAGGCCGGTTTTCTTTTTGAAAATCCGGCTCAAATACTCGGCGTGTTCAATGCCGGTTTTCTCCGCGATGAATTCCAGCGAGAAATTCGTTTCCGCCAGCAATTGTTTGGCGCGGTTGAGTCGGACGCGCAAAATCTCATCCTTGGGCGAATGTCCGATGACTCTGGCAAAACGCCGTTCCAGCGTGCTCCGCGACAAGGCGACTGCCTTGAGAATGTTCGCGACGTTCACTCCTTCGCAGGCGCGTTCGCGGATGAAGCGGAGCGCGGCGGCCATCTGGCGGTCTTCAATCGCCAGCGCCTCGGTCGAACGCCGGGCGGCGACGCCTTTGGGTTCGACGTAGACCGGCGTCAGCGGCTGTTTTTTCCCGGCCATCATCTGTTCCAGCAACGCCGCCGCTTCAAAACCAATCCGCTCGGTGTTCGGAACAACGCTCGAAAGCGGCGGGTCGGACAAATCGCAAAGCACTTCGTCGTTGTCCACACCGACCACGCCGACCTGGTCCGGCACGCCCGCGCCGATCGCGCGGCAGGCGTCAAGCACTTGCTGGCCGCGCATGTCATTGCAGGCCATCAGTCCGACCGGCTTGGGCAAATCTTTTATCCAGCCGGCCACGCGCCTGCCGTCCTTCAAACCCTCCCGCTCATATCTCACGGTGCTGGCGTTGCGCAAATGCGTCGCGCTCTCAAACACATGACAGCGCAGGCCGGCCCTGGTGACGCATTGCACAAAACTGTCTCGCCGCGCGTCGGAATAATCCGCCCCGTCGAAACCGCAGAACGCAAAATGCCGGAAACCGCGCTCGCGCAAATGCTCAAAGGCCAGCCGCGCCGCCGCCACGTTGTCGGTCATCACCACCGGCGTTTTCAGGTTCGGCGGGGCAATCCGCAAATATACCGCAGGCACGCGCAAACGCTTCAGGACTTCCACCATTCTCGGGTTGTCCAGTCGCGTGAGGATGCCGTCGCCCTTCCATTTTTCAAGCCAGTCGGGAACCTCGTCGCAAAGGCTCTGCTCCTGAAGCGAGATGGACCACGGCCCGTGCTCGCGGACGTATTTGGAGATCCCCAGCAGCAAACCGCGCCCGTAACCGCGCGAAGATTCGACCAGCAAAGCCACGCGCGGGCGACCCGTGTGCGAGTTTTTTTTCATCACCAAAAATTCAACTGTCGAAGTGAACTGTGAATAAATAATCCCACACCCGCCGCCAAAGTCCACAGGCTTTTGGGAACTTGTAACGGAACAATTTTTCCGCGAAGCTGTTCGCCGCGCGCGATGTCATTCAAAAATTTTCCAAAACAAACGCAGGGCGTTCAACTGCTCCAGCGCTCGCTCGCCCGCGGGCGGCTCGGCCACGCCTATCTGTTCGCCGGCGATTCGCTTGAAGATTTGGAATCGCTCGCGCGCACCCTTGCAAAAACTTTGAACTGCGAGAATCCGGTTAAAATTAAAAACGCGGCGACCGATTGTTGCGACGAATGTTTGATCTGTCGCAAAATTGAAAACGGAAACCACGCCGATATCCACTGGGCGCGTCCCGAATCCAAATCGCGCGTCATCACGATTGACCAGACGCGCGACCTGATGCGGCAAATCCAGCTCAAGCCGACCGAAGCCGAGCATAAAGTCGCAATCATCGTCGCCGCTGACCGGCTGAATCCGCAGGCCGCAAACGCTTTTCTCAAAACGCTCGAAGAACCGCCCGCAAAATCCGTTTTGATTTTGCTTTCCACAGAACCGCAACGCCTTTTGGAAACCATTTTGTCGCGCTGCCTGCGCCTGAATTTTTCCGGCGACGGCAAACGCGAATTGAATCCCGCCGAAGCCGATTGGCTGGAAAAATTTGGCGGACTCGCCGCGTCCGAACAAAAAAGTTTGCTCGGTCGCTACCGATTGCTCGACGTGCTGCTCCAAAAGCTCGCCGAAATCCGCGCGCAAGTTGACGAAAAGCTCGCCGCCGGTTCGCCGCTCGAAAAATACGACGACGTGGAAAAAGATTTGCGCGAAAAATGGGAGGACGAACTCGCCGCCGCGACCGAATCTGAATATCGCCGCCGCCGTGCCGATCTGCTTCTGCTCCTGCAATGGTGGCTGCGCGACATCTGGCTGCATTCGCTCGCCGCCGGAAAAGAATTGCTGAACTTCCCGAAAATCTCCGGCGCGGAAACCGTCGCCAAAAGAATCTCGACGCGACAGGCGCTGGAAAATCTGCAAACGCTCGAGCAAATACAGCGATTGCTTCACACCAACGTGCAGGAAGCCCTCGCTCTCGAAGTCGGTTTGCTGAAATTACATTTTTAATTGTTGGCGGGCGGCGCATAATATCTGCGAATGAAGTCCGGGAAAAAAACCAGCGGGATTGAATTCTACGCGCTCGCGTTCGGACTTTTTCTCGGCCTTTGCATCTGGAAATTCGGCAACCCCGTCATCCTCGACAATAAAATCATTCCGCCAAATTCATTTTCCGAAGCGTTGGCGGATTTCTGGCCGACGCACTGGGCCA
>Ga0206855_10327_pt1 | contig 12967 bp, 9 predicted proteins | sample Alteio_BWOrgCont_51_FD_152637 | JGI IMG/M metagenome (GOLD analysis project Ga0206855, IMG submission 152637) | Enriched cells from forest soil in Barre Woods Harvard Forest LTER site, Petersham, Massachusetts, United States -... | ecosystem: Environmental > Terrestrial > Soil > Temperate forest >...
CGAGTATTTCCCGGACGGTTATCAGCTGATTTACCAGTCGCTAAACTCCAACGTTCCCACGAAGTTTCAGCTCATCAACATCGTCCATCCCAGCGGCGCCTGTCAAACGTATTCCTACGGAACCGGCGCAGAGGTGGGTTTACTGACGACGATCGAGGAGCCCGCAGGCCGCGTGGTCAGCTTCAGCTACATGACGGGGAATACCGTTTCCCTGCTAAACACCGTCGAGGATTGGGGCGGACGCGTTTGGACGCTGCAATATGATCCCAACCAGAACCTGACCACTTTCACCGCTCCCACCGGCTGCTCGACGCAATACACTTACGCGGAGGCTCCCAGCGGGCAAACGCTCATCGCAAGCATTGAGGACCCCAGAGGGTATCTCACCGGATACAACTACAACTCGAGCAATCAGGTCGCAAGCATGATTGCCGGAACCGCCGTTTGGACCTACACCTACAGCGGAATCACCCAAAGCGTGGTGGAGTCTCCCACCGGCGCTCTCACCACCTACAACTACACCAACGGCTGCGCCACCTCGATCGTCATGCCCTACGGCGGAATCGTATCCGCGACTTACAACGCCTATCTCATCAAGACAAACGAGCAGCAGGCAAGCGGAACGACGCTGAGCATCACGCTCAATTCCAGCGGCCAGCTAACGAATTCGGATGACCCCTTGGGCAACCGAACAACCTATCTGTATGACAGCGTCGGAAACCTCACCACCCGGATAGACGCCCTGGGCGCCTGCTGGACGCAAATTTATGACGTCAACCGAAACATGACTGCCGAGGTCGATCCGCTGGGCCGGCGATACTCCTACACTTTCGATGCCTTCGGCCAGATGCTGAGCTCTCAAGACGGCAGGGGCCTCATTACAACCTTCAATTATGACGTTTATGGCAATAACGTCTCCATCCTCTACTCCGACGGCGGCGTCGTCACGATGGCGTATGACATTCTCGGAAGGGTCATAGCCCAAACCGACCAAATCGGGAGAACGAGCAGCTTCGCCTATGATTTGGCCGATAACGTCATAGCCCAGACGAACGCTCTCGGTCAAACCACTACGAGTATCTATACGACATGCTTGCTCCAAGCCCAAGTCACTCCGCTCGGCCTTCGGACGAGCTACGCCTACGATCGCTATACGAACGTCGTGTCCACTCAGAACCCCCTAGGCTACGTTTGGACGAACCTGTACGACAACATGGGCTTCCCCGTCGGCTCGATAGATCCGCTTGGCAACCAAACAACGGTTGTTTACAACCCTGCAAAACAAAGAATAGCAACTTTTGACCAACTCGGAAATGCAACTTCGTACAGCTATGACCTTTCAAATCGCCCGATATCGGTCCAAAATCCCCGTGGATTCTCCACCACGACGATTTGGAATGCCAGAGACCAAGTCGCCCAGCAAGATGCCCTAGGCAATTTCTGGTCGACGACCTATGACCAAATTTACCGCCCCATCTATTCGACCTCGCCGCTTGGCTTCGTGAACACGCAAGTCTACAACGCTGCCTGGCAGCCGATTGCGCAAATCAATGCCTTGTCGTATTGCACCACGGTGAACTATGATTCTGCGGGCAATCAAATCAGCACTCAGGACGCCAACGGGTTATTCACCACGAGCGTCTATTCGACGAATTCCGAGCGTTTGGCTGCTACCGTCGACGCCCTGGGATATCGTACTTCGATTAACTATGACCTTTCGGGTCAGAATACAGGCCGTCAAAACGCTCAGGGCACCTGGATTACAATGAGCTATGACCTTGCCGGTCGTCAACTCGCCATTTTCAACGAAATTGGTTTCGGCGTCACGACCTCGTATGACCTGAACGGCCGGATCGTATCGGTCATCGACGGCACATCGAGGGTCAAAACGATGAGCTACGATGCCGCATCGAACCTCACGGGCATTGCGTATTTCGATGGGGCCATCCTAACTCAAGTCTATGACCCATTGAGCCGAATGACGACAATGTCCGATTGGGGCGGGATCACCACGTATGCGTTCGATTCCAGGAGTATGCTTGTCGGCAAGACCGACCCCGGCAGTCTATCCCAAACGTACTTCCTCGACAGCTATGGAAACCGAACCCTTCTTGTCGATCCTGATGCCGGCCTATACACGACGACCTATGATGCTCTCAACCGCCAGCAGGTATTGACCAATCGGGATGGTTGGGCGTTTACAGCGCAGTACGACATCGACGGAAGAAACACTACGCTCCTTTGCGGCAATTCCAGTAAGACTATCAGAGCTTTCGACAGCGTTGGCAGGGTTATCACCTTGATCGAGGCGACGTCTTCGGGCTCTCCCGTCATGACGATTGTTGACTCGTTTGATCAGGGCGGACGTAAGACGTCGAGTTCGCGGAATGGCATCGTGACAACGTATATTAACGACGCCGACAACCGAATCCTTGGTCAGACTGTGGCTAACGGCTGCGCGACTTTCGTTTACGATTCGGTTGGAAATGTGCTTACGAAGTGGCACCAAGGGCAATCTCCGCAAACGATGACCTATGATCCTGCTTCCCGACTGGTTACGATGCTTCTTGGTGCGGCGAGCACGCTGTACTCATATAATCAGGCTGGAGCGTTAACCGCGGAGATTACTAGTGGAGCGGTTACTTCCTACGCATACGATGGTGAGAACCGTTTACTAAAGATGACAAGCCCGTCACTTCAAGTTACGACATACAACTACTCAGGAAACGGCCTTAGACGAAGCTGGCAAGGGCCGGGCCAAGCAGTATATACGCAAGTTTGGGACGGATCGGATTATCTTGGGGAGGTGCAGTAACATGTCACTTAGCGTAACTTACACAAAATTCAACACCGAAATGGTCTACGAGAACAGAAACGGAACGCAGAGATTCTACGGACCTGATACCCTTGGTTCTAGCGCGGTGCTGCTCAGTTCCACCGGGACAGTTACCGATACATATATATATTGGCCCTATGGTGAGATCCAGAGTCACGTGGGCTCAAGCGTCTCCCCGTTTACATTCGTTGGGACACTTGGTTACTATCAGCAAGTATTAAATAGTCTTTCATACGTCCGCGCGAATTATTTGCGGCAGGCGCTTGGCAGATGGCTTGTTGTTGATCCACTGTGGCCTACGGAGAAACCGTACAGTTATGCCCTGTCGAATCCGGTTGTTTTCGTTGACCCTGCGGGGACACAGCAATGGGACAGCTCCTGCAAGTATCAGCTGCCATACACTTATCATCCCGGCTTCTGGAACAGTCCTTACAATCAAGACAACAATAATTGTTACAACTACGCCGTAAATGATCCTGGCGGAGATTTTCGTCAGCCAGGGCAACTATCGGGAGGAATGTACAACAACTTTCCAGGCAATACGCCATCCTGCAATAACCTAATTGCGAATTCCCTCAGGGATGGTCTTGTGCCATTGAACCCGAAGTCGCCTGGCGGGTGCGGCAAGGGATGGCATAAGGTCTGTTTATTTGCGAGTTCTGATGACTATCATTGGTGGCGGCAAGACCCAAGCGGATATTGGTCAAGTAAGCCAGGACATACCAAGGCATCTAATTGCTATGCAGGTACTAATATACCGATTACGGATCCGAATGTCGACGCCCCACTTCACGGGTATAACACGAAATGCGGTTGCCTATGCGCCAAGGACCTCCATTGAAACATATCATTTGTATAGCGGTTGCGGCTTCGTCACTGTTCGCGTCCGGTGTATCTTGTGCCGGCAGTTCTCGCGATGGCATGGACGAGTCCCGAGGACCTGGCGATGCAGCCAAGGGTGAAGAATCTCAATTGGCGAAGAGAGACAGGAGTGTTAAGATGCCATTGCCTTCGAAAATTGATGCTGGCCTACTTCACGCAAATATCCCACAGGCATTCCCCTCAACTGCCGCAATGCATGAGTGGGCTAATGATCTAAGGCTTAATTGGGGATCAAGTTCATCGCCAGCGAATGCACTCGTGGCAATAGTACATCGCGGCAACGATAAATATGCTGTTATTGCGATACCTGCGTTTTCTGGTCGGCGAGCAGTCGTCCTCCTCTTTTACTTAGCACATGGGCAAGGTTATGTTTTGCAGTCGGCCAACACTAAAGGAGTTGACCTCAGCAATGTGATCGAACGCCCCTTCTCTATCGCTTTCGATGGCGGAGTCGCCCTACTTAAATCGGGAGAAAAAGTTCTTGCGCGTGTACCTTGGCCCGTTAGTGGCCGGAGTTAGTTTCTGCGTTGGGGCAGTCTGAGACGGCAAGGATCGGATGTCGAGTGTATTGCACAATGGTACTATTACATGTTCATGTGCAATACCCTATGCGCTTTAACTGGATTAGCAAGCGTCTCGAACGGAGGTACCAGTGGTGACATCAAGAGCCCCATCGCGGAGTTCAGCGTTATTGCGCCAAACAAAACAATAGGCAGACCAGCCAATGGCCGAAAGGAACAATGATTCGGTAGACCGCGCTACAGACTATTCTCGCTACATATCCTCATCACTGCTGCTGCGAAGTTCTTCCGGACTGCACGTTCGCGGTAGCCAAAGGCTGGCGTCTCGACTAGCACTTATGACGCTAACGGGTTATTCACCACTAGTGTTTACCCGACGAATTCCAAGCGCTTGGCGGCTACCGTCGATGCCCTGGGCTACCGAACTTCCCTGAACTATGACCTGTCGGGGCAGAATACAGGCCGTCAAAACGCTCAGGGCAACTGGATTACAATGACCTACGACCTTGCCGGTCGCCAACTCGCCATTTTCAACGAAATTGGTTTCGGCGTCACGACCGCCTATGACTTGAACGGCCGGATCGTTTCCGTCATCGACGGCACGTCGAGGGTTAAAACGATGAGCTATGACGGAGCCTCGAACCTCTTGAACATCGACTATCACGACGGCAAGATCCTCAGCCAAGTCTACGACCCGCTCACTCGTCTAACAACAATGTCCGACTGGGGCGGAATAACGACTTACGCGTTCGACTCCCGAAGCATGCTCGTCGGGAAAACGGACCCCGGCTCTCTAGCTCAGGCATATACGTACGATGCCAACGCAAACCGCACCCTCCTCGTCGATCCCGACGGCGGGCGATGGACAAGTGTGTACGATACGCTTGACCGGAACTACTCAACCCAGATGCCGACCGGCGAATTCTACACGTCGCTCTACGATGCGACATCGAGGAATACGACGTTGCAGCTAGGCTTGGGCTCCATCCGCCAGTATTCCTACGATGCCGGCGATAGGCTAACGACGCAAATTGATTACGTAGCAGGAAGCCCGATCACGACCTTTATCGACTCTTACGATCCGGTAAGCAACCGAATCGGCCGAGTCCAAAATGGATCGGTATTCACGTGGACCTATGATTCAGACTACCGGCTCTTGGGCCAACAAAACGCCGGAGGCTATGCAACCTTCGCCTACGATTCGCTCTTCAACACGCTCGTAAAGTGGAACCAAGGCTCCGCGCCGGTAACGATGGCGTACAACGGCGCCAGCAGGATCGTCACTTCGATTCAGGGTGGAACTGTTACCACCTACACCTTCGACAACGCAGGAAACCGAACGGTCGAAAACGCCGCCGGGCTCCTAACGACATATTCCTACGATGGCGAGAATAGGTTGCTGAAAGTCCTCTATTCTACTGCAACGATTTCATCGTACACTTACTCTGGTAGCGGCTTAAGGCGCACGAACCAAGAGCCAGGACAACCGGTGTACACGACAATTTGGGATGGCTCGGATTACCTCGGGGAGGTCCAATAACATGTCTATGACCGTTAAGTATCTAACCATCGACGGAGAAATCCTGTCAGAAACTAGGAGCGGAGTTCGCTCAGACTATATCCCAGATCCGCTGGGATCGACGTCATCGCTAATTGGCTCGACTCACACAATCACTGACACTCTTTTCTGGTGGCCCTTCGGCGAAAGCCGAAGCCACATCGGATCAAGTATGACGCCCTTCGGTTTCATCGGTACAGTAGGTTACTACTCAAACTCGAACGGGATCTCTACCTATGTCCGAGCCAACACCTTGTCGCCGAAGACATCTCAGTGGTTGGCTCCCGATCCATGGTGGCCCATTCACGGACCTACAACTACTGCTTCTGATCACCAATTACCATAAAAGATCCTTGTGGACAAAGGCCATCGGGCGGTTGTTTGCTTTGCGCAGCTGGAATTGCCGCAGCATGGGATATGTTGCCTAACCCTCAGCACCACCTCAACGCTAAATACGCGCACTGCATGGCTTGCTGCGTGCTTACCTCTTTGTTCGGCACTGAATGCGCCTTCGCTATGCAGGGGACTCAACGCTGGTATGGCATTTTCCCAGGCTACAGAGAGGAAGCTTGCGGAGCTGGTGCGTCAGTTGGTCAGCGATCGCACGGACCGTCAGTCGTGTCGCAGTGTGATAGCGGGTGCACAGAACTCTACGAACCCCCGAGTGGTTGGCAAGGGGGATATCGTGGCTTGCCTCCGGGCTGCAACAAGGTTGGACCGCCTTCACAGCCGCAAGCGGGCCCCGCGCCACGGCAAGGCGAGCCAGGCACATCTTGGAAAACGCCTTCCGGCAGCCCAATGTGCGGATAGTGCTCCTCTCGCGAGCGACTCGAAATGAGTTAGCATTACTACCAATGGTTTTCGGGGCAGAAGTGCTTTGCGTGAATCTGGGACACAGCAAGGCACTTCACGGAATAGGTGCACTCATGGAGCGACAAACATTTCCAAGTACTCGCAGAAAACTTCCAACATTTCTTTGCTGGTGCCTATCTATAATTCTATTCTCGTTCGGGTTTCTTGGTTTTATTTTATTGGCGATGGCGACATGTTCAGGTGACCAGGCTCTGCGACTGGCTGCCGATTTCATGAGAAGTTTGGAATTCGTCATTTGCGTTGTGTACATCGTGAGAGTTCAGCTAATTCGCCATTCAAAGATTTCATCTGGGATGGGTAAGGGTCTGTGGGCAGTCATGGTTTTTCTTCTCGGATCGGCATGTCTAAATTGGCAATCGGATGCCTACGGCTGGCCATTTGCAGGAAGTATTTTCCTTCCGGTGTTCTTCTTTAGCTGGGTTGCGGGCGTTCTTCTTTCGTTACATGTTCCCAGACGACCCACAACAGGGTCATCTCTTTAACCACAGATTTTATAACTTCAAGTTGATATTGTCGTGTATCAGGTTCAGCAGTAGTCTATAATAACTCAAAACCAAAGCCATATAGCTTTGGTTTGGTTCTGCTACGATCGCTCCGGTCAACGTACTGGTCTCACCGACACCGCGCTAGCATCCAGATGATGACTTTCGATCTCAACTGGCGGTTAACGATCTTCCAGGATCTGCAACCGCTGCTCACAACTTTCACTATCCGTGGTCACACGTGGTAGAAGTAACTAAAATCGTAAAGAAACCTGTCAAGCGTAAATCGCCTACGGCAGCTCTTTGCGAGCTTAATTGCCCCCTTATTTGCGCCCCTTTTGAGGGAATACTTGGCCTGGGTTGCACACAAATGTGTGAGGGGACGTGCGAGGGGGACAATGGGTGTAACAACGTCTGTCTCAGAGGCGGAGGTGGTTTGTAACATCCTGCATAAGTGGAAGTTTAGACAACGGAGAAACACGGCATGACGAGGAGAGGCTAATGTGAGTATAGGCGCTTTTAGTTTCAAAAACAACAGCTTCCGGTCAGCAATGGGGGGGCTCCTCCTTACTATCTGCTCGCCCATCCATGCTGCAGTTCTCCGAACAGTTCCTTTCCAACTCGACAACAAGGCTACGTCTGGTCGAGACACCCTTGAACTCCGAAGAGTTTCGTCCTCGACCAAAATCGAGCGCGTGAACTTTTCTGGTGGGCTTGATCCAAAGACTATGACAATAGCTATAAGATTCTCAGAACCAAAGGCCAGAGTGCGTCTGCTTCTGACAGCTGCAGCTCACCTGGATAGTAGCACTCCAAGCGGTGTGGATGCCTTCGTGCTCGATCAAAGGTTTGCTGATCGGACTGTGGGCGTAACTATCTCAGCCGGAAATCGGCGGGCTGAATCGCTCGCCTCCTTCTCCATAAAGGAGGCTAGCGGGTTACCGTCCGACTGGAGAAGATTTTTCGAGGTAACCCTCACCAAGTCGAGGCTCATTGAACTGCTAGTTGGCCACAGAACAGGGCCAAATGCGGTGGACCCTGCTGTCTTTGTCACTGCCGAGTCTGCCGTTCAGGAGCCTATCATTTTGGCACTGGCTAAATCATGCGGGCTGCGTGACCTGGGTCGAGCAAAGGATCGTCCGCGTTTCGCGGGAAAGGTGGGAGGGTGGGCACTTACGGTCGGTCTGAACCAGTTTTCTGAAGGATCGAATAGGAAGCCGATCCTATCCTTTTGTTGGACGGGACCTGGAGCGAAGTATTAAAAACAGTGGCCCAGTCTTCCTTTGTAGGTTGCCTTTTGTGCCTTGAAAAGAGGCTTTAGTTCAACGGGACACCAAATCAGCTTAGTCGCCGCAAGCGACCCACTTAGTTACTCGGTCACTCCCCAAAGCTACTGCGGCAATTCCCAGCATACGGTGGACATAGGATCCGAGGGGCAACTTCGTTACTCAACTTTACAATGGCCGAGGGTTGTATTCCGGCATCATGAACGAGTTGTCATACCAGACAACGCAAGTTTATGACGGAGTAGGTAATTCTACTGCTCTCACTCGCTTTTCCGGCGACCTCGTCACCAATGTGTACGATCCGCTCAACCGAGTCGTGTCCACCACGTTCAGTGTCGACAACAAGAATGTGTCATATGTCTACGACGCGGTTGGAAATCGAATTGCCGTCGCCGATCAGTCTGGCCTTTCGACCTACTCTTATGATTTGATCGATCGCGTAGTCGGCCGGACCGATGCCGGCTCGCTGGTCCAGGCATATCGGTACGACCTCGCCAACCAAAGAATAGGACTAACCGACCCCGACGGCGGAATTCGAACGATCACGTTCGATCTCGACGGCCGCTTGACGGTTTTCCAGGATGCGCAGTCGCTGCTGACTTCGTTCCAGTACGATAATTCAGGGCGCAAGGTCTCCGTTCGTTACGGAAGCGGCTTACGAATCGGCTACGGCTACGACGCTGCAGACCAGATCCTGTCGATCATCAGCGACAACGCCGGATCGACGCAATATTCGAGATTCACATTCGCCTATGATGGAAACGGAAACCGGACTGTTGTCGGTGACCTCAACGGGGCATGGACCACCTATTCGTATGATGCTAAAAACCGGCTAACGCAGGACAATACATCAGGCACGAATGCCCACGACTGCACCTACGACGGCAACGATAACCGGCTTTCCAGCTCGGAAACCGGCGTCGTCACCGTCTGGACCTACGACGCGACTAACCGCATGGTCACCGCGGTGGCAAGCGGTCTGACGACATCTTACAGCTATAGCCGGAACGGTAACCTTACGAATATTTTGGAAGGCGGCGGAAGTGCCTATACAATGGTGTACGACAACATGAACAGGTTGAACTACCAACTTGCCGGCTCATCGCGTTACACCTACGTGTACGACGCCGACAGCCTCAAGTGGTACGAGATCCTGCCAACCGGCACGACGACACTGATCTGGGACGGAACAGACTATCTCCAAGGGAGGAGCTAAAATGGCAGTTACGAACTATTACACAGTCGGCGGCGAAATTATCGGCGAGCACACGGCCGGCCAAAGCAGACTGGACTACGTGCCGGATGCATTGGGCAACGTGACATCGACCATAAACCAATCGCTGACCGTCGAGTCGACGGCAAGGTTCATGCCCTACGGAGCATCCTTGGCATCAAGCGGTTCTGGGTCCGAGTTCGCTTGGATCGGCACCCTGGGTTCGCGGAGCACCGGCAGGCCCCACATAGAACAATACAATCGCGCTAGACACCTATCCAGCGTCGATGGTCGATGGTTATCTGTTGATCCACAGTGGCCGCGAGAGTCGGCATTTGGTTACAGCGCTCAAAATCCGACTTCAGCCGCTGATAGTTCTGGGCTGCAAAACCCATACTGCGGCCCTAGAAACCCCTACTCCGGGCTTTTTGATCCGAGGGGTTGGCAGAGTTGGGGTGAGGGGTTAGTCAAGTCAGTTGCCGGGTTTCCAGGTCGCCTCTACGACTCAGTGGCCGGCTTCGTCGAGGAGCATTGGCCCCCCTGCTTCCCTCCCACGAACCGGTACCAAGCTGCGGACTGCTTCGCGGAGTTTCTTGCCAGAATTGACCGAACTGGCGTGGTGGATTACTTTGTCAAATTTGGGTATGGAAATTGCTGTGGTCTAAAGAGAAGATGTAGCGGCCCTAATCAAGGCGAAAACGGAGGTAAAAACTGTCTAGACAACGCGTGCGGCGAACATGACGCGTGTCTTGCTGGACCAATGGACTATTTCAACCGTAACACTCAATGTTCATGTAACGCTAAGCTATGTAATGCGGCCAGAACCTGTAATTGTGCGGGTGCATCGAATAGGAGCGAGTGCCTTAATGCTGCGGGCCTAATAATTGCATTTTACTGTGTAGTTGTTCCCAGAGCACTTCATTGTCAATGAAGCAGATCGCAATTGCGCTAGCCCTTCTGGTTGTCTTTGTTGCCGTCGCCTTTGTTCTAGTTTGGGCGCCATCCCGTCCGGCTGCAAAGGCGACCGCAACGTACATACCGCTTGCGAAACGTCTGCGCTGGGCTTATGGGAATACTGACCTTAAGGCTGTGCTGATTGACGAGGACGGGAGAGCAAGTTTTGTCGATGCAACTAACCGGCTATCAGTTACGAACATCAGGGCCCAACTGTCTGGCCAAAAATTCGCTATCGCCGCGATTGGCCCAGGCGGCGGGGTCGTATTAAGTGACACGGAGGGGCGCCTGTACCGGTATAAGGCCGCGGAAAGGGATTTGACGCGGATGGCATCGTTACCACGCGGCGGCAATGTACTAGATTTGGCCTTCGACGATACCCACGGAGTTCTTTGGTGCGCCGAAGACCCTACCGGGGATTCGGGCGCCGATGATTCGCTGATTGCTTTAGACGCGACGTCCGGCAAGGTGCTGTGTCGAAAGAATCATCTTGACCTAGGTGCGAATGGCAACCTGAAGGTAGACCCAGACACTCGCGCGGTTTTCGCTCCACTCGGCCAATCGGCCATGGGCTACGTTTGGGGCAGAGATCTATTTGTCCAAGCAAAGTCGCTGAATTTTAGCAGTGAGATTTCAGCTGTATGTTTCTACTCTGGGAAGGTTTTGGCCGGACTGCAATCCGGAGAGGTTTATTACGTGGACCCGGATAGTTCGGAAATTCGGTGGAAGACACCAAAAAATGCGGGACGTGTTACAGGGATTGCTTTGTCTGGCGAACGCGCGGCGGTAATACACGGCGGAGGAAATGCGTTTTTCGGTGAAGGCGGCTTGCAGATAATTGATCTGAAAAGTGGCTTTGTGCAATCGTCGCTCGAACTGGGGGCTTACGCAACCGCGCTCGCATCATTGCCCGATGGCTCGTTCGCTGTAGGCTTTGAGGACGGGAATGTGAAAATAGTTGGCCAAGACAATTCGGTGCGTGACGCTTGGAACAATGGAGTGGACCATTCAAGCGTCCGATACTTAGGTTGCCGAGGGAATAAACTGCTGATCGTTCAAGACACAGGGGTTAACGAGGAGGTCTCAGTTCATCATCCGTGAAGTTAAGGTTCACCCGAATGGCGTCCTGGTCCTCTAGGACGCGCATACGGCAAGCGAGGCGGAGCAGGAAACAGCTAGTCCAATTCCGGAATCATAAGAAACTCGAATTTGGCGAGAGTCTCTTCAGGAAGGATCTTAAGCCGCTTCGTATAAGCAATGCAGCTTGGCGGAACGCAACCTGGATCGATGAAGTCGAATCATGCTAATCTCGCCCCGATCATCTGTTCCTGCATTCGGCCCAGCCGTCCTGTTGCCCTTTTATGTTTATAGGCAATCGGCTATTCGTGAGTGTGACCAGGGCCGCTGCTCCGGTTGTTTTTCCGATTACGATGGTCGGCGGCTTGGCGGCGGGAACGTCGCATGGAAGATAGAACCAGGGATGTAGGCAGTGAGAGCCTTCGGTTCAAATCGCGAAACGATCGCGGCGCACCCTCGAAATGACGTGGGAGGCTTTGGTGAACGGTTAGACGGAGCCAAGCTGTTCAAATTCAGCAAGATCGTCGATATCGCTGCCAAGATTTGTCATACCTGCTGCCGTTTCGAGCGAGGTATGTTTGACGAGCTCAACGAGCGGCTCGCACATAGCACCGAGAATCGACCGGGCACGTGCAATCGGTACGTCCGAACCTCGCACACAGCACGTCACCGAACAGAAACCATTACGCAGAGGACCCGAAGGGCAAGACTTGAAGTCTGGCGCTTCCAGTAAGGCCGGCAACGCTTATAATTGCAAGTCTTTCCTTTGCGATCCCTCGCGCCTTTGCGTGACATTTTGCCAGGCAGGCTAGCTCCTTTAATAGGGTGGGTAGTTTTCCTCTACAAAAGCTATATCGAGCTTCTGCTGTGAGAAGACCAATTTCAAGGCCTCCAACATTCTGTCGCGGACTGCAAGGTTTGGCTTGTATGAGCCGCCGAGCATGTCTTCGATCCTTACTTCGTAGAGGTAGGGTTTTCCTTGGGAATTGTACGCGTAGCTGTAAGTCGCGCTTAGCGGCTGGATCGTCGTATCTCGTGGATCGGCGGCAGGGCTGGTTACTGAATGCAGTCCGTATTCGACCGCCTCGCTCCTTGGGAGGCAGTATCTGGGAGCTCGCTGCGGGCTAAAGCGGCTGCACCAGCCGGATGCTCGATATTGGGGCCACATGATGCCTCCTCGGAGTTTCCGACCGCTTACCGGCTTGGAACTCTAGCTTTAGGTTACTTCAGGTTGGAGTATCGCGTTACCATTCAAAGAGGTTAACGGGTTGCATAGGCAGATAGT
>Ga0206855_10289_pt2 | contig 12953 bp, 9 predicted proteins | sample Alteio_BWOrgCont_51_FD_152637 | JGI IMG/M metagenome (GOLD analysis project Ga0206855, IMG submission 152637) | Enriched cells from forest soil in Barre Woods Harvard Forest LTER site, Petersham, Massachusetts, United States -... | ecosystem: Environmental > Terrestrial > Soil > Temperate forest >...
ATATTGTTGAACGGACGCCGGCAATTGCGACACGGCCTGATTTTCACGGAGCTGCGCGAGCACCTGGTCAATGTTCGGGTCCGTCTTGACGTCGAAGTTCACGCCCATGCGCATCACGCCATTGTTCGCGCTGACGGAATACATGTAGTTCATGTTGTCCACGCCGCTCATCTGTTCCTCGATGGGCGTGGCTACGGACTGCGCGAGCGTTTGTGCATCGCCGCCGAGAAACGTGGTCTGGATGCGGATTTCCGGCGGAACGATGTTGGGAAATTGCGCAACCGGCAGGTTCACCATCGAAACCGCGCCGATGATCACCATTAAAATGGCAATGACCATCGCCACAATCGGACGGTTGATGAAAAATTTATACATGGATAAAGTGAGGCATCCGAAAAATCATTTTTGCGCCGGCTGACTTGAGGACGGGTCGTTGGTCTCGCCGGTGTAGGGTTTGGGCGTGACCAGCTGGCCTTCCTTGGCTTTTTGAGTGCCTTCCACAACCACGCGGTCGCCCGGCTTCAGGCCGCTTTCAATGACCCAGCCTTCCGCGATCTGGTCTCCGACCTTGACGGTTTGTAGCTGAATCTGATTTGTCTCACCGATGGTTGAAACCTGATAGCCTCCTTGCAATTCGACGACTGCACGCTGCGGCACCACCAAGGCGTTGGTGATAACATGCGTCTGCACCCTGACCCGTCCATATTGACCCGGACGCAGAACGAAGTCCGCATTGCTGAACAACCCCCCGATCTGCAATGTACCGGTGTTGGGATTGACCTCGCGGTCGACGTAATAAAACCTGCCTTTTTCGTGATAGGTGGATCCGTCACTCAAGATCAATTGCATGGGAAAGTCGTTGGTTTCGCCTCCGCCAACGTATTTCTGCCAGAAAGTCAGGTAAGATTGCTCGCTTACTTGGAAATAGACCTTGATGGGGTTGACGGTGGAGACTGTGGTCAGAACGCTGCCGGATTGCCCGACCAAGTCACCGATTTGGGCCTGGGCCGTGCCCGCAATGCCGTCCACCGGCGAGGTGATCCTGGTGAATTCCAGATTCAACAACGCGTTGGTCACGCTGGCACCATCGGCCTGGACCTGGGCATCGGCGGACAGATCGGCCTGTATGGCATTATCCAGTTCCTGCTGGCTGACGGCCTGTTCCTTGGCCAGGGGCTTATAACGTTTTACGTCGAGCGCAGTGCGGTGAGCTACGGCCTTATCCTGGGCCAGTTTCGCCTTGGCCTGATCCAGTACCGCCTGAAAGGTGCGGGGATCAATCTGGAACATGAGGTCTCCTTTTTTGACGGCGCTGCCCTCGTTGTAATTCTGTGTCTGGAGGTATCCGGTGACCTGGGCGCGGATTTGCGCATCTACAAATCCGGCCAACGTCCCGATCCACTCCTCCGAGATGGGAACATTTGTCTGGGTGAGGGTAATGAACTGGACTTCCGGCGGCGGCGACGGCGGCACCTTCTTATGGCATCCAAATGTAAGCATTATCAACGAGAGATAAACGACCCGATAAGTCCATTGGATTGACATAGCAAGGTTTGAATTTAAAACGCAATACACACAGGTTTTGTGCCGATCCATTCCTCATAAATCGGGATAACTGTCAGCGCTGCCATTATGACTTGAACTTCCGGTGGTGCCACCGATGCCTTGCGATTACAGGCGACGCCCGGCAGCATCAACGGACCGGCTGTCCAAAAAAATGTTTTGTTAGTCATTTCACAAATTCTCCACTCCAGCACGTTTCTTAATAATGCAGAAGACCAATTGAGTCAAATTGCCGTCGGTCCGGTGGGCTGCTTCTGGCTTGGTTTAACACGATGGCGTGCGAATTTAACAGCGAAGCACGGTTGCGACAATCGAATTCATTTCAATTCACATAAAACTCAGAGGAAAGACGCTTAAGTAACCAAACGGTTACAGAACATTTCCGGGCAGATGCGGGCGGACCGCGATTGGCACGCAGTCTGATTGATTAAAACGGAGAATTCACGATGACCGATTCCACCAAAACCAAAAAACGCCACCTCCAGGACGCCCAAGCACTACGCCTAACCGCGCCGGCGGCGACAAATAGCTGGATTCTCACGGCAGTGTATACCGCATCACATCGATTTCAGATGAGTAATGAGTGGTTTAAAGTAATTAAACCTAATTGTTACACGTTTCATTTTTTATGGCGTGATGCGAACTTGCTTGCAGTCAGTCTGCTCAACGACGGCCGGGTTGCCAAAAGCCGGGATGCGCGTCACACCGGAAACCTGCGCCCCGTGCACCGCGGACAGCGCCAGGGCTGAACGCGGGAATTGATTGAAGTCGGCTTCACTGAGATTGATATGCAAACCGTCGACTGTCAGATTTGTTATGTTGGCCATGGCGGCATAGGTTGGCATTCGCGCGAACTTGATGTCACGGTCATCGTGGGTCGTCCGTGTGCCGCCGACAGGTTTCTTGCGTTTGGCGTAGTCTTCCGGAGTCTTCACGTCGAAAGTTATGTTCCGTAATGAAATGTTCTCCAGTAAACTTTCAGGCATGCCTTGCAACAGCAACCCGGCTCCACCGGTGATGTGGATGTTCTGAAAGGTGACATCATGAACCGCACCGATCTTGGAATCGGCATGGCGCTTCTCAATATCTATATACAGCGGCACCGTATCATGAAACGTCGGCGGGCAAAGCTGCATCTCGATGTTTTCTGCCACCACGTCCCGCACTACCGCGCCATCCTTTATATACAATCCGACACCCACCGGCGAGTTGGTGATTTGGCAGTCGTGGAAACGGATGTGGTTAAAGTCTCCCTTCGACTCGGTTCCAATCTTCAGCGCTGCGGTCGCCGATTCGAGTACGCAGTTGCTGACCTCAATATCCTCACAGGGATAAGGTCCGGTGCTCTTGAGTACGATTGCGTCATCACCGGTGCTGATATGGCAATTGGTTATTTTCATGTCCTTGCAACTGTCGGGGTCAATACCATCGGTGTTTAATCGCTTATAATTATCACGGATCGTGACGCCCTCAATGCACACATGCTCGCAACGCCGCAGGTGCAGCGTCCATGAATCGCTATACAACAGAGTCACTCCGCGGAATGTCACATCGCGGCACTGATCAATCACCGCGAGGTGAGTGCGCCATGTCGGCGCCTCGGGCGCGCCATAACGGCTGCCATAATTGGCGGTAGTTTGGCCGTTAATCTCGCCTTCCCCTTCGACACAGATGTGTTCCGCGCCATGAGCCGTCAGGACGGCGCTCGAATTGCCACCATAGTCCTTGTGTTCGGTGCTGCCCAAAAGCGTGGCTCCTTTATCCAAGTGCAGCGTAATGTTCGACTTCAATTCCACATTCGCGACGAGATACCTCCCCGGCGGCACGCGCACCGTGCCTCCGCCACCGTCGCTGGCCGCATCAATGGCCGATTGAAAGGCTGCGGTATCAAGAGTGGTTCCGTCCCCCGCAGCGCCATGCTGGCGAACATTTTGATCGGACGCGGACGCGGAGTGCAGTGCGACAAAGAGGAGCGAGAGGAGAAGAGTGAATGATTTCATGCAGTGTGAACTTCCGATGTAATTGCAGCGAGCCCAACGTGGAATATCGGTGATCCAAAGTTGTTCACGATTTGCCAGCGAGCCATTGAAGAGCAGGCGCAGCACATAGTGAATAACTTCGTTGCGAACTTAAATGACGTTTTGCCAGGCGTCAAACCCTTTGAAGCATGCTGAATACCTGAGGCCGTTACCTACGGTTGATTTGCGTTTTGCGCCCGCACCGTCCGGCAAAGAGGAATAAAACCGCAAAATGGCGGAAGGGGTGGGATTCGAACCCACGGTAGCCTTGCGACTACTCCTGATTTCGAGTCAGGTGCCTTTAACCACTCAGCCACCCTTCCAGCACAGACAGTTATTTTTCACGAATTTGCGTCAGGGGCAAGTTGATTCGTCGATGGAAAAGAAAAAACGGGCGGGTTTCGTAAGAAACCCACCCGCGTTGTGAGGTCAAAGCTAGATTACGGCTGGCTGATGAGTTCAAACAGCTCTGCGTTGGTCGCAGGGGCCGAGTTGGTGAACTGATAGTTGCCTGAACCGGTTGGGTTCTCGACCGCCTGTCCAATCACCGGCCAGGTGGCGAGGGGAGCCGTGACGTCGTTCGTCGCCAGCACGGAGAAGCTCAAGCCGGTGGCGTTGGTGAAGCTGAACACCAGATTGCCGCCAACCAATTTGGTCTGGTTGAGCTTTGAAACAACGGGTTTCGGTATGACGAACGAGCTGCTGGTCGCCGGGGCCAGGCTGCCGGATGAGAATACGATGGTGACCACCGTGCCGGTGCCCGTCGAGTTGGTGCTGAATGCCTTGAGTCCAACATAGATGTTCGTGCCGGTTATCGCGGCCACGTTGGTCGAACCGAGCAAGGTCCAGTTGCTTTGTCCCGGTTTCGCGGTGACGGTGGCCGAGCTGGTGGTCAGGTTATTATATTGATCGTTGATGGTCACGACGGGTTGTCCGGTCAGAACACCACCATCGGCCAACGGCGCCAACGGCTGGGAGATGACAGCCAGGCGCGCAGCGGCACCGACACCAATGGTTTGCGAGAACGTGGCCGCATTGTAGTTCGATGCAATGATGGAAAACGTATCAGCGCCAATGTTGGTTTGTAAATAAGACGACGCGGACGGCGTAAACGTGACTTCGTCTGCCGTGTTGGTGGAATAACCTGTATTAAAACCAAGCAAGCTACCGTTCACGGTGACGTTCGTGATGGCTCCGCGCCAGAACGAGTTGTCCGCAAACGCTATGCCATTCCACAATCCGACGTTGAACGGACTGTCTACCGTAGCTGATCCGGCGGCAATGATGATCGGCGGGACGCCCAGGATGGTGAAGGCGGAGTTGGTTATGCCGAGCAGCCCGGGTGAAGTGTAAGCGATGGTGGCACCAACAATCGGAGTGGCGGGCGTGTTGTTGTTAGGCGTCAGGCCGCTGAAGGTGGCCGCGCCGCTCGCAGAACTGGCTGCAACCGTGGTCGTGCCACTCAAGGTCCAGGTGCTCTGCACCGGTGTCGCAGTTATATTGGCGGTGCTGGCAATCGGATTGCCATTGGTATCCGAGACCGTCACGACCGGCTGCGTCGCCATGGCATAACCGTTGGTCGGCGGGGCTTTCCCCTGGGTGGTGATGACCAGTTTCGCCGCCACGCCGGCGATGACCTGGGTGATGGAATTGGTCGTATAACCGGCCGCACTGATCACAATGAGGTTGGTGCTCACCGCTTCCAGCGCCGGGAAAGCCGACGGGGTGAAGGTGATCATGCCAGCCTGATTGGTCGTGTAGGCGGTGCTTGGCACCGGCGTGCCATTGATGGTGACGGACGTAATGTTCGAACGCCAGTAGCCATCGTCCGAGGCCAGACCGATTGCGAATGACGGATAGCCGCCATTGGTCGATGCCAGCTGCGTGGTGAAGATCGGCGCCGGGGCCAGCTCGTTCGTGTAGGGAACGATTTGGGGAACAAAGGTGATACCCTCGACTGAACCGCCGGCCGGGGCGGTGTAGATGATATTGGTGGCCGTGAGGTTGAGCGGCCCATAGATGGTCTGGTCGGTCAGACGGATGATCTGATTTCCGGCCTGCCCGCCCGTGCCGTTGGCATAGAACAGATAAACACCGCCGACACCGTTGGTGGTGGCGAATAAGGTGTCGACGTTGTCGGCATTCGTCCAGGAACCGATGTTGGTCCAGGTGATATTGTCAGCCAGCAACATCCATTTGTTGATGACACCGTTGGTTAATCCATTGCCGCCGCTCTGGTCGGCGATATAAACGAGGTTGGTCGCAACCATGTAGAAGTCCTGAGCCACGGCATCCGGAGGCGGGGTCGTGGGGCCGACCTCCGGTGTGTTGTCATAGGGGTCACCCCAATCAATCACGTTTGCGGCCAAAGCAAAATTCCCGCCACCGTTGACGAATTCATAGAAACTCGGCGTAGGCGGGTAAGCTACCTTCGCGGTCAGCGCATACGCCGTGCCAGCAAAGGACCGGACACTGATGTCATTCTGCGCGTAAACCAATGCGTTGTCGACGTACAAACCGCCTTTGTCATTGATCAGGAAGTTCATATTGTCGGGGCTGCACGCGGAACGAGCCTGGCTGCCACCTAATGAGGTGGACACATAACTGACCGGTGAGCTGAAGGCGAGGTTATTGGAGATGATGCCAACGGCGCGGTTCAAGTTGAAGGTTTCATCGGGCGTGGCCGAGTTTCCATCCGCGAAGGCGTCGAAAACGAGAAAGGTTCCGTCGTCGCTCAAGGCCAGTTTGCCGCAACTGCCGGCCGACGACAGGCGCAGGGCATTGGTGGTGCTGGCGCTGACCGGCACGATGTTGACCGGGGTGGTTTGGCCGGCGACGGAGGGCTTGAGTTCCACGATGCTGAAGGTTGTGTTGTTCGCCACGGAGTCAATCTGGATGGCCGCGATATTGCCCAGGGTGAACGGAACCGGCGGTGCGCCGATCGTGAACGTGGAGGAAAAGTTCGTTAAGGTCGTGGTATGAGTGGCGGTGTTGGTGTAATTGTAGATGGTGAACTGGATCGCCGCGCCCTTGACTGCCGAGGAACCGGCAACAGTAGCGGACAGGTTGGAGAACACGCAGGAGCCATTCACTATCGGCTGATTGGTGGCACCGCCCAAAGTCCAGGCCACCGAGTTGCTGACGCTGGCCACGACATACATGGCGGCATAGGGATTTGTGGTGCCGTTGCCGTATTGATCCGTGACCGCTTCCATCGGTTGGTTGGTCAAGGTGCCGCCGCTGGCCGAGGGAGCCGCCGGTTGGGTGAGCGTCAATTTGGTGGCTTTGCCGGTGGCGACAAACTGATTGTATTTGGCGGTAGTAAAACCATTCGCAAAAATAACGATGTTATCCAAACCGGCCGTCTGCAACGCGGCGGAGTTCGCCGGGTTAAAAACGATACTGGTTGAGCTTACGGTATAGGCCGAATTTGTTACCGCCACACCATTGACGTAAATGGCGGTGATGTTGGCAGCCCAAGTCGCATTCAACGCAAAAGTGTTGGTGAACAGCCCGTCAACCGTGGCCACGGCGGCATTGGTGACCGTTGGCGCATAGGCACCCTCAAATTGGCCGTTGAAAGCCACGTTGTCCAAACGCGAATTGCCGGATGCGTTGTTGTAAGGCTGGCCCAGGTAATTCACGCATTCGATTCCCGTGGCGGCGTTCACAATGCGGATGCCGAAATTCGGGTTGTTTTCCACGGTCGGATCGCCGGTGAAGTCAACCACCATGTCGTTGAAAAAAATGGAACCGTAGGTGTTGAAGAAATACGTGCCCGGGAGGTCGAGCGGATTCGCCGAGGTATTGGAAACAATCAACGTGGGGTTCAAGCCATAAGCAAGCTGGTTGGCGATATTCGTTGTGACCCAACCGTTGGTGGTGTAGAGCACGCACATCTTCGCTTCGCCCTGGCTGGTCATATAAAGATCGAAGGTCAGCACGATGTTCGTGTAATCCACCGTGCTCACGTCAAATTCGGCACCCTGCGTGCCGATGGGCTGGGCGGTGGTCCAACCGTTGCCAGGATTTTGGCCGCGCAGACGCCAGACGTTTTGACCCGCCGGGCCGGTGGAGGGATAGGGGGCTTTGCTCTTTGTGACATCACCGTAATTGGTGCTGCCCACGCTGCCATCGGCAAAGACATAGCTGGGCAAGTTAAAGCCCATAATGGTCGCGGTGGCGGTGTTGTTGGAAATGGCCGGCGGAGGATTGTTGACGGGTGCGGGGAGGCTGGCGTCATTCTCGAACGTCCAGTCGGCAATGGCGTCATACGAAACACCCTGGATGGAAACGTTGTCAAAAACCCAGTAGCCGCTAGTGTTATTGTACTGCGAACCGGTTGTGGTCAGGCAGTTCGTTCCCGTCGCGGCGTTCACGAGGCGGATGGCAAAGCCGGCGCAGTTGTCCACGCCCGAAATGCCGCTCAAATTGACCACCACCTGGTTGTTCCATCCGCTGGAGAGGGTCAGGTAGGAGCCAACGACCAAGCTGTTCGTGGGGTTGCTGTTGTTGTTGATGGTTCCCCCTGAACCAACGGAAGTGATGGTGGCATTGTGCCAGATCGTCCCCTCGGTGGTGTATTGAACCAGGAGGTTTGCTTCCGCATCCGCAGTGGCATACACATCAAAGGAAACCTGAACCTGATAATAACCCGCCGTGTTGCCCGCAAACTGCACGCCTTGCGACCCGATCACCGCCGCCGTGGACCAGCCGATATTGCCGCCGGTGCCTTGGATCCGCCAGCTATACGGCAGGGAGGGGGTGCTGCTGCCGGAGAGCGAGAGAATATCGGGGTTGCTGCTCGACCCCAATCCGATCGCCGAGGCGGTGCCTACCCCCGCGGAGGGTGCAGGGCTGGCGTTGAGGCCGATGGCGTTGTTGTCAAAAGTCCACCCGGTCAGCGTTGTCTGCGCTTCGGCTGCCGAGAGGGAGGCGGCAAGCAAAGCAGCGGCAATTGCGGTTTTTGTTATTTTCATTGGTTATGGTGTGGTCAGGTTTCGTTAAATAGGAATAGATGAAATCGAGAGCGTGTTGATTATCCAAGACTGGGTTACAAATACATGGGGGTTGGGTTACAGTTTTGTGACAACTGGATTTACAGCCGGTAGGCGCAAGGGGCCCATGCCTTGATTGACCGCGTTTATGCTATAGAAGCGCTGCTCAGAATACTGATGAAGCTCGAAATTTTAGAATCCCCGCCTGCCTTAGAATTAGTGAGATGGGCCACGCTTTGAGAGCGGCGGCTCATTCATGCGATTAAGGTCTTTTAGTATATTTTTAAAGCGAAATCGTAGTGAATACTCCTATCTGATTCTGCGCCAAAATCTTACCAACCATAGGAGCGGGTCGGGACTTGTAACGCATTTGTAACATTTCTGACATCTTTTCGTAATCTTTGTCGTTGATTCTTGGCCAACAAAGCGGGCGGCTTACGCCCGTTTTCAATTTTCATCTCCTAAAATGAGCCCAAAGTATCAAAAAAATAACGGCTTTACGCTGATTGAACTGCTGGTGGTAATCGCCATCATCGGCATTCTGGCAGCGATGCTGTTACCGGTGTTGGGTGCGGCCAAGGCCCGTGGCCAGCAAGCCGCCTGCCTGGCCAACCTGCGACAATGGGGATTGGCGGACAACATGTATTTGGAAGACAACAACGATGTTTTTCCTTGGTCCAGATATGAAAATCAACCTGGTGTCACATTCAATAGCAGCGACCAAGATACCCCGGTCTGGCTTAATATATATCCATATCACAACACTGAGCACATCGGCGATGATGCCTGGTTCAACGCGCTTCCCTCTTATGTAGCCAGTCAGCCGATGTGGTATTACGCGCAAACATCAAGCCGACAGCCGTTCACTCTATCGGTAAACGCCGGCAAGAATATCTTTGTCTGCCCGACCGCCTATGCCCAAGGTATTTACCAGCCGGACGTAAATAATACCACTGCGCAGATGAACATTGTCGACCGTCCCCTGTTCAGCTACGGAATGAACTCTAAATCCACTGCCTTGGAAAGCTTGAGCTTGGCCTTCCGCCTCCCGTGCAAAATGTCCATGGTGAAACAGCCTTCTGCCTTCGTGATGTTTTCGGACGTGCGCTATCGTTCCATCGAAATGCCATATTATGGCTCTAATACCAATACTCTCGCCACGCCGAATTGCTACACCACCCGCTTTTCCTCCCGGCATAATCTCGGCGGACAGATCACCTTCAGCGACGGCCACGTTTCGTATTTTAAATACAATTACGTAGTCTCCGATGGCGTCAGCGAAGTCGGCCCCCAAGGAACCATTGGCCCCGGCTACGACCCCGGACGCCCGGATATCAATTGGGATTATCTGGGAAATATAGTTCCGGCCGGCGCCGGCGGCTGATCCGCGTTTCCAGGCAATCTCCTCGTCCATAAAATTTAACCAGACTGCAATCGATGCGCATTTCCTTGTTTGATCGCCGGCAATTTTTCGCGGCGCTCACCATCGTTGTTCTTGCGAACAATGTTTTAGCCAAGAATTCCAGTCTCAATTTCATCACGGCCGGCCACCCTGATGCCGCGGAAATCCTCCCGCCGCCGCCCGCGCTCGATTCGGTGGAGCAGGCCGCCGACATGGAAGCCGTGAAGTCGGTCTATCACGCCGCCAGTGACACTGACAAAACCGCCGCCTATTCCGAGAAAAAATTTACCGTGTTTAATTTCACCGGTGCGGTCGGCCCATGGTTTGTCGAAACCAATCTGCCCAAGACCACCGCCTTCTTTGAAAAAGTCCAGACGGATGCCGAAACCGTCACCGATGCCGGCAAGGATTTTTTTAAACGCCCGCGCCCTTACACCACCGACCCGACGCTCGAAAACGGCAAACTCGAAAAAAGTTTCAGCTATCCCAGCGGTCATTCCACCGAAAGCATGGTGCTCGCGCTCGTCCTGGCCGACCTGCTGCCCGACCAGCATGACGCCATCATTGCCCACGCCCGCACCATGGGCTGGCACCGCGTCCAGATCGCGCGGCATTATCCGACCGACATCTATGCTGGCCGCGTGCTCGCGCAGGCCATCGCCAGGCAATTCAAGAAAAGCGATGCGTTTGAAAAGGAATTCGCCGAAGTGCAGGCGGAGTTGAAGACGGCAAGGGAAGCTTCACATAACTGAAAAGGCCGTCCGGCCTGTTCGGGTCCATAAATGGCCTGCCATCCGTAGCTCGGAACCCATTTGGAACCGGCCCTCTGCGCTCCCAAAAGCGGAGCTACGGAGGATGGTGGAGGCGGCGGGAATTGAACCCGCGTCCCAAGTCAACCAACCAGCCGCGACTACATGCTTATCTCAAGTAATTTTTTCTGCTATGCGATGGCGCTTGAGCTCGAGTCGCACTGCCTAGTCCGCATGATAAGATCTCGGCTGATGTCGCGCGGTCCCCGCCATCAACCATGCCTGCTGTTTCGTCCGTCCACCGTAGCAGGTGTCCAGTGGCAGACGTCGTGGCCTTAGGCCGCGAGGGCTAGTTCTTCGTTAGCTTTTTGGTTTTGATACGATTTTTTACGAGGCCAACGCATCATCCTCGGCATGCCGCCTCTGGCGTGTTCACATGGTCGAAACCAGTGCGCCCCCAAAAGCAACCACCTAAATCATCGCTGAAATCCGGAAATAATCAAGCTATGTAAACCGGACACCCTCGAACTAGGAGCGGTCCGAAGCGGGTGAGCAGGTGATTTTTTGCAGCGTGTCGGCCGATTTTTTCCGCAATTCCTCGCGTTGATCCGCGCTCAGGCCGTCCGGGTCGAAACGATATTGATAATGCAAACGCAGCAATCCGTGCACCGGTGCGCGCAGGTCCCGAAGCGATCTTTCGGACAACGCGCGTTCGAGCCAGTCTGAAAAATTTTCGCCCGCCTGCCGCGGCACGCCGCGCGCCGCCAGTTGTTTCTCCAGTTGAAAAAATTCCGAATCGAGGCCGGGCCGGAGGATGGCCGCGGCACCCTGGTTTTTTGCGACCTGCGCCCGCAGTTTTCCGCGCCGGCGGAAGATGATATGCCACAGCAGCACCAGCAGCACCGGGATCAGCGACCAGAAGATGTATTGCTGGAAGTTTGCCTGCCGCCAGCGGAGTTTCGCGAATTGGAAATGCACCCAGGAAGTCATGTCCGCCAGCCATTCGTCCCAATGCGTGCGTGCGCTTTCGATCCCCACCCAGGAGGGCGGCGTGGTATCGAAATCCTCCCAGCATTTTTTATTCTCCCGCCAGACCAGGCACCACGCGTGCGCATCGCGTTCGCGCACCACATAGCCCGCGCCGTGTGGTTCGTGGACGTAGTAACCGACCGCGTAGCGCGCGGGGATTCCCAGCGCACGCAGCAGCAACACAGTGGCGCTCGCAAAGTATTCGCAATGTCCGCTGCGGCTGGTGGTCAAAAATTTCGTGAGCGGCGTGCCGTTCGTATCCATGAGCTTGTCGGGGCCCTGCCAGGTGCTGTAGGTGAACTTGTCGAGGAAGAATTTTTCCACCGCGCGCATTTTCTCATCATCGCTCAAACCGGCCGGCAGATTCATCTCGGCGATTGAGCTTTGCACGGCGGCAAGTTCATTGGTCGGCACGGTCAGATCGTTGCGGTTGGTGGCATCCAGGTCCGGGGGGGGCGTCCATCGTCGCGCCGGGGCCGTAGTGCGCATCAAAAATCACGAGGCCCAGGCCCGAGGCGAAGGCCGATCCGGTGTGGTTCACCTTCAATTCGAGGACCGGCAGGTTTTCGAGCAGGCCGCAGCCGGATGGGAGCGGCAGCAACCCAGCCGGATCGCCGTTACCCGTACTGCTTTCGAGATAGCAGGCGATATTCACGATATCGGAATTTTTTTTGCCGGGCACCAGCGTCCACGTCGAACCATTCGTATAGGGAACCAGCGGTGCAAAATCGCGCAACCCCCCTACGTTCAGCCATGCCTGTTCGGTGGCGCGATAGTTGCGGTAGCTCGCTTCGCGCAGATACGACGGCACACGGCCAAGTTCGTGCGGTTCCAGACGGATAACGATTTTCGCCGACAATTTTAGCCGTCCGATGCGGCCCATGCTCGTGGTTGTCTGCAACGGATCTGTGCGGTTGCCGAAGAATCTCTGCATCAACGAGGCGTTGAAACCTTGGATGCCCGCCTGGGCGCGATGAAGCCCGTAAATTCCGCCCACGCCGAACAAGGCCATGACCGCCAGCGCCGCCACCCAGGTACCGAATCGGTACCGCTGCGGCCGGATGCTCCACAGCGCCCATACGGACAATACGTAAAGCCCCGCAAAATAATAATCCCGTGAACCGCCGGGCGGGTTGGTGCTCGCGGCAAAAACACAGATAATGAAATATGGGAATGAGAAATCGACATAGCGGCC
>Ga0206855_10328_pt1 | contig 12913 bp, 11 predicted proteins | sample Alteio_BWOrgCont_51_FD_152637 | JGI IMG/M metagenome (GOLD analysis project Ga0206855, IMG submission 152637) | Enriched cells from forest soil in Barre Woods Harvard Forest LTER site, Petersham, Massachusetts, United States -... | ecosystem: Environmental > Terrestrial > Soil > Temperate forest >...
AGTCATGCCGCAGTGTAATAGTATTTTTCCTATTTGTCAATAGGATTTATGTCGGTCGCCCCTTCTATGAACCCACCCTGTTTTTCGTCGGGTTGAACTGCTAGAAAGCGAGCGACTCCTCGAACCTCACGGATCATATCATGGCTTCCTATCAATATGTCTATGTAATGAAAGGCCTCTCGAAGGCTTGGCCCGGCGGCAAGAAAGTTCTCGACGATGTCTGGCTATCGTTCTTTCCGGGCGCGAAGATCGGTGTGCTCGGCCCGAACGGCGCCGGTAAATCCACCCTGCTGAAAATCATGGCCGGTCTTGATACCGATTGGGCGGGCGAAGCATGGGTCGCGGAAGGCGCCACGGTCGGCTATCTGCCGCAGGAGCCTCAACTCGATCCGACCATGACGGTTCTAGGAAACGTCATGTCGGGGCTCGCGGACAAAAAAGCCCTGCTCGATCACTTTGAGGAAGTCAGCAACAAGCTCGGTGAAGTTACCGATCCCGACGATATGCAGAAACTGATCGACGAGCAAGCCACGCTCCAGGAAAAAATCGATGCAGACGATTTATGGGATCTGAATCGTCATATCGAAGTGGCGCTCGATGCGCTACGTTGCCCGCCGGGCGACTCAGCTGTTGATAAACTGTCCGGCGGCGAACGCCGCCGTGTGGCGCTGTGCCGCCTCCTGCTGCAAAAACCTGACCTGCTGCTGCTCGACGAACCGACCAACCATTTGGATGCGGAATCCATCGCGTGGCTGCAAACCCATTTGGCGCAATATACCGGCGCCGTTGTGATGGTCACCCATGATCGTTACTTCCTCGACAATGTCACCGGCTGGATTCTCGAACTCGACCGCGCCAAGGGTATGCCTTACGAAGGCAATTATACGTCGTGGCTCAAACAGAAACAGAAACGCCTCGAGCAAGAATCGCGCGAGGAAACCGGTCGCCAGAAAACGCTGGCGCGCGAGCTGGAATGGATCAGCGCATCACCGAAAGCCCGTCAGGCGAAAAGCAAAGCCCGCATCACGGCTTACGAGAATCTTCTGGCGCAAAGTTCGGAAGCCACATCCGACACTGCACAAATTATCATCCCTGCTCCCCCACGTCTCGGCAATGTCGTGATCGAAACCGATCATTTGCGCAAAGCGTTCGGCGATCGTCTGCTGATCGACGACCTTTCCTTCAAACTTCCGCCGGGTGGCATCGTCGGTATTCTGGGGCCCAACGGCGCGGGTAAATCGACCCTGTTCCGCATGATCACGGAGCAGGACAAACCCGACGGCGGCACCATCCGTATCGGCGACACGGTCAAACTCGGCTATGTTGATCAAAGCCGCGACAGTCTGCGCGGCGAGAAAACCGTGTGGGAAGAAATTTCGGACGGCAATGATGTGATCGATCTCGGCAAAAAATCCATGCCGAGCCGCGCCTATGTCGCCGCGTTCGGATTCAAGGGCGTGGATCAGCAAAAGAAAGTCGGCGTCCTGTCAGGCGGTGAACGCAACCGCGTACATATGGCGAAGATGCTGAAGTCGGGCGCGAACGTCCTGCTGCTCGACGAACCATCGAACGATCTTGACGTCGATACACTGCGCGCACTCGAAGACGCCATCATCAGTTTTCCGGGCTGCGTTGTGGTGATTACCCATGATCGCTGGTTCCTCGACCGCGTCGCGACGCATATTCTGGCGTTCGAGGGCGACAGCCAGGTGATCTGGTTCGAAGGCAATTATCAGGATTACGAAGCCGACCGCCATCGCCGCCTCGGTGCCGATGCCAACCAACCGCACCGGATCAAGTACAAGCCGTTGGTGAGGGGCTAAACCCATACAGTTCTAATACCAGTCGCCCGATGAGGTGACTCTAGGGGGATTCCCAAGAGCTGAATAATATGATTCAAAGAGTCTCCAGCAATTGATGGGGGCTCACATGAAGCGGTCTGGGATTGAAGTTCGGCGTGATATGACGGCGGCAGTTTTACGGAAAAAAGCCCGAGGCGAAAAAGACGGCAAGGTAGCGTCGCGATTATTCGGACTGGCGAATATTCTTGATGGCATGGATCGGGAACGAGCAGCGCAGCTGGCGGGGATGACGCGGCAAACCCTAAGAGATTGGGTACACCGTTATAATGAGCGCGGGATTGAAGGGCTGAAAGACCGCCCTAAAGGCCATGCCAAAAGAGCTTTAACCCCTGAGCAAGAAAGGGAACTGGAAGAGCTGGTCTTTCAGGGGCCGAAGGGGACGTTGGTGCGGTGGCGTTGCCTCGATTTGCAGGGCGAGATTAAAAAGAGATTCAAGGTTCAGTACCACGAGCGCAGTGTCGGCAAGATTTTACGCCGCCTTGGTTTTGTGCGCTTATCGGTGCGTCCGATCCATCCCGAAGGGGATAAGGAAGCCCAGGAGGCTTTTAAAAAAAGTTTGCACATCGTGTGGCAGAAGTTGTCCCCGAATATGCCAAAAACAAAACGATCGAACTCTGGTTCCAAGACGAAGCCCGTGTGGGTCAAAAAGGCACCCTGACCCGCGTTTGGGCAAGAAAAGGATCGCGGCCACGTATGTGCCGTGATCAACGCCATACCAACGCCTATATTTTTGGTGCGGTATGTCCAGCACGGGATACAGGTGTCGCTTTGGTGCTACCCGACGTCGACACCGAGGCTATGAACCGGCATCTCGCTGAAATCAGCCGCAACGTTCAACCGGGCGCTCATGCCGTTATCATCATCGATGGCGCAGGTTGGCATAAAGCCAACGATCTCGTCGTTCCATCCAACATCTCTTTATTGTCGCTTCCTCCCTACAGCCCGGAACTCAATGCTCAGGAAAATATCTGGGAGTATCTCCGCCAAAACTTCCTGGCGGGCCGTATCTACGAGACCTATGACGACATCGTCGATGCCTGCTGTAACGCCTGGAACGCTCTCATCGCTGAAACAGGCCGCATCCAATCCATTGCTACACGCGATTGGTTCCAGTGGAATCCTTCATAGGGCCGTTGGTATAACCTGCGCATGCTGAAAGTATCCCCCTTCATCCGATCGGGTTTAGGGGATATTTCCCGTGGCCATGTGCGTTATCTCTTGGACATATAAGGGTTTTTAAAAATCTTAGTATCTTTACGAAAATTACGCTTGCGTCCATATAAACGTTTCTGTTATTACGCGGACAACACGATTTTTGTAATAAAACACCTTTTGGAGTTGTTATGTCTGCACGCCCGTCAACATTCATGGGACGCATATCTGGGGCCCATACTATCGAGGAAACAATCGCCCAATCTCCAGAAGTTGGGCACGCCAAAAGCAGAGTGGTAAGCTTTTTCCAAAAGCGCGTCCACGAGCCCGAAAAAAATGAGGTTTTAAGTATATTCAATCGGGCACATTACCTGTTCAACGATCATGTTGCGGGTAAGTTTAGACAGGCTGCCAAAGCAAGCGCAAAGGCTGTTGTGTCAGGAATAGATGCAGACGACACGCTAAAAGAACTCAAAAATCCTGAGTTAGGAAATCCCTCCTTGGCTACTATTCTGGCCACAAAAGGATTGGTAGAGTTGGACCAGACAACGCCGCTAAGTGCTGAAAGTCGAGCTGCCATTTTAAGAAAATTCAGGGAAGAATTCGATTCTCTGGTAGGATGGGCAACTCGCTCTGCTCGACAAATGCAATCGACTCGATTGCTAGAAGCAATGCTATAAGGCTGGTTACTAACCATCACAATTCCACCCAACTGGACTTGAAACGCGTTCGGCGATACCCACCTCTCTAAAAGGTGGTTGTCGGTTCTCGCGCCACGTCACATGAGCTGGTGCACCGATGTTAATCCATCCCGATTTGCTGATCCCCCTCATCGTGTTTTCGATCGTGTCGTTTTTTACGCCGGGGCCGAACAATCTGATGCTGCTGACATCGGGCCTGAATTTCGGCTTCCGGCGCAGCTGGCCGGCGATATTGGGCGTGGATTTGGGCTATTCGTTTCTGACCTTGTGCGTTGGCTTGGGACTTGGCGCGATTTTTCTGAAATACCCGATGATCTACACGATCATAAAATATCTGGGCGCGGCCTATATGGTTTATCTCGCGTGGGTAATCGCCACGTCCGAACCACCAAAACCGGATGCGTACAAGCAGAAAAAACCTGTCAGTTTTCTGAAAGCTGCCATACTTCAATGGGTGAATCCCAAAGGATGGGCCATGGCGGTCACCGCCGTTTCGAGTTATTCCACCATTGCCGATTATCCTGACAACGTTTTTTTGATCTTCGGGATTTTTGTTCTAACCGGCGTTGGGTCATCGACGATGTGGGCAGGCTTGGGCACAGCTGTGCAGAAGTTTCTGCATAAACCCAAAATCGTCCGCATCTTTAACGTCACGATGGCGATCTTACTTCTTGCCTCGCTCTATCCGGTTCTTATGCCAGCGGCGCATAACTGAAAGCAGATCTTAAGTAGGAACAAATGGTTAGGGACGAATTTAAAGCACCACGGCATCCCTTTGAGTAGGAAAGATAATCGGCGACAAACGAAAATTCATACCCCAACGATCTACCCCCTGTTCTCTTTTTCCACGAATCCAGCATTGAACTGCCACGCATTCAAACGCAGATAAGTTCAAAGATCGCCCACCACTCAGGCGAAAATCTGGTCACCGATGCGTTGATTAAATATCTAGTAAGGCCCATGCGGGCTAGGAAATCCTTTGCCACTGGAAAATTGTGACGAAATTGGTAAAGGCCAAGAATTGGTTAAACAATGCACGCTTGAATTGGATATATCAAATGTTCCCGGCGGCAATCCGACATCTTCGGGGGTAAGGAGAGTAAGCCCTTCATCAGCAAACTCCTTTCTAAGACGAGGAGAGAGATGGGGGGCAACAACCAAACGTCTACCTGAGAAATTATTCGTCGAATATTCTAGCGCCTCTTCTTTTGTCAATTCCCTGAAGTGTCCAGTAGGGATGGTCTTCCTGAGATTTGCATAACTTTCTGGTGTCAACGCGTCAGGGTATACAAGGATCTCACCATCCAGCAAAAACGATAGACAAGTATCCAAATGATAGAATGGCCGAATTACCTTTGTTTTTCCGTTGGCATCCTGCACTGAACATTCTGGATTGATCAATTCCAGCATCAGGACATTTGCACCAATCTCACTTTTTAAAGCCGAAACAAGATTAGGGTTATTATCCGTCTTAAGCCCCGCAGACCGATCCAGCGCCGGATCAAACCCGAAAAAAACAGCGCCGGATGGGTGGGCAAGGAGATTCCCGGCCTCAAAAAATGAATCTATCTTCACTGGCGTATAACCTCTTTTCTCCAGTACAGAGGTTACAAAGTGAACATTTTCTTTTTGCGCTGAAATCAAATCCGCCTGTATTCCGGCAACTTGGGGATCAAATCTATTTGGCACAAATATTTTGTGGTTATATTCAAAATATGCGTCCCTTACCCAAAGGGCACTGTATCCCGCAGATGCTGCATCTCTTGCTTCAATTGATTGCACAGGCACACCAGACTGCATAAGTGTAGATCGCACGGCATCCCATTGTTGGTACAAGCGAAGACTCCGACTCAGACTGCCATAAGTAGTGGCCCCGTTAGGAGCCACCATGAGAATGCCATTCTCACCGTGGTCAGCCTGCTTTGCAGCCTCGGGCACTTGGACCGGAAGAGTTTTTACAGAAAAGTGTTTGCGTATATAGCCATCCAGTTCCACTGGATGTCCATTTATAGTTACAGCAAATCCTCTTGCGGCATCATAATACGACAAGGGCAGATCATAATCGGGAACGATGACGTCACCACGCCTGATAACTAGCGAAGCACCTAGCGCTATGGAAAAGAAAACTTTTTTGTCATCTTCACTTAAATGGCCGAAATCAAGATTGGAACCGGCTTTATTTCTTAACACTCGAGCTATTTTCTCATAATCGCCGGTAACTTTACCACCAATAATCAATTCATTTGCGTTATCTTTTAAAAATGCTTCAAACGCTCCACCGGTTCCCTTAAAATATTTACCATTATTGTCCACAACAAGGCCATCGAATGGCTCCGATTTTGGTGCAACCGAAACATTGTAACCAGCAGACGCGAGAAGTTTTTGAAATTCGACGTTTGCCAGATGAGAATGATCACTTCGAAGCTTTGGATCACTAAAAATTTCTTTTTCTAATAAGGCTATTTTGTATTCTTTGGTGAGTGTTTTGACCCCCCGAGCTTTGAATAAAAAATAGTTCTCTATAATTAGGGCTTGGTAGTTGATCTGATTTGCATAGTGACCCGGCCCTTTTTCTCTCTTCCCTAAAGCCCGACGCTCAACACTCACCGCCACATTTCTAGTCTGTGGAGAAACCATCGTGGGCACGATGCCCGCCTCTGACGAAGTCGGGATAACCGCCGCCAGTGACAGCGCCCAGTAGGTCATTTTGTCCAGGAATAACGATATTGCCTTGTTAAATGCTTTCATAATTTTTCCTACAAAAAGATGGGCATAAAGTACCAGAAACTCATTAGTTGCTATAGACAATTCTTAGGCCTTAGGGTTTCGATGTATCAGACGATAAAGGTAAAAATATCACTTATTTTATTGGGCTTTATGGACGTTCTTAGACGTCTTGGAGGCGATGGTGCCAGGGACGAATTTTAAGAACTAACGCATCACCTTGAGCAGAAAAGATAATTGGCTGTAAGCAAAAATCCATACCCCAACGATCTACCCCTGGTCCCTTTTTCCGCGAATCCGGCATTGAACTACCACCAATTCAGACTGCAGATAAATTCAAGGGTCCGGACCCTAAAATACTAGCTCATAAGGACAACCATACAACAAGACCAAATTATGGTTAAAAATGACTACGTGAAAGTAAAAACTAGGTGGGTTTCTCCTCGCTTGTCAGCTATACGCATTCATTGATTTTATTTTCTAAGCCATTTGATGTTCACAATAATATGGATCTGGCATGACAAGCGATATTACAGAGTTGAAAAACATTTTTGACAACACTCCCCTGCTAGAGGGCAACGACGGATTCGATCCTCAAAACATCTTCAATTCGATTGAATGGCAGCTTTCTGCTGTGGATCAAAGATTGTTTGTTTCCCAAAATAGCCTAACGGTTGAGCAACGCCGGGTATTGGATACGTGTGCAAAACAAAAATACTTGGAAGGCCCAGAATATTCGAGTAGCTATACCCTCCGCCCGCCCGAGCAGCTTAATCCTGTCCAGGCCGCCATGTGGGATGCCGCTTTGCCAGCCGCAGAGGAACGCCTCTACGCTGCGCTTCAGCCACTTGTTGAGCTGCCTTGGCAAACCACCCCAACCAGTGATGATAATTACTTCATTTGGATAAGCGGTATAAATGCCGAACAGAAAGCCTTAATCGAATCCGCACCAGAAGACGCGATTAAAGATCAGAGCAGCGGGACGATTTTGATAGGATTCAGGCACGACGATACCCTCTATATGTTAGAACGAGGAGGAAGGAGAAATGGTGCCAATCGCCTTCATGAGCTAGTAGATAATAGAATTAAGGTAGAGATTGAGCGGGATAAGCATATAATTGCCACACTGCCCTGGGAGTTTGATAAAAAAGGTAATCTGATTTTAGACTCAGGTATTGTTGACTCCTTGCCAGAAGAATTTGAGCTTATCGGTCAAGAAATCAAACAATTACCACCCGGGGAACATACTGAATCTGCCCCCCAACAAATTCAACTGCCGCGCGGAAAGACCGAAGTTGAAGAGCTTTTAAAGCGGCGGGGCATAAAATTAGATGGGACAAACTACGTGCTTGTCGTGCCAAATACCGTCGGAAAACTTTGGGATAGACCGGATGGCGAGACTAACACCGCGCGTCGAGCATTTTATGAACAAGCTCATGACGCAGTATTGGCAGGAAACGAACCCATTATGGAGCTGCCCTGGCGCTTTGATCAAGCGCGCTGGGCTTTTGTGGTTGTGGCCGGTGATCTAAAGGCACGGCAAAGTGAAATAGTCGATGGTGCACTTGTAAAGAGCGGCACTGTTTACGAGTTACATGATCTTGCAGACTATGCGTGGCGTGCCGCTGGCCCTAGAGCGCAAGTAGAACAATTTCGTGGCCAACTTGAAAAAGTAGTACCTGACGATATTGCTATTGCCGATTTAGCTGAATTGCCATGGGAATATGGCCATAACGAATTAAAGGTTGCACAGGCTGACTTCAGAAAATCTAGATTTGCGCGTGAAAGAAAAAAGAAAAGGTCTCTAGGGGCGGCTCTTGTTGCCGCTGTGCAGACTCAGAAGGTACTCGGATTTGAACTTGATTGGGAAGGAAAAGCTGTCATTAAGCGAGATAATCTTGATGAACTTCCTTATTACACTGCAGTAAAAAGAGGGCTCGAAAATCGTTATAAGCAATATGTTGTAGAACATGCCGATAAAATCCGCGCGTTGCCATGGGTTTTCGGTCTTAGAGATGACATTAAATCCTACGCTGCCGCAAAGCTCTATGTGGAAGATTTAGCCGCTCTACAACGTGTAAAGGCGTACGAACTTGTCAAACTCAATCAATTAGAAAATCGCGTTGACCGTGAATTTTTTATCGTTTCTGATCATATATTCGATTTGTTGCAACCACAATTTGAGGCATGGAAACCGCAAATTATTGCAACTGTAGCCGAGATGCCGTGGGAGCATAACTATGGCGGCGTGCGATTGATAATCCCCGCAAGTAAACTCTCTGCCGATGACCGGAAAATATTGGATAGAATAGGTATTCGTGAGGATGGTCATGGCTCTTACGCGACCTCGTCTGGTCGCGAAGGCAAGGGATACAATAGTACGGGCGATGAAATACTGAATGTTTTGCGTTACGCAATTGCTACAAAAATCAGGGAACGCACTCAGCTAACTGAAGTGACCCCAGAAATCATATCGTTGCCTTGGCAGTATGGAGGCAGGCCGCATGGAAGAAATATCGTGCTTGATTACAGCAAAATAACAGTTGAACAGGAGGCCCAGTTAAAAGCTGCGATACCGGAAATTCACTATATGGATCGCATGAGTTTATTTCGTCATGACTTAATCAGCGATATGCTTCCTGGAAATAGATGTGGCTATTTTGAGCTTGTCGCTTCGGGGGATTATTATATTGCGCACTCTGTCATTGATGCACCTTATTACAGCGCATTACTTCCCGTGGCTGAGAAACATTTCCTACAGTTGGCTGCCGAAGTAGCCCAATTTCCTTGGCGTGCAACAGCAGAAGGTGGTTACGAAGTGAGCCAGCGTGATCTTACGGAAGCACAGCAGGATCAAATTCAGCAAACACCAGGTGATTGTTTCAACCGCGAGGCTGAGTTTGCTAAAATGGATAAGTATGGCGGAACTAAAGTTTTTGTTCTCGATCCTAATGCCAGTGATCAAAGGCTTATCGAGGCAGTGAGGCTAGCCTCCTCACGACCGCCTTTGGAAATTGCTATGCCTACTGCAGCTGATCATTTAATTCGAGCTTTCAGGCAGAGCGGGATACAAGCCCACCTGTTTCGCCAAACAAAAACAGTTGAGGGCGACAAGCTTCAAGAGAGAATAACGATTGCGTCACGGCCTACTGAGGATACGCCTGATGAAAAGGTCTGGGATGAGAGGCGCTTTATGGGAAGTCCAGAATACTCGACATATAGGGATGCGCTCAACGAAATCGTAATGTCCGCAGCAAAAGAATGTGGTGTGGTAGACGCTCATATGAATTCTGATACACCACGTATTACTGTGAAAGATCATAATAATCCAGCTTTTCTAGTTCTTGCGACAAGGGTTAAATCCGTGGAGTTTCAGGCACAAATGCGGGCCGTAAGAGCCAAATATAATCTACCTTACACACCATAGATGCTGAGCGCCGGCATTTGATGTTACGAGTATTGTGCCATCAATGAAGGAGGAGGGCCACGCCATGCAAGAAAGCATCAACGTTCACATTGATGGCCCACCGCCACCACCCCATTTTCTGTAATATTCGGCCCAGGTTATTTTACCAGCGCAGGCGGCTTCGAAGTCGATGCGCTGAGCTTCGCACATGCCGCTGGTGTTCATGGGCCGCATGGGCATGAAGGTGTTTGGTTGTTCTCGCTTTTCTTCCGGGCTTGCTTTTCTATTCGGGATTGATGATGGTTTTGCCGGATATGGTGTTGCGACATGAGAATTCGCCCCAGCGCCTCCGCGCTTGTATTGAGGTTGAGGCAAGAGCCGGGTTCTGGGTGTACTGCCCGTGAAGGACGGCAGCGTAAATATCCATCTAGATTTTGTGCTTGTGGAATCGGGAAAACAGAAAATAAACTTTTGCGCACTGGTAATATTTTTGGATGTATCTGGACGACCATTTGGTCCCGGGGTTATTGGGTGGAACACCGCTGGAGTTGAAAACGTAATCCATGATTTTGCCGATGGCGTACTTGATGATGGCAAAGAGCGTGTTGCAGGATGCCCGATCTTGGACATGCGCCAAGTATCTGTTGTGCGGTTCTGACTGCCTTTGCCTTTTTTAAATCCTTTATTGCTGTTACTGCCCTTGCTTCCCTTATTGTTTGGGTCGGAGCGTTGGCTCTGTTTCTGGTGCCGTCTAATGTTTCTGTAGGATGATGACCCGGCATAGACGTTCTTGGAAAATACATGTTTGAAGCGTTTGGGTGTCGGGCGCTTGAGGCCAAGTTCTTTCTCCATCTCTCTTGCGGTCTGTTTAGATTTCTTCCAATGCTCTCCCGGCCATACAGCTTTGCCGGTCTTGAGGCTGACGCGGTTCCACATCACATGAAAATGCTGCCGTCCGTCTTTGATATGTTCGACGATTACGCGCTGATGGTCGCCGGGCTTGTAGCCGTATTTCTGCTCGGCGCAAGTGACGATTTTAAGAACCTCTTCATCTTTTAACCGTTCGTCTTTGAATGGGTTGATGCTGATATGGTGGAGGGGTTTCTTACATTTGCTGTTACAGGCTACCGCCCACATATTCTGGAACGCTTCGTCCAGATTTATGGCATGGGGATCGCTGATTTGAACTAATCGGGTTTCCTCGTTGGCGCCAATGTCCTTCAGATAATCGGCGGCGGCTCTGTAGCCACCCCGTATGTGGCTTTTAATGATCATGGTTCAGGCGTCTTTCCCCATGACAAGGCCTTACAGATGGCCTTATGGGTTTGCAGCATGGACCGGCTGATCATGGCCAAGAGGCTGGAACCTTCGGCAGGTGAGGATCGACCGCTATTCAGGTGATGGGCGATCTGATTGAGGTTATTGCCCTGGGACGTAAGCTCCCGGTTCAGTTTCAGCAGAGCTTGAACCAGCTCAGGATCGGTAGGTGGTTTGTAATCCGACCCAAGAGCCGATGCCCTGACATAACCGTTGATGCTACAGCCTGCAGATTGTGCCTTGTCACGGATGATCTGTCTTTCCTGATCGGATAGTCGGACGGTCAATGGATTAGGGCGACGTTTCTTATTCGTCTCTGCGTTATCATCATCACCCGCAGCGTCGGTGATGACCCCGAGCTTCAGCTCGTCCGATTTTGGTGACACCGCTTGCGGTGACACCAAAAACGCAACTTGCGCAGAGCTTTTAGGTACATTTTGTTCGTTCTGTTTGGTAGACTCTTTATTAGCGGCATCTGTATTTTCAGGGGCCGGGGAAATATGAGATGCAAAGAATTCTGCAGTAGGTGATTGGTTGTTCGATGGTGGAGAATGTTCGGATTGTTCCTTTAAGCCTACGGTCATGTTTGCAACAGGATTATTGCGGAACAAGACTCGCGCAGCGCGGAATTGCGCGAGGATAATTTGGTTGGAAATTGACGCTGCTCTATCCGTCAAAAATGTGCTCCTTTAAAAATCTTCAATTCTTCGTTTACCAATATGAGGGCGCGTACGCGCCCTCGATCCTTAAAAACTATTCACCAAAACGAGGGCGTTTAAACACCCTGGCCAAAACTTCCTGAATCTTTTCGTGCTTGAATCTTCTTCGTCAGCCATGCGTCGATTTCGTGTTCGAGCCAGCCGACGGCGCGTGCGCCGAGAGAGATTTGTCTAGGAAAAGAACCATCCACCATGTGCAGATAAATGGAGGCACGTTTCAGTCCAACGCGAGCAATGACTTCCGGCAGTCGCAAAATTCGTAATGTCGAAGTTGTTTTGCAAGAAGCGGGCGGAGTGACCGTCACGAGTCTAGCGCAGCCTGCTTCTTGCGGTTGCGTTGTTGGATTTAAAGCATTGTCGGAATGTGGTGTCGTCATCTCAGCCATGGTATCCCCTTTAAAAATTTGGGGTTGATAGGGCGGTTAGATGACGAAAAGGCTGTATTGTTACTTGTAGCGCATTTTTCTTACTGAAATATGAATCGGCAAGAAGGCGGAAAGCTGGATGTTCTTGTCTCTCCTTGTACCTCAATGTCTCACATTAGATCAGGGCGTCTCGGCTTCTCCGACGTTCCACGAAAAATAATAATTTTCTTTCGCAGCACCGAAGTCCAATAACGTCTACTCTGCCGATATCATGTCAGAGATTCCTGTCGTCGTGAATTTTCCCTGAACGACGTTATCGGCACCTTCTAAAACACGGTCGAGATAGTCGGCATAATCCTGCATCATCTTTTTCCGTTCCAGCAGATAGTCGGCGCGGTTATAGGCGGCACGAACTTCGTTGCGGTCGGCATGGGCTAGCTGTTTCTCGATCACATCGGGATGATAGACTCGCTGCTCATTCAAAATCGTGCTGGCCAGCGCCCGGAAACCATGGCCAGTCATGCGTCCAGCGTAACCCATGCGCCCCAAAGCGCCCAACACTGCGCCTTCGCTCAGATATTTCAGCTTATTGGCGGGAGCATGAAAAATATGAACCTGCCTTCCCGTTTTGGCTCTCAATTCCATAAGAATTTCGAGTGCCTGCCGC
>Ga0206855_10329_pt1 | contig 12853 bp, 13 predicted proteins | sample Alteio_BWOrgCont_51_FD_152637 | JGI IMG/M metagenome (GOLD analysis project Ga0206855, IMG submission 152637) | Enriched cells from forest soil in Barre Woods Harvard Forest LTER site, Petersham, Massachusetts, United States -... | ecosystem: Environmental > Terrestrial > Soil > Temperate forest >...
GAAGGTTAACAAAGTACAATAATTAAATCATGAGAATTAGTGTATCCTTATTCTTACTATATGCGGCACTCATTAGTTGCCAAGACTTAAATAGCGAGCCAGGTGTTAAATCTATAAAAGCTGTTTGTCATTCAGATTAATAAGGAAAAACTGCAAGTTTGAAGCCTAGGGTTAGGTATGTTTCTGCCAAATAGGTTACATTTGTTATAGTATATAACCGATATAACTATGGAAATAGGAGAGTTTATTCAGAAGTTTGAAGCCGAGTTCGAAGATATTCCTAAAGGCACGGTAAAACCTTCAACCAAAATAAGCGATATAGAGGGTTGGGGTTCCATGCATGCACTTATAGTAGTGGCCCTTGCCGATACCGAGTACGGTGTAACCATTAAAGGCGAAGAATTGAAGAAAGTACAATCTGTACAGGAGCTTTTCGACCTTATTACCCGAAAAAAAGCCGAGCAATAAACCAGTATGGCCTTTTTCAGCATAGAAAATATAGCGATAAAAGGTATAGCAGCTGCTGTTCCCAAACAGGAGCTATCTAACTGGGATTATGATTTCCTCACCGAGCAGGAAAGAAAAATGCTAATCAAAACTATTGGGGTTGAAAAAAGGCGCGTAGTGAAAGATACCGGCGTTACTACCCTTGACCTTGGAAAAGCCGCCGCTGAAAAACTTTTACAGGAAACCAATACTACAAAGGAAGATATACAGATACTGGTATTTGTTTCCCAAACCCCCGATTACTATTTGCCTGCAAGCAGCATAATTCTGCAAGACAGGTTAGGGTTATCTAAAACCTGCATGGCATTTGATATTAACCTGGGCTGCTCAGGTTATGTTTATGGCCTTTCTGCCATAAGTTCTTTGATGAGTATCAGCAAAATAAAAAAAGGGCTTTTAATAACAGGAGACATCTCTTCACAGGGTGCACCAAGGGAAGATAAAAGCGTATATCCTTTATTCGGAGATGCTGCTACAGCCACCCTTATTGAATATGAAGAAGGGCATGAGAAAACGAATTTCAGCCTGCAAAGTAACGGAGCCGGATATGAAGCTATTATAGTAAGGGAAGGTGGCATGAGAAAGCCTTTGACAAGAGAATCATTTGATATAGTAGAAAAAGAAAAAGGTATTTCAAGGGCGCCGCGTAACCTGGAATTGAATGGCATGGAAGTGTTTAACTTCTCAGTAACCGAAGTTCCTAAAAATGTAGATGAGTTTTTTAACCTGACGCATACAAACCCTGAATCATACGACTATTTTGTAATGCACCAGGCCAACCTGCTGATGAATGAAACCATCCGCAAAAAACTTAAATTCCCTGCTGAAAAAGTGCCTTATACATTATCAAAATATGGCAATACCAGTTCTGCATCTATTCCTCTTACCATAGTATCAGAATTAAGGAATAAGGTTTCTGCCCCGCTTTCTTTCCTTCTTGCAGGGTTTGGTGTAGGGCTGTCATGGGGTACTGTTTCACTGAAAACAAGTAATTTGGTCTGTCCTGAAATAATTGAAATGTAATACATGAGCACTCCCTTCCACCTGAATAACAAAACTGTACTCATTACCGGGGCATCTTCCGGTATTGGCAGGCAGGTGGCTATTACATGCAGTGAAATGGGTGCAACTGTTTTTATAACTGGCAGAGACAAGGCAAGGCTTAATGAAACATTCAAATTACTGAAAGGGAATAACCATAAACAGTTTACCTGCGACCTTGTAAATGAAACCGAACGCAATACAGTTATAGATTCATTGCCCAATATAGATGGCCTTGTTCATTGCGCTGGAATAGTACTGCCCGCCCCGGTTAAGTTTATTGAAGAGAAACATATCAGGCAACTGATGCAAATTAACTTCGATTCAGCTGTATTGCTGGTAAGCCGTTTGCTAAGGTCGAAGAAACTGAACAAGGATGCATCATTAGTGTTTATGTCTTCTATTGGTGCACACTTTCCTTACAATGGCGGAGCGCTTTACAATGCATCGAAGGCAGCAATTGAAGCATATAGCCGCAATATAGCACGTGAATTACATGGTTCAGGAATCCGCTCTAACTGTATTGTTCCTGCTATGGTAAATACCCCCATGTACGATGAAACATTGAAAGGAATGAACCTGACAGAAGAGCAATATTCCGGTAAATATCCTTTGGGAATTGGTAAACCGGAAGATGTAGCCAATGCCGCCGTATTCCTACTCTCACAAGCTTCTCGGTGGATTACAGGCACTAACCTTTCTATGGATGGTGGTTATACATTAACTATACTTTAACCCATGGGCAGAGAAATAAATAAAGTATCAATAGTTGTTCCGGTGTATAATTCCTCGAAGGTTTTATATAAACTGCAAAGCCAGGTTGAAGAAGTATTTTCCCAGTTAAAAATTCAGTACCAGCTTGTATTGGTTGACGACTATTCCCGTGATGATAGCTGGGATATTATAAAAGACATTAAAACCAAATTTCCTAATAAAATAACTGCTGTTCGGCTTGCCAAAAACTTCGGGCAACATAATGCGCTTTTTTGCGGGTTCCATTACTGTTCAGGAGATGTAGTTATTACCATGGATGATGACCTGCAAAGCCCTCCTTCAGAAATTATTCATCTGTTGGAGTGTTATAAAAATGGTAATGCGGAAATAGTTTATGGCATTTCATCAGACTACAAAAAACCCGTGATGAGGAAAGCTATGAGCAGGAGTTTTAAAACTGCTACTAAGCTTATGTCAAAATCGGTTGGAGAAGGTTCTTCATTCCGTTTGCTGGATAAAGGCCTGGTAAAAAAACTGATAAGCCATACCCAGTATTTTGTATTTGTAGATGAGCTTATTTCATGGTATTCTTCTAACATAGAATTTGTTAAGGTAAAGCACGACCATTCACACGTAAAAGGTTCCCGCTATACTTCATCAAGGCTTTTCGACCTCTACTACCAGCTTGTTATTGGATACAATGCAGCGCCGTTACGATTCATTACCATAATGGGGCTTCTGTCTTCTTTCTTTTCTTTCCTCGTTGGCCTATACTTTCTTTACAAGAAATTCTTCCATCACGTAAGGATAGGTTACACCAGTATTATTGTAAGCGTAACGTTTTCGGCAGGTTTAATTCTGTTGAGCATAGGCATTATCGGCGAACACCTTAGGAAAATGTATAACCTGCTTAACGCCTTGCCACAATATTCGGTTTCTGAAATAATAGAGTAACTACTCTGCTGCATGATATTCCGCAAATACGGCCTTACCATAACGCGCCTTAAAGAAAAAGACATTGAGCTTGTCCGGCAGATGCGTAATTCGCCGGAGATACAGGATAAGATGTATTACCGCGAATACATAACGCCTGAAATGCAAAAAAAATGGTTCCAGTCTATTAACAATAAGGAAAATGGCTACTTTATAATTGAATATAAAGGCGAGACAATAGGCTTAATTCATGGCAAGAACAACGACTTCGAAAAAAGAGTCTCGGAAGGCGGAATCTTTATCTGGAACAAGCACTACATAGGCACTATAGTTCCTGCCCTTGCTTCTATCATTCTTGACGACTACACATTCCTGATAAAGCATTTTAATGCCACCTACGCTAAGGTGCTTGCTAATAATAAGTCTACTATCGAATACAATAAGCTGATGGGATATGTTCCCTGTGAGCCGCAGAATAATGACAAAGGTGTGGTGTGGATGATATTGACCAGGGATAACTATTTTAATAAAATGAAATTGTTGCGAAAAGGCATAGCTATTATTACCGGAGATGGTGAGCCTGTTTCACCCGGTAATATTGATTATTCCGACGATTCACCCGGGGAAATGAAACTGCTCTATTCCGGTTTGCCAGCCGACATACAGGAATCTATAGATAACTGGGTGGCTAAGCACAAAAAATAAGGCTATTATCACAATTTTTCTGCTGCATAAATGTTTACCTTTGTAACTCAACCAAAAGCGATACTATGCCTTCTGCAATGACCGCCAAAGAAGAGTCAATAGGTTCAGTGCCGGTACATACAGTACTAAAAGCATTCGAGCTGATGTGTACAGCCAAAGCCATGTCAGAATTATTTGAAAAGAACGCGGCTGTCACTGCTAAATATGTTCATGCTACTTCACGCGGCCACGAAGCCATACAGATAGCCCTGGGACTTCAACTTAAGCCACAGGATTTTTTAAGCGCTTATTATCGCGACGACAGTATTTTGCTTTCCATAGGCATGACTCCTTATGAGCTTATGCTGCAACTTATGGCAAAAGCCGATGACCCTTTTTCCGGCGGAAGAACTTATTATTCGCACCCCAGCCTGAGGCGAGATGATATGCCTAAAATACCTCACCAGTCTTCAGCAACGGGTATGCAGGCTATACCGTCTACCGGCGTGGCAATGGGTATTCAATATTTAGAGAAACAAGGCTTAGCGCCCGAGTATGCAGATGGCAAACCAATTATGGCTTGTTCATTAGGCGACGGTTCAGTAACCGAAGGAGAAGTTTCAGAAGCTTTTCAAATGGCAGTATTAAAAAAGCTGCCTATACTTTACCTGGTTCAGGATAATGAATGGGATATTTCAGCTACAGGCAAAGAAACCCGTGCTATGGATGCGGTGGAATATGCCAAAGGGTTCAAAGGGCTTGAAACACGGAGTATCGATGGTACCGACTTTATGCGCAGCTACCAGACACTTACAGAAGTTATTAATATTATAAGGCGTGAAAGAAGGCCGTTCCTGGTTCATGCACGGGTACCTTTATTGAATCACCACACTTCAGGTGTTCGTAAAGAATGGTACCGTGGCGATTTGGAAGAAGCAGCCAAGCGCGACCCATTTCCCCGCCTGCGCAGCCAGCTAATTATTGCAGGCTTTAGCGGGGAAAAGCTTAATTCCATTGAACAAAAAGCTGCAGAAGCGGTTGCTGCCGATTATGAAAAATCGTTGAAAGCTGCTGACCCGAAACCCGAAGACTTATTTAAATACGACTATGCTCCTACTCCAATCACCGAAGAAAAAGGAGTAAGGGAGCCGAAGGGAAAAGATAAAACCGTCATGGTTGACTGTGCCCTGTTTGCCATACAGGAATTAATGGAAAAGCATCCTGAATGCCTTTTCTACGGGCAGGATGTAGGAGGAAGATTAGGCGGTGTTTTCCGAGAAGCCGCTACCCTGGCACAAAAATTTGGCGATAACCGTGTCTTCAATACTCCCATTCAGGAAGCATTTATTATTGGCAGCACGGTAGGCATGTCAGCCACAGGCTGCAAACCTATTGTTGAAATTCAGTTTGCCGATTATATATGGCCCGGTTTAAACCAATTGTTTACCGAAGTAAGCCGTTCCTATTATCTTTCTAATGGTAAATGGCCGGTAAGTTGCATTATACGTGTGCCCATTGGTGCTTATGGCAGCGGCGGGCCTTATCACTCATCAAGCATTGAATCGGTACTGACTAACATACGTGGAATAAAAATTGCATATCCTTCAACCGGGGCCGATTTAAAGGGCTTATTGAAAGCTGCATATTACGACCCGAATCCTGTAATTATGCTTGAGCATAAGGGATTGTATTGGTCAAAAATAAAAGGCACCGAAGATGCCAAGACTGTAGAACCCGATGCCGATTATGTAATTCCTTTTGGTAAAGGAAGATTGGTACAGGAAGCAGACCCGAAAAGCGGGCCTACACTTTCTGTAATAGCTTATGGTATGGGTGTTTACTGGGCGAAGAATGCAGCAAAAAAATTCCCGGGAAAAGTTGAAATAATTGACCTGCGCACACTCTTCCCGCTCGATGAAGAACTTATTTATTCATCGGTAAGAAAGCACAGTCGCTGTTTGGTTATTACCGAAGAACCTGTTAACAATGGCTTTGCACAATCTGTTGCATCACGCATCCAGCAGAACTGTTTTGAATCTCTTGATGCACCGGTTACAGTAATTGGTGCAGAGAATCTTCCGGCTGTTCCGTTGAATTCTGTCCTTGAACAGGCCATGTTACCTAACACCGATAAGGTAGCTGCAGCTATTGAGAAACTACTGGCTTACTAATAAATTCATTTATGCACCCATTCTTAAAAAACAGACTCGCTAAAACATCCTTTGCTGCAATTGGCTTTTGTATTCTTATTTCGCTTACAAACACATCGTGCAAACAAGGCAACAACTATCCGAAAGAAACTGCGGTTTTAGATAGCCTGAACAGGCAGATACACAGTGCGGATTCAGCGTTAATGACAGTTGATACTGCTACTATACGGAAAGACGCCGACCATGTAATGGCATCAATGGAATTAATAAAAATGGCCCACAAGGATAGCATGAGCAAAGAATCGGCAGATATTTTCAGAAGCTTTTATTCAGCGCGTTGGGAAATGGAAACATTCCTGGGAAGACGCAGGGTAATGATTGTAGAGATGCATAAATCAATGGACCAGCTTACCCATTTAAGCCACGACCTGAAATCTAATCTTATTAAAGCTGACAGTGTTCCTGTCTATTATAACCAGGAAGCAAAACGGGCGGGGTTACTGATAGAAAGTGAAAAGATGAGCATGGCTAAACTGAATGCCCAGTTACCTCTGTATCAATATGTGGCGCCAAAAGCCGATTCGCTCATGTCACTCATTAAGAACCACAAGGATATTTAGTCCTTTTAAATTGCATTCATGAACAGGCTCCTATTGGTATTGATTTTTTCTCTTGGATTAGCCAGTTGCGCCATTGCTCAAAACGCAACCGACGAGGAGCTTGCCCAACAATACTATATAGATAAGCAATACGATAAAGCTGTTGCCTATTATGAAAAGATATACGCCAAAAGGCCATCGAACATGGTGTATCACAACTACCTCGATTGCCTTGTTCAAACTAAAGATTTTAAAACCGCTGAAAAGCTTGTAAAGAAACAAATGCGCCAGGACCAAAGTAATCTGGGCCTGTGGATTGATTTGGGAAATACCTATACCGTTGCCGGAGACGATAAGAGTGCTGCCGATTCTTATGAAAAAGCCATACATAATTTACCAAATGACAGAGGTCAGGTACTGGCACTGGGACAATTATTTATAGACAACAAAAAATATGACTATGCCCTTGAAGCATATAAGAAGGGCAAGAACATGGAAAAGAACGGATACACTTACCTTTTTGAAATTGGTGCGGTATATAAACTACAGGGCAATATAGAAGCTATGGTTGACTCTTACCTTGATGCATTGGTAATATCAGAATCGTACATACAAAGCGTGCAGGATAATTTGCAGATGAATGTTGGTGAAAATGCGGACCCTGCGCAGAGTGCAGTGATCAGGAAAGAGTTGCTGAAGTATGTTCAGAAGTATAGTGACAATGATGTCTTTTCGGAACTATTAATCTGGATGCTTATTCAACAGAAGAACTATACCGATGCGTTGGTGCAGGTTAAAGCACTTGATAAACGCAAGCACGAAGGTGGCCAACGTTTAATGGACCTTGCCAGTACATGCATTAACAATGAAGCATACGACCCTGCCATACAGGCTTACCAATATGTTATAGATATGGGTGCGAAGAACTTCAACTACCCTATTGCAAAACAGGAACAATTGAAAGCCATGTACCGCAAACTGCTTGCCGGTGGGAACTACACGCACGAGCAATTGGTAGATATTCAAACCAAGTTCAAGCAGGGGCTTGATGAGCTTACACATTACGCTGCTACAGTTTCACTAATGACAGACCTTGCCCATCTCGATGCATTCTATCTGCGTGATGATTCAGACGCCATTGCCCTAATGAACGAAGCGGCCAATTTTCCCGGCATGGCATCAATAACCCGTGCCCGCTGCAAGATGGAACTTGCTGATATACTATTAGCGTCAGGCAGGATATGGGATGCATCGCTTACCTATTCGCAGGTAGAAACAGAAATGAAACATGAACCTATCGGCGACGAAGCGAAATTGAAGAACGCGACCATCTACTATTATACCGGCAACTTTAAATGGGCCAAGTCAGAACTGGATATATTGAAAGGTGCTACCAGCAAGCTAACTGCCAACGATGCGATGGCCCTGTCTTTACTTATTTCTGATAATACAGATGATTCTACACACCTGCAACCTATTGAACTCTTTGCCCATGCACAGCTCCTTGACTTTCAGAATTATGAGGACAGTGTTGCTATTCTTATTGACTCTGTTTATAAGCTAAGCAATACACGCACCTTGAAGGAAGAGATATTGATGATGAAGGCGCACATGGCTGAAAAGCAAGGCAAGCCTGATGTGGCTTTGCAGTTCTACCAGCAGGAAGTAAAAGAGTATCCCGATGGAATGCTTCCCGACAGAGCCTTGTATAACATGGCCCAATTGGAAGATGGGAAACTGAACGACCTCAATAAAGCTGCTGACTATTACAAACAGATAATATTGAACTATCCCGGCAGCCTATTCATTGAACAAGCCCGTGAACGTTACAGGCATCTTTCTAAAGATGATGCACCGCCTGTGAACTGAACCCTACAGCTTATTCTCTATTCCTATGTTGCTATGGTGGCGGCTGTATGTAAAGAATATTATAAGACCTACAACCATCCAGCTAAGGGCAGTTATTACTGTAGTAGGATCTTCAGATGATATCATAGCGCCGCAAACAAGAATACCCAATATAGGCACCACCGGTACAAAAGGAGTCCTGAAAGGGCGTGGGCGATCAGGGTCAGCTTTACGCATAATGATAACCCCAAGGCATACAATAACGAAAGCCAGTAACGTTCCTATAGAAGTAAGGTCACCTGCAACGCTTCCCGGTATAAATGCCCCAAAGAAGCCAACAAAAACGAAAAGAATGAGGTTGGATTTATAAGGGGTCCTGAATTTAGGGTGCAAATCGGAAAATATTTTAGGTATCAATCCATCGTTAGACATGGAATAGAACACACGTGATTGCCCCAATAACATTACCAGTATTACCGATGAGAACCCGGCAAGGATAGCCACAGTTACCAGCGTAGCAAGCCAACCAAAACCCGGCATATAATGCTGTATAGCAAACGATACGGAAGCCTCTTTACCTGCCTTTAAGAAATCGGTATAAGGAGCAACACCTGTAAGCACATGAGAGAATAATACATAAAGAATAGTACACACAGCCAGCGAACCGAGAATACCAATCGGCATATCGCGTTTAGGGTTTTTAGCTTCCTGGGCTGCTGTTGATACAGCATCGAATCCAATGAATGCAAAGAACACTACAGCTGCTCCGCTTAATATACCTGTCCAGCCATGATTTCTCAGGCTCTGCATATAATCAAATGTTTTACCATTACCCAGGTCAACAGGCTTGGCGTTATCAGGAATGATATAAGGGGTGTGGTTAGCAGGGTTAATGAATTTCCAGCCTACTACAATAAAAATAAGCACTATGGAAACCTTTACAAACACTATAATAGCATTCACCCTGGCAGATTCCTGTGTTCCTTTTATAAGCAAAAGAGATAACATAAGCAGAATAAACAGTGCTGGCAGATTAATAAGTCCGTGTTGGCCTGCAGCTGAAGTTTCAAACGGTGAGTGGCACAAGGAATACGGTATAGCCCCTCCCAGCAGGTTGTTCAAATATTCACTCCATGCAATTGACACAGTAGCAGCACCAAGTGCATATTCCAAAATGAGCGCCCATCCAATAATCCATGCTACTAATTCGCCCATAGTAGTATAAGCATATGTATACGCGCTTCCGGCTATAGGAATCATAGAGGCAAATTCAGCGTAACAAAGTCCTGCAAAAAGGCAGCCTACAGCAGCAATAATAAAAGATATAGTAACCGCATTTCCAGCATGTTCGCCGGCAGCAGCAGCAGTACGTACGAAAAGACCTGCACCTATGATAGCTCCTATGCCTAAAGCCACCAATGAGGAGGCTGTCAGGGTTTTCTTTAATCCTGTTTCAGAATTGTCGGCATCAGCTAAAAGCTTTGTAATGGACTTTTTTCTCCAAAGTGACATAGAATAAGGTTTAGGTTAAATTTATGTGGCATAAAGATAGATAAGTTTTAATATGGAGCCCTACAAACAGGGGAAAAAGAAATATTAGACCATTCCATTAAAAATAAGCATGTTATGTTATTGATATTGTGCTACAATTACTACCTTTACTTACTATGTACAAGCTGCGCGGAAAGAAAGTGCATGCAATATTGCTGCTCATCGTCCTTGTTTTGGGAAAAGCCCATGCACAGGACAAGATTACCTTTGCCGCAACTGATAAACTTCTTGTTACCGCCGACCTGTATTCTGTAAACGATACATTGCCATATATGATATTGTGCCACGACCTTAAATCGAGCCGCGGGGAATACAAGGACCTTGCCAAAAGATTCAACAAATTAGGATATAACTGCATAGCTATAGATATGAGGGTTGGCGGGACCAAGAACAATATAACAAACGAAACTATGGCACTGGCGCAGGCTAAACATATTACTACCAAGTTGCTGGATTGTAAACTGGATATTGAAGCAGCAATAAATTATGCGTATAAAAAGAACAGTAAAAAGGTGGTGTTGTTAGGTAGTGGTTTTTCAGGTTCATTGGTAATTTATATTGGGGCAACCAACACTAAAGTGTCGAATGTAATGGCATTTAGCCCGGCTGATTATTTTGGGGGCATATTGGTGACGAAAGATGTTTTTCCAAAATGTACCATTCCTGTATTTGTAGCTTCTTCCCGTGCTGAAGCCCCGGCGGTAAAAAAATATGTAGCGGATATTCCAGCCGGGAAAGTAACTCTCTATTCCCCTTCCAATTCTGATGGCGCACATGGTACCGATGCCTTACTTTCTACTACTACCGACCACCAGGATTACTGGCTGACCATACTCATGTACATAAAGCAATTGCAGGGTGGTTGATATTACTTCTTCAATTTAAGATTCCGCTTATGGCGGTTTTTATCTCTCTTCCCTTTCTTTTCAATATTCTGTAAAAATGCCTTTTGCAAATCAATACCTGTCTGGTTCGATATACATATCAGCACAAATAACACATCGGCCAATTCTTCAGCGAGGTCTTTTCCTTTATCCGATTTTTTAAACGATTGCTCTCCGTAAGTTCTCGAAATAACGCGGGCCACTTCTCCTACTTCTTCAGTAAGCATGGCCATATTGGTAAGTACATTGAAATAACGCACTCCTTCTTTATTTATCCAATCATCTACAAACTTCTGGGCTTCTTTAATTGTCATATTACTGTCTATTTTTAGTATCTATTATAATGGTTACCGGGCCATCATTCACCATACTTACTTCCATATGCGCACCAAACTGGCCTGTTGCAACTTTCTTACCTGATTCTTTTTCCAGCATACTTACAAACATATTAAATAAAGGCAATGCTTTTTCGGGGCGGGCAGCTTGTATATAAGATGGGCGATTTCCTTTCTGGGTGCTGGCATGCAACGTAAACTGACTAACCACAAGCATCTCTCCGTTTACATCTTTTACCGATAAATTCATTTTATCTTCTGAGTCACTAAATATTCTCAGGTTGGCAATTTTAGCACTCAGCCATGCTGCATCTTCATCGGTATCGGCTTCTTCAATTCCGGCAAGCATGAGCAAGCCCAAGCCGCAGGAACCTATTACAGCTCCATCAACTTTCACTTCGGCTTTGGTTACCCGTTGAATTACAACACGCATAATTTACTTCTTCAGAACAAAGATAATTGTTCACGGCCTTTATATTTAAAGTTACTTATATCGTATTCAAACTTAGGCGGAGTGCCCATATGTCGTTTAACCGAAATTTTAAATAACTGTCGTATCGATTCCGCTACATTGCCTTCTCCCTTCATGCGTGTTCCCCAGCGGGAATCATTTACTTTTCCACCGTGGCAATCTGCTATCTGGTTCCATACTTTATCGGCACGGTCGGGGTAATTTTTGGTGAGCCAGTCTCTGAATATTTCTGCAATCTGTCCGTTTAGCCTTACTATGGTATGCCCTGCCCGCTGTGCACCGTTTTCAGCCGCAGCCTTTATAACTTTAGGTACATCGTAACTGGTAAGAGAAGGAATAATAGGTGCTACCATAACCCCGCAAGGTATACCATTGGCAGAAAGTTGCCTTAACACATTCAACCTGTTCCGGTATGTTACTGTTCTCGGTTCCAATTTCATTCGCAGCTCTTCATCAAGTGAAGTAATGGTCACCATAACATGAACCAGTTTAAGTTTTGCCATTTCTTTAAGTATGTCTAAGTCGCGAAGGATGACAGCATTTTTGGTTATCATGCTCACCGGGTTGCGGTATTTTAAACATACCTCAAGCATGTTCCGTGTTATTTTCAGTTTGCGTTCTATCGGCTGGTAGCAATCTGTATTACCTGAAAACATAATAGGTTCAGGCTGCCATGATTTTTTCTGAAATACTTCTTCCAGTAACTGCGGGGCATTTTTCTTTATAAGTATTTTTTGCTCAAATTCCATACCTGCACTGTAGCCCCAGTATTCGTGTGAATTACGTGCGTAGCAGTAAAGGCATCCATGCTCGCAGCCCTGGTAAGGGTTCATGGAATATCCTTTTATATCAGGGCTTTCTACTTTGTTAACAATGGTTTTGGGAAACACTTCTATATAAGCAGTGTGTTTATTTTCCATAAGGGAATCTTCATCAATTCCTTCCCAGTGTTCCTGTACGTACGATGTTTTTAAAAATTTATTGGCAGGATTTATCTGCGCCCCACGCCCATCGAAATATTCCTTTCCTGTTGTTTCCATTAAAATCACTGTTTTTATTCTTTCAACTGATAATCAGCTTATTGAACGGGGTAACACTTTTTAGACACTTTGAAAAGCCATATACCTGATATTCA
>Ga0206855_10330_pt1 | contig 12840 bp, 18 predicted proteins | sample Alteio_BWOrgCont_51_FD_152637 | JGI IMG/M metagenome (GOLD analysis project Ga0206855, IMG submission 152637) | Enriched cells from forest soil in Barre Woods Harvard Forest LTER site, Petersham, Massachusetts, United States -... | ecosystem: Environmental > Terrestrial > Soil > Temperate forest >...
AAACGCCACCCAGTTGGTTCCGTCGCATCCCATAAATTGAGGCGTAACACCGGTGGTATCAAACTTGATCGATCCCGCCGGAGCCGTCGCCGAACCACACTTAGCAAGATTACCTCCGATATCAATTGAAGAGCCCGCGGTTATAGAAGAGCCTGCCGTGATCGATGATATTGCCGTTATGGAAGAACCTGAAGCAATTGAAGATCCTGAAATTGTTGAAGATCCCACGGTAAGAGATCCATTGCTGGCTGTAATACCAGACGAGCATTTAACTGAATTTTTGCCGTCCCAAGTTAGAAGTTCCTGATTGCCAGACGAACAAGGGGCAGCAGGAGAACTGCCTTCTTCGATGGGCGGCAACATCTGAACGCCATTGCTCGCAGCAAAGGAAGGAGCCACCTTGAGAAGAGCACAACAGAAAAGTAAGGAAACAAGCATATAAAAACGAACGGACATGAGTGCCCCTTTATTTTTTAAGTTGGAATTAAAAATCTTCTCATATGCTCAAAATATTCGGATGGATCAGCTTATCTCTTAAACATTTAAGTCCTCTTAACAGGTTCTTTATAGCATCCGAGGCTGGTTGCGTCAGAAACCACATGAAATTTTTATTAACCATGTCGCCCCGAAAATGTCGCAATCGAGGCGAACAATTATAGTGTTTCCATCTGTTATGGAGGACACAATGCGTAGTCAATCAGTTCCTAAAATGGTTGCCATCCTTGGTTTGATTGCCCTGACTTCATGCAGTGGCATGAACGATACCCAGCAACGCACCCTTTCCGGTGCCGCAGCAGGTACGGCCATCGGTGCCGTAGGCACGGTCATGACCGGCGGTTGCGTTGCTTGCGGCGCGGCAATCGGCGGCGCGGTCGGCGCGGCTGGCGGTTATATCTATGACCAAGTTGAAAAGGGTAAATAAACTGAGAGCCCTTCAGCCTTTCATTGCCATGCCGTCGAGTTAATCTATATACTCGACGACATGGCAGATGCTTCCATTCAAATTGAGTTAAGCGCGGTTATTGTAGCTGTTCCCAGTAACCAGCCTCGCGTCGTCCTTGCGCCGCAGGACGCCCTGCCTTCCGGCCCTTTCGCAACAGAACACAGAACCATGGAGCAAGGGCTGCGCGCATGGGCTGGCTTACCGCTTGGCTATGTCGAGCAGCTATACACCTTTGCCGATAGTGACAGGCGCAAAGGCAACAAGCGCATCGTGTCGATTGGTTATCTTGCGTTGTTACGCCAAGAAAAAACCAAATCAAATCCCACATGGTCGTCCTGGTACAAACACATGCCCTGGGAAGATCACCGCAAAGGCTTTTCACCGCTCATCGCCGATTACATCCTCCCCCAACTCAACGCATGGAAAAACAAGGCGCCTGAAACCGCGGCCAAGCATAGTCGCGCCGCGCGCATCATGACGGCCTTTCCTTCCGACAAGCGCCGCTGGAACGAAGAACTGGTTCTGCAATGCTATGAGTTATTATGGGAAGCCGGACTGGTTGAAGAGTCGTCCCATTTTAAATCCGTGAAAAAAGCGCCTCAACTTGGCACACCGATGTCGCATGATCATCGCCGCATTTTGGCGACGGCGATGGCGCGGCTTCGCGCGAAAATCAAATACCGGCCCGTCGTGTTTGAATTGTTGCCGGATAGTTTTACTCTGCTTCAGTTGCAGGAAACGGTGGAAGCTCTTGCGGGCCTTAAACTGCACAAACCGAATTTTCGCCGCCTTATCAAAAGTCAGGGGCTGGTCGAGGAAACGGGCGCCGTTACGCGCGGCGCATCGGGAAGACCAGCCAAGCTGTTCGCTTTCCGGCGTGAAACGTTACGCGAACGCGCCGTTGCCGGCACAAAACCTTCCCGGTCTTTTTAGGAAACGGCGCGCAAGCTTCCTTGTGGCGGATCGAGATTGTAGGGAATCCGGATATCGAAGCGCGTGCCCTTGTAAAGTTCCGAATACACTTTGATGGTGCCGCCAAGCAAATTGACCTCGCGATCAATAGCCTCCATGCCGACGCCACGGCCGGACAGTTCGTTGATGTCAGCGCTCGTTGAAACACCCCACTGCAGGATACGCTGGATGACCTGCTCGTCATTGTCGTAACGCCATCCGCCTTCCGGATCAGTTTGCGTCAGTTTTTTGCGCACCAGCGCCGGATCAATGCCATTACCGTCGTCGCTGATAATAATCTGCAGAATCTTGCCGCCGGTCGCAGGATTATCGATCAGGTCCGTATGAATCATGATCAGGCCCGCCGGATCCTTCCCACGCGCGAGGCGCGTTACCGCAGGCTCAATACCATGGTCGATGATATTGCGGCATATATGCATGGATGACAGCAGAAAGTTTTCGAGCGTCTGCGGCAGCACGCGCGGGTTTGTCCCCGTGTAAAGAACGGGCTTCACCTTCTTGCCGAGAACAATTGCCAGATCCTGCAGCTCGCGATCGAATTGGCGAAACGTTTCGTTGACGGGAACCGCCGCAATGTTCAGTAGATACTGGTGTATAAGATCGGCATCGATTTTGCGGGCACGCATAAGACGCGCGAAATCGAACACAACATCATCGCTGATTTCACGCAAATGGCCACGCCCTTCGAAATCCTGACCGATAAACTCGCCAATTTCGGCAAGGACAGCGTTCAGTTCCCCATCAAGTTCCTCACCGCATTTCTTCAGGCGACGCTGAAAATCCTCGTCAGACTGGATGCTCGGATTGCGCAAATCACTTTCCAGTTTATGGATGCGTTTGTCGAGATTCATCAGATAAAAATGCTTTGCCGAGGCTTTCAACGTGTGCAACATGCGCAAGATTGACGCCGCCTCTTCGCGTTTTATGGCGAGCTTTGAATCCTCCACGAACCTACGCAAATGCGTCAGGGTTACCATGAACTGGCTACGCTCCCTGAAGATGCGGCTGACCATGGATACAAAAGTCTGCTGCCCGCGCATTCTTGCTTCAGCTTCCGCCTCTTCCGTCCGGTCGGTCGCGATAACGATAATGCTGATAAGCTTCTTGTCCTTGTCATAAACCGGCCTGTAAATGATCCCAACACGGCGCGCAACATTGCTGTGTGTGTAATTTTGCGGCAAGAAGCGAACGATGTCGTCGAACCCAAGCGCATGGTTCGGCATGAAAAGCATCTCGATCCAGCCTTCAAAATCGGTTTTCTGTTCGCCCGTCAGGTGAAGAACATCAACAATATTGCGACCCGCCGGGACAGTTTCCAGCAAATCAAGGCAAGCTTCGGAGTAAACGGGCCCGCATAGGCCTTTCAAGTCAAAACTCAGATAGCCCTGCCCGAGGCTGTTCAACAAAACTTCCGTCTGCAGGGCCTGAACCGTGGCGTGCCGATGAGCCTTGATGTTGATAACGCTCAGAACGCACACGCCAACAACCGTCGCAAAAACAACGACCGCATAAGCCACTTTGGAAACAACCGGCCCGGCCCCAAAGACAGGAAGCGCAAGTGCCGCGAGAAGAAGCGCAACAATGGAGGCGACGCCGAACAGCGACAGAAGCAGAATGTTCGTATGTTGGCTAGCCTCGACAAGGACCGCCTTGCCGCCGGATGAATCCAGAAGGGAAGGTGGGCTAGACGCTGAAGCGGCTTGGCTCTTCTCCCTCTTGCTCATACACGCTCGATCTCATTCATTGTTGTACAATCCGACATTACGCACGCTTTCTTGCAAGATTTTCCCGGTCAGCATAATGCGACAGGGCGACGTAAATCTGGAACAGCTGCCCATCGAGATTGAAAGGCACCAGCATATATTTACCCCGATGAAACTGGCTGACGAAATGCCCCTTGCCCGTGACAACGCACGGAATGCCGATTTTGAGCGCATAGCCGCGCTCACTCATATCGTGCTTGACCTGACCAAAAATCATGTTGGTCATTTCGCCGACCGCATCAACCGCCATCTCGTGTGTGATCATGATGGAGTTGCCCACGATCTGAGGCAACAGTTCCTTGACCGTCTCATTGGTCAGACAAAGGGTCATGGTTGCCTCGAGCTGATCCTGAACCAGCGCGATAACGCCCGACACGTCGCCAACCAACGACACTATGCCTTCGCCGATTTCATAAGGACCGGCCACGACATCCACCGCAAATGTCTTTTTCATCGCGTTGCAGACAGCGTTGGAAATTTCTTTTGCCAATGTTTCATCAAGAACGAGGGTCTGAGCTGGCATGCTTCACCTGATTGTTGGAATAGGCTGGAAAAAATTAGGCTGAAAGAACCTGCGACTGGCGTTTGCGTTTCACCCATTCGTGTATTTCCGTAAGTTTCTTGCTGAGATCTGTGGGAGCAACCGGCTTAATGATATAGGATGTCGCTCCCGCTTTGATCGCCTTCATGATATTCTGCTGCTCCGACTCCGCGGTCAACATCACGAAAGCGGTTGACGCATATTCAGGCTTGGCGCGGAAGAAATTGAGAACCTCCAGCCCCGATAGGGTCGGCATGTTCCAATCGAGAAAGACGACATCGTAGGGCTGTTGCATATCGAAGGCCTTTTGAATCAAATCAATGGACTCATTGCCATCGGCGGCCGTTTGCACATTGCCGATCTTGGCATCCTGCAGAGTGTTCCGAACAAACTGTCGGATCAAAAAATGATCGTCGACAATCAGGATTTTAAGATCGGATATCTGGTTGCTGAGCATTGAGACTCTCCTTATCCGCAACGGGCGCTGCGGCACGTTTAACCTGCGACCGCGCAATCTTGGAGCCCAAAAGACTAGAATCGTGCGCAAATCCGCGCTATTTTTGTCGCATAAAATCCTTGCTGTAAGGTTAAGGACGTACCCTACCCACAGCGCAAGAAACAGCGCGCCTCCTTGATATTCAGGGGTTTAGGAAAGTCTCACCTTTCCCCGGCAACGCTACGAAGCAAACAGAAGGCTAACGATGACTTTTTGCACATCCAGCATGGGAACCATGCCATTGACCGACCTTAAAAGGCCTTTCTTGCTGTAATAAGGCAGGATTGGCGCGGTTTGTTCTTGAAAGGCCTTAAGCCGCAATTTCATCGTTTCGGCATTATCGTCCGGTCGGCGGGTGAATTCGGTTCCCCCACAGGCATCGCATAGGCCGGGCTGCTTCGTGGGGCGAAACTTATCGTGATATCCCTCACCACACTTGGCGCAGGTAAAGCGGCCTGAGACACGTTCGAGCAAAGCCGCATCATCAACCTTAATCTCGATGACCGCGTCCAATTTCTTCTGATGCGCTTGCAGCATCCGGTCCAAAGCCTCGGCCTGAGCCACGGTGCGCGGGAACCCATCGAGAATAAATCCCTTGGCGCAATCAGGCTTAGCAATCCTGTCTTCGATCATGCGGATGATCAAATCATCCGGCACCAGCTTGCCTTCGGCCATAATCTGCTTGGCTTCAAGCCCTAAAGGTTCACCCGATTTCACGGCAGCACGTAACATATCGCCGGTCGAGACCTGCACCAAACCGTACTTTTCTTCAAGCAGTCTGGACTGGGTTCCCTTCCCTGCCCCGGGTGGCCCCAACAAAATAATATTCATTCAGCTCTCCGGGATTATTTGCCGCGAATCTTTGATTTCTTGATCAGCCCTTCATACTGGTGAGCAATCAGATGGGACTGAATGCGGCCTATGGTATCGATCGTCACGCTCACGACGATCAGCAACGATGTGCCGCCGAGATAGAACGGCACCGACCCTTTACTCATCAACAATTCCGGCAAAAGGCAAATACCGACCAGATAGGCAGCCCCCAGAACCGTGAGGCGCGTCAGCACATAGTCGAAATAATCCGCCGTGCTTTTACCCGGACGGATGCCAGGAACGAAGCCGCCGTATTTTTTCAGATTATCCGCCGTTTCAACCGGATTAAAAACCACGGCCGTGTAGAAGAACGCAAAAAAGGTAATCAGCGCGGCATAGAGGACAATAAACAAAGGCTTGCCGTGACCAAGCTGCGTGATCACATCCGCCATCCACCCTCCCTTTTGCTGCACATTGGTGAAGCTTGCGAGCGTCAGCGGGAACAGCAGCAACGAACTGGCGAAAATCGGCGGAATGACGCCTGACGTATTGATCTTAAGCGGCAGATGCGAAGCCTCGCCACCGAACATCTTGTTGCCGACTTGGCGCTTCGGGTACTGCACCAGAATGCGCCGCTGCGCGCGTTCACAGTAAACGCAGACCGCCAAAACGCCGATGACAATAACAATGATCACAAGAATAAACCATGTGGACAGCGCGCCGGTGCGTCCCAACTCCAGCGTTTGGGCAATCGCGTGCGGCAGATTGGCGACAATACCCGAGTAAATAATCAACGACATGCCGTTGCCGATACCGCGCGCGGTAATCTGCTCACCGAGCCACATCAGGAACAAGGTTCCACCCGTCAACGTCACCATCGTGCTGATACGGAACATGGCGTGCGGAATCGTCACGGCCTCGCCACTCATCATATTCTCAAGACCGACGGCCAACGCGTAAGACTGCACCATGGCAAACAGAACGGTCAGGTAACGCGAATACTGGTTGAGCTTGGTACGCCCCGACTCCCCTTCTTTTTTGAGGGCCTCGAATTGTGGCAAGATCGCCGACAGCAACTGCACGATGATCGAGGCCGTGATGTAGGGCATGACGCTGAGCGCAAAAATGGTCATGCGCTTTAACGCGCCGCCCGAGAACATATCAAACATGCCAAGGATGCCGCCGCCATGCTGCTTGAACAATTCGCCAAGGGCGACGGGGTCAATGCCCGGCAACGGAATGTAGGTGCCGAGGCGATAAATGATCAGGGCAAAGACGGTGAACCATATCCGGCTCTTCAGCTCGGTCGCTTTGGAAAAGGCAGAAAGATTCATATTCGCGGCAAGGGATTCAGTCGGTGAGGCCATGGCTAATCTCTAACGAATTCAGGGACATCAGATATAGAGATTAACCAACACTAAAACAAGCACCTGATATCGCGGTGCCGAGATGGGCTACAGCCACAGTTTAGGCAAGAGTTTGCGCCGCAAAAGCCACGGTCGCAAAAATCCCGTTCACACAATCTTGACCTCTGGACCCCTCAAAAACAATCCCTTCTTGTGCCCAGAATCTTCTTAAAATAGCGGCCCCGTTCGCAAGGGTTTGTTGCTTCATAATATCCCATTCTCTGGCAATTGGTTTTGCTTTATCCCTCATTTGTTCATGGCCCGCAGCCGCCGTAACAAAAGATGTGAAATGATCAAAAATGTTCTCTGGATTGGTCATTTCATCAAACGCAATAACACCCATTCTGGCTGCTGCTGAACAAGTGGCGACGGCATTAGCCAGAAATTCCAGATGCACACATCTTTGAGTTTCTTTGTATGAAGCAACCGTTACAACAAGTGTACAATCATTGGCCGGAGCTCGACCTGCGAACGAAGGATGGGATCTAAGCGCTTCATGGTAGGGCCTTACCAATATTTCACTACGACATAACGGCGCAACTGTAGCATTACTTATACTGTTTTTTAAACCTGCGTGGCGAATATCCGTAATATTATATTCAAGCCCTAAAATCTTTAACATCAGAACACCCCATTTAAAATTTGATTCTCAAAAAACGCACCAGCCGCGTAGAGATTAGACGGTGAATACCCGACCGTGTCAAGAAAATCTCCCGAAAAACAACAAAGACACCAAGGCCTGAATTAACCATAACAAGCACCTGATATCGCGGTGCGAGGAATGAGCCTGGAAAGCTCGATGAGGTCACAAGACCCTAGCCGTTTTTACTTGTGATGATAAAGTTGATGGCTGGACCGATGAGGCACCAGAAATCTACGGGGTGATTGATCAAACGGCTCAACCGAGCGTAACGCGAAGCCCCCTAAAGTCGCAATCAACTTCATATCGGCCTCATTAAATTGAGCCGTCGCTAAAATATATGTTGCTGCACTTGGCTCAAAAGGAATGACTCCATTTTGCGCATGATGATCCAGTACATCCTTGGCGCACCGATGCATATAGCCAACCCATTTAAAACCTGGATGCTTAAATCCATTAAAATGATGTTCCCAAACGGACTGGCTGCCCCTGACAAGGGTCAGCATTGTTTCTTCGACAACCCCGCCTATAACGAGCGTCCCGTCAGAAGATTCACCACCAGCAGGCATCCCCCCTATAGTCACACACGCCATGCGCCGATCAGACGTCAGCATCTTGGCAACCTCCTGCACTACCCCATGGAATGCAATACGTTCAGAATTTTTAGGAAGCTTGCTTACTGGTTGGCTCAACCACTCAGCATCGCCAGCAAATTCAACGCCTGTAATTCTAATTTCATGAACACCACCGGAACCATTATTATTCATTGAAACAAATCCTCTTCTTGCGATTGAATTCTTATGAATCCATGAACGTGACGGTTTCGGCATTCAAAAGTCAAAGCGAAGTTGTGTCAAGAAAATTTGCAAGAAACTACTAAAAAACATACACAACGGCCAACATACGCGCGCAAAAACTTTTGCAGCGCAACAAAATCGAGCGCGTCCTTCAAAACTCATGCATCAAAAAAACGGGGATTGCAGGGGCTGGGCAGCCAAAGACGTCAGGAAAAGAATTTTTTGCACTGCGGGGGTTTTAAGACCGATGGCTGTCAAGTGATCACCCAACAAAGAACAGCCATCATCACTAATCATCTGAAGCAACTCAGGACGAGTGTGCTGATTCAAGAGAGCCACAGCACAAGCGTCAAAAGCATCGAACAAACCGCTGTGATTCTTTTCTGTTAGAGCAACTGTATGTAAGATTGAGTTACGAGCTGCGGCATCACGAAACAGAAGGCCCACCGCATTTGATGCGACAACCACTTCAAGCGAATAGTGAGAAGACTTGTCATAACCATCAGGCAATGACTTCAGCTGGGCAGCAAATTGGACTGCCAAATCCCAGCTTCTGCCAGTCAAGACACCGTTGCCAAAACCAGGCATCACAACTTCGATAATCGCCGCCATCGGGGAATTCCCTTGCGAATAGATGCCCAGACCAGGACGAACGCGCGCTCGGCCATTCGATAAGAAACGTTACAGATGAAACGGCCTTAAGCCGCTGCTTCGCCTTTGGCTTTTTTGTCTTTTTTGCTGCAGGCTTTGACGGTGATTTTGCCACCAGCTTTTTCGATCGCCGCGATGGCCGTCTTCGAAGCGCCGGCGACGGTCAATTCAACCTTCGCCTTGATGGCGCCTTTGCCGAGGAGACGCACGCCGTCTTTGGCTTGCGCGGTGATGCCAGCCGCCATCAGGGTTGCGCAGGTGATCGGTTGCTTCGCATCAACCTTGCCGGATTCGATCGCCGCTTGCAGACGGTCGAGGTTCAATTCGGCATAGTCCTTGGCGAAAATATTGTTGAAGCCGCGCTTCGGGATACGGCGATGCAGGGGCATCTGACCGCCTTCAAATCCACGGATCGAAACGCCCGTGCGGGCTTTCTGACCCTTCACGCCGCGCCCACAGGTTTTCCCTTTGCCGGAACCAATGCCACGGCCAACAATCATGGGCTTCTGCTTCGCGCCCGGGTTGTCTCTCAGATCATTCAATTTCATTTTACTTACCTTTCTATGGGAACAACCACTCTGTGACCCTCGCTACGCTCGGTTCACAACCGTGACGGTTCCTATTTCTTCTCTTCAACGACAATGAGATGGCGAACTTTCGTGATCATGCCACGCACCGCGGGCGTATCCACCAACTCGCTCTTCTGGTTGGTACGGCCAAGGCCGAGGCCCAGCAATGTTTCCTTCATGCCCGGCTTCTGGCCATAGGCGCTGCCGGTTTGAACGAGGGTGATCTTCTTCGCTGTTGCCATAACACTCAATCCTTATTCTTTGCCTTCAAGCTGCTCGGCGTGCTTCTTGCCGATGATTTCGTTGACCTTCTTGCCGCGACGGACAGCCACCGAACGTGGGCTGTTAATCTGCTCAAGCGCGGCGAACGTTGCCTTGATCATGTTGTGCGGATTCGAAGAGCCAACCGATTTCGCAACGATGTCGCGTACGCCCAAGGCTTCGAACACAGCCCGCATCGGACCACCGGCGATGATACCTGTACCTGCCGGAGCGGTACGAAGCACAACTTTACCAGCGCCAAAACGGCCTTTGACATCATGATGAATAGTGCGGCCTTCGCGCAGAGGAATGCGGTGCAGTTTGCGCTTCGCAGCTTCCGTCGCCTTCTTGATAGCGTCGGGAACTTCACGAGCCTTGCCCGTGCCGATGCCGACGCGGCCCTTGCCGTCACCAATCACAACGATAGCCGCCATGGCGAAACGCTTACCGCCCTTCACAACTTTGGCGACGCGATTGATGCCGACGAGCTTTTCAATAAGGCCATCGCCTTCACGTTCGTCGTTACGATCTTCTGACTTCTTTGCTGGTTTTGCCATGTCTCTTTTCCCTATTAAAACGATAAGCCGGCTTCACGAGCGGCTTCGGCTAATTCCTTGACGCGGCCGTGATACAAATAACCGCCACGATCGAATACAACTTCCTTGATGCCAGCCTTGATGGCACGTTCGGCGATCAGGCCACCGATGGTCTTCGCCGCATCCTTGTTCGCGCCGGTCTTGAGCTTCTTGCGCAAATCGGCTTCGAGCGTCGAAGCAGCAACCAAAGTCTTACCCTGCTTGTCGTCAATGATTTGGACCGACATATGACGGCCCGAACGATGGACAGAGAGACGCAAACGACCATGCGATTTCTGCGCGATCTGATAGCGATTGCGCTTGGCACGACGTTCCTGAAGTTCTTTCGACGACAACATGATATACCTCGTTTATTTCTTCTTGCCTTCTTTGCGGCGAATACGTTCGCCGATATAATGGATGCCCTTGCCCTTGTAAGGTTCTGGGGGCTTCAAACTGCGAATTTCCGCCGCCACCTGACCAACTCTCTGCTTGTCAATGCCGGTGATGGTCAGAACGGTCTGCTTATCGACCTTGATCGTGATGCCCTCCGGGATATGGAACTTCACTTCATGGCTAAAGCCAATCTGAAGCGCCAGATCCTTGCCTGCCAAAGCCGCACGGAAACCGACACCTTCAATTTCAAGTACTTCTTTAAAGCCTTCGGTTACTCCCTTGACCATATTGTTGATGTTGTTGCGAGTCGTTCCCCAAAGAACGCGCGCGCGCGCGGTGTCATGGCGCATGGAAACGACGACCTTGCCTTCGCCCACTTTGACTTCGACTTCGTCCGGAAGCGCGAGCGCGAGATTGCCCATCTTGCCCTTAACGGCAACATGATCATTTTTTACTTCTGCTGTGACGCCTTGCGGCAGAGCCACAGGATATTTGCCTACACGCGACATGATAACCTCAACTTCCTTAGAATACGCGGCACAAAACTTCGCCGCCGACATGCTCGGTGCGAGCTTCGTTATCCGACAAAACGCCACGCGGCGTCGACAAAATCCAAACACCGAGACCGTTAAACACACGGCCAAGATCGCCAATACCAGCATAAACACGCCGGCCCGGGGTTGAAATACGTTCGATCTTGCGTATAGCGCCTTCGCCTTCGTGATACTTCAGTTCGATATCCAGCGTAGCTTGTGAGCCCGACTTTTGCGTTTCGGTGTAGCCACGGATATAGCCTTCGCGTTTCAGTGCTTCGAGCACATTCTTACGCAGCTTCGATGATGGGCACACGACCACCGGCATATTGGCCATCTGGCCATTACGGATGCGGGTGAGCATATCACCTAATGTATCAGTCATGGACATTCTGTTGTCCTCCCTTACCAGCTCGACTTGACGACGCCCGGAATTTGCCCTGCCGAGGCCAATTCGCGGAATTTAATACGGCTCAACTTAAACTTGCGATAGAAAGCGCGCGGACGGCCGGTGAGTTCACAACGGCTATGCTGACGGTTCTTCGCCGAATTACGCGGCATCTTGGCCAACTTCATCACGGCCGTGAAGCGATCTTCCATCGAGGTTTCCTTGTCCATGACGGTCGCTTTCAAGGCGGCGCGACGTTTGGCAAAGGTCTTACGCAGCTTCGCGCGGTTTTTTTCTTTTTCGATCATGCACAGTTTGGCCATTGGTTTCCCCTTACGATTGGAACGGCATATCGAAGAAACGCAACAATTCGCGTGCTTCGTTGTCGGTTTTAGCGGTGGTACAAATCACGATGTCCATGCCGCGGATTTCGTCGATCTTGTCATAGTCAATTTCCGGGAACACGATCTGTTCCTTGAGACCGAGAGCGTAGTTGCCTGAGCCGTCAAAGCTTCTCGGCGATACGCCGCGGAAGTCGCGTACGCGCGGCAGAGCGATGTTCACCAGACGGTCGAGGAATTCGTACATATGATCGCGGCGCAAGGTGACCTTGCAACCGATACCGAGGCCCCCGCGCAGCTTGAAAACGGCGATGGCCTTCTTCGAGCGGGTGATGACCGGCTTCTGACCCGCGATTAACGCGAGTTCTTCGGCAGCGTTCTTGGTCTTTTTGCTGTCGTTGACGGCCTCGCCGACGCCCATATTGATGACGATCTTGTCCAGCTTCGGCACTTCGAAGTGGTTTTTGTAGCCGAACTTCTTGGTCATTTCGGCAACGACGCTTTCGTTGTAACGCTTCTGCAAGCGCGGAACGTATTTATCTTTCTTGGCTGCGGTCATGGTTTCTATCCTTAATCAATCGCTTCGCCGGAACGACGCGCAAAACGAATTTTACGATCCTTCACGGTTTTATAACCAACGCGCGTCGCCTTGTTTTCTTTCGGGTCGACATGCGCAACATTCGAGACATGGATCGCAGCTTCGCGACGGACGATACCGCCCTGCGGATTCCCTTGCGACGGCTTGGTGTGACGAG
>Ga0206855_10331_pt1 | contig 12803 bp, 7 predicted proteins | sample Alteio_BWOrgCont_51_FD_152637 | JGI IMG/M metagenome (GOLD analysis project Ga0206855, IMG submission 152637) | Enriched cells from forest soil in Barre Woods Harvard Forest LTER site, Petersham, Massachusetts, United States -... | ecosystem: Environmental > Terrestrial > Soil > Temperate forest >...
CGAACCACCATTGCACAAGATATCTGTAGCATTGGAGACTGACGTGTTGTTCACGATTACATTGTTGGTGAACGAATTGAACAAGATGCCGTCATAATTGCTGTAGCATAAATTCTGAAAGACGAAATAGTTGTTTTGGTTCTGGTCAATATAAACCCCCGCCCAGCAATTATGCACCCAATTATGATCAATGCTTGTGCCGCCGCCATTACCGCCGCCTGTATACTCATAGGTTCCTCCGCCATCACTGGTCAGAAGCTCTCCCCACCCCAGGTCATTATAACCAATTTCAACACCCAAGGCACTGCTCCCCACACAGTAACGTCCGCTATACCATAGCGTATTGTTGACAATCTTTGTACCGCTGCCACCGCTGTAGGCTGTTACACAGGCGTAATAAGTGCCGGGATAGTAATCCACCTGCTGGATGACACAGTTGCTTACCACTTCGTTTTGGCCGGTGCACCGGATGCCATCCTGCGAACTGTAGGTGATTGTTGAATTTTCCCACATGCTGCCCGTACCACTGACCTGGTTGGCAATAGGAACACTCACAGTCCAATCAGCGGTGGTGTTGTGCTGGACGTATTCCAAATTACAATTGTTCACTACGCAATGAGTAGTGTTGGCCATCGAAATGCCGGCTCCAAACACATATATCCCGCTCACGGTAATGTAAGAGAGGTTGTCGAGAGTGAAAGCGCTGGTTCTGGTTTTAACCTCGACGACATGTGTGGCCGGCGAGGCACTATCTGGAGCCCAAAGGTACACTATCCCGTTAACGCTATCTAAATACCATTCGGTCGGAATATCAAGTAAAGAGAGGGCTCCATAGACATAATAAAATGTGTCCTGCGCCCCTGTGTTAAAGATGTTGCCATTCCACGAAATTGTCTTCGTCGATGAATTCCAGCCCGTGATCTGGCGTGTGTTGGCGGCGTATCCTGGATTGCTATATTCGTTGGGAAATATGTGAAGGGTGGCGCCCAGGAGGTTGACGTTCGGCAGTGAAGGGTCGATCAAGTAAGTGTTGGTGCAAAAGCTGGGAGTGGACCGGGGGGCATATAGCAGGTTATTCACGGTGGCATTCGGCCAGCGGGCTTCGTTCATCATCACGCCGTCCACGAAAAGTTGCCGGAAGGAACTGGTCGTGCTGGCCTGGTAAATGGAGTTGCTGTAGACGCTCCAGGAAAGACTGAGCAAATCCGCGCCGCTCACGATAGGAGTAGCCCCCGGAAAAGCGGCAAAGGTGATTGGTGAACCGGAGGTGCCGGAGTGCACGGGAGTGACAGTCTCCCGATATATCCCCGTTAAGATGTAACAGGTATCCCCTGCGTTCATGACCGACGCCGCCTTCTGAATGGTCAAAAACGATAGGTTTGTGCTGGTTCCAGCATTGGAATCGCTGCCAGACTTGGAGACATAATAAATAGTGGCGTGCCCGACTTGTGCCAGCAAAACGATCGCGACGAATAACAAAAACGGTCTTCTCACAAATTTTAATACAACGTACTTATGATTTCTTTAAACGCAATGGTTTGACCATTGCAGATTCGATTTTTGTGCTAAACAAAAACTGCGCCGCCTCGTAACGTGAACGAACGCGGCGTGAAAACACCGCTGCATTAATCGGCCAATGTGGAGCCAGCTTTATGTTTGTATGGTTTACTTTTACCCTACGGCTCGGCCCCGCACAATCCGTCAAATGGCGGATATTTTATGGCGGGACTATGCCTTTCATGCATGCAGAAAGTTGAAGCACCCAATTAAACAGCGGGAGAAATGGTTCACTGGAATCAATAAACGGAATTGCAAGTGTTGACCATGGCAATTTCGACTATCTTACATCTGTGCGAAATGGAGTGGCAGGAAGGCCCTGCGCGTTAAATAAATTTATGTCCGGCGCCTTTGCCCAACCGTAGCGAACGGCTACTGGCCTCGTCACTATAGGACTGAAAACAATCACCTTTTGCCCATCTATTTTTGCCGTCGCGCTAACGAATTTTCCGTCCTCGCCCGCAATGGTAAAACCCTTAAGTTCGGCGCCTTTAACCACAAGACCGCCACCGATGTGACTGAAGCCTATAACCGCAAGGTTATCTTTTACTTTCATGGAGTCATATACCGGCCCTGAGTATTCTATCTTTTCGCCATAGGCAATCGCCCGGGCAGCCAGCGCAAGGCGCGCCCCAACTGGTTCTTTTTGTGTTGGATGAATGTTATTCTCCTCGCCAACATCAGTAATAACGGCCATCGCCGTTCGTGGCACCCGTTGCCAGGTTAATAATTGCGCCTCACGGATATCCGGAGTCATATCACGGTGGGGTGCAATTTGGACAAACAGAAATGGGAACTTGCCTTCGCCCCAGGCCATCCTCCAGCTCCGAATCAAAGCGGGAAAGAGCTCGCGGTATTCATTAGCGCGGTTATTGTTTGATTCACCCTGATACCAAATAACCCCCGCTATGGCGAACGGTTGTAGCGGAGCAATCATTGCATTATAGAGCCCGCTGGGGCGGCCGATGATAAGAGCGGGACTTTTAATAGGCTGAACTTTAGATATATCTTTGCCTTCGGCTTTGGCCTTGGCAACATTTGCTTCATACTGGGCTTCAGCTTTGGCCGGATCAAAGTCTCTAACGGCTTGCGCTTGTCTTTCGAGAATTTGGTTCAATTCAGGATCTGCTTCGAGAACCGAATGCGCAGTCCAGGCCTCAGCCGGTGTTCCTCCCACCGACGAATGAATCAAGCCGATGGGCACTTTAAGCGCCCTGCGAAGATCGCGTCCAAAGAAGTATCCTACTGCGGAAAAATATTTCGCGCTTCCTGGCGTTGATTCGGCCCACGATCCCGAGACATCAGCTTTAGGTTCGTCCGAGGCTTCATGAGAAACTTTGAAAAAGCGCAATTGAGGATCTGCAGCTTCCGCTATAGCTTCTGCCGCATTCGTAGTAGCGGCCAGCGGCATTTCCATGTTTGATTGCCCGCTACAGAGCCATACCTCACCCACCAGGATATTGGTAATCGTAATGATATTTTCACCGGCAATGGTCATCACAAACGGCCCTCCTGCTTTCAAAGGTTTGAGATACACCATCCAGCGTCCATTCTTGGCGGTCGTAGTGACGGTTTGATTCTGGAATTTCGCCGTTACTTTCTCCCCATCTTTGGCTGTGCCCCAAACGGGTAATTTGATTCCCTGCTGTAGTACGGTGCCATCAGAAAAAAGACCATTGGGTCTGACTTCTGCATACACAGGCAGGTAGATGCATACTAGAAAGGCAACGAGCGGGGAAATATGAAGTGTAGGAAGGTTGGATTTGCCACAAATGGATGCAAGTATCGTTATGATTTTCATTTTAAACCAGATTAGTCACACTCACGGCGATCGGAGGCGATAGAAACGACCGGAATAATTTATCCACTGCGAATCGCTGAAATAGGACGAACCGCACGTGAGCGTGTTGGTTTGCACCGGTTGCCATATGGGGTTGGCCAGATTTGTGCAAGCTTCCACCACAACGGCCTGTCCGCTGGCCCAATTGATGTTGAATCCGAATTGATTCGTCCGTACGCCGAAGGCAGCATCACGGGTCTGCGCCTGCGGCAGCCATAACGCCGTCTGAAGGCCCCCAAATGTCGCGCCCCAACCCGTAGTGCCCGGCAAATAATAGACCGTGGCAGTGTCATTCCAAAATGTGCCTAATGGACCATCTAAATCCGGATTAAGGCTGGGGGCATTACTAGAGAAAAAAATGCTTGTCAGGCCGGTGCAGGCAGTGAACGCACCCAGCATGATATCCGTTACGCCATTGCCGATCGTGATGCTGGTCAGGTCAATACAATCAACGAACGCATCAGGTGCGATGTTGGTGACGCTATCCGGGATCGTGTAGCATCTATCTGCATTGCCTTCTGGATATTGCATGAGCGTCGTCTGTCCCTTGTCGAATAAGATGCCGGACACACTGCTATAGGTCGGATTGTTTGTATCCACGGTTATTGATATCAGACTGGTGCAGGAGGCGAAGGCATTGATTCCAATATCGTTTACACTGCTGCCGATCATAACATTGGTCAGGCTAGTGCATCCGTCGAAAGCGCCGCCAGTCCCATTCCCACCCGGCTCAAAACCTTCGATGACTGTGACCCCGTTCGTAATTATAACGCTGGTCACGCTGGTGCAGTTCGAAAACGCCCAGTAACCAATAACGGTTATTGGCAGGCCATTGGTCGCGCTTGGGATGACGACCTCGCCGCCGGAACCGGTGTAGCCTGTTATCGTGACCGCGCCGTTGTTGGTCACGAAAGTAAATTGAGCTTGCGCCGCGGCGGGCAGGGCCAAATACAGTAACAGTAAAACAGCGAGCCAACATCCAAATAAGATTTTCATAAGTTATTTCGACGGCCATTGGGCTACAGGCTCATGCCCGCAATCTGGGCTTTCAAACTTCATACCTTAACAGAATTCCCTTTGGGCTGTGGCCGTTGGCTCCAGCGCGGTATTAGGCATCGCATGCGACATCTTAAATTCAGGGCCGGAGGCCATTTCGACTGCAATCAAATTTGCAAAAACTCGCGCTTAGGTAGTGGTACGTTTTGAAATCAGTTTGGCTCCGGCGATTGGTTAAAAAACAGGCACTAATGTCGCCGCCCGGAAATACTCAATGGCATTCGTGGCTGGTAAACCTGTAAAAGTAACGACCCCTGCTGGTTGATTATTCGTTTGCACCCATATCCAATCTGGGTTGGTCAAGCTGGTTGTCATCTGGATGGCAAGTGGAAATCTAGTATATTCACCGGTAACATAAATAGTAACACTATTTGTTTGTGAATAGCTAATAAAAGAAATGACAGGACTAGGAATTGGTGCGGGCGAACGCATTGCCAGCATCGCGATGGCCAAAGTTAAAATGAGTTTCTTCATGGTTCTGAAAATTATCTGATATTCCATCTCTGAACCCATGTAGCTCTATAATCAAGGCAACAAACCGACAATTTCTTCCAAACTCCAAACATGGTCAGCAATGCCCGCTTCCATCCGCGCTTAAAGTTACTGGACTTCATCTCCGTCAACAATCCGTCAAATGCCGGATTTCAGCCGCTTCTTCAAACATCTAAAATAACAATCCGCTTCTATTTTTAATTTATCGTATGAACATTCATCGTTTACTGCATAACATCGTGAAACTGGGGTTTTTGCCCTTGATTTTCTTCTCTTCAATCGTTTTCTGCGGCGCAGAAATGCAATCTCCCATTATTCTTTGGCCAAACGGTGCGCCGGGCGCATTGGGTGTCACCAGCAACGACATCCCGACTCTTACTCCTTATCTGCCTGAAGGCCGTCGTGCTACTGGTGCAGCGATGATAATATGTCCCGGCGGAGGTTATGCGGCTCTTTCGCCCCGCGAAGGAGGTGATTACGCGCTTTGGCTCAATCAATACGGCATTACCTGCTTTGTGCTTAAATATCGCCTGGGCTCAAATGGCTACCATCACCCGGCGATGTTGCAGGACGTTTCACGCGCGATGCGATTCGTTCGTGCCTATGCCGCCAATTGGAAAATCGACCCACAGCGTATCGGCATCATGGGCTCATCTGCTGGGGGACATCTCGCTTCCACACTATTAACTCATTTTGATTCCGGCGACCCGGATGCAAAAGACCCGATTGAACGTGAAAGCTCAAGGCCTGACCTAGGCGTTCTTTGTTATCCAGTTATCACGATGAGTGGACCGCTTGTAAATGTGGGCTCGAAGGTCAATTTGCTTGGTGTGAATCCATCACCCGAACTTGTGCAATTGCTTTCCAACGAACTTCAGGTAACCACGAACACTCCTCCATGTTTCGTCTGGACCACATACGAAAACAAAATCGTGCCGCTGGAGAACAGCTTGGAATTCATATCAGCTTTGAGAAAGAATGGCGTGCCCTTTTCATTTCACATTTATGAAAAGGGCGGCCACGGCATGGGATTAATGGATAAACCACCATTCCTCCACCCTCATCCTTGGGCAGCAGATTGTCTTTTTTGGCTAAAGGAACGAGATTTTATTAACTAAAATCGTTTCTATTGCGGCTGTCCCGCATACTTTATAATAAAGTTCACGATTGGCGCAGGATCAGTCAGTCCGTGAGGATGATGGCCGACACCGTGCTTTACGATTAAGGTGATGTTCCCTCCTAATTCACGATAACGCTTGGCCACAATTCCTGTATTTTCGTCCCATGGCACATCTCGATCAGCATCCCCGTAAACATGCAGCAAGGGCACTCCGTAGTCCGCCAGAGGTTTGAGGTTATCAATGGGGTTCCCGCGATATGCAATCGCTTCCGCGTCGGACTTAAACCCATAGGCTTTGAGCATTTTGCCCCACTCTTCAAGGTTGCCGTCGCCTTTGCCCAAATTCTTAACTTTTCCCCCCGGCCAGCTTTTAAAATCACAAACCGGGGCGTCGGCATAAATGCACGCCACCTTATCAGGATTGGCTATCGCCCAGTTATAGCAATAAAGCCCGCCACGGCTCAAACCGATCAGCGCAACCTTTTTCGCAAAGCCATATTTCTCCGTCAATTCCTGGTAAAAGGTATCCCAAAGCCCTACAACTTTGGGACTTCCAAACATGTCTGGCGCACTTAGAAACGCGAGATAAAAACCGTTGGTGAGAAGTGCAGCATCTGTGTTTGCATAGATTCCAAAGAACTCTCCCCGCCATGCCCATGGGCGGCCCGGCAATGCTTGCTTCGGCACAACCACAATGGCGTTCCTGCCGGCGACTTGAAAATCATATCGATCAAAGCCTTCCCATTTTGATTTGATTCCAGGAAATGGTTCTGCCGAGGCTGCCGGCATAGAAGCATTGATTGTGCTATCGGCTCGCATTTTTTGCATAGGCAAAAGCATTGCAGCTATGACAACTATTGTGGAGAGGATGAAACGCATCGCTATACACCATGCATCAAATGTCAAATGATGCGCCATCCGTCATATGGCGGATGGCCAAACCGTCCCGAAACACTTAAACACATTGCTAAAATTTACGGGAATTTACGCGAGTCACTGCTTTTACCATATTCTCACATCTCATCTTCATGCCATTAGCCCGGATCCGCTGCCAACATGAAATTCAGACAAAAGCAATTTGCCGCGGTGATATTATGTTTGACTGTTTCCGTTCAGCTGAACATGGCAGAAACACAAACTGCGCGGCCCGGTATCGATCGCTACGACCATTTCTGTGAAATTTCTCCCGACGCTATCAGGCCCGATGGCTGGTTACGGGAGTTTCTAATCCGGCAACAAAACGGCCTTACCGGTCACTATATGGTGCAGGGATATCCGTTCACAATAGATTTTTGGGCGGGACAAACCAGGGCCGGAAATACGAGTTGGTGGCCCTATGAACAATCCGCATATCTTTTGGATGGTTCATTGCGGTTGGGCTTGTTGTTGGACGATGAAAAAATAATCCAAAGGTACCGGAACGATTTACAATGGGTCATAGATCATCCGGTTAAGGACGCGCAATTGGGACCGGGTCTTAGGGTCGACAATTCAGAATGGCCAATGGCCGTCTTCTTTAAAAGCGTTATTGCTTATCAACTGGCTAGATATAACTCCGCAGTCACTTCAGCTTTCGAACGGCATTTCCTCGACACCCCATTGGACCAGTTGAGCCATGGCCGGGACATCATGAACGTAGAAGGCATGTTGCGGACCTATGAATGGACCGGCAACAAAGATTTGTTGATCAAATCCGAACAGGCTTACCAAATATTTTGTCAGTCCGAATCAGATGGCTTGACGTTAAACAAATTGGAGTCCGGGAATAAGGTCGTCATACATGGCGTGACGTTCTGTGAAGAAATTAAAATACCTGTACTGCTGTATATTTATTCTGGGGATACAAAATATCTCGCTGCCGCCATCAAGGGATTGGAAACCTTAAAACGCGATCACCTGCTCGTGGATGGCGTTCCCAGTTCAAATGAATACCTCGCCACCCGCGACCCGCTCCAAAGTCACGAAACTTGCGATATCAGCGATTTCACCTACTCGCTTGGATATTTTCTCATGGCTACTGGCGATGCTCAATATGCTGATATGATAGAACAGGCGATTTTTAATGCCGGGTGCGGCGCCGTTTCCAAAGATTTTAAAAACTTTCAGTATTTCTCGACCGTCAATCAAGTCATTGCCAATAGAAACGCCAACCAAAATGCTTTTTGGCGCCGTGATGGCGAAGCAAAGGCGGCTTTTAGCCCCGACAGCTCCCCCATGTGCTGTGCAGGCAATGTGCATCGGTTCATGCCCAATTATGTCGTGCGCATGTGGATGGCCGGCTCCCGTGACGGAGTGGTGGCGGCTCTTTACGGGCCATCCAGGGTTACTATAAATGCCGGGCCGGAACATCACCGGGTTATCATCAACGAAAAAACCGCCTATCCCTACGATGAAACGATTGAGTTTGACTTTTCTATGAAGGCCCAAACTTCTATGCCTTTTACCTTTCGCATTCCAGGCTGGTGTTCTTCACCGGAAGTGACCATCAATGGACAGCCTTATCCTGGAGAACTTACACCAGGCACTTTTGTTACAATCAAACGCGCCTTCAATGATGGCGACACAATCCTCCTTCATCTGCCCATGTCCATCCGTTTAATCCGCTCGGCGAATGCGATTAGCCTGGAGCGTGGCCCGATTCTTTACGCCTATCCTGTGCCCGAAAATGTCACTATTGACCGGGCTCATACCACCAATCCGGATTTTCCGGCCTTGGATATTCGTCCCGTTGGCCGTTGGAACTATGCCTTGGACATCAACGAGTCTAATGCAAACGATCGGGTGCAGGTGATGATGCGTCATCCGCATGGATATCCCTTGGACCCAAATCAATCTCCCGTTCGCCTGAAGGTCCCCGTTCGCTGCGTCGAAGGATGGGCACTGGACGATGGCAAAAGGACGCCGCCGTTGCCGATATGCTATCAACTCGAAGGGCCGGCAAAAACAATTGATCTCGTTCCTTATGGCAGCACCCGCCTGCGTATGGCCGCTTTCCCTGAAGCTGTCGCCCGCGAGGAAATGCCCGTTGAAAACATCCAGGTGGCCGGCCCCTATCCCTATGACCGGAACAAACCCATGGACGGACAAATTTATGCCCCGGAAATACCAGGCGAGCCTACGGCTTGGAAAGCCGCACCGTTGCGTACCGACGGCGTGATAGATCTCAAAGCTTTGTTTCTGGCGACGAACCAACTGGCTTACATCCGGGCGACCATTAATTCTGAGACTGAAGCGCCTGCCGTCCTCGCGATTAATGCCAAGGATGCTTGTGAAATCAAATTGAACGGTCAAAACATCCACCTTATCGAGCAACCGAATCAACTTGAATATCAATTCCCTGATTGGATACCTCTAACTCTGCGCAAAGGTATAAACCTGATGCAACTTAAAATAGGTGAATATGGCAAGGTTACTCAATACCGGGACGGTTGGGGCGCCCAAATTCGGTGCGTGCGTTGACTGGCTGCCGTTGGCATTGAGGAAAATACCCCCTTTTTCGTGGGCGCAATTCCTCGTCGCCGCCCTTGTTGCGTTTGTGAGCCAGACTTCCGTGGCCACGCATTATTACGTGGCTGTCGATGGCAATGATGCCAATTCCGGCCTTGGCCCGGACAAAGCCCTGTCCTTGAAAACGATTCAGGCTGCGGTCAATAAATTGCAGGCTGGCGATACCCTTTCGATTGGCGGTGGTGTCTATCGTGAAACTGTTGTCTTCCACCATAGCGGGACCGCGAAAAGGCCGATTATTGTCGAGCCATACAAAAATGAGCAGGTGATCATCACCGGTTGCGAACCCGTTACCGGGTGGGCCCGGTACACGAATAATATTTGGATGGCTCCCATGAACTGGACCCTGGGATTGGGGCGCAACCAGGTATTTGACGACGGCAATGTTTTGGTTGAGGCCCGCTTTCCAAACAAGCCTGGCCCCGGCCTGGAGATTCCAGTTCCCGGCTTAAGCAAGCTATGGCCGACGTTTGGGGAATTCTCAATCCCTGCCGAAACCGGAAAGTCACAACCCGGAAGGATTGTGAGCAAATTGCTCGAAGGGCAGCCGGATAATTATTGGAAGGGCGCGCTTTACTACGGTGTTCACTACCAGGGTTGGTCGGCGCAAACGGGTATCATAGAAAGTTCAAAATCCGGCGAAATTTTTGTCGGGAACCGCACCAGAACATGGTGGTTCGCCGCGAAGAATTATAGTCAGGAAATGGGGCGGGGAATGATTATCGGGCACATGCATGCGCTGGATCAGCCCGGCGAATGGGTTTGGCAGCAGAATATGCTCTATATGATCCCGCCGGATGGCGGCGACCCCAGTGGGCTTGTAGAGGCAAAAAAAAGGCAGTTGGCGTTTGATCTGTCCGGCCAGAGCTACATTCATGTCCGCGGTCTTACCGTCAAAGCTGCCTCTGTCAAAATGGATGATTCCGCCTGGTGCTCTTTTGACCACTGCGACCTCAGCTATATTTCCCATTTTACGCTGATGTATGATATCGGACAGGTTGAAAAAGGCCGGGACACCATCAAATCCGGCGAAACGGGTATTTTTATTAGCGGCCATGACAATGCATTCTTGAATTGCAGTGTCCGTTTCAGCGCCGGCGCCGGCTTCTATCTCCGGGGTTACCACCAAACGATCCATAACTGTCTCATCGACGAGGTTGATTATACCAGCCACTATCTGAACGCCGTTACCGAGGCGGTGGCTGATTTTCGAGATGATGAAGACCTTCTCGTTGGCGGCCACGTGATTACCTACAATACCATGTGTAATGCCGGAAGGCATTTTTTCAATTTTTCCGGCAATGGCACCAGCCTGGCATCGCGCGACCGCGCCCCCATGAATTATATGGCCACGCTGTTTGCCCATAATCATCTCTACAACGGCATGCTTGAAACCAGGGATGCTGGTTTTCTCACGGGTTATTTCAGCAGTGGTGGCACACTCGACGGGTTGAACTCGCAAGTGGCTTTTAATGTCATGCATGATTCTTACGACCCTTTTGGCATGCGAATCAAAAAACTTGGCATCGTCTACTTGGACCAGGGAACGTGCAACGTGGATCTCTATGATAATTTGCTTTGGGCCAAACCAGGGTCGCTGCCGCGTGATTTTTGGTACAACACGTGTTGCGTTGGCATTCACGAGACGAATAACGTCTTCTATCCAAACTTCACTCGCTCCAGCGATGCATTAAAGCCCAATGATTTTCCCGAAGGCAAACCATTTCCATTCGGGTGCAATTTCAGCCATCCACCGCCCATCCCTCAATGGCCACCACTGGACAGCCGGTTGCTGCCGGCAGAATCAGTCACCAGCCGTTCTCCCGGGATTGTGAAATCAACGAATGGCCTGGCCGGTTTGACCAATGGCAGTTGGCTTTGTTTCGGCAATATAGACTTCCACCATCATTGGCAATCGCTGGTTTTGCATTTTTCAAGCGACGCCAAACAAATGAATACTGACAAAAGTGATCGGACTCCTCCACGCCACCAGAAAACAACCGACCCATTGGTGCTCGAATCCATCGTTAATGACGGCGCTCGAGCTGATGTGCAAAAAAACTGGACCTTTGTCCATGGATTCACTAACGGCGCGTGGTTGCGTTTCAATCAAGTTCCCTTGGGCCATGGGTACCAGCGATTTCGGATCATCTACGGCCATACCAATGACGTTCCCCGACGCTTTGAAATACACATGGACAGCGTGACCGGCCCGCTCATCGGGACAGCGGTTCTTCCAAAAACGGATAAACCCAGGGTCGGCTGGACGCAAATTTATGGCGAAGGTGTCGGTGAAGTTTCAAGTCAGGCGGTTGGCACCCATGATATTTTCCTGGTTTTCCATTCCGATGACCAGAAACCGATCGGAGAATTTGAGTACTTCCGGTTTGAGCAGTACAAGGGAGAAATCGCTTTGCACAAGAATGACGTAAAACTGGAAATTCGCATCGGAAGCAAAGACGGAGAGAAGATTGGAGAAATCTTCCCGCATTTTACCGGTGAGACCGCTGAGTTCAAAGATTTTGCCGCCTCGCTTGAACGTGTTGATGCAAAAAGCTCCTTGTTTATTGTCGTGCGCTCAAAGCTCGATACTCCCATCGGTAAGATTGGGTGGATTCGTTTGGATAGAAAAAAGGAATTTTATTAATTATGGTTTTGACAAACTTGGTATCTCTTCCGGGTGGCGGAGAGGATGCGGCGGGCAAATGGTCAATTTTTCCATATGGCGTTTCATGCTAAACTGCCCAACGATGTTTCATCCAGAAAGGAAATTCGACGCCTGGGGGACGCAGTTTAATTGGGTATTCCAAAATCATTGTCCATCTTTCATTCGTGCTTTAAACGCGGCTTTCGCGCTACGAGCGCTCGTAAAGTGTGGCCACTTCCATTTTCAAACGGCTCAACACGAGCCTCAATTTCAAGGACTGGATAGCGACAGCGCTCAAGTTTAGGAAGGGGGTGGGACATTTACGGTCCAGGCGAGGAAGGATTTATTTGCCGTGAAGAAAGAGAAAAGCCAACTCCGAGAGGTCGAAGAGAGACCATAATAACATCCTCAAACGCGGTTAACGTCCTCCAACACGTTATGCATTACCGTTATGCAAAAGACATTCCGATAAGACCGAAATTATAAAACCTCTTTATTTACAAGCGTTTTATAAATTGGTGCGCGCGAGAGGACTTGAACCTCCAATCCTTTCGGAACCGGATCCTAAGTCCGGCGCGTCTGCC
>Ga0206855_10332_pt1 | contig 12797 bp, 13 predicted proteins | sample Alteio_BWOrgCont_51_FD_152637 | JGI IMG/M metagenome (GOLD analysis project Ga0206855, IMG submission 152637) | Enriched cells from forest soil in Barre Woods Harvard Forest LTER site, Petersham, Massachusetts, United States -... | ecosystem: Environmental > Terrestrial > Soil > Temperate forest >...
GCTTTACCAGGCGCCCTGGATCAATAACATTCGCCACACAGTTATGGGCGGGTTAGTTTTAGGCGAAGTTTTTCTATGGGGAGATATGTTGAGCTACACGGCTGGGGTCGCCCTTGCCATAGCAATCGAAATATTAATACTTAAGCGATTAATAAAGCTAAGTTGACAAAACCAACCACTCACTCAATCAACTCAATCCAACCTAAAATAAATTCACCTGCCTTCCGCCCTTTGGCACAAACAGATCATAATTAAACGCAGGCATTTCCCTATCCGCCAGAAAGCGGTTGCAGGCCATTTTAAACAATTGATGGATGGAGGTTGCCACGTGCCCGTCGCCGCTCATGCGGCGGCCGAAATCGCTATCGTTGAGTTTTCCGTCGTGGCAGGCTTTTATCATATTCAAAACTTTTTCTGCTTTGTTTGGGAAGGCTTTGTTTATCCAGTCGGTAAACAGTTCGGCTACGCTGCCGTTTAAGCGTACTATAGTAAAGCCTGCAGACAAAGCGCCCCTGTCGGCTGCGGCTTTAATAATTGCCGGTATTTCGTTGCTGTTCAATCCCGGGATGATCGGCGCCGCCATCACCCGCACCGGCACGCCGTTTTTTGATAGCTTTTCAATAACGGCCAGCCTGCCGGTTGCGGTAACCGTGCGCGGCTCGAGTTTTTGCCGCAATTGTTCGTTAAGCGAAGTGAGGGACACATTGACATGCACCAGGTTCATCTTCGCCAGTTCAGTAATGATGTCAATGTCGCGCAATATCACATTGTTTTTTGTAATGATGCTGACCGGGTTTTTATATTGCAGGAATAATTTTAGCAGCGACCGGGTTATTTCCAGTTTTCGTTCGACAGGCTGGTAGCAATCCGTATTGCCGGATAGCAAAATACACACAGGCTGATAATTCTTTTTATTAAAATATGCCTCCAATAATTCGGGCGCATTGGGCTTTGTAATTATTTTGCGTTCAAAATCAAGGCCGGCGCTAAAACCATAATATTCGTGTGTATTGCGCGCGTAACAGTAAATACAGCCATGTTCGCATCCCTGGTAGGGGTTTATGGAGTACATATGGCTCAAATCGGGACTGTTCGACTCGCTTACAATTTTTTTGGGGTTTTCTACAAAAAGCTGGGTAGCCGTGTTTTCGAGCAAAGGCTCGTCGAGGCCCTCGATATGCTCAAGCACGTATTTGCTTTTTAAAAACTTGTTGTGGGTATTTACCTGTGCCCCGCGTCCTTTAAAAAATTCGGGATTGTCCTCATGTGGCGCCATCAGGCAAATTTGCTAAATAATTTAGCAAATTACAAATCTATAAGCTTGTTTTTTATGGCATATAATACAAGGCCAACACGGCTTTTTACATTTAGCTTTTCAAACAAAACATCGCGGTAGCCATCTACGGTACGCACGCTTACGCTCATGTGGTCGGCAATTTCTTTGTATGTGAGCTCAGTACTGGCTAATTTTAAAAATTCAACCTCCCTGAGATTCAATTTGCTATTGTCAATGGGCTGATTAATGGAGTCGACCAAAAGCCGTGTAACAAAGTCGGGGTAATATACTTCGCCATTCGAAACTTTTTGCAGCGCTTGTTCAAATTCACCCGGTTCGGCATCTTTAAGTAAATATCCACGCACGCCCAATTTTAGCATCTCAAGCACCTTTTCGGGGTCATCGAGCATGGATAAAACGATAACACTAATTTCAGGATATTTACTCCTGACCCATTTGGCCGTTGTGGTGCCATTCATAACGGGCATATTGATATCCAGTAAAATAATGTTTGGTTTAAATTTAGGCGAGATCCTCCGGATAAATTCCTCACCGTTAGATGCTTCAAAAAGCACATTATAGCCTTTAAAATTGTTGATCAATGAAGCAATCCCGCTTCTAAAAAGGCGGTGATCATCAACTAAAGCGATTTGGATGGTATCCATCTGTATATAAGCGTTCTTCTAAAGGGTTTAGGGAAACTTTAATGCTGCAGCCCGTACCAGTCGAGCTATTAATTGCTGCCACAGCGCCAATCAGGCTTGCCCTGTTTTCCATGTTTTTCAAGCCCGCCCCGCTAATGTTATCCAGCAAATTGACCGAAAAACCCTTGCCGTCGTCTTCGAGGGTTAAATTAAACAATTCGGGATAATAATGCAAGCCGATTTTAAAATGTTTAGCGCCCGAGTGTTTTATTGTATTGTTCAGCGCTTCCTGGAAGATGCGGTAGAGCACCAGTTCACGCTGCTCGCCGAGCGGGTAAATGTCGCCATCTGTAGAAAGATGCATCTTAATTATACCGCTTTTGTTTAGCCTGTTGGTTTCGATCTCAATGGTTTTTACGAGGCCCAACCGCGTAATATGCTCAAAGCTAAGGGATTTTGAAAGGTCGCGCAGGTCGTTAATCGCTTGCGAAACCAAGTCGCGGCTTTCATTTATTTTTAACTGTTTTTGGTCTTCGGTATTGCTGGCAGCCATTGACAAGGTTAATTTTACAAATGATAACACCTGTGTTATATTATCGTGTATTTCCCTGCTGATATAAAGCAAGGTTTGCTCCTGCATTTCAATTTGTGCCTTCAATAGCTCCTGGCGGAAAGCAGATTGGAGTTGCTCCTGTTCCTGTTTGTTTCTTAGTTGTCTATTGCGGTATAAAACAATAAAATAAATAATGAAGCCGGTAATGCCTGCAAAAAAAGCTATTGTAGATGTTACTAAAATACGTAGGGTTTCATCAGGCATCTTTTGCTGAAATATCTCGGTTATCAGTTAAAAACGAAAAGGCGATAAATATATGAAATAGGTAAATAATTAAATACCAGAAATTAAATAAAAATTGATCGTTAAGATTGTGTTCGGCCAAATAATTTGTCAGCCCTAAAATAAAAAACATCGTTGTGCCATAAAACAAAATTGCTGTATTGAACCAGAATACGCTTTGTTTAGTAATGTTTATTGCCAGCGGATATTGCAGCATTTCCTTAAATAAAAGCAGCGAAAACAGCGAAAAAAGTATTTGAGCTGGATAGTACATATATGTAGGGAATACAGTTTGCAAGGGTTGTAAAAACAGGGCGTTAATAAAGAAGAACACCGACATCCCGACAATCGAAACTATTATCAGCCGTTTTATCAGCTTGTTTTTGAACAGGTAGTAGTAAGTTGCCGCATAAAACAAGTAATCAGTTAAACTTTCAATATGCAGGATGATGTAATTGTTTCGGTACTTCCAAATAAAATATTGGGATATCACATTTAATACAAACACAACCAAAACCGACCATGCTAATATTTTGAAAGGGAACGTGAGCCTTTTATAGGAAAAAATCCCGATCAAGGCGACTATCAGGAGCAAAAAACAGTATATGGTAGATTTATAAGGCATTTACGATAATTAACAATCATTCACTAAATCGATTAAAAATAGTTTTAAAAAACAAGAAAACATATTGCTTTCAAAAAGGAGCAAAATGCTTTCTTATTTTATGCAGATTCAAACCAAAACACGCTTTCTCAACGTGTTAAATTGTTTCGGATAGCGAGCTACTGTTGTATGGTGCCACAATTTGGCGGGCAGGGCGGCGGCGGATCGCAATAAGCATCTCCGGTATTTATATAAGGAGCTGTTACCCCTAGCGCAGTGTTAGGCTCTGCGGCTACATGTATTACCGTAAAATGGTTGCTCGCCGCCCCTACAAAATCAGGGTGTTTGGCAAAATATAAACTTACGCCGACAGCTTTTGGGTTGCTTAATATAGCTTCTAAGCTTTGCCGATCGATAAAAAAGCCATGAAGATGGTGCCCCTCGTGGGTTTTAATAGCCGGGCCACCGGGTGCGGCGTTTTGCTGCTGATACTCCTGGATCAGGCTCTTAGCCGATGCAGGATCAATGATTGATGCCATGGTTGTTTAATTAGGGTTTTAGTTAACGATATCCCAATAATACGATAATAGCGATACAATTTATACCGTGTTTTCACGGGTTAGATACCGTGAAAACACGGTATTTATTTTCAGAATAAATAGTATGTAAACGGCCCGTTAAACAAACCGGGCGGATTTGAAGCAGAACAAGGTGGCGGCCCTGAAAACAATTTAAGACGAAATGAAAAAGACGATAACTTTTTCGGTTCTATAACGGACTGTGTGGATCTATTAATTTTTAACATCGAGAGCACGGAGAAACATTTGCAACATTAGAGATCAAGAATATATGCATGCAGGTCTCTGTGTCTTCTTTGCATCTCTGTGTTAAAATGGTGTTTGATTAGTTTAAAATTTACTCATCCGTCCAGCAGGAAAACGAAAAGCTCTTTTGGCCCGTGGGCGCCCAAAACAAGCGTTTTTTCGATATCGGCAGTACGGCTTGGCCCGGTAATGTTACTGATCATCGAAGGCAGGCTTTCGCCGTATTTGTTTTTTATAAGCTTAAAGCCATCTTTAAGGTCAACTACCAGTTGTGAGGTATAGGCCAGTACGATGTGTACCGGCGGGTATATACTTAAACGGCGGCCTGCCATATTAGCATTTGACAATAAAATACTGCCATTGCGTGCAATAAGCGCTTCACAAAGTGTAAAACCAACGTCAGCCTGCTCAAAATCCTTATCAGTTTCAAAAAAAGGGTAGCCAAAGCGGTTCAATATATCCTGCAATGGCGACTCCCAGCAGTATATTTTACGCCACTTGCGTTCCTCGGCAAGCTCCAATAAATTTTCGATAAACTGTACTTCGCTCTCACAAAAAACAAACTGGCCAGATATCGCGGTAAACTGCTCTGCAAAAAGAAGTTCAGGTAATTCATCGTTTTGAGCATAATGAGGCAGGTCTTCAAGATTTGGATATGGGTTATCCCTTTTTTCAAGGAGCGCCTTGCGGACCTTTTTGAGCAGTTTTTCCTTTGATGTTGTGATGTCTCTCATAATTGGTGAGTGGTGAATAGTGAGTAGTGAATAAATAGTGGCCACCAAACAACTCACCATTCACAACCCACCACTCACTAACTTATTCCTTATCTTCAGGATTTCTTTGAAAAGTACCTGAATGATCTGCAACGCCTTCCGGCACCAGGGCTTTGGCAGCCGGTTCCTGGTCGGCATCGGGGCCGTTTACAAACTCGTCGTAAGTGGTTCGGTTTTCAAACGGGCGTTTACCCAATATCTCTTCAAGGTCCGATTGGAACAGGATTTCTTTTTCAAGGAGTTTGTCGGCTAATTTTATCAGGCCATCCCGTTTATCAATAAGCAATTTTTTTGTCATTTGGTAAACTTCATTTATCTGGTTGCGCACTTCCTGGTCGATCAATTCTGAAGTTTTTTCGGAATACGGTTTATTAAACTGGTATTCGCCTGAGGTGTCGTTAAATGATACATTGCCAACCTTATCATTCATACCATATATGGTAACCATGGCATAGGCAAGCTTGGTAATTCTTTCCAAATCGTTTTGGGCTCCGGTCGAAATTTTTCCAAAGGTAATGTCTTCAGCGACGCGGCCACCCATAGTCATACACATGCCGTCAATTAATTGTTCGGTAGTGTACAGAAACTGTTCTTTTGGCAGGTATTGGGCATAACCCAGCGCAGCAACACCGCGCGGAACTATAGAAACTTTAACCAGCGGATCGGCATGTTCCAAAAACCAGCCGGCAATAGCGTGCCCTGCTTCGTGGTAAGCCACAATACGTTTTTCTTCGGGAGATATGATTTTATTCTTTTTCTCCAAACCACCTATAACGCGATCGATGGCATCCTGGAAGTCCTGCATGTCAACTGCTTCCTTGTTTTTGCGGGCTGCAATTAAGGCCGCTTCGTTACAAACATTCGCAATTTCAGCGCCGGCAAACCCCGGTGTTTGTGCTGATAGTTTTTTGGCATCAACGCCCTCGGCAAGTTTAACCGGTTTTAAATGCACTTTAAATATTTGCTCACGGCCAATCAGGTCGGGCTTATCAATAGACACCTGCCTGTCAAAACGGCCGGGGCGCAATAAAGCTGAATCCAGCACATCAGGCCTGTTGGTTGCCGCAAGGATAATGATACCTGAATCGGTGCCGAAACCATCCATTTCAACCAATAACTGGTTCAGGGTGTTTTCGCGCTCGTCATTGCCGCCTACAATATTGTTTTTACCGCGGGCACGGCCAATGGCATCAATTTCATCAATAAAAATGATACATGGGGCTTTGTCTTTCGCCTGGCGGAAAAGGTCACGCACACGCGATGCACCCACGCCAACAAACATTTCAACAAAGTCCGACCCTGACAACGAAAAGAACGGCACCTGTGCTTCGCCGGCAACGGCCTTCGCCAGCAAAGTTTTGCCTGTGCCTGGGGCGCCAATTAAAAGTGCGCCTTTTGGTATTTTACCTCCAAGATTAGTATATTTCTTCGGATTTTTCAGGAAGTCTACAATTTCCATTACTTCCTGTTTGGCTTCTTCCAGGCCCGCAACGTCATTAAACGTCACTGATACCTGGGCCTCTTTATCGAACAAGGTAGCTTTGGATTTCCCGATGTTGAATATCTGGCCGCCCGGGCCGCCGCCGGCACCGCCGGACATGCGGCGCATAATAAACAGCCATACCGCTACAAGCAAAACAGCCATAATGATGCACTGCACAAACCAGTTGGATAACAGGCTTTCGTGCGCTGCCTCAAGCGACGCAGTAACTTTTTGTGAATCAGGTATGCCCGGCTGGGCGTCATTTAATTCTTTTACTAAACTATCGTAAGTGGAGGCGTTAAAATAGTATTGCGGGCCGCTGTCCTGACCAACACTGCCGAACGGTGACTTGTCTTTTCTTGCATCCGCATATTCAGATTTGTTAAGGCTTCCGGTCTTTAAATAAACTTCTGCTACAAAAAGGTCGCCGCTTTTGTACGCCACAACTTTGTCGACATCGTTATTTTTTAACATCTGCTCCTCAAACCGCTGAAATGTTATGGGGGGTTGAGTATTACCATTTAAAAGTGTAGCAACACCCAGCAATACCACCACAATAATGGCGTAAAACCACATAATATTGGGTTTTGGCGGTTTGGGCGTAATTTTTTTATTCGGTATTTTCCGTATGGGTTTTGGTTTTTCCAGGTTATTATCTTTCATTTCTTTACAAGCTCAAACTTACAATCTTTAAATTAATTTTGTATGGGTTAGACATTGACGCGTGTTAATCCAAATTGTTACCAGCGCTTAAGCACTTTTATACAGTTTGATTTCAGCATCGCCCCAAAGGTCTTCCATACCATAAAACTCACGTTTATCAGTCCTGAAAACGTGCACTACCACATCTACATAATCCAGCAGTATCCATTCGCCATACTCCAATCCTTCCTTTCGCCAGGGTTCTTGTTGCGTGGCTTTATAAATCTCATCCTCTATACTATTTGCTATTGCTTTTACTTGCGTAGCCGACTCGGCATGACAGATCACAAAATAATCAGCCACCGAACTAAATATATTACGAAGGTCTAACCTGATAATATCATTTCCTTTTTTTTCCTGTATGCCGTGTATGGCAAGTTCAGAAATATAGGCCGCTTCACTTAACGCTTTGTTTTTTACCATCAAAAAGAATTAGTTTTGAACGCTTTTGGTTTTATTATTATTATACTGTGCAAAATAACATATTTTCAGGCTTATTTGTTGGACAAAATTTTATTACACTAAAAGAAGTCGATTCCACCAACAATTTCCTTAAGGAATTACTGTCAAATTCCAAGCCATTGATGGAGGGTACGGTCATTATGGCAGAAAACCAATATGCAGGGAGAGGGCAGCAGCAAAATACATGGTACACGGAGCCGGGTAAAAATTTAACTTTCAGCGTGTTGTTAAAGCCGTCTTTTTTGCCCGTAACGGCGCAGTTTGACCTGATAAGAACGATTAGTTTAGGGGTTTTTGATGCACTGGAGCCTTTATTAGGCGATAAATTAAAAATAAAATGGCCCAACGATATATATTATAATGACAACAAACTGGGCGGGATGTTGATTGAAAATTTGGTGCAGGCCAGCCGGATTAAAAGCTCAGTTGTTGGCATTGGCCTTAATATTAACCAGGAGTGTTTTGCCGACGGTTTGTCAAATGCCGTATCGTTAAAGCAAATCTTACATCAGGATTATGATTTAAACACTTTATTATCCGAAATTTGCCGCCACGTTGAAGCGTGGTACTTGAGTTTAAAGGCGGGAAAAACTGCCTATATAAGGGAAACCTATTTGTCCAGGCTGTACTGGCTGAATGAGCAGAGAGGCTTTAAAACGTTGGACAACGAATTCGCCGGCACAATAAAAGGTGTGAGGGATAATGGGTTATTGGTTGTACGCAATGATAATAATGACGAAGAATTAGAGTTTAGCCTTAAAGAAATTGAATTCGTTCGTTAGTATTTTGTTAAAAATTGTTAAAGGGATTTGCCAATACTATGGGTTCAGAATGAAAACAGAAAGAGCCAATATTTTAGCAAAATAATACCAATGAACTCCCGATGGTTATCGGGATGAACAAATGAACTGATAAAAACAGATATATGAAGAAAATTATTTTAATAGCAGCGATGTTTTTGATAAGCGCCGGCGTATACGCGCAGATAGAAAGCCCTGTAAAATGGTCATATGCAGCAAAAAGGATTAGCAGCACCGAGGCTGTTGTGATTTTGAGAGCTACAATCCAGGATGGCTGGCACATTTATTCGCTTAATGTGAAAGAAGGCGGCCCGATAAAAACCTCATTTACTTTTTCACCATCAAACGACTATGCTTTATTAGGGAGCACGATTGAGCCAACTCCTTTAAGCAGGTATGAAAATGCTTTTAAGATGGATGTAAGTTATTTCGAGAAATCTGTTACTTTTCAGCAAAAGATCAAACTAAAATCGCCCAATGCATTGGTAGTCAAAGGCAAGCTTGAATATATGACCTGTAACGATATGAAATGCCTTCCGCCTGACGATGTTGATTTTTCAATCCCGGTAGGCAAATAATAACCTGAAAAAATGAATTTTCCGAACAAGCGCAGCTCATTAAGTGTCTGGCTATGGATATTGCTATCTGTATTGGTAATTAGCGCCGGCAGTATAACTGCGGCGAATGCCTACCAAAAAAGCACACCCGATACAGTATCGACCAGTGATATTCAATTTACAAGCATTCCTACGGCGGCAGATAGCCTGGCTGCAAGAAAGAAGCACCTTGACAGTGTTAAAAAAGCACGGGCCACGGTAAAGGCTGTTAAAACCTCAAAAGAAAAACCAAAAACCCTTTGGGAAATTTTCATCGCAGGCCTTATTGGCGGTTTTACCGCTGTAATATTGCCCTGCATTTACCCACTATTGCCGCTAACTGTTAGTTTTTTTACGAAAAAGAGCGGTTCGAAAGCCAAAGGGGTGTTTCAATCAGCTATTTATGGCCTATCTATCATCATTATTTATGTGTCGCTTGGGATGCTTATCTCCATTATATTCGGCTCTGATGCGTTGAATGCCCTGGCAACCAATGGCATATTTAATATGTTTTTCTTCTTTTTACTGGTTGTTTTTGGCATATCGTTTTTGGGGGCTTTTGAAATTACGCTGCCAAGTTCATTTGCCAATAAGCTGGATGCAAATGCCGACAAAGGGGGCCTTACGGGTATTTTCTTTATGGCGTCGACTCTTGTAGTTGTGTCATTTTCGTGCACAGGCCCAATTATAGGTACGTTACTGGTTGACGCAGCATCCAAGGGCGACCGACTGGCGCCGGCGGTAGGTATGCTTGGCTTTTCACTTGCCCTGGCGTTGCCATTTACCGCATTTGCGCTATTCCCCTCGGCGTTAAAGACTTTGCCAAAATCAGGTGGCTGGCTTAACAGTGTTAAAGTAATACTGGGCTTTTTAGAACTGGCGTTCGCGCTCAAATTTCTATCAAATGTCGACCTGGCTTACCACTGGAATTGGTTCGACCGGGAAATATTCTTATCGCTGTGGATCGCTATTGGCTTGTTGATGGGGTTATATCTTATCGGGAAGATCAAATTCTCAAGTGACGGCGATATGCCATACCTGTCTGTCCCGCGTACCTTTTTATCTATCATCGTTTTCGCATTTGTTATATATATGATCCCTGGGTTGTGGGGTGCACCCTTAAAATCCATAAGTGCATTTTTACCGCCAATGGCGACACAGGATTTTGACCTTTCGCCTGTACCTGGCGGGGCGGGTTTGCCTGCGGTTAAACAATCATCCATAAAGGTTAAAAAATACGATGATGGCAACTATGACCGCATTAAAACAAAGGGTTTGGATGCATGGTACGATTATGATCAGGCACTGCAGGCATCAAAAGAGTTGCACAAACCGGTATTTATTGATTTTACAGGGTTTAACTGCCCCAACTGCCGAAAAATGGAAGCCAACGTTTGGTCGGACCCGCGTGTGTTTAACCATTTAAGAGGCGATTTTGTGGTACTGCAGCTTGTTGTGGACGATAAGAAGGATTTGGATGCCAAAGAACAATTTATCTCTGAGTACAGCGGCAAAAAGATAAGCACCTTAGGCGGCAAATGGAGCGACCTGGAAGCCTATCGCTTTAATTCCAATTCGCAGCCATTTTATGTTATGCTTGATAGCGACGGGAATATGCTGAGCGATAAAAACGGGAATGAAATAGCACCATCGCCGGCCGATTATAATGTCGAAAGCTATTTAAAGTTTTTAGAAAGCGGCATTGCTGCATATAAAAATAACCAATAGCTAAAATCTTGTTGTCTATTGCGATAGGCCATCGCTATCGTAGGCATATATTTTATCTTTTCAAGCCTTAATAGTGTTTGTTTTGCCCCGGACGGCCAAAATATATCGACACTGCGCTTCGCCCTGTGTTTTTTCCGCAGGAAAAAATGTAAATTCGCGCAATTTTACAAAGCTCTAATTAATTACCTGCTACCTTTGCATTGTGGGTTTTGTGAGGCAAACTATTATTTTAAACGCGAAACAGCGCCTTTTTTAAAATGACGCAAATTAAAAATATTGGGGTTTTTACATCGGGAGGCGATTCGCCGGGAATGAACGCCGCTATCAGGGCGGTGGTGCGTTCAACAATTTATTATGGTTTTAACGCCATCGGCATACGCCGTGGTTACGATGGGATGATAAAAGGGGATATGTTCCCAATGGACCGAAGGTCGGTTTCAAATATTATCCAGCGCGGCGGCACCATTTTAAAAACAGCGCGCAGCGAACAATTTAAAACCCCAGAAGGCCGTAAACTGGCCTATGAAAATTTAAAAGCAAACTCGGTTGATGCACTGGTGGCCATTGGCGGCGATGGTACTTTTACAGGGGCTAAAATTTTTGGGCAGGAATATGATATCCCCATTGTTGGCTTACCGGGCACTATCGATAACGACCTTTGTGGCACTGATTTTACCATTGGCTACGATACCGCCATCAATACGGTAATTGAAGCAGTTGATAAAATAAGGGACACCGCCGAATCGCACGACAGGCTATTTATTGTGGAAGTAATGGGCCGCGACTCGGGCCTGATAGCTTTGCGCACAGGTATTGCAGCAGGCGCCGAAGCCATTATGATACCCGAAAGCAAAACCGACCTCAACTCGGTATTCGACCGGCTTGAAAGAGGTAGAAAAGACAAAAAATCAAAAATTATAATGCTGGCCGAAAATGGCGTCGCCGGCGATGCTTTTGAGGTTGGAAGACTGATAAAGGAGAAATTCCCGAATTATGATACCCGGGTTTCTATATTGGGTCATATTCAGCGAGGAGGAAGCCCAACCTGCATGGACAGGGTGTTGGCAAGCCGTGTAGGCGTTGCCGCTGTTGAAGCCCTGCGCGATGGCCACCGCAATGAAATGATCGGGCTTATACACAATGAAATAGCGTATACGCCGTTTGAGCATGCCATAAAGCACAATTCAGACATTAACGCCGATTTTTTGAAAATTGTGGAGATTTTGGCGATTTAAGGTCCGGTAACTTTGTCCATGGCTATAACGGCGCTATCCCTGTATTTAAAAACAGGTTTATAGTTGCTGCCTCCAAGTTTAATACTCCTGTCAAAATCATTAAGCGCTTTTGTATAATCAGCTTTTAGCTTACCTGATCTATAATAGCAATAACCCCGCGCATTGTATGCTTCGCTGAATGCCGGGTTTACATCAATAGCATGGTCAAAAACCTGCACTGCACCTGTATAATCGCCTGATTTAATCCTCCTGATCCCGGTGTCAAAGAACAGTTTGGTCAGTTTGGGGTCAAATTTAAATGCAAGCTTAAAATCGGCCTTCGCGCCTGAGTAGTTGCCCATAACTTTTTTTGTATATCCACGGTTAAAGTAAGTGCCCCCGTTTTCCGGGTCTAAAGCAATTGCCTTGTCATAATCGGCAATTGCTGCTGCATACTGCTCAAGATCAAGTTCTGCGTTGCCGCGCCCGACGTAAGCGTTTGCAAACTTGGGGTCTAATGCTATGGCTTTGTTTAAATCGGTAATGGCCCCTTTATCATCATTTTTTTGTATTTTTTCACTTGCCTTATTTACCCAGTAGTTAGCTTCGTGGTAAAAGGGGTTTTGTGCACAGAGCTTTTGGTTTGCTATCAGCACAATAAGTAAAAAAAGTAATGGCTGTTTCATATTGTATTTGAAAAAATTAATGATGCCCTGTTGTATTTCCGTCTTTATCCAACTCCACATACGGGTTGTAGCCTATTTCCCATATATTGTCTTCAATATCGGCAACATAGCCGGTATAGCCGCCCCATGATGCTTTTACCGGTTGTTTAATAATATTTACGCCCCTGGCC
>Ga0206855_10334_pt1 | contig 12767 bp, 18 predicted proteins | sample Alteio_BWOrgCont_51_FD_152637 | JGI IMG/M metagenome (GOLD analysis project Ga0206855, IMG submission 152637) | Enriched cells from forest soil in Barre Woods Harvard Forest LTER site, Petersham, Massachusetts, United States -... | ecosystem: Environmental > Terrestrial > Soil > Temperate forest >...
GATGGATTTTTATCGAAGGTTCGTGGTGCTATTCGAATTTTTCCGATGCATTGTCTGCAATGGAAGAGTGGGACCCCTGCCAAGGATGTGCGGCCGCCTGTGTCACCTGCACTTAAATCGAGACCGAAAAAAAAGATGGGGGCGAATGCCGCTCAATGCAGAGGCTGATCCGGCCTGTGTATCGGGCAAGCGTTCCGTTGATAATTGCTGTCTTGACATGCAGCAAGGCTTGCGCGCCTGCTCGGTCTGGCTCATCTGCTGCTTCTTGTAGAAGCGCCAGTTGATGAGCTGATTGACGGTCGATTCTACATGTGCGGTTGAGGCACGCCTCCCCTTTCGAAAGGCCTTCGCGTATCCTTGCATAGCATTTGCATTCGCGTACAAGTACGACCGCAGCTCGTCAAGCTGCAACTCCACAGATTGGTAGCGGCGTAGGAATTTCGGTGAGTCCCCAAGCATCCTCAGCCAGGCCCGTGCGGAAGATTCGCATTCCCCAGTCCGCCTTTCGATACCGCTGTTCCAAAGCTGGCGCTTAATGCGGTTTAGGTTTCTCGAATGGAAGGCCAATCTACACCCATAGACAGGAGAACCGGGAAGCTGGAAGAGTTGCTTGCGGGTCCGTTCTAGTCGCGGCGAAACATGGAACCAGTCCAGACGATGTTCACACTTCCGGCCGAACCAACCCACCACGCCTCGCAACCGGTCCTCTCCGCCCGATAGAACCGTGATGGTGATTTCAGCGGTGCGTCCAGCACGCCGCAAATGAGCCTGCACCTTTGGTTTCGCAAGCTTGTCCAGATCGCGCACAATCGCGAATGGCTCGCCTCGACTACGCTCTTGTTCGATGCGCCCTGTGGGCATCTCAAAATGACGCCGCCATCTGTCCATCGCGCTTAGCTTTGACAAAGGCTCCATCGATGCCGACCGTAAGATGATCTGCCTTATCGGGATGCGTTTGGCGGATGATCCACTTCTTGGCGCAACTCCGCTTCGATGGCGCTGTCAATCTGCATCTTTCAATTGCGGGTCGTCATTGGGGTGATACCGCCGTTTGTGGCAACAGCTCCCGCAGCAGTTCAGTGGCTCGCCGGTACGGGAGTTCAGCGGCCAGTTTGGTCTGCAAATGATGGAGTTCAGGCAGGGAGCGATTTTTCCTTTAAGACAGGGAATAATTCATGCCTTTCCCGCCACTTCATTACTGAGTGCCAAATTCGCGAGGATTCAGGCCGCTCCACATCGTGCTTTGGAAGGACATCTTAATGAAGTATTCGTTATTGCGTCTCGTATTCGTCTCTTTGTTGGCTGCGCAGGCAGCCCCACATGCAGCCTGGGCCCAGGTGAAAGCTGCCCCTCCACTTTCCGGTATTAAGGGGAAACTCCAATCATTTACAGGCAGTTCGCTCGAGATCCTGACGCAGTCAGGCGTGGTCCACGTCAATATCAAGCAGCCCCTTACAACCTATAAGCAGATACCGTCGGATTTGAGTCATGTCACTTCGACATCCTTTGTCGGCGTTGCATCGGTCAAGCAGGCGGATGGAAGAGAACTGGCGACGCAGATCAAGATATTTCCTGCGGAACTGCGTGGGGCTGGAGAAGGCAGTTCCATGATGGACGCGGCTCCGGGCGCAACCACTCACAGCAGAATGACCAATGGCTCAGTCTCTCGCCCTGCCGTATCGCAGTCACGCATGACGAACGGCACGGTACAGAAAGGCAGCCGCACCACCCTGGTGGTTCACTATCAGGACGGCGCTCAGACGATCTCCGTGCCTCCAAATGTCCCAGTTACGGAAGTCGCGCGGGAAAAGGTGACGTTAGCTGCCGGCGATACCGTCTATGCAGCCACTGAGAAGCTGCCGAATGGGACGCTTGCGACGAACAAAGTCTTTCTTATCGCGGCAGCGCCTCGAAACACAATGCAGTAGGGGGTAGCACCAATGAGCCTTTCAACACTTACTGACAATGAACCGACCGCTACAAGCACGTTTCCGGAAAAGCGGGGCGTGCTCGTGGCCAGGAAGCACCATCTCCTGGTGCGATGGAGTCATTGGCTGAACATGCCAATCCTCCTGGGCCTCATCCTCAGCGGTGTGGCCATTTACTGGGCTTCGCCGGTCTATCAGCACGAGCCAGATCCGCGGACCGGTAACTTCGACTATCTGGCGGACATCGGTATCTGGATATGTGCGCATGTTCCCGGACTGCATCACTACAGTAGTCCATCGGACTGGATTTACAACCACATGAGCCTCGGGCCGGGCATGTTAGGCGTGGCTCTGCGTCTGCATTGGCTGTGCGCATACCTATTCATGCTCAATGGGTTGGTATACGTTGCAGGGCTGACCCTTGGAGGAGGATGGCGTTCCCTGATGCCTCGCCGGACCGATCTGCTTGACGCGCTCAGGATGATTCGGTACTACATGGGCATCCCCTTCGCCAAGCTAATACGCCGCAAATGGCTGCATCCCCGTTTCAACACAAAGTACAACGCACTCCAACGCGCAGCATACTTCTCTGTTCCGGTCGCCGGGTTCCTTTCGGTCGCTACCGGCTGGGCGATTCACAAGCCCATGCAGCTCCACTGGCTGGCTGCTGTCTTTGGAGGGTATAACGCGGCGCGTGTATGGCATTTCTGGCTGATGTGGGTATTCATCCTCTTCGTTGGTCCGCATGTGATTCTGGTTCTCGCTGACGGGTGGGACACGCTGCGCAGCATGATCGTAGGTTGGTCGGCAAGGTTGGAGAGATCAGAGGGCTTTGAGAATGAAGTCTGAACAGAACCGCGATCCATTGCCGCCGGAAGACGCATCTTCAACGAATGCAAAGACGGAGCGGGAAACACCGGAGTCGCTGGAGCTCTGCTTCGTGGAAGAGCAACCTTCCGAGCTGCCAAGAGTTGAACGTTCCGGAGTTGGGGAAGGTGTAGAGCAAGAGCACGTCTGTCCAAAAGAGGTGGAGGCTCCCGCGTTGACGAACGTTAAGCCTTCCGACGCTGCCGAGATCTTAGAGTTGCAACCGGAGTTGGACGAAGTGTTGTCGCCATCAGCAGATTGCGAGCCAGGGCCTGCCGGATCAACTCCATCGATTGCCGCAGAACATGCCCCGGTCCTAAAGGCGAGAGGCTTCTTCCGGGAACAGCCTCCACAAATGATCGAAGTAGCTCCCAACGTTCTGCGTCATTGGACCCGCCGCGACGTTCTGCTCTTTGGGGCAGGAGCGATAGCAGCGCTAGCAGGCGGCGGCTCACTCCTGCCACAGGCTACGCTGGAACGGCTGGGCGTTATCCATGGGAACAAGACCTGGCCCAAGAAGGAGTGGTTTCTCAACAGGGCCTTGCGCATCGACGACGATGTTGCAGAGGCGCTCTATTCAAAAAATCGCCTCGTACCCACTTATACGAAATCGCAGATCACGCCACTCAAGAACAATTACAATGGCGCAACCCCCGATCCCGGCTACATCCCCGAGTGGCAATTGGAGCTCAACGGTCTCGCCTCCGGCTTAACCGTTTCCCTGAATATCAGGACCCTGCTCACGCGCTTCCAAGTGCACGAGCAGATTACGCGGCTGGTCTGTGTGGAGGGCTGGAGCGCTATTGCATGGTGGTCCGGTTTAAGATTCGATGATTTGTTGCGCGCCTATCCACCAATGTCTCAGGCCAAATGGGTTCGGGTGGAGTCTTCTGTCAATCTCGACCCGTCGGGAAATCCCGACCCATATTTCGTATCGCTCGATTTGCCGACAGCCCGTCATCCGCAGACCTTGCTCGCGACCCATTTCAACGGACAGCCTCTAACCGTAGACCACGGCGCACCACTCCGCCTGCTTGTTCCGATAAAGCTCGGCTTGAAGAATGTGAAGGCTATTACCAAGCTTTCGTTTGTCGCGGAAGAGCCAAGCGATTATTGGGCCGAGCGTGGATATTCCCGCTACGACGGGATCTAATGCCTTTTCAAGATGAACCGTAACATTCGCCGCGCATGACTGCATTTCAGGGAAGGAATTGATTTTGGGCAATCTATCGGAAGACAAGAACGTGAAGAAGCGATAGGAAAGCGTGCATACATGTCCTGAGTGTGGTCACATCATTAATCTGGAAGAAATGGATCCGTGCATCGGCACGGCTCGAGCCGACGGAGCTTGTTGTGAGTCGAAGGGTCCTATTCTCATGTCGATGAATCGGAGACAGTTCTTTCAGCGGAGCACGGCGGGTGGCTGCGCTCTGGCCGATGGAATGTTGCCTTCATTGCTGGAGGCCCAGTCCCCTGCGGCTCCGCTGCCCGGTGGTGCGGAGGCTGCTGCAGTTGCAGCGATCAATCCGCCGGCGAGCGTTCGTGTGGCAGGCATTCTCATGATCCCGGTGGTTGGCGGCAAGTACAAGGTTTGGACCAAGCGCCTCGGGTCCAGCAAGACGAAGGTGTTGCTGCTGCATGGCGGGCCTGCGATGACGCACGGTTATCTGGAAGCGATGGAGTCTTTCCTGCCCGACGCCGGCATTGAGATGTACTACTACGACCAGCTTGGCTGTTGGAACTCCGACATTCCCGAGATACCAGCCTATGGACACTCGAACGCTACACCGAAGAGGTGGAAGAGGTGCGACGCGGCATGGGCCTGGAGAACTTTGTGCTCTATGGCCAGTCGTGGGGGCGGCATACCGGCGATTTGAGTCTGCGCTCAGGGGCTCTGGTGCAAGCAATTTCAGCGGGCAGAATGAGGTCTTGGAGAAAGATTGATCTACGCAGGAAGGACAGCGTTCCAGATAGCGAGCGCAGCTTGGTCTTTGAGGCGTAAGGATTCGAGGGCGAATTGACCTTTCTGAATACGACGTAGTAGTTCGCCTCCGGCAATGGTGATGGCGGCATAGTCGAAGCGCCTGAATACGAGCATAGGTCCGGTTCTGGACTTAGTCCTGCAAGGATCCTGCTCAATTAGATTGTTCAGGTATTTCGACGATCGCAGCTTGGTGGGCTTCCATACCTCGTTTTCGCGTGGTATCTCGCGCACGGCGCGATGCGATGCGGCATAGCCATCCAGAGTGATGCGGAGGGGAGCACGCCCCTTGGGTGCGAAGGGCTTTGCGGAAGAACGCCTTGGCCGCTGCCACGTCTCTCTTTGAACTCAGAAGGAAGTCAACCGTATTGCCCTCCTTGTCCACTGTACGGTAGAGATAGACCCAGCGGCCGCGTACCTTCAGGCAGGTCTCGTCGACGCGCCAGGGGCGGCCAACTTTGCGTGCATCGCGAGCCCAGCTCTTTTCGAACTCGGGGACATATCGCTGCACCGAACGCTTGATGGTCGTATCCGCAAGCTTCAGTCCACGTTCTCCCTTCATCTCGACCAGATCCCGGAGGCTCAGCTTATAGCCAAGGTACCAACGTACGAACGACAGGATCACCTCATGAGCAAAGTGTCGACCCGCAAACAATGACTTCGTGCCATTCCGTCTACTCATCCCCGTACGCAGATCCCCAAAATAACACTGTACCCGGTGGAAATCCGGCTATTTGCACCAGAGCCCGAGTGATAGCAGGTGTGAGGAAGATCCCTGTGACGGAGGATCGCCGCGACCAGAAGCTCACCCTCGCTGGCAGAGACGGTCGCCCCATCGAGAGAGATCTCAACCTCTGGCTGCTTACCAGATTGGCTGGCATTGACTACGTTTGTCATTTCTATCGCACTCACTTTGTCTCCCACTCAGCATCAATTGTTCTTAGTCGATCCCGCTGGTCGTCATGCAATACGAGGCATGAGGTTTCTTAACGCCGTACTGAACGATGCTCGACGAAGACTGCCTGAAATGCCAGCGCTGTTTCATAACTCGTCCTTAATAAGGCCTCATTTATCACTTACGCACACTGAAACGGTAGGTAATACCGAAATACGAATACGTAAGGGGCGCGCCATGATCATTGGCCGACATCAGGCTTCCCGGAAAAAAATGTCCAACTCCGGCATTCATAACCCAGTAATTGTGGAAGACATACTTTGCTGAAACATCAAAGCCATCGCCAATACTGTTGGTTGCAAAGCCACTGGCCGGAGCTTGCACTGCAACTCCTGCCGCACCGTTGTAGATACTGTCAAACCGTGAGGAAACGCCGAGCACTTCTCCTTGGATCAACAGAGAAAGATTTTTTGTCGGACCAAGATCCAGATTGACTCTTTCCTGCTTTATATTCTGGAAGCCAAAGAGATCAACGAGTCCAAACGCGTTGTGGTCACTGGGATATTGCTGATCGTACGTGCTGATGCGGCCAGGGTTCTGATGAGGGTTGCCGGTAGAGTAGTCATACTCTCCGCCTAGCCGCGGCTTCCACGGAAGAGAATTGAATAGATAGGCGACCTTTGCAATGCCGGCGCCGGCATGGATCGAGTTGTTCGAGTAACTGCCGCGCTGCAGGTCTCCTAAAACGTCGTAGTCAAACCCGGCAGGGAGACGACCCTCCATTTCAGCGCCAAACGTCGTCTCTACCTCCGAACCGTATATTCCCTGCTGGCTTTTCACATGGGGGAAGGTTTTGACCAGAACAAACGGCTGGAGCACGGCATTTGGAATCCACGAGCCGATGGTCCCATAGACGCCATGAAAGGTCAGCCCTGCCCCGTGCGTGTCCAGCGAAGTAGGATGAACTGTAACAACCGAGGTGCTGAAGACATCGACGTTGTTCTTGTCCGACTCGCCACCAAAATGCCCATAGAATCCATCCCAGGTTCTGCTGTTATTCGTGAAGTCGCTGATTCCGATGACGCGTTCATTGCCATATTTCAACTCCTTTCGGCCTGCGTACAGCCGAACATTATTGTCTTCGTTGTGGTATTCAAGATATCCTTGGCGCAGATCAAAGACATCGCGCATGTTCGAAGCAATATGCTCGACCGGAAGCCCCAACGCGTGCGTATCGATAAACTGCGTATAGGCAGTGAGGAACGAAGTAGGCCGGATGGCGAGTCCACCGTATACACGCGTCAGCTCGAAAATTCGGTTATTCCCGGGGGTGTATTGATAGGACGTCCAGTCCTCGGTGCGCAGCCTGATCTGCCCATCCAGGCTCAGCCAGGAAGGAAAGTCTTCCTGTTTCCATCCTTGAATCTTGCCTCGGGTCTGCGGGTAATCCGCGTAGGCTTGCGTCTGGGCATATGAAAGCAAGCACGGCACCATGCAGACGCCCAACAGGGCGAGCATGCGGATTCGCTTATAGAAATGCGGCCTGGTCGGGGTTGAAACGTCCTGTGAGAAAAATGGCTCTGCCTTTTCCGTGGCGGCACTTCTGTCATTTGTCGAGATCGTGAATTGAGGGAAGTTCATCAGACTTTACCTTTTAGTGGACTAGTAAACGTATCGCGGTTGTCATCATCACTGCCGTCGAGACAGCCGAAATCCTCTTCCACGGAGAACTGCGGCGGACCAGCAGGGTCGAGATGAAGAGTGGCGTACACCTACCTGGCACTCTTTGCTTCAGGCACGCATCTATCGCGGGTATAAAACTACGTTATGGATAGTGATAACTGCACTGGATTCGCCTAAATCCAGGCTTTGGCGCCCAATGCCAGGTCTACAGTCATCGCGTAAGTGCAGTACATGAGCCAGACACCAGTAATAAGCTGGAACAGCCCAATAATGCGATTACCAGAATTCCAGGACAATAAGCGGGTGGGAACTTCGGTGGCATAGATCAAGGTTAGGCCGACAAAGATGATCATCACGGGGATGTCTCCGGTCCGCCAAAAAACGTCAACGCCCAGAATGCTGAGAAACAGGAATGCTATGGCCATCCAACCATCGAGCTGTGCGGTGGAATCGATAAATCGCCGGTGGGCCATCGCGAACCAGTGAATGCCGTAAGCCGTGAACGCGAGGCCTGCCATATACAAAGGAGCCGCATTGCGGAAGACGTTGAACCACGTCAATCCGGTCAATAAGTAGATGCCGGTGAGGAACTGCATGAAGCCCGGCATCCAGAAACCCCATAACCCTAGAGATCGGTTGACCTCGGGACTGGTCTTAGGAAACCCAAAAAGGGCCTGACCACCCCAGATAAAGTAGCCGGTACCCAAACCAAAAAAACCAATGGCGACCGGCACAAAAGGAGAATTTGCAAACGTAAATACATGCGGTTCCATTTGTGGACCCCTCATTTAAGAGTCGGTAGGTTAAGAACTTGATGAGAAGCGCAGTGCTGAATGACCACTATGAATCCTTCAGGCACCGCCATAAGGTGACGCCTATCCTGCAATCACCACCTGCTTTTCTGCAGGGATCTTCCGGATGGCTGCCTCATCGATGTTTAGGTGCGTAGTCACCATTTCCGGAGGGAGACGTCTGATCCAGTTGTTCATGGAGAAGTCCAGGTATTGGTCGGCCTTGAACATTTCGAGAAAGACCAGATCGGTATTGCCCGTATTCTCGATGTAGTGACCGGCAACCGGTGGAACGTAGCCAACATCATTGGCATTGAAGTCCATCGTGCGAGCCCTCGTCGGGGGCATAAATACAGTCATTCGCCCCTTGCCCGCGAGGTAAAACTGCCACTCGGAAGCATTAGGATGCCAGTGCAACTCGCGGATACCTCCTGGCTTGAGCGTGACCAGTGCGGCGGCGATGCTCTTCGACGCCGGGAAATTGCGCGAGTCGACGATACGGACTTCGCCTCCGGCTGTATTCACAGTGGGGGCCATCGCCGACATCTTGAAGGTGTACTGGATGGAAGACTCTACACTCTTCCCGCCAACGGCTGCTTTGTCCTGCGCCAGAGAACCAGGAAGGTCGGCAGGAAAGATATACAGCTCATCCTTCGGTAACCTTGCAATGGCGCTCCGATCGAGATTGGAGTTCTTTGTCAATATCTCAGGCGGCGTGTGTGCGACCCACGCGGAGATGAGGAAAGTATTGTCTTCCGAGAACATGCCTTCATCAAAAACAAGCAGGAACTCGCATCCGTCGCCGGGCCCCAAACCTTGAATGGAATGCGGAAACCCGGCAGGGAAGAACCAGAGGTCGCCCTTGCTCACATCGTCGATGAAGATGGTTCCATCGGGATTCAGAACGGTGACGCGAGCATTGCCATTGAGCATAATGGCCCATTCATCTGCCGTGTGCCAATGCAATTCGCGGAAGCTGCCGCGGGTGAGGCGCATGTTGACGCCGGTGAGCTCTGTTGAGGGAGGCAGTTCGCGCTGGGTTACCTGGTGCGTCCAGCCACCTTCCTCCACGCGCTTGCGCGCGAGATCAAAGGAATACCAGATTGGGCCTATGTCTCCATGATCCGTCGGGGGAGGTGTGTTCGAGTCCGGGTTCTCGGCCAGAAGAGGCATATTCTCCTGCCCTGGATCGCTTGAAGAATGATCGCTTTCTGCCTCACGAGTGTTCTCGCGCTGTTGTGCGCTTGCCGTCAATCCAGCGAACGTCGCCGCAGCGAGGGCGGCAGAACTAGCTCCTAGAAAACTTCGTCGAGATGGACTCTCTAGGAGCTCACTCTCCTTCTCTTTATCAATCATTGGTCTTCTCTCCTATTCTTCGTGTTTCATAAATGGGTTCGGCCTCAAGCCAGGTACTTATGCTTGAGGAGGATGGTCTGTTGAGCTTCTGTCATGAAGAAGCGGCAGAAGTTGGTGACAGATGAGCAGTGGGACCTTGCGGAATCCGCCCTCAATAGTGAAGTGGCACAGGATGCCGGGTTTATTCCGCGCCTGCTACTTTTTTTCTGTGAGAGAATGCAAGAAAAAACGCCAATTAAGGATTCGTGCCTTCTTCATATTTGAGCGTTGCGAGCGCAACACGGTATTGGTAGCGGGCATTCGTATTGTCTATCTCCGCGCTGGTTTGCTGAAGCTAGGCCTGACTGAGTTCGACGATCGAGCTGAGGCCAAGACGATAGCGCGCCTGCGCCAGTTGAAAGCTAAGCTTCGCCTCTGCTAATAGCTGAGCCGTGACTCCTAGACGCTGGTAGGTGGTGTCTGCCTGTAACCATGCTGTCCGAACCTCCAGCACGATTCGCCATTCCTGGCAGTTTGCCAGGGCTCGTCCGCATAATTGTCTCAGTGTGTTGTCCCTTATAAGAGACGAAGAGATCGGGAAATTCCTTCTTCAACGCAGCGATCTTGGGTCGATCGCAAATCATGCTGTAGGGATTGCCGGGATTCTTGAGAGCAAAATCCTGGGTGCAGGAAGTTGCCGACTCTTCTCTCAGCCAGGCCAAGACCATACCAGGGGGCAACATCGTAGTATCGAACACCGGGAGCCCAGGCTGCTTCTAGAGTGGCGTATGCATCTTATCGTAACCACTGTGAATTCATTTCCCAATGGGACCCCTCCCATCCCAAAGCTGAAGGGCGGCTTGTAATGACGAGTGCTGCCGTTGTTTATGGAACCTTCCATCCGGTTCACTCTCCTACCGCTGACTGAACCTGCTAAAGCCGGATCTGAGTCAGACAAAAGGCGGTGGCCGCTGCCATAGCCGATCCTTTGAAGGCAACGCTCAGGAAGTCTCTCCTTGTATTCATTGAACGGTGTGCTTCCTTCCAGCGACGGGGAACTGACCAGGGCCCGGCCACGAATGAACTGCCAACTGGTTCTATTTGCCGCTGACAAGCATAGCCTGCTCCACAACCTTCGAGTTCTCGTTCGAGTTCTCGGCCAAAGTCTCGGCCTTTGCTTCGGCTTTGGTCCGGGGGAATTCTATCCCGTCAGTCTCACCTTCAACCGACAATGTCTGCAGATATCCAGTATCTCCATATCTTTGGAAGGTGACATCTGTCTCCTTTTGGGGATCCAAGGATCTCGTGGGTATGAAGTTAATGAACTCTGACTTCGTACCGGCAATATTCCGGATTAGCACTGTCTGGGCATTTGCGATCGGTTCGGTAATTCTGTAAGAGCCTGCAGGCAACTTGACATTGCCTGCGTAAAAAGCGAAGGGTGCTGTAAAGACGACACTATCGACGTCACTATTGGCGACCTGCGCCGCGAGCGGGATTACCGACAGCAGCGACAGCATTCCCATCGTCAGAACGATCTTTTCAAATTTATGCATACGAATCTCCTCATGTTATTCACATTCTGTAATGACTACGTCTCTTGCAAGTTGCACTTAACCAGGTGCTGAAGCGCAAAAATAGCGAGCCTATGTTAGTTGCAGCTTGTGGGCGCCTGTTATTTTTGGCTTCTATACGTAAAGTGGCGAGGAGGGAATGAAATATTCCAAGCGCTCAGTGTTTTTTCAGAGATTACGTGTCGATGCCCATCTTCGCCATGTAGGCGCGCATCTCTCGGTCGCTACCGTTGAACAGCAGGACATAGGTCCGCCTTCCATCAGACCAAAGACTCGCACTACCTGACGTCTCGTGCATCGAATGAAATCCATTCTGTTGCGTCAAACGGGCATCAACGATCAGAAGGTCTGCACGCCGCTCATTTTTCATCTTTAGAAATACGGCTTTGTGGTCGGTTTTAGTGACGACAGCTACGCCACGGAATTCGACTTTGCTTAAGTCAGCGGGTAACGTGGACGAACTCTCTAGTTTGGCCGCGTTCCATGCAAGGAGTTGATTGCGATCCGTGCTATCAATCTGGAGCGCAGGGGGGTGCTCAGAAGCATTGCCACTTCTCTATCCAGTCGGGTCTGCTGCAATCGCGGCCCGATTCCCCAAAGAAATACAAGCAGGAGAGAGGCAAAAACCGGCACGAACATCCAGGATTTCCATGTGGGTCTGCGCGTTGCTCTTTGCGCACGCTGATGAGCCAGGCCTGTAAGAATTCGATTTTCGAGATACGGGCCTTCGGGAAAGCTTTGAAAGGTGCGTTGGAGACCCTGATCGGATGTACCCAATTCCTCAAAGAGCCCCGCACATTCAGGACAAGACGCCAGGTGATCGAACAAAGGCTGAAAACTGGCAGCATCGCTGCCGGGCCTCCAGGCGTATATCTCCGATTTGTACAATTCGCAACTCATGATCGCTTCACTTCTTCACTATTGCCAGCTTGTGCCGCGCGCTAGACTAGCGGCTTGGCAGCGGATCAGTGGGCGACGAGACGGACGGCGGCAGCGGTTCCCCCACGGCAAGGCGCATCAGGGAAATCTGCTGGATCTGATCGACGATGATCTCCTGGGCGATGTGCTTCAGCTGCGCCTCGCGTCCATAGCGCAATTCCGCCTGGGCCATGTCGATCGCACCCTGATGGTGCGGCACCATCATCGCGACGAAATCGCGGTCGATATTGCCGGTCGGCTTAATCGTCATGTCATTCATCATCTTCGTCATCGCGACGGCGTTCTCTGCCAGGAAGGGCCGCTCCGTCTTGAGGGACGGGGGCACATTGTCCACTGGTACGGGTGAAGAGAAACCTGGTCCCGTCGCGGTGCCCGCGAAACTCGCTGCAAGCGTTGCCTCCGTCGGCGTCAGCTTCTCGCCCGAGGCGGCGCGCATCGCCGCGATCTCCTGGAGTTCCTCAACAACAATGTCCTGGGCAATGCGGATCAGTTGCTCGTTGTGGCCGTAGCGGAGCTCCGCTTCGGACATGTCGATAGCGCCTTGATGATGCGGCGCCATCATCGCTACGAAGTCATGGTCGACGTCACCCATGGGCTTCATGGCCATGTCATTCATCATTTTCGTCATGGCGGCATCGTTCTCTTTCAGGAACGCGGCTTCCGCGGCGCTGGGCCGTCGCGAGAGGTCCTGGGCCGAAGCTAGAGAGGCCGAACCGACGGTGAACCCCGCGGCTGTGACCACGGCGGCCGCAACAAGCGAAGTGACTAATTCCT
>Ga0206855_10284_pt2 | contig 12699 bp, 12 predicted proteins | sample Alteio_BWOrgCont_51_FD_152637 | JGI IMG/M metagenome (GOLD analysis project Ga0206855, IMG submission 152637) | Enriched cells from forest soil in Barre Woods Harvard Forest LTER site, Petersham, Massachusetts, United States -... | ecosystem: Environmental > Terrestrial > Soil > Temperate forest >...
GATCATCAACGGCGCAGCAAAAATAATGTCGATGAGCTTGTTAGGGAGTATTTTGATGATTGTAGGGCTATTTTAAAGTTTGTTAAAGTCTCAAGCTTGATTGAAGACGATGAAAATCAAAACATTAGAAGCTTAAAAAAAGAAAAAAAGTACGGGAAACTTCCTGCGGAAACGATGCCGCCTTTAATTGTTGAGAACGGTATAGTGAGGGACGGAAATCATAGATTGCGGGTAGCGAAAAGGAATAAATTAGAAGAAATTATTATTTACGATATAGTACCCATAGAAACATGAAGCAATACGAAGCAGTTTTACAGACTATAGAAAACCTTGGAGGAATTGCCACGTTAGGGCAATTAAATCAAGAAGTATTTAAGATCGCAAACTGTAATTGGGATACAAAGACTCCTTTTGCCAGTATTCGAAGGATAGTTCAATTAAGACCGGAAATTTATAAAATAAGGCCGGGTCTCTACGGATTGGTTAAAATGAAAAAACAGAATGAGAGTAAGGGTATTTTGGAGGAAACGCAAAAGAACCGAAATAGTAAGGAAGTAATAGAATTCAATCATAATTATTATCAAGGAATATTACTTCAATTGGGGGGATTGAAAAAATTAGAAACCTTTATTCCGAATCAAGACAAAAACAAAAAATTCCTGGATAAAACGCTTGGAAATTTCAGATCACTTAATGTAATTCCACAATTCTCTTATCCTAACATTGTTCAACGAAGTTCTACTATTGATGTTATTTGGTTTAACGACAGAGGGTTGCCACATTCTTTTTTTGAAGTTGAGCATTCAACTGATATCCAAAATTCGCTTTTGAAATTTAATGATCTGCAAGATTTCTACGTACGAATGGTTATCGTAGCTGATAAAATCAGACGAGAGGAGTATGAAAATAAGATTAAATATTCTTCATTTAAAGAAATCCAAAAAAGAGTTGGTTTTTTGGACTATGAAGGATTAACTAAACAATATGAGAATATTATTGAACAGCAAAAATTTAGTTTTATCCTATAATTCGTTAGTTGTAAGCTGAGTAATTGACTTTGGTAGATCCATGCTGAGGCGTTTTCAAGTTGAAGGTCAAACCATGCACGGTGAAGGAGTATTTGACAGACTGCTACTTACATACTAAAGAAGCCGAAATATTTTTTAATACTTTAATAGGAACCATAAAACTCGAACCTACAGAGTTCATATTTCATAACATGGGTTCTTCCTCCAGCACGAGAATGACGCGCAAACCTTAAATGCAAGGGCCTCTCTCACACGAAGGTTTTTACATTTATGGGTAAGTATTTAAGATATATTCAGTACATTTAGGAAATAAACCAGTTACAATGAGATTCCCGTCAATAAAAAGCCTTGCCGATGACGCCATCTTAACGCTTAAACGTTTCCCTTTTGAAGTTTTATTTGCGTTGACAGGCACCATTGCAGCAACTTTGTTTGTCGAACGTGATGACTACCTATCGGATTCGTTTTATACTAAAATAATAATGACTGCAAACCTCGGCTTGCTACTTAGCCTGGCTGCCAATTTGTTTGTATCGTCTAACAGGATAAAAAAAGGTTTAATTATTAAGGTTATTGTGGCAATCGGCGCCGCCTGTTTTGTATTTATTTTTAACCCGCAATTAAAGTTTATCGATGGTTTACGCTTTTTATTGCTAAGCCTGGCTTTTCACCTCTTGGTAGCATTTGCAGGTTTTGTCACCAAAGGCCATATCCAGGGCTTTTGGCAGTTTAATAAAACCTTGTTTTTACGGTTTTTGACTAGTATGCTTTACAGCGGCGTGCTATACCTGGGGCTTGCCGCAGCAATTGGGGCAAGCAACTTTTTGTTTAATCTGCATCTGGGAGGGAAAGTTTACAGTAACCTTTTTTTCTGGATAGCGGGCATTTTCAATACTTTATTTTTCCTGGCGGGAGTGCCGGCCAATACAGTTGAGCTTGATAATGATGATACCTACCCAAAAGGGTTAAAAGTGTTTACCCAATACGTGCTTATCCCTTTAGCCTCGGTATATTTAGTTATATTGCTTGCTTATGAGGTTAAAATATTAATAGCGTGGAATCTTCCCAAGGGCGCTGTATCACTGCTTGTTTTAGGTTATGCAGTTTTTGGCATCCTCTCCATATTGCTCATATACCCGTTGCGGGACCGGGAGGAAAACAATTGGATTAAAATTTATGCCCGCAGTTTTTATTTCTTGCTGATCCCATTGCTGGTATTGCTTTGTTTAGCAATTTATTCCCGGATAATGCCCTATGGCATAACCCCGCTGCGGTATTTTTTGATTGTACTGGCCGGTTGGCTGTTATTCATCACGATGTACTTTCTGCTGTCGCGAAAGCAAAATATTAAAATCATACCAGCTTCTTTAGCTATCCTTGCCTTGTTATCCGTTTATGGGCCGCAAAGCGCTTTCTCGATAGCTAAATACTCGCAACGCAGTATATTAACAGGTATTTTTAAAAAGTATAGGGCGCTCAATAACGGGAAAATAACCTCCCTAAGCGAAATAAAATTAAGCCCAAAAGATGGAGAGAAGGCTATAGAACAACTAAATTACTTTGTTTATGATAATGATCTTACATATTTGCAGCCTTGCTTTACTATGAGCCTTAATAAAGTCATCGATTCTATAAAAAAGACAAAAGATACCTCGACGCCTTATTTAAAAAAACATCCTGCTAATTTAAACGAATATGACGTAAAAAATAAGGAGATGGGGTGGCTCACCAATCAACTTGGATTAGGTAAGTTTAACCGGAATGAAAGTAATGACGCGAGTTTTACCTACACTTTTGAAGTTAAAAACAGCCGTTTGCTCGCTACAAAAGGATACGATTATGTGCTCAGTTTTAACGATCGCATTATTGATGCAGATAGTGTTTTACTATTGAAAGCTGACGATATCGATATAAAACAAACTGCTGACACCAGCCGTGTTTACACAATTTATTTGAATAATGATAAATTGTCGTTTAACGCAAAAGGCTATAGCAGATAGCCTTGTTAAAAAAGAAAATCAGTTCAGCACTTATCGATCTAATTATACCGATGTGCCAGATGATAAGGATTTTAATTTGCCCAACAAATTTTTAGGATTTACCAAACAGACTGCGCGTTACAAAGTCACATTCCAGATTGACAATATAAGTTTTAATTATACCGGCAGTAAAAATGTTGAAATTTACAGCGTGGAAGGTTTTTATTTGATAAGCATTTTGAAATAGAGAGATAATTGCAGGAGATTAGAGATTAGTCCGAACTCAAGTTATATTGAAGAAATTAATTTCGCATTGCTAACTCTAATATTTGCCATAAATTCTAATTCAATAAACATGGCGCCGATTCACCAATCGTTCCTACGGAACGAACGAATCGGTTGTATTATGTTTCTACCAACCAGTCGTTCCTACGGAACGAAAAAAAGCCATGTTTCATCCTCATTTTTCTGCCGACCAATCACTCCTTGGGCGAAGTAGCTTCACTTTATTGTTTATGCAGGCATTTCCTGTGCAACTTACTTAATATTTTTTATCTTACTCCCAATTCTATTTAACATTTTATGAGCGAAACCCCCATCATCCAAATAAAAAATTTATCCAAATCGTACGGTTCAAAACTGGTTTTAAAACACCTTTCGCTTGATATTTATCCCCGGCAGGTGTTGGGTTATATCGGGCCGAACGGCGCAGGGAAATCAACCACGGTAAAAATATTAACCGGCCTTATTCCCGATTTTGAGGGGGAGGTTTTGGTAAACGGCATCAGCATGGCGCACGATCCGCAGGAAATAAAAAAACTGATCGGCTATGTGCCCGAAAACGCGGAAATATACGATGTGCTGACGCCCATGGAATATCTTGATTTTATCGGCAAATTGTACGGAATGGAGGAAGGGCCGCTGGATGACCGGGCACGGAAATTACTGGTAGCCTTTGGCCTTGGCGATAATACCGACGACAGGATGGACACTTTTTCGAAAGGGATGAAACAGAAGGTGTTACTGATTGCAGGGATTATTCATAATCCGCAAATAATTATTTTGGATGAGCCATTATCGGTTTTGATGCCAACGCGGTGATTATGATAAAAGAATTGATAACGCGTTTATCGCAGGAAGGGAAAACTATATTTTATTGTTCGCATATGATGGACATCGTGGAAAAGGTGGCTCACCGGATATTGCTGATCAACAAAGGTGAAATAATTGCCGATGGCACCTTTGAATCGTTAAAGCAAAACCATAGCGATACGCTTGAACAAATATTTTCGAAGCTAACGGGACGTGGAGATTCGGCCACAGAGACAGATGCTATTATTAACGCCTTTGATTAAAGCCTGTTATGGATAAGATATTTTTACGTTTTGTTACTTTTTTGGACCCTGTTTTAGATAAAGCAGGTGTTGATACCTACCAGCTTTATCAAATTATAAGGATAAAACTGATGATGGATAACCGCAGGCCAAACACCATGTTTGCCGCACGGCGCAATACGGCTGATACCACCAAAGTTAGAAACCCGATCCTGATTAGCTTTTTTACCGTATTGATAGGCTTTTTTATCGGCATGCTGCTGTTTTTAAACGGCACGCCATACATCGGCCAAACGCTATACTTCAGCATTTTTATGGTGATGATGGCGCTTACGCTTATCTCTGATTTTACCACGGTATTGATTGACCCGCGCGACCAGTTTATATTATTGCCGCGCCCGGTTAACGACCGTACCATTGCCGTTTCACGCATATTGCATATCAGCATTTACGTTTTGCGGCTGGCCCTGCTGCAGGGGCTGGCAGGCATGGTGATGATCGGTTTTATTGATGGCATATTAGCCGTTCCGCTGTTTTTTGCGCAGGTGCTGGAGGCTACGTTTATCTGCATATTTACCGTGAACATTATTTACCTGGTGCTGATGAAATTTGTTAGCCCGCAAAAGTTTAAGGATATCATCAGTTATTTCCAGATAGGTTTTTCGGTATTGATATTTGCGGCTTATTACCTGCTGCCCAGGCTGATCAGTGTTTCGTACCTCGAGCATATCAACCTGCTCCAACACTGGTGGGCCTATGGTTTACCGCCGGTTTGGATTGCGGCGTTAAATGAATTGCTGCTGCATCATGGCCGTTCGGGTTTTATTACAGGCATACTTGCGATAATCGGGTTTACCGTTCCGTTGATTGGCCTTTGGCTGGTAGCAAAAGTGCTGGCGCCCGGCTTTAACAGGCGGCTGGCTATCATCTCAACCTCCGAAGGAAACAGCGACTCGGCAGCCAACATTAAACGGGCTGGGAAATTCAGTATCATCAATAAAATATCAAAAATAGTTGCTCCGGACCCGGTTGAAAACGCCGGTTTTAAAATCACCTGGAAACTGGCCGCACGTACAAGGGAGTTTAAAATGAGGGTGTTCCCCTCGTTTGCGTACATCCCAATTTACTTTATATATTTTGCTTTGCGGGGTAATGGCGAAAGTGTTTCCAGCCGTTTCAGTAATCTGCAAAGCGGGCATTTCTATATATTTTTTATTTACATGTGCACGATAGTATTATCCACTATTTTGATGAATGTGTCCATGTCGCCAAAATATAAATCGGCCTGGGTGTACTATGCGATGCCCATTAACCAGCCCGGCAAAATTTTATCGGGGATGTACAAGGCAATTGTTACGCTTTACTTTTTGCCTTATTGCCTGGTAATTGGCGCTATCATAGTCGCGATATGGGGGCCGCAAACTATTAACGATATCATACTGGCGTTTTTGGTGAGCACCATTTATGGCATGCTGATAGCACTGTTTACCGTAAAAGGCTTGCCGTTTTCGAGGCCGGTGCTTGTAAAACAGGGCGGCGGCAGGATCATCACTTCGCTATTGATGCTGGTATTTATCGGCGGGATAGGCTACCTGCATTACCTTTTAATGCGCTGGGAAACGGTGATATGGATAATGATCATCCCTTTCCTGTTCTTTAACTGGCTGATGTTCTATTTCTACAAAAAACAAACCTGGGATAATATTGAGTTGGCGGATGTTTAGAGATTAGAGGTTGGAGATTAGAGATTAGAGATTAGGAATAGAGATTAGAGGTTGGAGATTAGAGATTAGGAATAGAGATTAGAGGCTGGAGATTAGAGATTAGGCGAAAAGCGATATCCTAATCTCTAATCTCCAATCTCTAATCACTTCCGATCCCCCTTCATTTTCGAGGCTATTTCGAGGGCTTTGTAGGCATTTACGATACCGCCGGTTTTTGACAGTGTGGCGAAATCAACTTTGACGCCCTTTGCGCCGGGTTTATTGACCATGGTGCCGTTTAGCGGTGTTGCCGACTCCAGAATGGCATGTTTAACCTGGCTTGCCGTTAGCTTTGGATAGTATTCCAATATTAATGCCGCAATGCCTGCAACAATAGGCGACGAAAAGCTTGTACCGTCTTCGGTATTAAACTCGGCATCCATATCTATCGAAGTAACTTTAACACCGGGGGCGAAAATATCCACACTGTTTTTTCCATAGTTGGTAAAATCGGCTGCCAGGCTTGTATCCGGCTTTGAGCCTGATGCGCCCACATTGATCACGTTGTCGGTGGTTGTGCCATCTAAATAGGTAGCATTGGGAAATTCGGGTTTGGCGTCAACATCCTGGCTTTCATTGCCCGATGCCATCACCAAAAGCACATCGTGTGCGGCGGCATATTTAAAAGCTTCGTCGACCCAATCCTTATGCGGCGATATTTTTTTGCCAAAGCTCATATTTATAATTTCTGCGCCGTGGTCGACTGCAAAATGTATGGCATTGGCAACGTCCTTATCATACTCGTCGCCATCAGGTACTACCTTTATCGCCATGATCCTTACGTTATCAGCAATACCATCTATCCCGTAACCGTTATTGCGTACCGCGCCGATCAATCCGGCGACGCCGGTGCCGTGCGAAGCGTCAGTCGCTTTTAATATGTTATTACCGTAAGGCTTTCCATCATTAACATCAGGGTTATCGCCAACTATACGGGCGCGCGCATCAACATCGGGATTGATGATATTGTTCTGCTTAGCATAATAGTCCGTCAAATCTTTTAATACTTTGGCGTTATTTGTATCATCGCCAATTTGTGCAAAAACCGATTCCCATACCGTTTTGCTTTGCACCAGTGTGTCGTTGGTTGTTGTTATCCGGTCAAGATCAGCTTTGGTAAAAGTTTGGTCCGATTTTAATTTTAGTTCTCTTTTTATATAATGATTGGTTGCCGAAAGTACGCTTACTTCCATACCCAAATCCTTCACCTCGTTTTGTGCGTGGCTCATACTTGTATCGTAAACGGCTTTTACGTTTTGCCATAAGGCAAATTCTTTTTCCTGGCCGGCAGGCGCAGTGCTTATCCCTGCATATTTATCTTTTAACCTGTAATATTGCCTTACTTCCTCGGTGGTCTCGTTTACGTCGACCTTGCCATCCTTACCACCCAAAAAATCCCATCCATGCACATCGCCAACATATTTATCGCTTTTGCTGGGGTTTACCCACAGCACACTTGCAAGGTCCTTTTGCAAGGTATCAATGCCGCTGTCGATAGTGGTAACAATCACCGTTTTGCTTTTTTTACCTTTTAAAAACTCGTAAGCCTGCGCGAGACTGACACCGTAATAGCCATCTGTTTTAAAGTCCATCTGGTGCCAGTTTTTTGGCGGGTCGAGGGTTAATTTTGGCAATTCCTGCCCGAAAACATTCAGGTTGATGAATAGCATCCCGCATAAGAGGGAACTGAAAGCGTAATTTTTTAATTTGTGCATATTTCGTTGTAAAAGTTGTAATGGTTGTAGTTGTTGTAAAAGTTGTAAGGGTTATAAGAGTTGTAGAGGTTGTAAGGGTTGTAGTTGTTGCAGGGGTCGTAAGAGTTGTAATGGTTGTAAAAGTTGGGAAGCCTTTGTTTTGTAAATATTTCCATTTATCATTTATAACTTTTACAACCCTTACAACCTTTCTAACTTATTCAAACCTTTTCAACTTATTACAACCCTTCTAACTTATTCCAACTCAAATTTAATTCCTTGTGCCAAGGGTAACGTTTTTGAGTAATTAATAGTATTTGTTTGGCGGCGCATGTAAACTTTCCAGGCATCTGAGCCGGACTCACGGCCGCCGCCGGTTTCTTTTTCTCCGCCGAAGGCCCCTCCTATCTCTGCGCCCGATGTGCCTATGTTTACGTTTGCAATACCGCAATCAGAACCGCCGAAGGATAAAAATTGTTCTGCCTCCCGCAAATTTCCTGTCATGATGGATGATGACAAGCCTTGCGGCACACCATTTTGCAGGGCGATAGCTTCATCCAGTGTTTTGTATTTGATGAGATAAAGTATCGGAGCAAAAGTTTCGTGCTGTACAATGGCGTAATGATTTTCCACTTCGGCAATGCAAGGCTTTACATAACAGCCGGAGGTATATTTTTCACCTTCCAGTTTACCGCCTTCCACAATAAATTTCCCGCCTTCGGCTTTGCATTTTTCAATGGAATCAAGGTAAAGTTTTACAGCGTCCTGGTCGATCAGCGGACCCATGTGGTTATGCTCATCCAGCGGGTCGCCGATTCGGACCTGGCCGTATGCGCTTACCAGTTTTTGTTTAAAGCTATCGTAAACGCTTTCGTGGATGATGAGTCTGCGGGTGCTGGTGCAGCGCTGCCCGGCGGTGCCTACAGCGCCAAACAGAGCGCCAATGAGCGACATATCCAGATCGGCATTTTCGCTGATGATGATGGCGTTATTACCCCCAAGTTCCAGCAGGCTTTTGCCGAGCCTCGCCCCTACTGCAGCTCCGACGGCTTTGCCCATACGGGTTGAGCCTGTGGCCGATATCAACGGTACGTGTGTATCATTTGCCATTAATTCGCCTATATCACGGTCGCCGATGACCAGGCAGGAAACCCCTTCGCCGATGTTATGCTTTTTAAAAACCTGCTGTGCAATATGCTGGCATGCGACAGCCGTTAACGGCGTTTTTTCGGAGGGTTTCCATATACAAACATCGCCGCAAACCCAGGCCAGCATGGCGTTCCAGCTCCAAACCGCAACCGGGAAGTTAAAGGCCGAAATAATACCCACAATACCCAAAGGGTGGTATTGCTCGTACATTCGGTGACTCGGCCGTTCGCTGTGCATGGTAAGGCCGTATAGCTGGCGGCTGAGGCCCACGGCAAAGTCGGCAATGTCAATCATTTCCTGCACTTCGCCATAGCCTTCCTGCAGGCTTTTACCCATTTCGTAGGACACCAGTTTACCTAAATCCTGTTTATTTTGCCGCAGCGCATCGCCTATCTCGCGTACAATTTCACCGCGTTTTGGCGCGGGGATGGTGCGCCAGTTTATAAAGGCTTTGGCAGCCTGCTCAACCGCCTGGTGATAATTATCTGCTGTGGCTATTTTTACCGATGCTATTTTTTTACCGTCGACCGGGGATATAATGGCTTTTATAGCTGCACCGGGGCTGCTGCCCCACCCGTTCCCTGTACTAAATGCTTCGTTTATGTCGTTTATATGTAAACGATTTAGAATTTCTGATATATTGAAGTCCATAATTGTTAATTTTGCCAAAGGTAAAAATCTTTAAGGCAATTTATATCAACCCACCATCTGCCGGCAAAATGATTTGCATTAATTATCAAGGCTTTGTAATTAATCATGTTGACAATGTTTGAATGTTGATAACTAAATTGTATTATGGATGTATATTACTTGTAATTTGAACTCAGTTAAGTTCAATAGAGCGATTTTAAAGGCTTAAACTGAGTATATGTTCTGAAACAAAATTGAATGGAAGAAGAATTTGAATTTGGTTTTACGGAAGATGCAAAGTTTTCGGTAGAACGGTACGAAGAAATGATTCGAAATCATGATCAGTACTTTTTTGATGCCCAGGCGTTTGAGAACATAATCGACTACTATATCGAGAAGAACGACCCGCCTAAAGCCTTACAAGTAGCAGAATATGCGCGCAACCAACATCCGTTTGCGGCAGTTTTCCTAATTAAACAGGCCCAGCTCTTAGTGGTTACCAACCGTGTTGCCGAAGCGTTTACCGCCCTGGAAAAAGCGGCCATGCTGGAAGCCTCCGACCCGGATATATACCTGATTCGCGGCAACCTTTACGAAAGTATGGAACGCTATGGCGAAGCCCTTGAAAACTACGAAAAGGCGCTCGACCTGGCCGAAGAAACCGATGAGGTGCTGTTGCATATTGCCTACGTATATCAGAACATGGGCGATTATGAGACCTCTATTACCTACCTTAAATTGTGCCTGAAACAAAACATGGAAAACCAGGACGCCTTGTACGAACTGGCATTCTGTTACGACGTGATGGACAACCAGCAGGAAAGCGTTGTGTTTTATGAGCAATATATTGATAACGAACCGTACAGCTATGCTGCCTGGTATAATTTAGGCAACGCCTTTACCAAGCTCAGCCTGTTTGAAAAAGCGATTGATGCTTACGACTATGCCATATTGATAAAGGACAATTTTGCGTCAGCCTATTTTAACAAAGGGAATGCTTTGGTTAACCTTGAAAAGTATGCCGAAGCCATAGAAGTTTACCGCCATACTTTTGAATACGAACAGCCCAATGCCGATACGTATTGCGCCATTGGCGAGTGCTACGAAAAGCTGGAGCAAATGGACGATGCCCGCGCTTTCTATAAAAAATCGGTAAAAATGGACCCCAAGCTGGCTGATGCCTGGTTTGGGATTGGCGTTACACTTGATTTTGAAGAACGCTATTTTGAGGCCCTTCATTTTTACAAAAAGGCCCTCGATCTGGACATCGCCAATCCGGATTACTGGTTTGCCATTGCCGATGCAGAGTACAAACTGGGCCACATGGATGAAGCGGAGCACGCTTACGAAAAAGTGGTAGAGTTAAATCCCACGGATGTGGATGCGTGGCTGGATTATTCCTCCATTTTATATGAGCAGCAGCGGCTGGTTGATGCGATTGAAATAATTGCCCAGGCCATAAAAAACAACCCCGATGCCGCCGAGCTTTATTACCGCATGGTAGCCTATTTGTTTGCCAAAGGCGAGTACAACGAAGCCCTTAACCAATTAGAAATGGCCTTAACATCCGACCCTGAAAAGCATTATATTTTGTTTGATTACTTACCACAGTTGCAGAAGAATAAGGTGATTGTGGATATTATTAATCGTTTCACTAAATAGTGAGTGGTTGATTATGTTGATTAGGTGAATAGTTGGAAAAATTGACTTTAAATAGCGCATATTAGAACAAACAACTATTCACCTAATCAACTTAATCTAACTCAATCAACTATAAAAAAAGCTGAAATTTTTCACAAAAAATTTCAGCTTTTTTTATGACCTTTGTGCCATTAAAACTTTTAGTTATAGTCTATAACCAAATCGGCCCTTTATGAATTATCATATCAATAATCTACCGGAACGCGTTGCTAAACCCCGGAGCAGCGGCATTACCATGGTGATGGATAAAGGGCTTAGTTTACGTCAGGTGGAGGATTTTATTGAGGTTGGCGGCGCTTATACTGACATTGTTAAATTGGGCTGGGCAACATCATATGTTACCCCAAACCTTGACGAGAAATTAAAAATTTATCGTGAAGCGGGCATCCCCGTATATTTTGGCGGGACATTATTTGAGGCCTTTATTGTGAGGAACCAGTTTGATGACTATTGCCGGATATTGGACAAATATAAAATGGAGCATGTGGAAGTATCTGACGGTTCCATTGAAATTGAGCACGACGTAAAGTGCGAATATATCCGGAAGCTTTGCAAGCAGGTAACCGTAATTAGCGAGGTTGGCTCAAAGGACGTGCAAAAAATATTTGCGCCTTATAAATGGATAAAGCTGTGAACAATAGCAAGCGGCAAATTAAAGTATGCCTGTATATAATTCATCAACAATCGCGACGTAAGGCCATTCCCATCATAAAATGGATGGATACTCACTAAATTAAAATGAGCATCGAAAGACACGTTCAACTGATCAACGGTATCAGTTGATTTCTTAATAAATTCATTTATTTTAGCGGCCATTTCAATGGTAAGCGACTCAACTTTATCACAATTGGGGAAATAAGTCGTCCTGGCTGAAACATTGCCCTTTCTGAATGCCCCGGTTCTTGAATCAATTGTACCGAATACTGTATTATAAACTTTCCCCGTATTTTTAACAACCAGCGCATTGATCTCCTGTATTAAATTTATTGTTACTGCCCTTTTTTCCCTTGATGCAGCTAATGTGAACAACAGGGCGGCATAATGATCGGTGAGCATTAAACTATCATGCATGGGCTTACCTTTGGGTGTTAATCCATCATTGATCAAAACCTGCGCTTCAATCTCATTTAAAGTAGAACCTTCAATTTTAGTGGAATGATGCACAATGGAGATAAGGTTAAATTTCTCATGATCAATAACCTCATCAATTCCCAAACTTTTATACCTGTCTATCAGCCCCGGTAAATCCATTGTTTTCTAATAAATAAACGATAGGTGTATTTCAAAGATAGCATTTCTAAACTTGAAAAACTTTACCGTCTTCTTGAGCGTTGAAACCCAGGATCGGTTATAACAGTTGCTGGCCCTACAAAAAATGATCAAAAGTATCGCTCCTGATCCCCAGCCTTAAAGTTTCCAGC
>Ga0206855_10335_pt1 | contig 12695 bp, 11 predicted proteins | sample Alteio_BWOrgCont_51_FD_152637 | JGI IMG/M metagenome (GOLD analysis project Ga0206855, IMG submission 152637) | Enriched cells from forest soil in Barre Woods Harvard Forest LTER site, Petersham, Massachusetts, United States -... | ecosystem: Environmental > Terrestrial > Soil > Temperate forest >...
GAACCCCAAATAAAAACTCATCACCAGTCCTTCGCAGGCGACCAGCGCTTGAAAAAGGTCCAGATAATAATCCAGATGGGATTGGATGTAATAAGCGTAAAGGTAAAGGCTCGCGACGCATCCAATGACCAAATTGGAAGCCATCAACCTGTGCAGAAGGAGAAATGTTTTGAGTTTTTGGATAATCATCAGGTTAAGCATAACTGTTTTTTCGCAAAAGAAATCAGCTAATAACCATGTCAAAACCCGCTATTTTTTCGATCGTTTCTCGGACCCAAGCTCAAATATTCCATAAGAATTAAAGAAAAAAAGCGGTAACCTTTGTCAGTCTTCATTTCTATGTAGATAGATTAGAAAACGGAAACGGAAATTCAAACTTGGACTTTAATGACGAGCAATGGAAATCCTGGGCTTCTTTAATGGTTCAAATCCAGGAAGGCGACATGGAAGCCTACGCGCTTCTTTTGTCCGAAATCAGCCCGCTGATTTTCAACTACGTCCGCAAAAGGGTTTTTAACGCCCAACAGGTGGAAGATGTTTATCAGGATGTGCTTTTGACTTTTCACAAGGCGCGGCACACCTACCAGGCGGCCCGGCCTTTCAGCCCCTGGCTTTTCACCGTTGTCCGCAACGCGGTTTGGGCCGCCCTTTCGAAAAGGCACAAGGTGACGGAAAAAGAACTTCAATTCGAGACTTTGCCCGAAACTTCAACATTCACCCATAAAGAAGAGGGCCTGGAAGATCATTTACAGGACGCGCTGAACGCCCTCCCTGAAGCCAACCGAAGAGCGGTCGAAATGTTAAAACTTCAGGGAATGGATTTGGAAACCGCCGCCAGAGAATTGGGCATTTCCAAAGTCGCTCTCAAGGTCAGGGCTCACCGGGGTTATGCCCAGTTGCGAAAAAAGTTGCTGAGGGAAAACTGAATGAAAAAAAAGTCTTCGACTAAAGACTACTTAAAAAACCTGCCGGACATCCAGCGCCGTGCCGCTGAAAAATTACTGGCCGAAGCCGGGCCTTTTCAACCCGTGCCCTCGGTTTTAAAACAATGGCTTATTTGGCTCGGTCTGGCGGTTCTGGTCGCGGGCGTCTCTTTGTGGATGATCAAGCCGCAGGAAGGCATTCTGGAAAAAATGCTTCAACTGCCTTCGGGATCTTTTATGATTTTACTTTTCATCGGCTCGGCTTTGGCGGCCTGGAATGGCATCGCGTCCAGTATGCCCGGGGAAGAACCAGGTTCCGTTTCCAAAGGCTGGATGATCGCCATTTTGGCCGCACTCATCGCCATTCCCCTGTTCTTTTTCACGTCCGATAACCTCGCGGGCGTCTTGGAACATAACGCCGAGTCAGGTTGGTTTTGTTTTAGAACCGTGGTGCTGGTAGCGATCCCCTCCTGGACCCTGCTGGCCTGGATGGTTTCCCGCAACGCTTCATTTCATCCGGGCTGGACCGGCGCCTGGCTGGGTATCTCGGCGTTTCTTTTAGGCACGGGAACGATTCAGGCCCACTGCACCCACTGGGAAACAACCCATATTCTGGTCAATCATTTATTGCCCATGGGACTCTTTATGGTGATTCCCATTTGGATCGGCACTTATTGGTTGTCGCGCTGGAAAAAGTAAAACGAATGGGGACTTTTATTTTTTAATAAGATGGGGGGCCTTCGCGGCGGCGGTCGCTGGCTTTTTTCTTACCACCCATCATGCGGGCGCCCCCGCACCGGGGACAGACAAACTTCCTTTGCTTATGGGCCGAATGGGGCATTTCCCTCATCTTGATCTTGCACTTTCTGCAGAACATACAGCCTCCCAAACAAAGAATTCAGACTTACGGATGACTCTTGGTGAACAAAAACCTTAATGTAAATTCTTCATGACACGATAAATTCCCATGAAAAAAGGCCCTTTCTCGGCATTCTTGACGCTAACCGTCTATGGCTTGCGGGGTTATAATAGCCACAGTTTCAGATAGCTGTTCACCGCTGACTTTCCACCAGTGACTGCCCCTCGCCGGTTCAAAGACTTTACCACTCCCGACAGTCGCGTTAATCACTGTAACCATTTTTATCTTACTCACCCCTATCTTCATTATCGATGAAGCAGAACGGAGGGACGCATGGAAATTACCAAAAAACTGAAAATCATGAATCGTCTGGGTTTGCATCTCAGAGCCGCGGCTGAATTTGTAAAGACCTCTTCTAAATACAAATGCCGGATACTAATAAAATACGGCAACGGCCACGTGAACGGCAAAAGCATCATCAACCTAATGACTTTGGCGGCCAGTTACGGTTCTGAATTAACTTTGGTCTTTGATGGAGACGATGCCAGGGACGCGGAAAAAGCGATTCAAAGTTTGTTTCTGGATAAATTCGGCGAAAAAGAATAATCGAACTTAAACTGTTTATTTCAACAACTGGCGGTGCAGGGTCCGGGGAGTGACGCTCATCAAACCGGCCAGTTGATAGTGCTTTAGTTTTTGCTGTTTGAGAATTTGATTTAAAAATGTTTTGGAAAATTCCTTACGGGCTTTAAAAAGGGAGGTTTTTCGAGCCACTGCCCGATCCGCCAGGCATTCCGCCAATTGCGAAATATAGGAATGGGCGACCGCGTCTGGTTTTTCCTGGGACAGCGCGTCCTTCAACTTGCCTTTCAAAACTTCCGAATCCTGGTTTTCCCAAAAAACGTTATTCATCCCCGCTTTCATCACCGCGATCACGTCATATAATTGCGGCGCCTTGAACAACGCTATCTTGCGGGCGTCAGGCTGGAAATTGTCAAGCATCTGCCAGAAAACTGAAAACTCCGGTTGAATCAAATCCCAATCCAGAAGCAAAAGTTGAAAAGAGTGCCGGGTGATCAGGTCGAAAGCGGATTCCATATCACTGGCTACCCGCGTTTTACCCACATCAGCGCAAAAACCTTTTAACCGATCCCGAAAAGAATCCTCTTTTTTCAGGATGAGAATATGAGTGCTTTTTTTCGACATCCAGATCCTCCCCATGAGCGCTGATTCAATAACATAAAATACCAATCCACCTGGAATGCTTCATTCTATAAAAAAACCGGGTAAACCATATCTATTCTTTTTGAGGCCTGCGGGCCGCCGGGATGAGGACTTGAAATAAGGTGCCCTGTTTTGAGGACCTCGCTTTTATTTTTCCCTTGTGGTAATCAACCACTCTTTGGCAAATGGCCAGTCCCAATCCGGTCCCCTTTTCCCGGGTGGAAAAATAAGGTTCAAATATTTTTTCAAGATTTTCCCTTGAAATGCCCTTTCCATTGTCTCTCACGCTTAACTCAATCCAGGAGCCGGGCCCGTCGGCCGCACGGGATAATAAAGCGGTTGAAAGCTCAACTTTTCCCCGGGAATTTGCCGATTCCAGGGCGTTTTTCAACAGGTTCAAGAGGAGGCTTTCGAGCTGCCGTTCATTGCCGTTTAAAAAAAGTCCCTCGCGATTTTTAACGGTTAACCGGACCCCTTTCACCAAAAAAAGAGGGCCCAACAGCCTGGCCACTTGATTCACGAGCCCGGAAAAATCAATCCGGGTTTTTCCTTTCGGGCTGATCTCCACAAAACTCAAAAAGGTATCCGTCATGCCAGTCAAACGGCTGATCTGGTGGAGCATCAGGGATGGAAAGGAGGACATGAAAAGCTTATCGTCTTTCTTTTCCTGCAATAGCTGTACCAGGGTGCTTAAAGCCGAAAGGGGACAGCGGATCTCGTGGAGCACGGCGGCAGACATGAAACCCAGCGAAGCCTGACGGTCGGCCCTTTCTATGTTTTCCCAAAGCCGGTGCTCCTCAAGATAAAAAGCCGTCCGCTCGGTCAGCAGTTCCAGCAGTTGTTTTTCCTCGCCGGTCAAATTGGGAGCGCCGGGTTTACGCCCCAGCGCGAAACAGCCCACCCAATCCCTGCCTATCACCACGGGCCAGAAACCCAGCCGACGGGAACCGTTTTTTTTATCCTGTATCCAAGGTTTTAAGGAGCGGTTCAGGTGAGCGAAAACTTCGATTTGTGCGGGGGCGGTCAGGGGACTTTTTCCATCGATTGTTTTCAAGGTCTTTTCGCGGCGAAACAAAAATACCGCGCTGGTAAAACCAAGCTCTTTTTGAAGGACTTTTTCAACCCCGGAAAAAGGAGAGGCGTATCCATTCCTTTTTGAAAACTGCCGGCTTAGGTTTTGAAAAACCGCGATCGAATTCAAGCGCTCACCTGTTGTCTAGAATGAATGGCATTGGCAAAAACAGGCCGGAACTAAAAATCCCGAAAACCCTTACCCCGCTCACGGCGCTTTCGGACAATCTTCCGGTAATCCTCTTCCAGATTTAATTCTTTCATCTTTCCCACCAGGGTATTTCGATGAAGCCCAAGGTCTTTCGCAGTTCGGGATTGGTGGCCGTGATGACGCTCAAGGACTTTTTGAATATATATCCGCTCAAATTGCCGCCGGAGCTGCTTCGAGGAGATTTTCACCGCCTGCCTGGTTTCCGCCATATCCATCTGCTTGATCAGGATATCCAGAGGAATGTCGTCCATGGTGACGGTATCTTTCTTGGAGAAAAAGACCATAGCTTCGACGCTATTTTCCAACTCGGGCAGGTTCCCCGGCCAGGCATAACGGGTTAATAATTGAATCACTTTATTTTGTGTTTTTTTAACGGGCATTTTGGTTTTGGCTGTTTCGAGAACATGCTTGATCAGCAGGGGGATATCTTTCTTTCTTTCCCGCAGGGGCGGCACCGAAAAGGTGATATCCATGAAAAACTGGTAAAAATTTTTGATGAAAAAACGTCTGGCGAATTTGGTGGTCAGGTCCATCTCGCTGGACACGATTAACCGGATGTTCAGCGGCATGTGAATCCCGCTTTCGGGCAGAAACATCATTTTTTTGGAAAAAATTCCCATTAACTTATCCTGGATTGGCAAAGGCATCCGGTCAATTTGTTTTAAAAAAAGAGTTCCCTGATCGGCGAACTCCAGCTTGCCGACCTGCGGCAGTTTACCGTCCCCTTCCTCGCCAAAGAGTTCCTTTTCCAATTGCCTTTCCGACGGGTTGGAACAGTTAAAAGTAACAAAGGGCCCTTTCGATCTCCGGCTTTTCAGGTGAATTTCCCGGGCGATGTCCTCTACTCCCGATCCCTTCTCGCCCCTCAGGCAAACAGGACTTTCGGACGCGGCCGCCGCCTCTATTTTTTTCCGCAAATCACGAACGGCCGCGCTGTTCCCCATCAAACAGAGCGGCTTTGATTCGTTTATTCCCGCTAAAAGATTTTCCCGTTTTGAAGCCCGTTTGGCCAAAGTCTTCTTGATCAAACGACGCAGCTCGTTAATTTGGAAAGGTTTGGTAACATAGTCCTGGGCTTTTCCCACCATGGCGTCCAGGCCGGTCTCGATACCCTGAAGGGCCGTCACCATAATGACGTCGATGGACTCATCCCGTCTTTTCATCTGGCGCAACAGGTCCAAACCGGACCCGTCGGGCAGCATGATATCCAGCAGACACAGGTTAAAGGTTTGAGCCTTCAGGGCCCGCAGGGTGGTCTTCGCATCTTCCGCGAAGGTTAAGTCATAATCATCCTGAAGAACCAGGCGAAAAGACTCGCGGACGCTCTCTTCATCATCGACGATTAATAAGGACGGATTCACTCAGGACTCCTAATTTCCGGACAATAACTTTTCCCACAAAGATTCGTTGATCATGACCTTGCTAATAAGATCTTTTTCCTCAATCAGCGAGGCCCGCACCGGGGGATCCAGGGGGAAAGTGATGGTCAGCACATTGCCTTTTCCCTCCAAGCACTTGGCCGAAATCCTGCCGCCATGATGGTAAACAATAAAGAAACAGGACATCAGATAAATACCAAATTCCTGCGGATTGCCGCCCCGCACGAAAAAGGGATCAAAAATGGAACGGAGGGCTTCTTCCGGCAGTCCCGGCCCGTCATCCTGCAGTTCAATCTGAATTTCAGCCGGGCCTTCTTTGGCCCCGACCGCGGCCGCCGTAAATTTAACCTTTCCGCCCTGGGAAAGCGTCGCCGCTTCCTCCTTCAATAACAATTCAAAGAGGCGGTTAAATTTCTTTTCGTCCACTTTCAATTCGGGAAGATTCGCGGGAATCAGGTTCTCCACCACAATTCCCTTTTTATCCAGATCGGGTTTGATCTGAATCAGAGCTTTTCCCACCACCTCGCCCAATTTGACTTTATCCGTAAAACCCGCGGACGATTTTTCCGAGGTTTCCCACAGGTCGCCCAGCAGGTTGACCACCTTGTCCATCTGAACCTGAACCTTTTGGTAGTAATCTTTCCAAAAATCAGGGTTCCGGAGCTGTTCGAAATCCAGATTTTCCTCTCTCATTTTTTGAGGCGCCAGATCGAGAAAGGTTTTAACCGCCACCATCGAATTGCGGATATGGTGGCTTAATCCCGTGGCCAGAATACCCAGGCTCAGGATGCGGTCCGTCAGCATCACGTTGTAAAGCGCCGACATCTTTTCGCGCAGAAGATTGTCTCTTTCCGCCTGGACCATGAAAAACTCCATGCCCCGTTTCAATGTCACTTCCAGCTGGGGAATGTCCCAGGGTTTGGTCACGTACTTGTAAATGGCTCCGGTGTTGACGGATTCAATGGCCGTTTCCATGTCCGAATAAGCCGTGGCCAGAATGCGGATAATCCGGGGCCTGAACTGGCGGGCTTTTTCCAAAAGCTGGATGCCCTTTTCTCCCGGCATGCGCTGGTCCGTCATGAGAATTCCGACTTTATCGGCGTTATCCGACAAAATACGGAAACCCTCTTCCGCGCTTTTGGCGGTGAGCGTGTTGAATCTCCCCCCGAAAATCTCCCGGAAATACTTGAGTGATTTCTCCTCATCATCCACGTATAAAATGTAAAACTTTTTATAGTCATAAAAAGATTCCATCATCGTCTCCTTAAAATCCGCTTCTAGTTTATTTTCAACGGCAGTTCCAAAAGAAATTCCGTGTATTGACCCGGCTCGCTTTTGACTGAAATTTTTCCGCCCTGTTCCTGCATAATCCGGTAACAAATGCTCAAACCCAGCCCCATTCCCTCGCCCACGTCCTTCGTGGTAAAGAAAGGATCGAAAATCTTGCTCATGTGTTCCGGCGATATCCCGATTCCGTTATCCCTCACCCACAATTTCACTTTTTCCCCGTCGGCTTCGCTCCGGATGGAAAGGGTCCCCTTTTCCGACTTGTTTTTTCTGGCCTTCATGGCGTCCACCGCGTTTTGAAACAAATTAATAAAAACGTGGGTTAAATTATTTTTCTCGGCGGCGACTTGCTGGCCCTTGGGAATATCCACTTTGATAGAGACCTCTTGGTCTATCTCGTGTCCGAGAAATCTTAAGGCAATCGAGATCACCTCGTCCAATGCAATCAAATTTACCGCGCGGCCGTGGGGGTGGGTAAACCCTCTTAAATCACTTACAATTGTCTGGACACGGGCCATACCCTCGTGCATATCGGACAATAAATCATCAATTTTCGCTTTTTCCGCCTCGGGCCACTTCTCCCTCATGCTTTTCAGAACGTTCAGCGCCGCCAGCGCGTAATTGAGGGGGTTATTAATTTCATGGATCATCCCCGCGCTCATCCGGCCCAGCGAGGACATTTTTTCCGTTTGAACCAGAGTGGCTTCGGTGTCTTTTAATTGTTCCATCGCCGATTCCAGCCTTTGGTTCTGGCGGGCCAATTCGGATTGGAAGTGGTGGGAATCCACCAGGTTTTTAATCCGGGTATGCAGTTCGGTGGTGGAAAAGGGTTTGGTTAAAAAATCGCTGGCTCCGGCGTTCAGGGCCGCCAGTTTGGTCTCGTCGTCCGCCCGGGCGGTCAAAAGGATGATGGGGATGGACTGGGTTGAAAAATTCGCTTTGATTTCCCGGCAGGCTTCAATGCCGTCCTTCTCCGGCATCATCATGTCCAGCAGCATCAACTCGGGCAAAAATTGTTTCGCCTTCGCCACCGCCTGGTTTCCATCCACGGATTCGATGATTTCATAATCTTTTTCCAGTTGCGATTTAAGAAACCGAAGCATATCGGGCTCGTCGTCCGCCAGCAATAATTTGGGTTTCTTGGCCCGGGCATAGTTATCCAAAGGCATCGTGGCGGACACCGGTGTGAGGGTGGGGAAAAGCTCCGCCCGGCGGTAAAGACCGGCCAGCCACTCATCGGGCTCGGCTGTTTTTTCATCCGCTTTGTCTTTTTCGACCGGCCGCGCCAAATCCTCGGCGTCTATATAAGGAAGGCTGATCGTCATGGTCGTTCCCCGGGACACCATACTTTCAACGGATACCGTGCCGCCCTGCGCTTCCGCCAGCTCCTTGACCAGCGCCAGGCCGATGCCCGTCCCCTGATATTTCCGGTTGGAATTGGAGTCCGCCTGCCAGAAGCGGTCGAAAATATGGGGCAAGTTTTCTTCCGAAATCCCCATGCCCGTGTCCCGCACCTTGATCACCAGTTGATTCCTCACTTTTTGGGCCGTCAGCTCCACCTGGCCTCCCGACGGCGTAAACTTCAGGCCGTTGAAAAGAAGATTCAAAATTATTTTTTCCAGCTTGTCCCTGTCCGCCATTACCCGGTTCACGCTCTCGTTCACTTTCGCGGAAAGCCGGACTCTTTTATCCTTCGCGGTCGTCTGGATGGATTGAACCAGTCCATGGACGAATTCCCCCAGATCAATCGCTTCCCGCTTGATTTCAATGCGCCCCGATTCCAGCTTGACCAGATCCAAAAGATCGTTGATGAGTTTTAAAAGCCGCATGGCGTTGCTAAACATGATCCGAATAATGTTTTTCGATTCCTCATCCAGCAGGCCCGCCTTTTCTTTTTGCAGGGTTTCCAGCGGGGAGATCAAAAGGGTCAGCGGCGTGCGAAGCTCATGGCTGATGTTGGCGAAAAACCGGCTTTTCATTTCATCCAGGGCAATCAACTTCTGGTTGGATTCTTCCAGTTTTCGTTTGTTCTGGTCCAGTTCATAACGCAGCGTAAACTCGCGCACACGAAGCCGGCTGGTGAAATAACTTCCGATCGTCGCGAAAAGCGCGGTCATGGACAGAAAATAAAAGTTGCTGAAAAAAATACCGTGAGGCGTTACGCCGCCGTGGGCGGCGCAGGCGGCCCCGTAGAAAACCAGAGTGGCGAGGGCCAGCGCCAGCGTCTCCTGAAAACTCCAGGGCAGCAGCAGGCAAAAGGCCAGCAGGATCAGGCAGAGCCCGGCGTAATAGGGCGACAGCGGGCCTTCGGTCGTGTAAATCATCCAGCTGATGGCGCCCTGGGGAATCAGCGGCAGAATCAGGCACAGCACCTGGTAATAGCGCGCCCCCAGTTTGGTGTAAAAAAGACCGAAAAGAATGAGAACCAGAACGGAGGATAAAATACGCAGTTTCAAAAAATAAGCGGTCTCGCCCGGGTAAATATTCATGTCCAGCGAAATTCCCGCCGGCATGCCGATGGCCGTAAACCAGCAGGCTAATTTATATAAGCGTATTTTCTGCTGTTGGTTGTACTCTTCAAACGCTTTTTCAATTTCAGGCAGTGCAAAAAGGGGTTGGCTCACTTCGGCTTCCTTATTTCGATAAACACGTTGACCCCCGTCACCTCGGTCCTGATCTCGCAGGATCCTTCGGGCGCCGCGTCGGGTTTGAGGAGGCGGATTTGTTCCTCGCTTCTATATATCAGGTGCCATTCCATGAAACTTTCCATCACTTTTCGAAAGGGGTTAGAAGGGGTCACGTTGGTCGCCAGCAAAAGCCCCCCCGGCGCCAGCAGGCCGTAAAAATACTCCATCATTTTTTTGCAGATGCGGTCTTCCAGATAGTCGAACAGACCGGCGCAATAGATAAAATCATAATTTCCTTCCCCGTCCGGAATGCCTTTAAAGGCCTCCTTTAGGATATGGTTGACCGACTTTTTGACCATCTTCACCGGGGTCCGGCGGCGGTATTTGCGCTTAATCTCTTCCAGCGCCTTCCCGGTAAATTCCAGCGTCTCGTCGTTAAAATCCAAAAGTTCAAACTGGGCGTAATCGCAAAGATCGTTTTGGGTAAGGAAGTTCTGCACTTCCTGCGCGGGCCCGCAGGCCATGTCCAGAATCCGGGCGATTCTTTTTTCCCGCACCACCCTCTGGGTCTCGTCACCGAGTTTCCCCACCAAATACTTGATGCGGTTCCGGTGGGCCTCGCAGGGCGGCGCGCTGATGAACCAGTAATTCACCATTTTGGCAAACAAAGAGCTTCCCTCGTAGGGGTCCCTCAGCATCATGCTCACCATCTCATAGTCACCCGCGTATCCCAGCGGCTTTTGGAAACTGCGGTAGACAAAGGGAGAGCAGAGGATAATCGGGTGGATCTGGCGTTTGGTATAAGAGCGGTGGATGGATTGCAGATCATCCGGAATATCGGAAGAAATTTTTTCAAACCGTTCAAATAAAGATCCCACCGCGGGCGTGATCGGGTCTTTCAATTCCATAATGGCGTCCCGCTCCACCTGGTTGCGGTCGCCCGAGGGTTCGGACCGGATGCTCAATTCCACCTGCTCCAGCCAGCGCCTCATGTCCATTAGAAAAGTCTGCATGTCCGCCACGATCACCTTGAAATCGGCGGTGACATGTTCCAGTTTCTGCCATTCCTTCAAAAACTCGATAAATTCGCCCTGCAGTTTGTCTTTCTGGTGAACCGAGCTGAAAATGTCCACGTCCAGCCAGGACTCCTCCAGGGTGGCTTCGCAAACCAGCAGGATGCCGGTGTTCACCAGATTGCTGACCACCGCCCGTCCGGAATAAACCATCCGGTCGTTCATGATCATCTGGAAGTCGGTGAGAACCTCCGACAATTGCAAAATGCTGTAGGGGTTATAAACCTCAAAGACCACCGTGTAGCGCGTCAGCCTCAGCAGCGTGGCGCGGAATTCCGTTCCCTGGCTGTTGCGGCAGACAATGAAGGTATCTTTACCGGTTGAAATGGACATTAAAAACCTTTGTTCTGAAAATAAAAAAACATTTAAGAAACCCTTCGAAAATAAAAATCACATGGCTCTAAAACAGCGCCCAGAGACGCCTGGTCCCAATCGCGTATTTGATACCGGCCCACAGCCCCCCCATTATCCACAACATGCGACAGGCAGTAACCCTCCGACTGTGACGTTTGGGAAAAATATTCCCAGCGGCCCAAGCGGGACTGTTCGGCCAAAGGCAGAGGAACCGTAAAACCGCCAAACTGGGCCATCCCGCCGCCCAGCGCCTTCACATAAGCTTCCTTCATGGTAAAGATTTGATAAAAAATCCGCGCTTGCGAATCATCCGGACAAGCGAATAAATAGTCAATCTCTTCGCTGGTAAAAAACCGTTTCGCGATCAAAGCCCAGGGCCTCTTCGGTTCCGTCTTTTCAATGTCGATCCCCACTTCCCTCAAACTGAAGGAGCAGGCGATCCAGCCCGCCGTGTGAGAAAGGTTAAACCGCAGCTCCGAATCCGCCAAAAAGGGTTTGCCATGGTCTTTTGCGCTGAACTTCAAATCACGCATGTCTTTTTTTAAATAGCCGGCCAGCAGAAAGCGCAGCAACAGCCGCGACCACAAAAATTCCCGGCGCCGGTCATCCGATTCAAAGCGGTGATATTCAAAACGTTCCTCCGGCGGCAATAAAGTTAAAAACCGTTCGCCGGCCCCTTCCTGATTCATTCGGAGAATGTGTATGTACACCTGATCGAAAGCTATTATTGGTTCGGTATTGAAAATTTTCAACCCGCCCCCCCGTCCAGCACCACCACGCTGCCGTTCATATAGTCGGGCGCTTCTTCCGCCAGAAAAAAAACAACCTTGGCCACTTCTTCCGGCTCGCAAAAACGGCGCAGAGGAACCGTTTGCAGAATCGCTTCCTTCGCCTCGGGCGAAAGTTTTTCGATCATCGGCGTCACCACGCCGCCCGGCGCCACCACATTGGCGATCACGCCCATGGGCCCCGCTTCTTTGGCCAAAGCCTTCGTAAAGCCGATAATGCCCGCCTTGGAGGCGGAATAATTAGTCTGTCCCGGCAGTCCGTGAATCCCCGAGATCGAGGAAATGTTAATCACCCGGCCTTTTTTCTTTTTCAGCATATCCAGTACTAACCGGCGGGTCAGGTAAAAGACGCCAAAAAGGTTGGTGTGCAAAACGTCCGACCAGTCCGAATCCTGCATTAAGAACAGGGGCTTGTCCTTGGTAATGCCCGCGTTGTTCACCAGCACGTCAATACTGCCCTCTTCCTTGAGAACCGCTTTACAGAAAGCGTCGCAGGCTTCCCGGTCCGTCACATCCAGCCGATGAGCCCTGGCCTTTCCGTCAAAACGGATTTCGATCTCAAGCGCGGCGGCCTCGTTGGAGTGAAAGGTGAAATGCACCTTCCATCCGGCGGCCGCGAAAGTCTCCACCAGGCTTTTACCGATTCCCGAAGAGCCGCCTGAGATGACGACTTTTTTCATTGATTCCCCAATTTCCCAAAGGTGAATTTTCCCGCCGCCACCAGCTCGCCGTTCACCGTGCCTTTGCCCTCGATAATGCGGTTGGTTCCCGCGGCTTTGGTAATTACCATGTGCACTTCCAGCTGGTCCCCGGGCACCAGCGGCCTCACAAACCGAAACTCCAGCACCGATCCGATCACGTCAAACACGCCCGGCACATCCCCGTCTTCCAGGCGGATC
>Ga0206855_10336_pt1 | contig 12626 bp, 10 predicted proteins | sample Alteio_BWOrgCont_51_FD_152637 | JGI IMG/M metagenome (GOLD analysis project Ga0206855, IMG submission 152637) | Enriched cells from forest soil in Barre Woods Harvard Forest LTER site, Petersham, Massachusetts, United States -... | ecosystem: Environmental > Terrestrial > Soil > Temperate forest >...
TGGGGTTGACTACGGCGGCGCGGCGGGCGGGGATGTAGCTGGCGGCCAGTCCGCAGAGTGCGAGGACTGCGGCGACGGCGAAGACGGTGAAGATGTCGTATCCGTGGAAGCCGTAGATGAAGGCGCGCATCACTCCGCTGGCGGCGATGGCGATGGCGATTCCTGCGGCTACTCCAATGCCGAGCAGGATGAGTGCGTGGCGCAGGACGAGCCAGAGGACTTTGCTTTGGGGAGAACCTAGTGCGAGCCTTACGCCGAATTCGCGCGTGCGCTGGCTGACGGAGTAGGAGAGCAAGCCGTAGATTCCGGCGACGGCGATGGCGAGTGCCGCGAATCCAAAGATGCCGAGGAGTCGCGCGGCAAGGGTCTGGCTGCCCATCGAGTCATCGACGACATCCTCCATGGACTTGAAGTCCTGCATGGCAATGTCGGGCGCTATTGCCTGTATCGCGCTGTGAATCGTCTTTTCTGCCACGGTCGGAGGGAGGCTGGTGCGGACTGCGATATTCATAAACGAAGAGAGGATCGGATACATGTCATCCCTGGGATTCATCTGCATCAGATTGAGATCGATCTCGGGGTTCGGCGCCTCTCCCAGCGTGTGTTGATGGACATCGCCGCTGACGCCGACAATGGTTGCCCAATGCCGAGGTCCTGGCGCATCGGCAATTTCGATCTGTTTCCCCAAAGGATCTTCGCCGGGAAAAATCTGCTTCGCAAATGACTCGTTGACGACGGCAACGATGGGTGAGGCTGGCGTGTCCTGAGCATCAAAGAATCGGCCTTTTAACAGCCGCACGCCCAATACTCTAAAGTAGCCATCGTTCACGCCGCTCACATGAGAGCTCGGCTCGTCACCTTTATTCGGCTTTGGCCTGCCGTTTACAACGATTCCATCAATGAAGTTCCAGCCCGGTTGCAATGGACGCACTGTGGTGAATCCGACAGCCGTGATTCCAGGTGTGTGCATCAGCCTGTCCATCACAGGCTGATAGAAGACTTGCACCAGATTGGCGGCCTTTCCCGGATTCTGGACGTTCCACCATGCTCCATGTGTCGGCATGAACAGCATTGCAGTCGCTACGTGTTCGGCGACGAATCCCTTTTCCGTCTGACGCAGCGTGATGAGGGTGCGCATCATGAGCCCGGCGGCGATCAGCAGTGCTAGCGTCAGCGTAATTTCGGCTACAACGATGCCATCGCGAAGATGTGCCTGCCGCCTGCTGGTTCCTGTAGCTGCGGCACCTTCGCGCAAACCATCCTGCGCGGGGACATTCGCTGCCATCCATGCAGGAACCAGGCCGAAGAGCAACGCTGAGACGCAGGATGCCAGGAGCAGAAAGACGCAAACGGCCGCGTCGATATGAATGCGATCACCATTGAAAACCGCGTTCTCGAGATAATGCTTCAGCAGGCGCAGCGCAACTGATGCGACTCCCAATCCAACGGCGGTCCCGCCCAACGCGAGCAAAAGGCTTTCCGTTAGAAACTGCTGCATCAGCCGTTGCCTGCCCGCGCCGAGGGCTCCGCGAATGGCAATTTCACGCCTGCGGCCGTTGGTGCGCGTCAGCATCAGCCCAGCGACGTTGGCACATGCGATGAGCCAGACAGCGATGATGGCTCCGTTGAGCGCAAAGAGCGCGGGTTTCGCGTTTTCGGTGAGCGACTCGCGATAGTCGACGACGCGGATGCGATCTTTTGATTCTTCTTTTGGATATTCCTTGAGCAGTTGCTCGTGGATCGAGTTCAACTCGTTACGAGCCTGCTCAACGGAAACACCCGGGCGCAATAATCCGACCGGCATCAGGGCGGAACTGTCCCGCGCCTGCAACCCTTTGTCGTCCATGTTTAGCGGCGCATAGATCGCTTCGTTTGCCTTGCCGGGGAACCCAATCCCCTCAGGGAGAACACCGATGACGGTGTAGGGGTCGGTGTTGACCTTCAATGTATGCCCAATAATGTCAGGATCGCTATGGAGATACTTTTTCCAGACGTCATGGCTGATTATCAGCACATGGTTCGTCCCATCTTTGGAGTCACCGGGAAGAAAACTTCGTCCCATCAGGGGACGGACTCCCAGCAGATCAAAGAGGTTCGTGCTGCTCAAGGTCTGGGCGGTGACATGCGCGCCATCCGTTGCCTCGAGAGTAACGGGTTGCATTGTATAAAATCCGATTCCCTGAAATGAATGGGCGCGCCCCTGCCAATCCCGGATATCGGGTACGGAAACTGTGTCAAAGCCAGTGCTGCCGGTTTGCGGGGCGCCGCCCATCTGTACCAGCCTGCGGGCATTGGGATACGGCAGGGGGCGGAGGAACACCTGGTCGATGACGGAGAACATGGCGGCATTTACGCCGATGCCGAGGGCCAGGGTGAGGATGGCGGTCAGAGTGAATCCCGGCGATTTGATGAGCTGCCGCAGAGCGTATTTTGTATCTTTCCAGAACATTTCGTCACTCACTACCCTTCAGGATTGCAAACACCGTAACACAGGGCTCAGTTTCTAGATTCCGTGCCTCGGCCTTAGTCTGAGAATTATGCCTGAGATTCTTTTTGTTGCCAGCAGTAATCCCGGCAAGCTGCGGGACTTTGCTGTGGCGGCTGAGGTTTTCCGATTTGATGTTGTTCCGTTGCCGAATCTCAAGGAGATTCCTCCTCCGGTTGAGGATGGGCTTACGTTTGCGGACAACGCTTGTCTCAAAGCTGTCTATTACAGCGGCTTCGCACCAGGCCATATTGTTATTGCTGACGATTCAGGGCTGGAAGTAGACGCATTAGGCGGTGAGCCTGGGGTTCGGTCGGCGCGGTTTGCAGAGGATGCGGCGTTTGTTGTAGATGGGGTGGCTGACGCGGATGCGCGGAACAATTTGTATCTGGTGCAGAGGCTGGCGTCTCAGGGAGCGGGAAGTAGAGCCGCGCGGTATCGTTGCGTGATTGCTGCTGCTCGCAATCAAGAAGTATTGACGACGGCGGAAGGTTCGGTTGAGGGAGAGATTCTTCTGGAGCCTCGCGGGAATGGCGGATTTGGGTATGATCCGCTGTTTTATCTGCCTGCGCTGGGAAAGACGATGGCGGAGATTGATCTGGCGCAGAAGCAATTGCTGAGTCATCGGGGAAAGGCTTTTGCTGCGCTGCTTGAGAAGTTGCGCGACGATTTTTGATCTTCCTGTTGCTGGAGGCGGCCTGGGTTTCTTGACGGTCGTTGTTTCGCGCACCAATAATAGAAGGTGACCTCACTGAAGCGTCAACAGTATTTCAGCGTCTCCTGTCCGTTTGCGACGGAGCCCTTACCGCGGGACCAGTTCCAAGCTGCGCATTCAATGTTTGATTCACCAACAGCGGTTGGATGCGACGGATCGTGCCGCGCAGATGAGCTTTGAGTTGATAAGGAAGACACATGGCAAAGAATCGTAAGATTGGACAACGCACATGAGCACAACTGCGGTTGGTCTGCGTCGAAATCCGGCGGCTACCTTCTGGGGTTCGACGAACGGTAAGAAGGCCGTGATGGCGGTCACAGGCGCGATCCTGTTTGCCTTCGTCATCGGGCATCTGGCTGGAAATCTGCAGATATTTGAAGGCCGCGAAAAGCTGAATGCCTATGGGCATTTTCTGCACAGCATTGGCGAGTTGCTGTGGCCGGTTCGCATTGTGCTGATTGTCTCTGTCCTGCTGCACATCACCGCTACGGTGCAACTGGCGCTGCGGAAGAAGCGGGCGCGCCCGGTTGGCTATTCGCGCAAGGAGGCGATTGCTTCTTCTTATGCTTCGCGGACGATGTACTGGTCCGGGCCGATCGTGCTGGCTTTCGTGATCTTTCACCTGCTGCAGTTCACGGCTGGGTATATTCATCCCGAATCGCAGTTTGTTGAAGGCGATGTGTACCACAACGTGGTCGCGGGATTCCAGGTGTGGTGGGTTTCGGTGTGGTACATCCTCTCGGTCAGCCTGCTGGGGCTGCACCTGAGTCACGGTATCTCGAGCATGTTCCAGTCGCTTGGGTTCAATCATCCGAAGCACACTCCGATTCTGAAGAGCGTGGCGGTTGTGATCGCCGTTGTGATTGTGCTGGGATACATCTCTATTCCGATTAGCGTTTTGCTGGGGATCGTAAAGTAAATGACACTCGATTCGAGAACACCTTCCGGCCCGATTGAGCAGGCATGGGACAAGACGCGCTTCGATCTAAAGCTGGTGAACCCGGCAAACAAGCGCAAGCATACGATCATCGTCGTGGGCTCTGGGCTCGCGGGGGCTTCGGCTGCGGCTACGCTGGGCGAGTTGGGCTACCACATCAAGTGCTTCTGCTTTCAGGATTCGCCGCGTCGCGCGCACTCGATTGCTGCGCAGGGCGGCATTAACGCTGCGAAGAATTATCAGAATGACGGCGACAGCGTCTACCGGCTCTTCTATGACACGGTGAAGGGCGGCGACTTTCGCGCGCGCGAAGCGAATGTTTATCGGCTCGCAGAGATCAGCGTCAGCATCATTGACCAGTGCGTTGCGCAGGGTGTTCCTTTTGCGCGTGAGTATGGCGGCACACTGACGAACCGGTCGTTTGGCGGCGCGCAGGTTTCGCGCACCTTCTATGCGCGCGGGCAGACGGGGCAGCAGCTTCTGCTGGGCGCGTATCAGGCGCTGGAGCGGCAGGTGCAGGCCGGCACGGTCACGATGTATCCGCGGACGGAGATGCTGGACCTTATCGTCGTAGATGGCAAGGCTCGCGGCATAGTCACCCGGAATCTCGTCACTGGCGAGATCGATACGCACATTGCTGATGCCGTGATTCTGGGGACGGGTGGATATGGAAATGTCTACTACCTGTCGACAAATGCCAAGGGGTCGAATGTGACGGCGAGCTGGCGGGCGCACAAGCGTGGGGCCTTGTTTGCCAATCCCTGCTACACGCAGATTCACCCGACCTGCATTCCGGTTTCGGGGGACTACCAGTCGAAGCTGACGCTGATGAGCGAGTCGCTGCGCAACGACGGGCGTATCTGGGTTCCGTTGAAGAAGGGCGACAAGCGGCCGCCGAATCAGATTCCTGAGGCGGAGCGCGATTACTACCTGGAGCGGCGCTATCCGAGCTTCGGAAATCTGGTGCCTCGTGATGTGGCGTCGCGCAATGCCAAGCATGTTTGCGATGAAGGGCGTGGCGTGGGCGAGACGGGGCTTGGCGTGTATCTCGACTTTGCCGACGCGATCAAGCGGCTGGGCGAGCATACGATTCGCGAGCGCTACGGGAACCTTTTCGACATGTACCAACGCATTACGGATGAAGACCCATACAAGGTTCCGATGCGCATCTATCCGGCGATCCACTACACGATGGGTGGATTGTGGGTGGACTATCACCTGCAGAGCACGATTCCTGGCCTGTTTGTGCTGGGCGAGGCGAACTTCTCGGACCATGGGGCGAATCGGCTGGGCGCCAGTGCGCTGATGCAGGGGTTGTCGGATGGGTACTTCGTTATTCCCTACACGATTGGCAATTATCTGGCCTCGAACAAGTTTGGCAGGGTGGAGACTTCGCACGAGGAAGTGCGCAGCGCGGTTGCCAACGTGCAGCAGATGACCCAGAAGCTGCTCTCGATCAAGGGCAAGCGGACGGTGGACTCGTTCCATCGCGAGCTGGGCAAGATCATTTGGGACGAGTGCGGCATGTCGCGCACGGCGCAAGGTTTGGAAAAGGCCATCGGCCAGATTCGCACTCTGCGCGAGGAGTACTGGCAGAACGTCAACGTTCCCGGATCGGGCGATGACTTGAACCAGAGCCTGGAAAAAGCCGGGCGCGTGGCGGACTTCTTTGAGCTCGGCGAGCTTATGTGCGTAGATGCGCTGGAGCGCAACGAGTCGTGCGGGGGGCACTTCCGCGAGGAGTACCAGACACCGGATGGCGAGGCGCAGCGCAATGACGAGCACTATTCTTATGTTGCCGCGTGGGAGTATCGCGGGCCGGGCAATCGCGAGGAGTTGCATAAGGAACCGTTGGAGTTCAACTACGTTCATCCGAGCCAGAGGAGTTACAAGTAATGAAATTAACGCTGAAGATCTGGCGTCAGAAGGGCCCGCGGGACAAGGGCGCGTTTGTCAGGTATCCGGTGGATAGCGTCAATCCGGAGATGTCGATGCTGGAGTGCCTAGATGTGCTCAACGAGTCTCTGATTGAGCGCGGCGAGGAGCCGGTGGCGTTTGAGCACGATTGCCGCGAAGGAATCTGCGGGTCGTGCGGGTTCATGATCAATGGCGTGGCGCACGGTCCTCAGCGCGCGACAACGGTCTGCCAGCTGACGATGCGGCATTTCAAGGACGGGCAGGAGCTGGTGATCGAGCCGTGGCGTGCTGCGGCTTTTCCGCAGATCAAGGACCTCGTCGTCGATCGACGGGCTTTCGATCGCATTATTGCTTCGGGCGGGTACATTTCGGTCTCTACCGGGAATGCTCCGGATGGGAATGTCATTCCCATTGGCAAGGAGATTGCCGACCGGGCGATGGATGCGGCGGCTTGTATCGGCTGTGGGGCCTGTGTTGCGGCTTGTCCGAATGCCGCGGCGGCGCTCTTTACCGGGGCCAAGATTGCTCACCTGAGCGTGCTGCCGCAGGGCCAGGTGGAGCGCGATCATCGGGCGGTGAATATGGTCGCGCAGATGAACACCGAGGACTTCGGCGGCTGCACGAACATCGGGGAGTGCACTGCGGTCTGCCCCAAGGAGATTCCGCTGGAAGTGATTGCCATCATGAACCGCGACTATATCTGTGGGAGCTGGACGAAGCGGGATGACGAGTTCAAGACGATTGCTCCGGTTACGGATTGGGGTGTTGGGTCGAAGGTTTAGCTGGCTGTCGGCCAGGGCCGTTCATCATTTATGGCGCAGTAACAATATTCCGATCACGGTCATGTAGAGGATCGAGCTTCCGTGGACGAAGATGTGGTAGGTCAGGCCGGTTCGTAGGAAGACTGTCGTCACATCGGTGATGGGAACGACGATGCACAAGAGCAGGAGGATGCCGGTTGTACGGCCCTCTTTCAAGGCCATCATGGCGAAGAGGACGAGGCCCAGGGCTACGTCGCGGATTCCAGCGAGACAGACCCATGGGGTCGCTTCGGAGGAGGTGGCGGGCATGCCGAACATGACCGAGCCGATGCGCGGCGCGAATATTGCGAGCAGACCGATAAGAAATATGCCCAGGGCGAGGGCTCCACATAGCCAGTAGAGTGGGGATTTTGGGCTAAAGGTTGCTGCGGGACTCGGACTCATCAAGGCGCGCCTTTCGTGGGAGTTGTGAAAACCCCGGGGCTGAGGCCCCTCTCTTAATTTGTTCCTATTCACCGGCCTAAAGGCCGTGCTTCTACCTGGAACTTGAGTGCCGTCTTCTCACCCCAGCAAACGAAAACCGCGTTTGCCGGGGACCCCGATTCGACGGCGGTCGTTTCGGCCCATGTTAGCTGCGACCTGTTCGTGCAGCTCGATGAAAACCACAGGTTCCTTCGGCTTCGCTCAGGACAGGCTCTTCGACTTCACGCAGCGCTCAGGATGACAACTTTTTCGCCCACTACTACACCTGCTAAAGGACGCGCTTGATCTCTTCAGCCAGCTTTGTCCAGGCTTCGAGGTCGACGAAGTGGCCTACGCCGGGGAGTGGGCGCCAGTCGCCTTCGCAGCCTGCGTCGTTGAAGCTCTTGATGGCGACTGCAGAGGGCAGGGCGCCGTCTTTCATGCCCCAGACCATCGTTACGGGAATGCTTATGGGCGTCTTGTAGAGGGAGTAGAGTCGTTTGTGCTGCTGGGTAGAAAACAGTGTCCGGACGAAGGCTCGGTAGTATTCGATGGGGCCGTGCATGTCGGCGGCTCTTTGGAAGCGGTCCACGATTTCGTCGACCAGGGCGATGTCCATGGTCCCCTTCTGGCCCTGTCTTACTGTGAAAGACCATTTCAACAGCTTTCTACCGAGGCTTGTGGCGATGAACCATTCGGGAAACCAGGGGATCTGGAAGAACGGTACCCAGGGGATGCGGAAGGGTTGCCAGTCCTCAAATGTGAAGGCGGCGCGGACGAGTGTTTTGGGATGCGTGCAGTTGACTACTACCAGTTTGCGGATAAGTTGCGCGTAGCGGTGCGAGAAGAGCCAGCCGAGCGCGCCGCCCCAGTCGTGGGTGACGAGCAGGCAACTCTCAATGCCGAGAACTTCAATGAGGGCGCGGATGTCGTCGGTGAGGGTGAAGACGTCGTAGCCGTTCTTTGCGTAAGTGGTGCCGGGATAGCCGCGCAGGTCGGGCGCGTAGATTCGGCTCTCGGGCAGCAGTTCCATGATGTGCCGCCAGCTCATCCAGCCTTCAGGAAAGCCGTGGATGCAGAGGATGGGTGGCGCGGTCGCGGGGCCGGAGACGGCGACGTGGAAGGTGATGCCGTTGGCTTCGATCTGGCGGTGCTCAATGTTTGCCACGGTTTCCGCTCCGAAACATGGCGCGGGTTCTGACGATATCAGAGATCGTCTTTTTGCCGGTATGTGTCTTTAGGATCGTGTTTTGGGCGGGGTGGGCGTTTCGGCTACGAACCCACATCTCTGCGAAATTTGGGCCACCCGACATGTCGAAAGGCTATCCCTCGGCGGCTAAAGCCGCGCGCAGCCCACATCTACGGCACGGCCGAAGCCGTGCCCCTTCAAAACATATTTTTGGGGCAATGCCATCAGTCATTCCAATTGAATCGCTTGAGCAGTAGGTCATACACAAGCTTGTATTTGAACTGCCCTCCTGCCCATGTGGTTCCTTCCACGTTGACTAGGAGTTTGTCCTTAGATTTCCAGCCATCACAGGTCAACTCGAAGCGTGAATTTTCGGGTGTTTCAGGAGGCTTTGCGCCTCGCCCTTCGATCGGGCCACTCTTAGGGTCCCGCAACAGAGCATCTGTTAAGCTAGACAAACTCTTACTCTGAGGAATCCAGACAAAACAGTCGATCTGTGTACTACCTAGAAAGTCGTTTAGGTAGAGGTTTGCATCAGCGTGAGACCAGGCACCTTCAACGCTTCTAGAAAAGGTGTGTTCAACGAGCGCCTTTCCGGTCCGATCTTCGATTGAAAACACAAAATCGTCTGGGGACTTAGCGCTCTGCTTGTATATTGCCGAGAACTGGCCGGCAGTAGAAGGAACTCGGCTTGTATCACCCGGAAAGTTGAAGGATAGGGAGCGTTGGCTTGATTGAGCATGGATCAAGCCGAACGAGGTAGAGAGACTGCATAAGATAGCAACGGCGCTCAGAGTTAAACGCCATTGCCGACAGAGCTGGGGTATAAAACTGATAAGAATGGTGATCTGGATCATGTTCCTCAGGCTCCTACCGAGCACGACACGTATAGATTTTGACCGGAACGCTATTGAAAGCCTTGCCAGTTAGAGTCTTCATCGCACCAGCAGACAGATCAATCACGTCTCCGGGGCCAAGTATGCCGGTATCAGTGATGCACTACAACATTTGCTGCAGGATTATTGGCGGACACCACATTAAGAAAAGTGTTCTTCGGAATCGTCCATCTTGCCCCTGGAGGCCCCTGTATGGTTGCAGCTGTATATCCCCACGGATCAAAAATGCTTCCGCTTGCTGTCCTTCTACCCGCGAATCTCGTTGGCGTCCCGTCGGCATTCACACCGTACTCTGTTGCGCCCCCTTGATAGTCAGGTGTGCCTGATGTAGCAGCGTAAGTTCCCGGAGGACACTGGGTGTGCGGGTTACTTGGAGCAAAGAAATGCTTCCTCTACCGCTGGTCGTCAGAATGACGGTAGGGATGGCACAAATCGATCAGCTTTAAGCCACGCGCTCAATCACCAACGACTTAATCGTAACCGGAGTCTTCGGCTTATCCTGCGCGCCGCGAGCGACCTGCGAGATCTTATCGGCCACATCCTGACCCTCAACCACTTCGCCAAAGATCGTATGCTTGCCCGTCAGCCATGTCGTCGGGGCGACGGTGATAAAGAACTGTGAGCCGTTCGTATTCGGCCCCGCATTCGCCATCGCCAGCTTGCCCTTTTTGTCGAAGGAGTGCGGAGACCCCTTCGTCTCGTCCTCAAACTTGTATCCCGGCCCGCCCATCCCGTAGAACGCGCCATATTCTCTGCTCCTTAATTGTTGTCGTTGATGAAACATCGGGTGCCCCATCCTTTACGCAGCAAAGGGTGGGATCAGCTGTCCGACTAATTTGATGTAGTGGTTGAGGCAGGCGCCGGAGGCAGCGGCTGCCCGTCCGGCACAATCGTAACCTTCTTCAGAATCACAGGATCGACCGGCTTGTCATTGCCATCCCGCTCCACGCGCGCAATCGTCTTGACCACAAGAACGCTCGAATCATCGCATTGCCCAAAGATAGTATGCTTCTGGTCCAGATGCTCCGTCGGAGCTTCCGTGATAAAAAACTGCGACCCATTCGTGTTCGCACCGGAGTTCGCCATCGCCAGCCGCCCCGGAACATCAAAATTCAGATTTGGATCGAACTCATCCTCAAACATGTACCCCGGATCGCCCATCCCCGTCGCCGTCGGATCGCCACCCTGAATCATGAACTCCGGAATCACACGATGAAACTGCGTCCCGTTATACAGCGGCTTGCCGTGCATCTTCTTGTGCGTCGTAGGATCGGTCCAGTCCTTGGTGCCCTGTGCCAGCGCCACAAAATTTTCTACCGTCTTTGGAGATTCCTTCGAGAACAGCTTGCAGGTAATGCGCCCCATGCTCGTGTCGAGAACCGCCGTAGGCCCTGTAGGCTGCGGACTCACATGCGCCTGCGTCCCCGGCGAATCCGGCAACTCCTGACTCGAAGCAGGAGGCGTCGCAGGTGGTGTAGTCTGCGGGGTCGATTGCTGTGCGAAAAGAAGTGAGGACGAAAGAAATGCGAGCGAGGTCAGACGAGCAATTACATTCATGCAGTATCCCAAAAACTAGGGTACAGCATCACCGCAGTGCGTGGAAACAGTTGACTATCGTAGGCACAAGCGTTAAGCGCGAAGCGGGTGGTCGTGCGTCTCGTGGCACGCAGACCATCAAGATATTATTTGCTGTCGATGGAGCTAACAACACGTAGATCATTAAGAAAATGATCAGAGCAAGAATCAGAGAGAACATTTAGCCGCCATCTAAATGCGTGATGAAATTACTGCTTCTTCTTAAACGGCTGCGACTCCCCAATCTGAGGCCGAGTCCCCGACTCCGCCTGCAACTCCTTAGCCGTAGCCTCCACATCACGAAAGACCCGCAGCAAATTCCCGCCGAGAATCTTCTCGCAATCGGCAGCCGAGTACCCACGATCCATCAGAGCCTGCGTAATCTTCGGCAGATCGGCAGCCGAATCAATCCCCTCCGGCAACTGCCCCGAGACGCCGTCGAAATCCGAACCCAGCCCCACATGATCCACGCCCGCAATCTTGGCAATATGATCAATGTGATCAATCAGCGCGCTCAGCGGAGGCCGAGGAATCTTGTCCGCATATTGCCGCTGCAGCTTCTCCAGATCGCCATACGTGACTTGTTTACCTTCCTTCGCGAACTCCGCCTTCAACTCCTCGGTCGCCTTCTTCACCTCCGGCTCCTGCGCAATGGAAGCATCGCGATACGCCTGGCTGATAAATGCCGAATAGTAGTTCACCATCACCACGCCGCCCTTGCTGTTCGGCCCGCCGGAGCGCGCCACCGCGCGCAGCATGTCATCCGTCATGTTGCGAGGAGCGTTGCTGATCGCCCGCGCCGAGGAATGCGAAGCAATCACCGGAGCCCTTGACGTAATCACCGCGCGATAAAACGTCTTATCGGAGACATGCGAGATATCGACCATCATCCCCAGCCGGTTCATCTCATACACCACATCCTTGCCGAAATCGGTCAGCCCGTCCTCGGTGTGGTGAACCTTCGGATCATCGGCGTCGCCCGATGAATCGGCCCAGTCATTCGAATTCGACCAGGTCAGCGTCATGTACCGCACGCCCAGCCGATAGTAGTCCCGCAGCAGGCCCAGCGAGTTCTCAATCGAGTGCCCGCCCTCAATCCCCATCAGCGCCGCAAGCTTATGTTCCCGGTGCGCCGTCACGATGTCCGCAGGCGAATACGCCATCATCATCTGGTCCGGATGCTTCGCCGCCTGCTGATATACCGCGTCGATCAGCTCCAGCGTGCGCCGCGCATAGTGGCCCTTGTACAGCTCAGGCTCAACCCAGATCGAAAAAAACTCCGCGCCCAGGTTGCCCTGCTTCGTCGACTCAAAATTCAACTGGCCGCCATTCAGCGGATCGGCCAGGTCATAATTCTCATCCACCAGCCGCTGCGTCGTGTCAGCGTGGGTATCAATCACAATGGCGTCACGATGGACGGCGGCTGGATCAGCCGGAGCTTTTTTCACAGGCGTCTTCCTGGCGGTCTGGGCAGCGATTGGCAGCGTGAAAGCAAACAAAATGGCAGCGACTTGTCTGGTCTTCATAAGTATTTTTGCGATGGCCGGATTGTAGCAGACGCATCCAGCCCTCCCGCTCAAGTTTTCCGGACACTGCCTGAAGGGCTATCGGGGTCCCCACTACGCGCGGTGATGGTGTAATGGGGTGATCTTCAGCCCTCGCGATCAAGCTGCATGATTATGCTGATTC
>Ga0206855_10337_pt1 | contig 12461 bp, 11 predicted proteins | sample Alteio_BWOrgCont_51_FD_152637 | JGI IMG/M metagenome (GOLD analysis project Ga0206855, IMG submission 152637) | Enriched cells from forest soil in Barre Woods Harvard Forest LTER site, Petersham, Massachusetts, United States -... | ecosystem: Environmental > Terrestrial > Soil > Temperate forest >...
TCTTCCTTTTTTATGTGCAGGGTAATACCATTAACCGCATTTACCTGGTTGGCTTTGCCGGCGTTAAAAACCTTATGAACTTCGTTGATTTCGATCATGCTTTGTTTCGGAATGATAAACGCGGTAAGCTAACTATCAATAACACAAAAACGGCCGTGACCGCTTTAAGAAAAATTGGGTCAACGCCGATATCCAATGTAATTGCAAGCACAAATTGAAATATTATTGCGCCACCAAGCACTAATAACAAGCTGGGCCATACTGAAGCAATGCGCAACCAATTGATAAATGTTTCGGCAATTATCACGGAGCCAAGCCCGATTATTACAATTCCTATTCCCATACTAATGTCGGTAAAGCCCTGTTGTTGGCAAATGAGATAACCGCTTATTGCCGTTAAGGCATTAGCGAGCGCCAGGCCAGTTATCTTCATCCTGTCGGTATTAACACCAAGAGATCGGATCATGGTTTCACTATTGCCGGTTGCACGCATAGCCAATCCGAAATCAGTTTTAAGCAGGTAGCCAATACAGGTCGTGATAATAGTGACAAAGATCAATAATATCCAGAAGGTGTTATAATTTGGATCTGTGCTGATATTGACTACATTAAACAAGGATGAGACATTGATCAGGGGTAGATTAGACCGCCCCATTAAAGCCAAATAAACTGAATAAAGTGCAGTCATGACCAATATTCCGGCTAACAAAGCATTGATTTTTAACTTGGTATGGATTAGACCTGTTAAAGCTCCTGCTGCCGCACCCGCAATAGTTACCACTGGTAAAGCGACATAGGTCGGCTGATGATGAGTGAGCATAACCGCTGTAACCGCAGCGCCCAAGGTATAACTGCCATCGGTTGTAATATCAGGGATATTAAATATCTTCATAGAAATATAGATCCCCAATGCGACCCCGGAAAAACAAAGCCCTTGTAATAATGCAGTGAGGTAAAAATCCATCTATTTAACAGGTTCGAAATTTGAAGGAACTGTGATATTGTACTTTTTTGCTGCCGCAACGTTATATACCCGTTTACGCACTTTAACCATTTCGGGCTGTAAACCCGAGGTGCTGTGATTTTTCAGATACTGCGCCGCCTTTTCTCCCGCCTGGTATCCCCATTGATAAATATCGGCGCCGAATGCGGCAACGGCGCCGCGCTGTACCAACCCGGCCTCGCTGGTAAATATCGGCACATTTTTTTGATCGCAGTTTTTTAATATTGTTTCAAATGAGCTGAATACGCTGTTATCAGGATTTGCAAAAAAAGCATCGATGTTTCTGCTCAGCAATGATTGTGTAACCAACTGCGCATCGGCAGACGAATTTAAAGGAAGCGCGATCAGTGTGATATTTAATTTATCAGCTAATGATTCAATCCGTTTTTTTGCGTCGACGGATTGCGGCTCTGACTGGTTATAAATCATCCCGACAACCAGTTTCGCAGATTTTGGCTTTAAAAATTTAGGGATGTTTGAAAAGGAAGTATCGATATAATTTAAATCTTCTGTCGTGCCAAACATGTTCGCCGGGCCTTTTCCATTGGCATCCTCCATATTCATCAGTTTGGCAGTCGGGGCTACCATCACAAAAACAGGAATAGTTTTGGTTTTTTGTAAGGTCGTAATAGACGATAAAGTGGTGCAGGTGGCCATCAGGTCCACCTTTTCAGAAACAAAGTAGTTTACAATCTGGGTTAAGGTAGGTATGCTTCCCTGCGCATTGCGGTATTCGATTTTTATATTTTTTTGTTCGTCGCTAAACCCATTTTTCTTTAGTGCATCGATAAAACCAGTGCGCGCGGGGGCTATGCTGGCGTCTTCAAAAGCATCGACAAAACCGATAACGGGGATATTATTTTTGGTATTTGATTTACATGAACAAATAATAACAAGCGTAAAAAATAAAAGCAGGTATTTTAGCGTTTTCATGCCACTAAGTTAAATAAATGAGGTGAAAGGCAGAAATAGAGACTAGAGGGTGGAGATTAGAGATTAGTTGGTTGGCGAAATATTCTTTTTTGCCTAATCTCTAATCTCATTATAAATCTATCCTAATCTCTAACCTCTAATCTCCAATCACTAAAAAATTCTTAATTTAGCCCCTGCATTATACCTATGATATCAAAATTACCACAAACCGGGACAACCATTTTTACGCTAATGTCGGCTTTGGCGGCCGAAGTTGGCGCTATAAACCTGTCGCAGGGGTTCCCGGATTTTGATACTTCGCCGGAGCTAATCAAACTGGTAAACAATGCCATGAAAAAAGGGCACAACCAGTACGCACCGATGCCGGGGGTGTTGGCGCTTCGTGAACGGATTGCCGAAAAAACACAAAAGCTTTATGGCGCGGTTTATGATCCTGACACCGAAATTACCATAACCGCCGGCGGAACCCAGGCGATATTTACAGTTATAACCGCGGTGGTTAACCCAAACGATGAGGTAATTATTTTTGAACCGGCTTTTGATTGCTATGCGCCAGCCATTAAACTGATGGGCGGAATTGTAAAATCACTGGAGTTGGAACCACCGGATTATCGGATACCCTGGGATATGATAAAAAGGCTGATCAACAGCAAAACAAGGCTGATTATTCTTAATTCCCCGCAAAACCCAACAGCGACTATCCTGCATAAAGAGGACATTGATGAATTAAGCGCCATTGTAAAAAACCAGGATATTTTAATATTAAGCGATGAGGTTTATGAACATTTGATATACGACGGCGAAACACATCATAGCATGGCACGCTACCCCGAATTGCAGCAACGCAGCTTTATTGTCGCCTCGTTTGGCAAGCCGTTCCATGCCACCGGATGGAAAGTTGGTTATTGCATGGCCCCCGCTTTTTTGATGAATGAATTTAGAAAAGTGCACCAGTTTTTAGTGTTTAGTGTGAATGCCCCTATACAATATGCGATAGCTGAATATTTAAAAAACGAAAATACTTATTTGGATCTGCCGGAATTTTTCCAACAAAAACGCGACTATTTTCGTAAAGGTTTGGAGCAAACGCGCTTTGAGTTATTGCCTTGCTTTGGCTCCTATTTTCAATCGGTAACTTATAATAATATAACTGATGAAAAGGACAGCGACTTTTCACTGCGCTTAACAAAAGAGATTGGGGTGGCCTCCATACCCACCTCTGTATTTTACACCAAAGGCACGGACTATCACGTTTTGCGCTTTTGTTTTGCCAAAAGGCAAGAAACGCTTGATAAAGCCGTTGAAAGACTGGTGAAGGTTTAGTTAGTCCATGGTCGATAGTCCATAGACCATGGCGTAGGCTGGTTATTTTTACCAATTATTTTAACTATGGACTATCGACCATCGACTACGGACCAAAAAACCAAAAAGGAATGGACAATTTAAAAGTAACCACCTTCCAGGGATATCTTTTCTGGGAGAATATCGATAAGAACCTGCAAAATATTACTTCGCGTTTATCAGCTATCCGCGAAAAAACCAACCTGATTATTTTGCCCGAAATGTTTAGCACAGGTTTTTCGATGAATGCCGAAAAACTGGCTGAGCCGATGAATGGCAAGACCATGAAATGGATGCACAAAATTGCCAAACAATATGATTGCGTAGTAACAGGCAGTATTATCATAAATGAAAATGAAAAATTTTACAACAGGCTGATTTGGATGAGCCCCGACCGCAGCTATCACTATTACGATAAACGCCACTTGTTTGCTTTGGGAAAGGAACATGAAACCTACACCCCAGGAAACGACAGGCTGGTTGTTGAACTAAACGGCTGGAAAATTTGCCCTATGATATGTTATGATTTGCGTTTCCCTGTGTGGCTGCGTAATGTTCATGAAGAATATGACTTGCTGCTCATCGTTGCCAATTGGCCCGAGCGGCGGATTGCACACTGGCGGGCATTAATTAACGCGCGTGCAATTGAAAACCAGGCTTATGTAGTTGGTGTAAACCGCGTTGGGCATGATGGTAACGAGGTTTATCATTCGGGCGATTCAACCTGCGTCGATCCAAATGGAAATGTAACTTATTATAAGCGCGATGAAGAAGACCTGTACACTTTCACCATAATAGCAGATGAGGTAAAGAAAACCCGCCGGTTGTTGCCATTTTTAAAGGATGCTGATGAGTTTAGAATTATCTGAACTCGAATTTATGGAATTTAAAAAGTATAATTCTGCCAATTCCACAAATTCTATAAATTCGAGTTCAGACAGTTATAATAAATACTATTTTTATCCCTCATAAAACATCCAAATTAAATGAGGCCCCCATTCTGTTGTCTGTTCCTGTCTTTTTTTGCTTTAGCTATATCGTTACCGTCTTTCGCGCAGAAAAAAAAAGACTATACCCAATTAGTCAATCCATTTATTGGTACCGGCGGGCATGGGCATACCTATCCCGGCGCGGTTGTTCCTTTTGGGATGGTACAATTAAGTCCTGATACACGTTTAACCGGCTGGGACGGCTGTTCAGGCTATTATTACACCGATACTGTAGTGTACGGCTTTTCGCATACCCACCTAAGCGGCACCGGCATAGCCGACTACTGCGATGTTTTGTTTATGCCAACCACCGGCGAAGCCCGGTTTAAGAACACCGGATATCAATCGGGCTTTAAAAAGAAGAACGAGATAGCCACACCAGGTTATTACAAAACCCATTTGGATAAGTATAATATTGATGTTGAGCTTACGGCCAGTACACGGGTTGGCGTGCATCGTTATAACTTCCCTAAAACAGATCAGGCAAATATCATCATCGACTTGCTGCACCGCGACGAGGTGCTTGACTCATGGATAGAAGTTGTGAATAACCACGAGATCCGGGGTTTTCGCAGGTCACGATCATGGGCGCAGGATCAGTCGCTTTACTTTTATGCAAAGTTTTCAAAGCCTTTTAAAACTTACGGCATCGCCGCAAATGACACTTTGCAGCAGGGAAAAAGCAAATTGCAAGGCAAAAATATAAAAATGTTTATCAGGTTTGATAACCCCGGCGAAGTGATTGCCAAGGTGGGTATTTCATCAGTAAGTGCGGATGGCGCATTAAAAAACCTTGATGCCGAAGTGCCTGATTTCGATTTTAAAACAGTTGAAAAACAGGCGAAAACTTTGTGGAACAACGAGCTGTCGAAAATTGAAGTTGAAGGAGGCGGAGCAGGCTCCGCAGATCAGGGCGAGCCGCAAAATACAACCCGGCCTGCGGGTAATAACAGGAAAAGCGGTTTAAAAAAGCAACAGCCGGTTATTGACTATGCCAAAACGAAGCAAATTATTTTTTACACGTCGTTATACCACGCCATGCTGGCCCCGAATGTGTACAGCGATGTTGACGGCCAATATCGGGGTATGGACCAAAAAATTCATACAGCCGGTGGCTTTAACTACTATACCGTATTCTCGCTATGGGACACTTACCGGGCCGAAGATCCTTTACTCAATTTGATAGACCGCAAACGTACGCTCGACTTTGTAAAATCATTTTTAGCCATGTACGAACAGGGCGGTTTGTTACCGATATGGCCCCTTGCATCAAACGAAACCTATTGTATGGTAGGCAACCACTCTATCCCTGTTATTGTGGATGCTTACGCGAAAGGCATCCGCGATTTTAATGCCGAAGAAGCGTTTACTGCCATGAAAGCTGCCGTAAACCGGAACCAGTTCGGGTTAGATTCCTATCGCAAAAATGGTGTGGTATTGTCGGATGATGAGCCTGAATCGGTATCCAAAACATTGGAATATGCTATTGACGACTGGTGTATAGCCCAAATGGCAAAAATGCTTAACAAGCCGGATGATTATAAGGAATTTATCCGGCGGGCGCAATACTGGAAAAACAATTTCAACAATCAAAATGGATTTATGGAGGCCCGGGCCAACGGCGGATGGTACACGCCTTTTGAACCAACCGAGATCAATAATAATTTTACTGAAGGAAACTCGTGGCAATATTCGTTTTTAGCGCCGCAGGATGTGGAAAGCCTGGCGGACCGTATGGGCGGCAAAGCAGCTTTTGAAGCAAAACTGGACGAACTATTTACTACCGATGCCAAATTAAGCGGGCATCAGCAGGATGATGTCAGCGGCCTGATCGGCCAGTATGCGCATGGCAATGAGCCCAGTCACCACATGGCTTACCTGTATAACTTTACCGATTCGCCGGTTAAAACCCAGTTTTACATCAACAAGATATTGCGGGAGGAATACAGTGACAATCCGGATGGCCTTTCAGGTAATGAAGATTGCGGGCAAATGTCGGCCTGGTATGTAATAAGTTCTTTAGGTATTTATAATATCATGCCCGGCCAAAACCAGTTTCAAATCGGGATGCCGCAGTTTGATAAAGCAGTAATTAACCTTGAGAATGGCAAAAAGTTTACGATTTATAATCCGGGCGCAAGTATAAACAGGAACGATATTTACCTGCAGGGCATGAACCTCAACAAAAAATCCTACAATAAACTCTACCTTAATTACGATGACATTGAAACCGGTGGCGAATTTGAAGTGCTCACCGGGCGTTTACCAAATAAAATGTTTGTGCAGGATTTGGAAAAACCAGGTTCAAAAATCGCCGATAACCTGATCGTTCCCAACCCTTATATCCTGGCCCCGGCAAAAACCTTTAAACACCCTTTCAATATTGAAATTAAAGACGCCGATACTGCTGCAAAAATATATTATACGCTGGATGGCGCTGCGCCTACCGCAAATTCAGCGCTGTATAGTTCGCCAATCCATATATCATCCAATACAACGGTCAAAGCAATTGCAGTTGAAGACAATAAAACCAGCTTTGTTGATGAAGGCACATTCGCCAAAATACGCGACGATATAAAGCTAACGCTGGTAAACAAATACCTGCCAAATTATGCCGATGAAGGCGATAACGCCCTGATCAACGGTATACATGGTAAAGTAAACTGGCGCCTTGGCAACTGGCAGGGCTACCAGGGCAACGATCTGATCGCTATTATTGATATGGGCCAGGTTAAACCCATAAAGCAAGTGAGTTTAGGCACATTACAGGATACCGGCTCATGGATTGTTTTCCCGCAATACGTACAATATTGGGTGTCCGACGATGGCAGCAATTACAAACTTGCAGCCACCGTAAATACCAAAGTGGACATAAAAAACCCCGACGTACAAACCCAGAAGTTTACTGCGCCATTAAACATAAATGCACGATATATTAAGCTGATAGCCAAACAATACGGCCCGCTGCCCGAATGGCACGAGAGCAAAGGCCAACCATCCTATATTTTTGCGGATGAGATAACGGTTGAGTGACCGGGATTAAGGCGATTTTTCGGATTTTTGGGATATTTATTTAAGGCGGACCTTGTGGTTATCGCTAAGAGTCATGAACTTAAAATTAATTACTAATAGCGGATGGACAGAAGCAGTTATTGACGATAATTGCGATTTCGATAAATTTTACGCTGTTGCCGATATTTTAAAAACAAACTTCAATTTAAATTTCACCGACAGGCTTAGCGATTTAGATACAAAATACTGGGATTTCAAATACAAGGGACGAGACTTAACCCTCCACTTTAATGTTTTAGCCGGCCTGTGCATAGCCCCGATAGCATTTAAGGAAGCGACTGATTTAGACAATGAAAGTGTGGCAGAAATTGGCACATTATTGTTTAAATATCTTATTGATATGAATTGGGAAGCTTTTGAAAATGAAAAAACACTGGGGCAAAAAGGCTCTGAAAGGGGAATAATAATTTTAGATGAGGAAAATGTAAATGGGGCGAGGATAACATTAGAAAAAGATTGTGGAGATATACTCTTCGCCGTTACATTCGGAATCTATGGACTTATGCTTCACACCCATTTCGAAAGCTCTCAGGGTGAAGCTTCTCGGTATATTTCCGAAACTAAACTTAAGATTAATAAAATCTTTGAATTGTACAGCAGGCCGGAAGAGCAACGAAATGACAATTGGCAGATTAAACATGACCGGTTAATAAATGAATTAGCTGATATAGCTGAAAATGACATATAGTTTTGTCATAAAAACAGTCAAGCGTCACGATTTCTAAAAACGTCTTTTTCACCTTCCCCAACTGGTGAAATCAAAATAAAAATCGCTGAAATCTTAAAAGAAATCAGCGAAATCCATCAATCAAACGAATCAGCGGTTCCGTTTTGGCCCGTTTGCAAGTGTAAACGCCGCCACTTTACGCCCAATATCCTGCGCCGCAGAGTTTTCAAACGGGTAATGAATGCCGCCGTAAATACGGCTGTAACCGTTTTCCCATTCAACAATGCTTAATGATTCAACCTCCCTTGGCGGCTCACCATCGGTTGTGGTGTGCAATACAAGATGATTTTTATCTCCAAAAAACTTTTTCAGCACCTCGTACCCTGCTGTTACTGTCGCGCTGTGACCGCTTGGAAAACTTGGGTGTGCGGGCGTGGTGATCAAAGGCGTCCATTTTGTATAATCTTTTACAGAGCCGTCAGCTTCTGCATTTAAAGCGGTTACTGGTCGCCAGAACAGGTAACCGTACTTACCGCCCCATACTTCAATTCGCGCATCGGCTTCGGCAATATCAGTCAGCGCAAATATGAGCGCGTTTTCTTCGAGCGACGTGCCGTGAATTTTGGCCAGTTGGCGTAAGCCCTCATTTACGGTAAGTTCGGCGTCCTGTTTGTAAAACTGCGCTATGTGGGTTTGGTCTGCAGTGCGGATGGTGCTTTCAATCTCCCCTACTCCGGCGACTTCGGCCAATGCCTTTTTATACGCATCGCTGCCGATTGCAGGCGGCGGCGCAGGCAAAAACTGTTTCGAATCTTTTAATATAAAAGGCTTAACATTTCCCCATTCCACGTCAATGCCCGGCGCAAATTTCCCCGGAGTCGGGCGGTAGGCGCCGATACCGGCATTTGCCGGGCCGGCATAAGTAGTAAGCGGGCTCGAGCCGTCATTGGCCCGCAAGGCGATAATATCAGCCGCCGCCGCTGAGCCTACTTTTTGTCCGGTTTCGATGGAGCTGTCCGTAATCCCCTGCAAGCTGCTTGTCAATGCCGAATCAAGCCAAGGCTTCTGAGCAGGAAAGTAGGTTACCAGCACATCATGAGCGGCCTGTGCAGCGGCGGCTTGCGCCGATGCCGGTCCGGCCGGGCTGACAAAATAGTGGTAAGGTGTACCAATATGTTTAATAGAATTTACGGCATCATAAACCGCAATAGCTTCAACGGCTTCCGTACGGCTGCCGAGGTTGCTGTTTTGTTTGGCAATTTTAGTAGCTTTCACGGTAATCAGGTTCCATTGGATGATAATATCGCCGGGATCAGCGGGTGATGCTATAGCACTAAATGCAGCCAAACTCAAGGCAATAATTGTTGTGGTTAATAAGGTTCTTTTCATAATTATTTGAAATGTATCCGCAAATATATTATTAACCTATTAATTCTACAGAATTTATAGATTAATTAAATGCAGAATGCCTGCACACTATTCATTATATCCAAATTGAAAAACTTAAATCAGGTGTATTTAATGGATTTTTTTGATCTTTTAGGCAATATCCAATTCCAATATTTCTTTAGCAGTTTCCTTTAAGCCTTGTATTATCCTGGTGGTTTGTTTCCCCGATGGTTTTTTGTCCCCGCCAATGTACTGGGCCAATAAGCTTTGGTTCATTCCAATCCTTTTGGCTACTCCCTGGGCTTTTATTAAATCACCGTAATACTCAAAAAACTGGTTTAAATCCAATTGGATAAAAATGTTTTCTGCCGTAATTGGTTTTTTATTTTGGTGCTCATTCAATAAATTAAAAGCCTCTAAAATGTTAGATTTTAATTCGGTCATAGTTTTTCCGGTAGTTCCAACATTAATATTATCATCTTTTGCGTAGGCTGAAAAACCAGTATTGGTTTTCTCTACGATAAACTCATACTTTTTCATAATATTTTAAATACATTTTTAAACGGAGGGTTATTTCAGCCCCGCCCATTTTTTAATTTTGCTTTCCAGGCCTTTTCCCATTTCGTCCGAGCCATGAAACGGAAAGCTGAATTGAGATCCATCTTTTTTACTCAAAATTATGTGGCTCCCCTTCCCCTGCCGTTCCACTTCAATTCCCGCCTTTTTAAGTTCCCTGAGTAAATCACTACATTTCATTAAGCCATGTTTTACATATTGCAAAAGTAATATAAACATTACTTTAATTAAAGATAAATTAAGTTTATTATCACTTTTTTTGTCCTTGCAAGGGTTGTTTTGCAGTACCCTCGACTTCTCAAAGCATGCATTGAAAGATTCTCTCCGGGATATCTTGGGATACTTGCGTATTAAAAGTTAAGGTCTATATAAAATAACGTCCTCATTGCCATCATCGTCTTCTTCAAGGCTTAATTCCCAATTCAGATATTCAGCCACTTGCGTTAACAGCCTAACGTATTTATTTAGTTCAGCCGGATTCCGCTTCGAAGCCACTACAGAAATCAAATTGCAAAGTTCGGTGGAATCGTTGTTATTAAAACTATAATTCCCATTAATAGCATTGACGCAGCATATTTCAATCCAGGGGAAAGTTTCTTTATTTACAAATTTCTGAGGACCTGTATTTTTTAGTACGCCTGTATTTTCTAAAACTTTAATTATAGTTTTAGTTGATAAATGTTTACTATGACCGTTGTCTGATCTAATATTGTAATATAAATAAAAGGTGCTCCACATTATTACTCTAAGTTAAGAGGCAGGACCCATTCGGGGTCAAATATTGGTAGAAAAAAAACAGCCAGATATTCCGTGCCTTTGGGTACGGAACACCCGCCGTGCATTGCCGCTCCTATCGCTTCAATTGTTGCGTACCTATGGCACGCAAGGATTTCTATGTGATTTCCTACCAATATTTCGCACCTATCGGCGCTTTTTGAAGAAAATCCTACTTCCTCAACAACTCCTTCTTCGCCTCCTCCAACTTCTCTTTTTCCGCCTTCGGCAAAACAGGGTATTCAAGGTTTAAGCCTTTCAGCGTATCCAGTATAATAGTTGAAATGGCTATCCTGGTAAACCATTTTTTATCAGCCGGCAGCACATACCATGGGCAATGTTCTGTGGCGGTTTCTTTTATTGCCTCCTGGTAGGCATCCATATAATCATCCCAAAACTCACGTTCCTGAATATCTGAGGCCGAAAACTTCCAGTTTTTATCCGGATCGTCGATCCTTTTTAAAAAGCGTTCTTTTTGTTCATCTTTTGACAGGTGCAGAAAAAATTTAATGATAACGGTGCCGTTCCTCGTTAAATGCTTTTCAACCGACCGGATACTCTCATACCGGTGCTCCCAAAACTTTTTATCTACATCTTTAACGCTTTTAATACCCGGAAGCCTTTCATTCAGCAATAATTCAGGATGCACTTTTGTTATCAGCACATTTTCGTAATGCGAGCGGTTATGTATCCCAATCCGCCCAAATTCGGGCAATGCTTTATAATGGCGCCATAAAAAATCGTGGTCAAGTTCTTCGGCGCTTGGTTGTTTGAAGCTAAATACAGCACAACCCTGCGGGTTTAAGCCCGACAAGGAATGCTCAATAGCGCCATCTTTGCCCGCCGCATCCATCGCCTGGAACAAAATAAGCAGGGCATACCGCTTATCCGCATACAATGCTTCCTGCAATTCCGAAATTTGCTTGATCAGGTCCGCCAAGATGGCCTCCGAATCTTCCTTTTTTAAATCAGCTGAATAAGCTGTATCAAAATCTTTCAATGAAAATTTATCACCCTTAGTTATTTTGAACTTATTAATTATGTCTTTCATCTAAATAAATGGTTATGCAGTAATTTACCGGCTTAAAAATGAACTTTTTTATTTATTATTTGTTTCAAATACCGGTTTATATCGGTTTTCACAGAACAAAATCGTTGTTTGTTTAGTTAAATAAAATTTACCTGCTATAATTGCGTTTTTAAATTTTATTCAACTGGCTATGATTTAAGCCATAATTTTACATCTTTACCCACATGTTCCGACGTATAAAAAACCGATTCCTGCGATATTTGCTCATCTTTGTTTACTTTATTATCATTTTTTTCTGCTCCATCGAATTAAATTTCCTTTGGCTTTTCGGTTATTCGCCTGATATGCAGGATATTAAAAATCCCAATATATCCGTTGCTTCCGAGGTTTATTATGCCGATGGCACACTGATCGGCCGTTATTACAAAGAAAACCGTTCGCCGGTTGAATTTAAAAATATCTCTCCAAATATCGTAAATGCTTTAATAGCAACGGAAGACGTAAGGTTTTACAGCCATAATGGCGTCGACTTTTTCTCATTTTTTTCCAGTGTGCTTTCAACGGCCAAAGGCGACAGGCGCGGCGGCAGTACCATTACCCAGCAATTGGCAAAAAACCTTTTCGAAACACGAAAAAAGAAATCGCAGGGAATAATTAAACACGTGCCGTTTATACGGACGATCGTCT
>Ga0206855_10260_pt2 | contig 12391 bp, 8 predicted proteins | sample Alteio_BWOrgCont_51_FD_152637 | JGI IMG/M metagenome (GOLD analysis project Ga0206855, IMG submission 152637) | Enriched cells from forest soil in Barre Woods Harvard Forest LTER site, Petersham, Massachusetts, United States -... | ecosystem: Environmental > Terrestrial > Soil > Temperate forest >...
TGCTTGGGCGGCGGCGGGGTCTTTCTTCGCCCACGCGGCGATACTAACCAAGATTAGGTTGTAGCGATTGGCAGGATCGCCGACCTCCAACGCCAGTTTATAGGCTGCTTCCGGATCGGAAGATGCCTGGGATGCGATGTACGGCACGGCGGCGGCATCGCGTTCCGCACCTTGGGGCAGCGATTGCATCCACGCGCCGAGGCCTTCGGGGTCCTGTTGCGCCCAGCTGGCGGCGGCGGCGCTGATGGAGTTTATCCGCGTGCCGTCGGTGGTTATATTGAGCGCCGCTTGGGTGGCGCTGGCCGGGTCTGTTTCGGCCCAAGCGGTAATAATTTGACGCAGCGTTGGCCCATTGATGGCGGTTTGGGCATTAATGGTGCCTTGTTGTTGGACAATCGCATTGGCGTTTTGCCAAGCAGTCTGGGGATCCACTTGGGCCATGCCGGTGATGGAACTCCGCACGGCGTTATCCTGAGTCGGGCCAGCTGGCAGCGACTGCGCCCAAGCCAGGGCGGCCGGGCCGTCGAGCTGGGCGTAGGCATAAGAGACGCCGCCGACTGCCCCAGCCATGGTCGGGTCGCCCGCAAGAGTTTGCACGTAATTGGCCGCCGCTGCAGGATCCGCCTTGGTCCAGGTTTTGATGACGGACTGCATGGCCTGGCTGCGGACGCTGTCCGTCGTATCCGCCGGCAAATTTTGCACCCAATTAAGCGCGGCCTGGGTGTCTTGGGATGCCAGAGTGTTCGCGACCGCCACGGTAATGCTGTCGCGTGGGCCTCCGGCGGGCATTTGGCTGTATAAAGCCGCCGCCGTGTCGGGATCGACTTTCGACAATTGACTCACCACGCTGGCCAGCGCGACATCATGCTCATTGCCCGCCAGATTTTTGTTTAGCCAGTCGACCGCGGCGGCCGGATCATCTTTGACGTATTGGCCCAAAACCGTTTCGAAGTCGGTTTCACGCTGGGTATTTTGCGGCAGTTGCGACACATACGCCAGCGCCGCAGTCGGATCGCTCGCGCTTAAATTGGTCAATATGCCCGATATGTTGTTGGTGTAGGCGGAGCCTTTGGCGTTGGCGCCCAACCACGCCAGTGCGGCTGCCGGGTCGGAATCGCTCCAGGTCTTAATCGTCGAATTGATCAGGCTGTTGCGGTAGCTGCCTGCAGGCAGCGTTTCCAGGTACTTGGCGGCGGCGGCCGGATCTTGTTGGGCCAAGGCCTTCAGCACGGATTGTTGGGCGAGGTTTCGTTCCTGACCCGCCGGTAGGGCTTGGACGGCCTGGAGCGCGGCGGCGGGATCCAGTTCCGCCCATCCGCTATAAACGCTCTGGGCCGTGGCGGCGCGCACCGCGCCCGCCGGCAGGTTTTGCAGGGCGGCCAACGCCGCGGCGGGATCCTGTTCCGCCCAAGTTTGAAACACACTGTTATAAAGCTGGTTTTTTTGCCAGCCGATCGGCTGGTCGTGCAGAATATCGAGTGCGTGTTTGGGATCGCTGGCGGCAATGTTGCTGACGATCGCGCTGAGCACGGTGCGGCGCGTGGCGGCATTGTCGATGAGTTTTAAATTGGCTAGTGCGGCAGCCGGATCAACCTCGGACCATGCCTGATAAGTCGCGAGGAGCGGGTCAGCTTTGAGCAGGCCTTTCGGAAGGCTCTTGGCTGCGTTCACCGCTTCCAGCGGGTTAGCTCCTTGCACCCAGATGGCGAGCACTTGTTCAACCGAGTTGGCCCGAAACGACGCTCGATCCAGCTTGGCCGCAGCCGCCATCGCGGCGTGAGGGTCGTCCGCCGCCCAAGTGGTAAATACGGGACTCAAGGCGGATGCTCCAAAAAGTATCCCCGGTTTTATGGCTTTGGCTTGGGCATAGGCGAGAGCGCCAGCCGGGTCGGTATGGGCCCATTTTGAGATGGCCAGGCTATACACGGTTAACCCGACCTCGGCTTGCGGACAAGCCGCGGCCTCGTCCATCAATTGCGCTAAATCGGCCAGCGGCGTTGCGTCCACCAGCTTGAAAAATGCGGCCGCCCGGTCCGCACCCTTGTATTTTTTGAGGATTTCGGCCAACGGGCCGTTCAAGTCCCACGAACGGTTGTGCGGCAGCCCGTTGGCTTTCATCGCGTGGCCGGTGGGAGCGGATGAATGGGGGCTCTTGGCCTCCAGTTCGGTGCGTAGCCGGTTGATTTCCCGTTGTTGGCTGATCGTGGACACGGTCGCCGCGGTGATGAGGACGCCGACGGCCAGAATGATTTTTGTTTTGGTGGTCATAAAAAAAGTTTTTATCAATGAGGCGGAAAACACCCCGCCGCTTGCGCCCGCGAGCGAGGCTCCGGTGACTTTTGCCACCATCCCGACCGACAAAGGCGCCGCGGCATTGGCGGTGATGGCGGAAGCCAGCAGACTAGCGGTGGTGGTCACACCCCGGCGGGAAAGGTATCCGCGCATTTTATCCAGGGCGCGGTTCACGCGCTGGCCGGCGGTCTTTTCATCCAGGCCGAGAATGCGCCCGACCTCGCTGTAACTTTTGTCTTCAAAAAATCGTAACAGCAGAGCGTCTTGTTCGCCACGCTTGAGCTGCTGCATGGCTTCGTCGACCAGGGGCGCGAGTTGTTCCCAGGTGGGATCAACCTCATGGTTAATTTCGGCGAATTTCATGGCGGTGGTTTCTCGTTGCTGCCGTCGTTGCTCCTTGCGCAGGGCATCCAACGCGGCGCGTTGCGTGGCCCGGTAGAGCCAGCCGGACAGCGACTGGCCCTGCCGGATGCTCCCAGCCTTGCGTGCCATTTGGATAAACACCGTCTGGGCCACATCCGCCGCCGCTTGCGGTTCGCGCATCAAACGCCGCGCCGTGGCGAGGACGATGGGAAGATGCCGCGCCACCAATTCGGCAAAAGCCTGCTCGGATTGGCGCTCGACATATTCCTGCAACAATTCGCGATCATCCATGATGGTCTTATTGTAATGACGTCGCCGAGCTCTGGAATACTACAAATTACAGCCCGGTGTATCAATTTCTAGCGGTCACCTCTGGAATGGCAGGCAAAAAAACACCCCCGGGGTTCCGGGGGTGTTGTTGGGAAGAATTTGGCTTATCCGTTGTTGCCGTCCGTCGGCACGGGTTCCGGCGAGCTGTGGCGTTCGCCGCCGTTGGGCCGGTCGCCGCCATGGTCGTGGCCGTGGTCGCGGGGACCGCGATCAAAGTCACGCGGGCCACGGTCGTGTCCACGCTCCGGCCGGTCACCACCGCGTCCACCGTAACGATCACCGCCGCGGGGTGGCCCAAAACGGTCGCCACCACGTCCGCCGCGGTCACCACGATCTCCGCGATCGCGCGAGGGCGGTTTCTCGGTCGGGGTGTAGGGGATGCCCTGTTGCTCCATGATCGCCGCTCGGCGTGACAGGCGGCACTTGCCCTTGTCGTCGATGCCGATGCACTTGACGAGCATTTCGTCGCCCAGTTTGCAAACGTCCTCTACGCGGTTGACGCGGAAGTCTGCCAGCTCGGATACGTGGACGAGGCCTTCCTTGCCCGGCAGGCATTCGACGAAGGCGCCGAATTCCTTGATCGAGCGCACGATGCCCTTGTAGGTCTTGCCCAGCTCGATTTCCGCCGTGATGGCGTCAATCTCCGCCTTGGCGCGCGCCAGCGACTCCTGGTTGTTGGAGAAGATGTTCACGCGGCCTGAATTGTCCTCGGCGATGTCAATCTGCGCGCCGGAGACTTCCACGATGCGCTTGATGTTCTTGCCGCCGGGGCCGATGAGCATTCCGATTTTCTCGGGGTCAATCATCACCGAGACGATGCGCGGCGCGGTGTCGCGCAATTCCGGACGCGGGCCGTTTTGCGCGGCCTGCATAATGTCGAGAATTTTAATGCGTGCCTCTTTGTTCTGGAGGATGGCTTCCTTGGCAATCGCCAGCGGCAAGCCGTGAATTTTCAGGTCGAGCTGGAAACCCGTGATGCCTTCGCGCGTGCCACAGACCTTGAAGTCCATGTCGCCGAAGTGGTCTTCCGCGCCGATGATGTCGGTGAGGATGCGGTACTCGGCGATTTTGCCGTTGGCTTCCTTCGACACCAGGCCGACGGAAATGCCCGCGACCGGCGCGATGATCGGCACGCCGGCGTCCATGAGGGCGAGGCAGCCGCCGCACACCGAAGCCATCGAGGTCGAACCATTCGACTCCATGATTTCCGAAACGAGGCGCACGGAGTAGGGGAATTCATCCTCCGCCGGGATGATGGGCAGCAGGGAACGCTCCGCGAGCGCGCCGTGGCCGATTTCGCGGCGTCCCGGCGAGCCAGTGCGGCCCGTTTCACCCACCGACGACGGCGGGAAGTTATAATGCAGGATAAACGACTTCGAGCGCGCCCCGCCCGTGACGCCGTCCAGTTCCTGGGCATCCTTGCTGGTGCCGAGGGTGGTGATGACCAGACCCTGCGTCTCGCCGCGTTGAAACAGCGCCGAGCCATGCACGCGGGGCAGCACGCCCACATCGCAGGAGATGGCGCGCAAGTCATTCGGCCCGCGGCCGTCCACGCGCTTGCCGGACTTGAGGATATTTTCGCGATAAACCTTTTCCTGGAGGATTTCAAAGGACAGGCGCACGTCATTTTTGTCGTAAGCCGCACCCAGCTTGGCTTCAACGGCCTTGGCCGTCTCGTCCTTCAGGGCATCGACCGCTTTTTCGCGGTCCTGCTTCTTGTCCTGGAACACCGCTTTGGCCAGTTTTTCGCCGGCCAGTTGCACGCACATTTCCAAAACTTTCGGATCGGGCTGTTGCAGTTTGAACTCGCGCTTGGCCTTGCCGCATTGCGAGTGCAATTGCTTGATCGCCGCGATGATCTTTTGCACCTGGGCATGGGCGAAGTCCAGCGCCTCAAAGAAGCGCGCCTCGGGAATCTGGTCGCCGCTGCCTTCGATCATCATCATGTCGCGCTCGTTGCCGACGTAGATGAGGTCCAGGCGCGATTCAAATTGCTCCTCGTTGGTCGGGTTGACGACGAACTGGCCGTTGATTTCGCCGATGCGCACGCAGCCAATCGGCCCGTTCCACGGAATGTCGGAGAGATGGACCGCGGCGGACGCGCCGTTGACCATGAGGATGTCCGGCTCGTTCATCAAGTCGGTCGAAAGCAGCGTGCCCAGCACCTGCACTTCGTTGATAAAACCCGCGGGGAAGAGCGGACGCAGCGGGCGGTCGCACAGGCGGCAGGTCAGGATTTCCTTTTCGCTCGGGCGCCCTTCACGCTTGAAGTAACCGCCGGGAAAGCGGCCGGCCGCGGCAAACTTGTCGCGGTAGTCAACGGTCAGCGGGAAGAAGTCCTGGTCGGGACGGAGGTGGTTGGCCGCGGTGGCCGTGATGAGGACGGTCGTTTCACCCTTTTGGATGGTGACCGCGCCGTTAGCCTGCCGGGCAATGCTGCCGGAGGCGATCGTGATGCCGAGGCCTTCGACCTCGACAGAGTATTGTTGTTTCATGGATAAGTGCGCGCACGATTGCGCGCGGAGTGTTTTTTGTTGTTGGAGAAATGGCACGCCGGCCTGGCCCGACACCGCGGAATGCGGCGGCGACGGAAAGGGTTCTTTCCGCAACGAAGAGGGGCAGGCAGCCGGCTGGCACGGTGGATAAACCAGGCGAAAGCCTGGGACGATTTTTTGGCCGGCGCTACTTGCGCAGGTTCAACTTCTGGAGCAGTTCGGTATACTTCACCAGGTTGTGTTTTTTCAGATAATTCAGCAGTTTGCGGCGCTTGCTCGTCATTTGCAACAGGCCGCGGCGGCTGTGAAAATCCTTGCGATGGCCCCGCAAGTGCTCAGTCAAGTGCGTGATGCGGGCGGTTAGAAGCGCGATTTGCACTTCGCAGGAACCAGTGTCCTTTTCGTGGATGCGGAAGTTACTGATAACTTCTTCTTTATTAACGACTTCAGGCATGATTTTGATGTATCTGTCACGGCCAACGAGGGTTCCGATCTGTCAGAACCGCGGTCTCAGCTCCTCGCCGAAACCGCCGTTGGGCCAAACTGCGTGCTTAAGGATATTGGGTTAAAAGCACCCAGCCCGGGGGCCGCGGAGTGGGCGGCAACCCTTGCAGGGTGGGCCTCCGACTCTAACGCAAGGGAGCAATAAAACGGAACCGCCCGCCCAACGCAAGCCGTTTTTGTGAATAACTCACCCCGCCCGGAAGTAGGGGCGCAGTCTTGCTGCGCCCGATCTCGTGTCTGAAGGGCAAACTTGATCAATCGAAATAACCAGGTACTCGTGTGTCCCCAATTATACCTGCCATTTGATTCAAATGTCCTCGATAAAAAAACGCGCTATATCTTTTTGATCCAACATATCCACCAAATCTATTCTTGGAATTCAGTGTAAAATCTACCCAGTAACCATATAAAAATCCATTTTCACTTTTCATCCACCCTTGAGAAGGTGGATGAAAGGTGTACAACGGAACGGTCGGATCGATTAACTTGTCTTGCCACCATGATTTAATCTGATCCTCGTAGTCTGTTGGTGGCGTGCCATAGTTTGCTTGTGCTAATTGATCAGGTGTAGGCGCACTCGCACAGCCCATCATAAATAACCCAAGTATTAAAAGCAGATGCGGTGCGAATATTTTCATGGTTCGAGAAATCCTGGTTTGTTGCGTGCCTCTTCCGATATTGCAATGAAATCGGCCATCGGAAGTAATATCGCAAATTGACCCCATGTCCACTTTCCTTTCATGCCATCTCTCCTGCCAATAATGTAATAACCAAGCCTCAACTCATGCCGCCCATCGTCAAATTTTAACTTCTGAAGGACAATAATCTTACCTGAATTATCCATTTGTGGGCGACGAACCTCGTCTTGAATACAAAATCGACTTTTTGCTTTCGTGACAGGATCCTCACAAAAACCAAAATCACCTACTTTCGACTTTAAGACAGGATAATTGATGGAAGCCACGATTGATAGAGAATTTCATTTAAGAAATTCGTCAACATCTTTTTGTTGAACCGTTTCACCCCGCCCGGAAGTTCAGCGCCTTGATGGCGCCGCCGCCGGGCAGCCGGTGGATGCGGTCGAGGATTCTTTGCTTCTCGAATTCCAGGTCCGAACGCAGCATTGGGTTGGAGACCTGAATCAGCAGAATCGCGCCGCTGACCACTTTTTGCGGGAAGCAACGCTGGGCGTGTTTCTCCCCAATAATGTCCTTCCAGTTTTTCGCGATCACGTCCTCGATTTTTTCCTCGCCGATTTTGTACCTTTGCTCGAGCACCTCAATCAGCGCCCCCAGCGAAAACGCCGGGCGCAGCTTCGATTCGCTGTGGTCCTCCGGGATCCCGCGCAGCGTGGCGATGAGGTTGTTGGTCTTGCGGGAATATTCCATGACGGCGAAAATATTTAAAGAGGTAGTTTGATTAGCTCATCCAGACATTTGACGCAAACGGCGGCAGGGTCGGACGCGAGTGGAGTGGAGGCGAGCAATATCGCCTGCCAGCCCGCGGCACGCGCGGCGGCGTAATCATGCGCATAATTGTCCCCGACGTGCAAGCACGCCTCCGCCGGCAGCCCGAGCGCCTTTTCCACGGCGCGGAACGCCCGCGCATCCGGCTTTTCCGCCCCAATTTCGCTCGATATAAACACGGAGGAAAAATTACGCCGCAAATCCAGCCCGTCGAGGATGCGCGGCAACCGCGAATCCCAATTCGAGAGCACGGCCAGCCGCACCCGACGCCGCGCCGCCAGCACCGTCAGCGTCTCCTGCACCCCCGGCAGCGCCAGCCACCGCCGTTCCGAGGCAAATTCCTCCCATAACTGCGCAAACACTCGATTAAGCAAATTTTCCGGACATTCGGGCGTGACGCACTGCCGTACGACTTCCCGCCAAAAACTTATTTCAGTTTCCTCATTCACCACAACTCGTGGCCGCACTGCGACCGCCGTCTTAAATACTTCACGAAACCGTTCATTCAGAATTTTCGGTTCAATCGCGACACCGTGCTTCATTAGAACCTCCGCATAAATCTTCCCCACGCTGGGTGTCGGCGCGAGCAACGTGCCACCAGCGTCAAACGTCACCACGCGCACGCGCGACAAATCCAGTCCGGGCAGACTCATGGTTGGTGGGTGTTCAGGCCTTTTTCGCAGCGATTTTTTTTTGTTTTGATGGTTTCTTCCAGCCGCCGCAAACTTTCCGGTACGTGTTTTTTGTCGAGTTGCGGATGGTTGAGGTGGAACACCAGCGCGCGACCGTACACAAATTTTCGCTGCCGGCCCAGATGATAAAGCCGCGAACACAAATCGCTGTCCTCGCCGATGCCCCAGCCTTCGTAAGCCTCGTCAAAGCCATTCACCGCCACCAAGTCTTCGCGCCAAATGGCGAGGTTGCACCCAATTAATCCGCGCTGTTCCTGGTTGCGCTTGATAATCGGCATCGGCCAGCGGATGGCTTTGAATAGTCCCGAGACATGACCCGTCAGCGCCAGCTTCAACACCGTGGTGCGGCCCGCCAGCAAGTCCGCCACTTTTTTTTCATCCACAAACGCCCGCCGGCCCTGCACGAACGTCCCGTGCTCGGCCAGGGCGATGTGGTCAGCGACAAAATTCCTTCCCGGCAGGCAATCTCCGTCGAGGAACACGACGTAGGCACCCTCAGTTTTGGTAATGGCAATGTTCAAGATGCGCGTCTTGCGAAAGCCGATATCCTCATGCCACGCGTGTTTGATGGGAAACGGCGCTTGCTTCACCCACTTTTCAATAAGCTCGCGCGTCGCCGACCTGGAGCCATCGTCCGCGACAATTACTTCAAATGGCTTGCCCGAGTCATCCGCCGCCAGGCGCGCGAAAATTGCCTCCAGTGGCGCCGGATTGTTGTAGGTGCTGACAATGAGCGAAAGACGCATAAAGCAGGCGAATCATTTTTTCCCGACGGCGCGCTGGTCTTGCTCATATTCAAACAGCAGCGTGTAACGGTAAAACGTCGCATACGCCGTGAAGCAGGCGATGTAGAAACCGGGAAAGCCGTCGAGAAACCCCGCGCGGAAAATATACGCCCGCACGAAGCGCCAGCCGGCGCGGAAAATCGCGTTCACCGCCGACCACTTTGCCTGGCGCTCCAATTGTCTTTTCAGGAAAATCTCACCGAAGTAGCCGACTTTTTGCAAATGCGCGCGGAGGTTCGGGCAGGTGTAATGGTTCAAGTCCCCGACCAACTTGGCCTCCGCGCCGTCGAGCTGCATCTTGTCATGCTCCTGGCTGCCGCCCCATTTTCCCTTGCCGCGGCGGATGAGCCGCAGCGACCAGTCCGGGTACCAATCCCCGTGTCGAATCCAGCGGCCGAGGAAAAATACGCAACGCGCAAAATAGGCTCCGGCGAATTGCGGATCGTCGCGTTTAATAAATTCCTTGATGCTCGCGGCCAGTGCGGGCGTCACTTCCTCATCCGCATCGATGCACAGCACCCACGGCTGCGTCGCATGGCCCAGCGCGATGTTCTTTTGGTCGCGGTGGCCCTGCCACGCATGTTCAAAAACTTTCGCGCCGTAGCGCTTCGCAATCGCCACCGTGTCATCCGTGCAATCGTTCACCACCACCACGACTTCGCTGGCCCAGGGCGCGGCGCTGTCGAGGCAGCGCGGCAGGTTCGCGGCCTCGTTGCGGGCAATCAGCACGAGGCTGAGCGGCAGTTTTTCCGGGGAATTCATATTCGCGCGGGCGTTTTGTTCGCGAGGGCTTTTTGGATGTTTTCCCAGACGGCCGCGGGCGTGATGGCCGCCATGCACGGGCTGGCCGCGTGGCAGACGTGCCAGTGTCCGCTGCATGGGCATAAGCCGCCTTGTAAATAGACGTGGCCCGGACCCAATGGCGCGCAACACGCACCCAAAGTGGGCCCAAACAATCCCAGTGTCGGTGTCCCCAATCCGGCGGCCATGAAAAGCGGCCCGGTGTCCGGCGTCACCAGCAACCGTGCGCGCGCCAGTACCGCCATGAATGTGTCGAGGTGCAGCCCTGGTGGCAGCGTCGGCGCTTTGGGCAGCGCGCCCCAGACTTCCGCCAGCAGCGCCTGCTCGCGCGCGCTCGGCCCAGACGACAGCACCGGCCTGACTCCGCCTGCCTCCGCGCGATGATACAGGTCTACCCAATTCGAGGCAAACCACTCCTTCTTTGGCTGGCTGGTGGAAAGGTGGAAAATCACCGGGTGGCCCGGCGCCAATTTTTCTGCTTCATCGGCCAGGGACGGGTCGGCGCGGATTTCCATGCGCGGCTCCGCCGGAAACGGCACGCCCCACGCGCCGAGGATGGAAAGGTGCCGCGCGATGTGGTGGTGCGTCGGGTCGCTCTCCTCGACGCTGCGCGTGTAGGCCAGCCGGCGGAAGAAGCCGTTTTCATCCGTGGGCCGCATCCCTAGGCGTTCCGGTGCGCCGATGAGCCGGCTTAAAATCGCGCCCCGGTCGTTGCCGACGAAGTCCACGCTGCGGGCAAACTTTTCCTTCCGCAGCTCTTTGATGATGGGCCACGAATCCTTGATGCGCGCCTTGCCCCGGGTGCGCGGCAGCGCCCATACCTTGTCAATCCACGGCACATGCTGGAGCAGCGGCGCGGCGTCCTCTGCCACCAGCACATGCAGTTCCGCCTCCGGAAAATGGTCGCGCAGGGCGCGCAAAGCCGGCGTCGCGCGCACGACGTCGCCGAGATACTTGAACTTGATCGCGAGGATTTTTTCCTTGGGCACTGCCACTAGGATGGAGGGGCGGGCTCAAAATGTAAAACGCAGAATGTGGAATGGAAAAATGACGGCGGACTGCGGCCATCTAAATTTGACGCTGCGGGGTTCCGGGCAATTAACTGAGCGCCCGGATGATGGATTCCTGCGAGGCATGGACGGCGAGATAATTCGGGCCGTAGAAGTTTTCGTCCTGGAAGCGGTAATCGCGAAAATCCACGTAACGTGGGTAGATTTTCCCGATTTTCATGTCATATCGCGTCAGGCAGTCATAAAAATCCTTCAACAAGAAATGGGTCTCGGCATTGATATAACCATATTCAAATTGCATGATTTTGACCCGGCCGGTTTTGAGCATGCCGTCAAAACCGCGCAAGACATTGGGCTCGAAGCCCTCGACGTCCATTTTGAGGAAATCAATGGCGGAAATTTTATTTTCCGCGCAAAAGGAATCGCCCGTGGCCACCACGGCGTCTTCGACCTGGGGTTCAAAATGGTGAAAATTCTGGGTGAAACCCGGCACGCAGGTCGCCAGCGTACTGTGGGTTGGGTTGAAGAACACCTTGGTGGCGCCATTTTGGTCGGAGAGGCCGAGGTTATGCGGGTGGACGTTGGGACAGGCCCGGCAATTTTCCTCCAATTTGCGAAAGGTGACGGAAACGATCTCGAAAGAATGAATGGTGGCCTGGGGAAAGGCGCGGGCGGCGATTTTTGACCAATCACCCTGGTTGGCGCCAACGTCAAAGATGGTTTTCAACCCGGTCTGGGCTTGCAGCGTTTGCAAAACATACGCTTCCCCGTTCGTGTCAAAATTGTAATTTAAATTTTCAAATCCCTGGTGAAAACGGACGAGATATTTGTCGAATTTGGCTGCCAGCCGGTTTTTCCGGTGCCGGGCCAAAAAGCGCGAGATTTGCGATTTCATTGAGAGTAAATGAGCGGGAACCCTTGGGCGTGGCTTGAGCAAAAGGCTAACCACCGTCAAGCAGCTGGGGCAAGGCTAATCCGCCATCTGACCGCCACCGACCGCCTTTGTGGCTTTATTTTATTGCTTACATCCGCCATTTTACGCGGGTTCATGTCCGCCGAGTTTTTTAAAAAAATCCCGCCTGTGGGCCGCATCCTGGTGCTCGACCTGGGGTTTTTGGGCGACACCATCCACCTCATCCCTGCGCTGGCCGCCATTCGCCGCGCGCTGCCGAAAGCCCATCTTGAAGTGATGGTGGCTGAACACATCCAAAGCATTCTGGCCGTCTGCCCGTGGCTCGATGCCGTGAGCGGCTATCCGCGTTTTCCCACAGGCCCGCGCTGGTATCAAGACTTTGGCCGCATCCGCGCCTTGCGCGCGAAAAATTATGACGTGGTCATCAACCTGAACGGCTCCGACCGCTCCAGCTTCCTCACGCGGTTGACCGGCGCGCCACTGCGCCTCGGGCGTGTGCCACCAAAAACTTCCTGGTTCTGGCCTCGTTGTTATACGCACACCGTCAACGTTCCACACGGCACACAGGCGCTTTTCCGGCAACGCCTCGACGCTTTGTCCGCAGTGGGTTTTCCTGTCCCTGCTGACGGCCCGCTGTTTCCCGTCGAAATCCCCTCGGCAGTAAAACAAAAAATCACAGGATTGCTGGATGGCGATCGGCTCTTCCTCCACGTCAGCCCGTTTGCCACCTCGGATGACAA
>Ga0206855_10339_pt1 | contig 12371 bp, 7 predicted proteins | sample Alteio_BWOrgCont_51_FD_152637 | JGI IMG/M metagenome (GOLD analysis project Ga0206855, IMG submission 152637) | Enriched cells from forest soil in Barre Woods Harvard Forest LTER site, Petersham, Massachusetts, United States -... | ecosystem: Environmental > Terrestrial > Soil > Temperate forest >...
AATAAAAAAATGGACGCTAAGAAAAGCACATGGCGAAGAATACTTTATTTTCCGCTCACTAAAATCATCATCGGAATAATAGTTTGTGTTGGCATACTTTCCGTTGGGAAGATAGGGGTGAAGAGGCTACTGAGTTTTACTTCATTAAATGAAGAAATTAAAACGCTGCTTGGCGCTTCCGTATTGGCAATACTCGTTTTAGCAGGTTATATAACACTTTATAAATTTTATGAAAAAAGGAAAATCAACGAATTATCTGAAAAAGGGCTTGCAAAAAATCTTATTTCAGGAATTTTATTAGGGGCGGTTTTACTATCGTTAACCATTTATGTAATTTATTTAAACCACGGGTTTTTTATCATTTCCGTAAATAGTTTCATTTATATTTTACCGGGTTTAGGAACGGCTTTTGCCGCCGCAGTTTCAGAAGAAATATTGTTCAGAGGGATAATTTTTCGGATTACGGAAGAGAAATTAGGGAGTTACCTTGCTTTAGCCATATCAGCATTGCTTTTTGGAGCAGCTCATTTCGCAAACCCTAATAGTACCCTGTTAGCTGCATTGGGGATTGCCGTCCAGGCAGGGCTTTTATTAGGGGCAGCTTATATTTATAGTAAGAATTTATGGCTGCCGATTGCTTTGCATTTTGCATGGGATTTTACGCAGGCGGGAATTTTCGGCGCAACTTCATCCGGGAACATCATTGGTAAAAGTTTGTTGACCACAAAAATTGAAGGCCCCGTATTAATTTCTGGGGGGCCGTTTGGCCCTGAAGGATCGATTCAAGCAACAGTTTTTTGTCTCATCGCAGCAATTATATTAATGATATTAAATCACAGGCAAAATAAGATCGTAAAACCATATTGGGTGAAATAATACCCAGACCCTGTCCAGCCCATAATTAAGCCAGTGTTTATCTTTAACCATATTTTGTTTTAAGCAGCGTTTTTGCTTAAAAACTTGCCCTCAAGTTGCAGCGAACTGTCCGTTTACCGATGTTTCCAGGTGTTTCACCGAAAATTTGTAACACTTCTCCCAAAACTTATATCTAATAAATTCCAAATGAGTGAGATTTATACCACCGCAATTATCAAGAAATCAAAAAAATATAAATATGGAAAAAAGATTACTCAGCCTGTTTTTATGCGCAATTTGTTTCAGCTATGCTGGCTATGCGCAAGTCCCTGGTTCGAAGACCTGGCAAGGCCCAATTGATACCTCGTTTTTATTAAAAGTTAACGGCGTTGAGCAGTATATCGAAATAAAAGGCGTTTCGAGAAATAACCCTGTTTTATTATTTATTCATGGCGGCCCGGAATGGCCGGCAACACCTATGATCAGGAAATATAACCAGGATTTGACCAAAAATTTTGTACTGGTTTCGTGGGACCAGAGAAATTGCGGAAAATCAAAAACAGATGCGAGCGCTAAGTTAACTCCCGATTTGTATGTTGAAGATGCGCACGTGGTGACGCAGTATTTGGAAAAGGAATTTCATGCCAAAAAAATATTTGTTGCATGCCACAGCTGGGGCACAATTATCGGCATTAATTTAATTTTAAAATACCCAGAAGACTATTCGGCGTATATAGGCCTGGGCCAGTTTGTTAATCCCAATAAATCCGAGGCGCTGGCGCATGCTTTCGTTGCAGGGCAGGCAAAACTTAAAAATGATACCGCTACAATAAATGCGCTGAATACGATTCCTTTTTCGGAAGATAAAGGGTATGCAGATGGTTTCGACGGTTTGATGAAGTTCAGCATGCTGGCCGGCAAGTATTTTCAAAGCAGTGAGGTCGCTGGTTTGCCCGATCCTACCCAACTTTACCCGGATTACAGTAAATTGGACTGGATGACGCCGGTTATGACTTATGGCAAAGTACTATTCAATTATATGAATGCGACGAATATTGATTTTTCACCAATAAATGAATTTAAGGTACCTGTATATTTTTTTATTGGCAGATATGATCACAATACGTCGGCAGAGGTGGCTGCAGCTTATTTTAAAACCATTAAAGCCCCTAAAAAGGAGTTGTTTTGGTTTGAGCATAGCGGGCATTCGCCAAATTGGGAGGAACCCGATCTTTTTTATCATTGTGTTTTGCTGGTTGCAGCCGATAACAAAATCAATTAAATATGACCAGTAGTAGATGTAGATTACAGATTGAGAACCACTAAAAATGTATTAAAAACAGAAATGGACGGTGATAAAAATTTGCCCGGCGGCAAACTGTTACCCTACTGCAAATATCCGGGTGCGGGCGATACGGAATTGCATGGTTTACAGCCGCTCCCGGATGTGTTGCCTGTTGCAACAATGGAAGCGGCAGGGCAATACCGGAGTTCAAAATTCGAAATAGTGCTTGCTGATCGCCTGGATGCTAAAAAGCTGTCGCAAATGGCGAGGGTGATAGCCCGTTCGTTTGCTATTAATGATCCAATGATAAGGCATTTAAACCTGCCAAAGGAATTCCCTGCTGACGTATCTGCATTAAAACATAAAGACGCTTATGGAACAAACTGTTTTGGCGATTGGACTAAGGAAAATATCATCTTTTGGCTTGTCCGTTTGTTTTATCTTACGGACCCGTTTAGCCCTTTAGACGCAATTGGGGATAATGATGATGCGATCAGGCAGTCGCTGGCGGTTTTGAATGCGGAAGGTGAGGTCATCGGCGGGGTGTTGAATATTAAACTTGACTTAGCTAATGCGGGCCGTGCGATGCGTGACAACGACCCTTTTATTAAAGCGGTACTTCCTTTTTTTGAGGCAAACTCTCAATTTTTAACAACGCAGGCGGGTTTATCCTTAAACACAGTTTGCAAGAAATATCCTGCGTTTTTGATGGCGCTTAGAGGGGGTAAGGTGGCCGATCTTAATATGCTGGCACGTTCGCCTTTACTGCCTTCGGAAGATACGTTTGAAATGGTAGCGGCATCTGCCGAACATTTGCAGCAATTGGGTTTTGAATATTTGATAGTCTCCGCCGGCAACCAGTGGACCGGCGCCGCTTGCGAGGTATTGGGGGGCGTAAAAGTCCATTTCGCACCATTCCGGGACGAGAAAAGGGTTAATGAGAGCTGCGAACCCGTTGATGGCAAACCTTCAAGTAAAGATGGCTATATATCTGATAAAGACAGCGGCTGCATGCTCTATGTGATCCGGTTGGTTTAAGCGCCTTTTTTCTTTTTTATCAATTTTATCACCTGGTATACAATACCAACTACAAAAATAACAACCAGGACAAGCTGGGCTTTTTGTACGAGCGGATCGTTGGGGCCGCTGGCTAAAGGGTGGTCCATTGGCAGCCTGGTCAATGATTCAACAACAGCCGGGATACATGAAAGAAAAAGGGTTGTCGACATGGCCACTACCTGAATATATTCCCCGGCTTTTCCGAAAAACCGCCTGACAAATATGGCAATTATCAGCAATACCAAAATGATTACAGCCAGGTAATGCCCCGGCGTAGGGTGGCCGAACCTCATAATGGGCAGGCCCGTAAGGCAGGTAATCACCGTTAACCAGGTATACCATTTGCCGCGACCATTTACCGGGTCGATTCTGCCATCGCGGATTAAGGCAAAAAGGCCAGCCAGGATGGCAAGGATGCTGATGGCTGTATGGATGATTCCTAATAGTGAAAGGTGATTTGGCATGGCTGTGGGTTTTTAAGGTTAACCTTTGATTGTGAGGCACAATTTACGAAATATTTTGAGACCAGCAATAGCGCTTATTTGATTTTTAGGACCAAATAATACTAATCCTCATTTCTTTATTTTTGATTTGATGAAAAAGTTGTCAACTGAAGCCCGCTTTGTTTAATTCCTTGCCATAATGGGAAAAATTTATCAATTTGAGAATAAACCATGTGTATTTAAAAATGAATCGTGATAGATAATGTATTTAAAATCAGTATGTTGACTTTCTTATCTATTGTTGGCACGTTATTGGCAAGTAAATACTCAGGAAATTGAAATAATCCTATTAAGATAAACGCGAATTATTTTGTAGTTAATTATTGTTTGTTAATTATAAAGTTTGGTTTGATTGACGTTCGTGTTCAAAGGGGATGCCGTGCATCCCCTTTATTTTTTGCTCCTAAATCATCCAGGCTTTAAATTGTACAGGCAAGTGCAGCATACGCCGCACTGCCGTGAACAAGTTAATACAAAATCAGGGGTAATTATGTTTAAACCAAATTGGTTACCTGCGCGTGTTCAATAGGTTGTATATCATCACCATAGCCTTTTAACCCTATTTCGTTTTCATCCAGGCCGATAATTTCGTCGGCATCTCTTGATCTGATACCCATCACTTTGTCGCAAATTTTGAAGAAAATATACATCACGACAAAAACAAAAACAATACAGGTAGTCCCGCCTATAAATTCAGCAATGAATTGTTTAGGGGCGCCATAAAACCATCCGCTAACGTTGCCTTTTACACCATTCCATCCATCGCCATATTGACCATCTGCGAAAAGCCCTAAAGCCAGCACGCCCCAGTAACCGCATACCCCGTGAACGGCTATAGCGCCAACCGGATCGTCAATTTTAAGTTTTTGATCGATAAAGAACGTTGAGGTGACAACAAGTATGCCGGCAATGGCGCCAATGATAAATGCCGATGTTGCGTTAACAAAAGCACAGGGGGCCGTGATGGCTACCAATCCGCCTAAAAGACCATTGCCCATTACACCAACTTCGGGCTTTTTGTATTTTATCCACATGTAAAGTGTAGCAAACAAGCCGCCGCTGGCGCTTGCTATCATGGTATTTGTCGCAATCACAGCAATACGTAAGTCAGTTCCTGCCAAGGTAGAGCCGGGATTAAACCCAAACCATCCAAAGGCCAGTATAAGCGTACCAACAACCGCCATTGGAATATTGTGCCCCGGTATGGTATTGGCGCTGCCATCCTTATTGTATTTGCCAATACGCGGGCCCAATACCAGTATGCCTGCCAGCCCGGCCACGCCTCCAACTAAATGCACAACAGAAGATCCTGCGAAATCGACGTGGCCATGGCCAAGGCCAAAGTTTGTCCCTAAACTGGCCAGCCAGCCGCCTCCCCAAACCCAATTACCGAATATAGGGTATACAAACATGGAAATAAACAAACCATAAACAGTAAAGGCCTTAAATTTCCACCTTTCGGCCATGGCGCCTGTTGGTATGGTTGCGGCGGTGTCCATAAATACCATCTGGAACAAAAACAAGGTAAATACGCCAACGTCGTATACATTGCTGTTTAGGAAATAGCCCGCAGCCCCGATAATGCCGAAGTCCTTTCCGAATAAATGTACCGTAACTTCATGGGTTAAGCCTGGCGTGCCGCCTAATGAACTTACAGAACCTATCCCGCCAAACATAAAAGCAAATCCGCAAATCCAGAAACCCGTTATCCCAAGGATATAGATAAACATATTCATAGCCATGGTATGGGCCACGTTTTTTGCCCTGGTAAACCCTGTTTCAACCATTGCAAAGCCAACCTGCATAAACATTACGAGGAAGCCGGCGATTAAAGTCCACATAATGTTGATGGCAATTTTATTGTGCCCAACGGTATCAGCCACTTCGTTTAGGGTTGGGGCGCCCGGCTTGGCCGCAGGTACGTCTTTAATAGTGCCGGTATGCGTTCCGGAGGGGTCAGCCGTTTGTGCTACCGACCATGAAGGGTGCATAATCATTAAAAAAAGAATAATTACCATAATGGCCGGTAAATACCTTGACAGTCGATTTTCAGTAGTTTTCGCATTCATTTTAAAAAAGGGTTAAATAGTAGTTGTTTTGTTTGATTTTTTATTTTTTCGCGTTTTTTCACATTTTTTTATTCATAAGTTTTAACTTTTTGTATTTTTTCGTCAAAAAAGTTTGTTTTAACGGATTATTTAATTATTATATTGATAATTTATCAATCTTTTTTATAAAATTCTACTGAAATATAGTCAAAAAAATAAAAAAATCAAAATTTTATATAAATCGATGCGTTTCTGTTGGTTGAAAAACAGGTGGCAATGGCTTTTGGGAAATTTTTAACGGTCAGATGCTATTTTAGGTGGATTTAACTGATTTTTATCTGTTTTAATTGATAAATAACTTTCCGGGACTTGGTTTTGGGCGGCAATGTAGTGTGTGAAAACGTATACTTAAAAACTGAGTATCGAAGTACACTTCGGGTTCATTTTTTCAGTATTTATTATTTAAAACTTAGCGCCAACGCCCGTCATAAATATTATTTATTTTAGTAGGGTGAATTCAACCCCTGGTAATTACAACTGTTTGCGGAATTTTTTCCTGCTCATTTTCTGTTGTTTTATAGCATCGTGCAGCAATGCGCCAAAGTCGGCTATAGACAAAAAGGAGCTTGATCTGTTGCGGCAGACGGATAAACTGACAATACTTCACAGGCAAAAAATATTGCCTTTTGTTGATTCGGTATATCGCACTCAAAGGGAAAAAGACCCATATCTTCGCGCCTGGCGATACAGGGCCTACGCGGACAACTACCAGCGACAAGGGTTATACTTAAGTGCAAACACGTACGCAGATTCAGCAATTGCAATAATTGATCGGCAAAATTTAAGCGACAGCATCTGGACTTACTATTATTTCGGAGCATACATTACAAAAGGAAGCGTGTTGTATTCGCTGGGCCGTTACCCATCAGCCATTGATACGTATTTTAAAGTAAAAGACCTGGCAGACAGAACAGGTAATAAATGCAATATAGGCGATATTGTAGATGATCATATCGGCATCATCCTATTTAAGCAGGAAAAATATGATGATGCGATAACATATTTTAAGCTGGGGCTGGAGGTAATAAGGGGATGCCCGGTAAACGAACTTAAAGCACGCCAAAAGCAGGAATTATTAGATAATATTGGTGAAAGTTTTATTAACCTGGGTAAAACGGACAGCGCACTGACATACTATCGGAAAGCGCTGCATGTAATTGAGACGGAAAAATTCAATCGCGATCCGTTGCAGGCAAAAGTTCAAAGGGCTGTTTGCAAAGGGGTGGTTTTAAATAATATCGGGCAGATCCTTGTCGCGAAAAATAAACTCGACTCCGCAGAAATATTTTTTAAAGAAAACATACTGATAAATGGTATTACCTATAAAAACGAATCGAGGAATGCACAGTTATCGCAACTGAACCTGGCCGGTCTTTATGAACTAAAAGCACAGTATCCGCAGATGAAAATGGTTCTTACCGATTTGCGAAAAAATCTGGACACAATACACAACGAAGATGTTGAACCAGGCTGGCGAAAATTGATGGCCGAATATTGCGGTAAAAACAATTTGCCATTTGAGCAATTAAAATATGAGAACAGCTACCTGGCGTTAAAGGATTCGCTGGATATGCTAAAAACAGTATCGAATGCCTCGGATATAAATAAAGAGCTTAAGGCAAAAGGACAACAAATGGACCTTATTGTGCTTCAAAAGGACAATGAATTAAGCCACCTGTATTTATGGATAACCATCGCTCTTTCATTAATGGCGCTAATCATTGTTGTTTTAGTATATTACTACTACCGGCGGGGCAAAAAAAACATTCAAACGCTTACCCTGCTAAACAGGGAGATTGGCGAACAGAAAGACAAGCTTGAATTTGCCGTGGCCGAACTCGAAAAAAGCAATACGGATAAAGAAAGGATATTAAGAGTTGTGGCACATGATCTTCGAGACCCGATAGGGGGGGCCGCCACCCTTGTAAATACTATTATCAACGACGATTTGCCCGAAACATACGAAAAAGACAGTTGGAACCTGGTAGAAAAAACGTTAACCAATTCGTTGACACTTATTAACGAGCTTGTTGAACTCGATCTCGGCAAAGAACATATCCCGTTAAATAAAGAATGGGTTGATATTAATGAAACGGTGAGGCATTGTGTCGGTCTTATGCAATTAATTGCAGCAAAAAAGGGCCAAAAATTGCATTTATCGATGCTGTCTAAACCGTTGACGGTTTATACTGATAACGACAAGATTGAGCGGATGCTGAATAACCTGATAGGCAACGCTATTAAATTTAGCGCTAAGGGCGAAACTGTCAGTATTGAACTTGAACAAAAAGGTAAAGCCGTTTTAATTGTCATAAAGGATAACGGGATCGGCATCCCGCCCGAAATGCAAACTGAAGTATTTAATACTTTGGGCGGCACAAGGCGCATGGGAACTGCGGGCGAAAAATCATTCGGACTGGGGCTTTCCATCTGCAAACAAATAGTTGAGGCGCATAATGGTAAAATATGGGTACAAAGCGAGGCAGGAGGGGGCTCAGTTTTTTATGTTGAGTTGCCGTTATAGTTGGTTAATAATTTAAGCTATTTTAGCCAGATCATCCACCCAAAACAATAGTAATCACTTTTAATTTAGACTGTGAATTTAATGCCGGATAATCGTATTGCCCTGCGTAGCTTTTTGCTGCTTGTTTTTTGTTGCTTTACGGCGGCTTGCAACAATACCAGCAACAAAGTTAAGGGCGAAAACCAGATTGACTTATTAGCGCTTACCGACAGGATGTCGGTTGTAAACCGGCCAGCTATGCTCCGCTATGCCGATTCGCTGTACAATGCGCAAAAATATAAGTCGCCCTATATTACAGCCGGTCGTTATATGGCATATTCCAATTATTACGACCTACACAATCTTTCCGTTAAGGCGCTGCTCTACACGGATTCTGCCATCAGGATAATTGACCGACAGGACTTAAGCGACAGCTTATGGACCCGTTATTATTTCGCCGCACATGTAAAAAAGGCACACACGCTTTTTGAGACCGGCCAATACGGGCAATCAATTGACGCTTATTTTATGATAAAAGAGGTGGCCGAAAGGCCGGCCAATAAATGCGATATTGGCGTTAAGCTATATAATAATATCGGCCTGGTTTTATTCAAGCAGCTGAAATACGCGGCAGCGCGACAATATTTTACCCACGCGCTTGCCTCATTGGATGGTTGCGCCGCTGGCAATCCCTCCCTTAACGACAACCAGAAAAAACAAGAATTGCTGGGTAATATTGGTGAGAGTTTTGCAAATGAGAACAAACTTGATAGTGCGTTGCTTTACTATCACAGGGCGTTAAAGGTGATTGAAAAAGGCCGGTTTAGTGCCGACCCGGGACAGGAAAAAATTTTAAGGGCAACAGCCAGGGGTGTAGTGGTAAGCGATATCGCCCGCATTTTTGTAAAGGAAAATAAGCTGGACAGCGCTGAACTATATTTTAAAGAAGACATCAGCGTCAATGCCATTGCCTACAAAAACGAGGTCAGGAATGCGCAGCATTCGGAACTGGGTTTAGCAGGTGTGTATAATTTGGAAAAGAATTACCCAAAAATGAAAATAGCGCTCGGCACGCTGCGAAAAAGCCTGGATTCGTTACACAATATGGACGTTGAACTGGGCTGGCGGAAATTAAAAGCCGAATACGACAGTAAGATCGGCCTGTCCGCCAGTGTATTAACCGATTACCAAAGCTACCTTTCGCTGAAAGATTCACTGGAACAGGCCAAAGCATCCGCCAGCCAGTCGGATATCGACAGGGAACTTTCGGTGAAAAAGCAGCAAATGGATAACGTGGTGTTGGCAAAAGATAACCAACTTAGCCACTTATATCTGTGGATAACGGTTTCGCTTTCAGCAATGACGCTGGTCATCATAGCGCTCATTTACTATTATTACCGACGGGGCAAAAAAAACATCCAGACACTTACGATGCTTAATAGCGAGATTGGCGAACAAAAAGACAAACTTGAATTTGCAATAGTGGAACTTGAAAAAAGCAATACGGATAAAGAACGCATCCTGAGAGTTGTGGCACATGACCTGCGCGACCCGATAGGAGGGGCTGCAACGCTCATAAACACGGTGATAAATGAGGATATGCCGGATGAATGCGAAAAACAAAATTTAGCCATAGTTGAAAAAACGCTGGCAAATTCGCTTGTACTTATTAACGAACTTGTCGAGCTCGATCTCGGCAAGGAACATATCCCCTTAAATAAAGAATGGGTTGATATTAATGAAATGGTTAAACAATGTATTGACCTTATGCAATTAATTGCTTCGAAAAAAAGCCAGAAACTTCAGTTTTTGGGGTTATCTAAACCATTGAATGTTCACCTTGATAATGACAAGATAAAGCGGATGCTGAATAACCTGATAGGCAATGCTATTAAGTTTAGCCCTGCAGGCGAAACGATCAGGATTGAGCTTGTACAAAAAGATAAAACGGTCATCATCACAGTAAAGGATAATGGAATAGGCATCCCGCCCGAAATGCGAACCGAAGTATTTAATACCCTGGGCAACACAAGGCGTATAGGCACTGCGGGCGAAAAATCGTTTGGCCTTGGCTTGTCTATCTGCAGGCAAATAGTTGAAGCGCACGACGGAAGAATTTGGGTGGAAAGTGCCCCGGGAAGCGGAAGCATTTTTTTTGCAGAACTACCCTTACGAAACAATATTTAACTGCTGTTTCAAATTTTTCATATAGCTCTCGCTAATGCTATAGGAGCGGCCCTTTGTTATCGCTTCATCCTCCACTATTTTCTCGATATATTTAATATGCAGCACTTCGGCCCGGTTAATTTGGACGAAGTTATTTTTTAAAGCCCCGGGCACAATATGCTGCATGGTGCGCTGCAAAGAGCTGCGGATAAGATAAGTGCTGTTATCTGCGGTAATAATATTGGTATGATTTGTCTCCGAGCGCAGGCATACCACATCGTCCCAGTCTATCCGGATATATTTGTTGCCCATCTTTACAAAAAAGCTGTTGGGCGATACTGGTTTATTTTTTGCCTGCAGGGGCGGCTGACCGGCTGAAAAGTGGTGAAGGGCGCTTTGTATGCTGATATATAGTGTAGCCGGATTAAAAGGTTTTGTAAGGAAGGCGGAAGGATGTGCGGAAGCAGTTTCATCAATAATGCCATCGTGAATAGAGCTGGTGATAAAGATGAAAGGTTTTTTTAGGGTTTGGCTGATGAGCCTGCCCAGCTCGATGCCGCTGTTTTTTCCGTTGAGGTTGATATCAAGTAAAGCAATGTCAAAATTCGCGGTTCGAATCATCGAAAGTGCATCATCAATGGTATAGGCATGGCCGGTAACTTTATAGCCGAACTGGTCGAGATGATACAATATTTGCTGCATCCAGGTTTCCTCATCTTCAATAACCAGTACCGAAATATCGTTCTGCATCATTTTCTTAGAACCAGGGGTCAAGTATCAAGAGCAAGGATGGTTTTGTCGCGAACACGTGATACCATCTTACCTATTTTAGGGTCAAAGATATTTTAAATTCTTTAGTCACCAAAATAAGCCGTTTCGTTCACAAAAAAAACCGTTTCGTTCACAACCCTGAAATATCCTGAGAAATTAATATAGTTTAATACGATTTTCTGCGCTTTCGGTTTGTTTTTTTAAGCCAGATTTCGGTTAAATATTTTGCTGCCAGGGCTTGCAGTAATTTACATTAGTGATGTGATTAGTTTATTGGAGATTAAGGGTTAGGAAAAGCACAAATCTCTAATCAACTAATCTCTAATTAACCAACCTTTAGTATTATTTTAGCGGGGTGAACTCATGCTATAGCAACCGCACTTATGCGAAGCTTTTTTTTTCATTATTATTATTGGGTTTCCTTCTCGCATGTAACTCTAAAAACAGCACTGCGACATTAAATGCGCAATCAGATCTGCTGGCGCTTACAGACAGAATGGCCATCGTAAATCGAAGTAAGCTGCTTTCCTATGCGGATTCGCTCTATCGGGCGCAAAAAAATAAAACAGCTTATTGCAAAGCAGGATGGCTGATGGCCTATGCCAATTATTATGACTATGCGGGCAAGCTGGAAAAGTCGCGGATATATGCTGATTCGGCAATTGCTATTATAGACAGGCAGCCGGTGAAAGACAGTCTTTGGACAAAATATTATTTTGCCGCCCACATGAAGGAAGCAAATAGTTTTTTTAAAACCGGGGATTATCCACAGGCTATTGAAGGATATTTCAGGATAAAAGTATTGGCAGACAGGCCGGGAAACCGCTGCACTATTGGAGTCCAACTCCACAATAATATTGGGTTGATCCTGTTCAGGCAACAAAAATACACGGCGGCCGGACGCTTTTTTAAGGAAGCACTCGGCATATTGGATAGCTGCTCTGTTGAGGCATCTGTAAAAACCATCAAAACCACTATTCAGCAGCAGATAATTGACAATATTGGACAAAGTTTCGCGAAAACTGGCAGAAGCGACAGTGCGCTTGTGTATTACCGCAAAGCGCTGTACGTTATTCAATCAGGAAGATTTAGTGCCGACCCTATACAAAACAAAATATCGA